>Ga0126381_100000595_pt1 | contig 39780 bp, 31 predicted proteins | sample PanSoiMetPlot_28_FD_96465 | JGI IMG/M metagenome (GOLD analysis project Ga0126381, IMG submission 96465) | Tropical forest soil microbial communities from Panama - MetaG Plot_28 | ecosystem: Environmental > Terrestrial > Soil > Tropical forest > Bulk soil | place: Panama | collected 2016-02-17 | reverse complement strand
CAGCCGGCGAGAGTGACGGGCAACCGTCGCAGGAACGTGACTAAGTATGTAGGCTCTTTGCCGGCAGCATTTTCGGACGCGGGTTCAACTCCCGCCGCCTCCACCACGTCTAAATCCTTGTATATAAAGGAGTTACATAGGTTTTTGTTTTCCCACTGTGCAATCAGCGTGCAATGACGGTGGTTAGTGGAGTGGGCGGAAAACCCGCCTTACTCCCTGTGGATTCACTGTGGAGATCCGCATAAAACCTGAATCGCCTATCTTCTGTAAGCAAGTAAAACGATGAAAACGGAAAAGCGTGATGTAGATTTTATCGAGTCAAGTTGTCGTACTTTTTGAGCTGAGTCGCGCTGGAAGCCGCATAAAACCTACCTCGCAGCAGATTCTATAAAAGAACACGAAAAGTGCGTTTTGTAAAATTAAAGTAGATGGATAAGCCATCTCCGGCTCGAAACCGGTTATCGGGTGAGCGGTAGCACCTTTCCAACTTAATGAAGGCATTTCTGGCGAACGCTTGGATTGATGATCGGGAAGTTTTTGCCAATCACCGTGTCCAAGCTGGAACGCTTTATACGGCAGCTATCAAGGCGGCGCGAGATGTACGAGCGAAAGGTTTTCAATCTGGGCGGCGTAAGAATAAACTGACGATTCGAGTGATCTTCGTGGGAACGATAGATCGAGAGCGCGCAGAAATTATTCCAGCAGACAGATTTCTTCCAGCAGAACCGCTATAAAAAGATCAAACCCCCTTCCTACCGCAAGGGGGGTTGGTTTAGCCCCACTGACTCGTCCTGAAGTTGGGACCCGTATTAGGTTGCGGTGCAGATCGGCTCTTATTTGGCTTATATTCGTTCTCACAGACTGGACATTCCCAGGTCTGAGTATTGTCAGGGCTCGTGTAGCGGAATACGACGTGGACGGCCGCAGTTTCCTTGCCTTCAAAGCAAGCCGGACAAAACGGAGTTTTGTCACCTTCCTGGAAGTAAAACGGCTCCTCGAATTTCATCTTGGCGCGGAGGGCAACGGCTTTTTCTAGACCTTCGACCTTCGCCTTGAGCTGGCGGTTCTCCTCGACGAGATCCATGATTCCGGCGTTGAGGTTGAGAACGCGCCCATAAAGTTCGAGGTTCTTGATTTCGTGGACCGCATTGGCCACTTCTTTGGCGTTGTCGATGATGCTCATGTGTCACATTGTCGCATCGAGAGAAGATGCAGCGAAAGGCGAAAATCCACTGTGCAATACACGTGCAATAGAATGCCTACTTCAGCGTGTTGAGCGTTTTGAGCTTGCTTAATTTTCAGTAACTTGTTTATTTGCAACACCACTGGAAGGTTCAACTCCCGCCGCCTCCACCATCCTCCTTCCCCATTCCCTCAATGTGTCTGGGACACATTCTTGATTCAGCTGTCGTGCGATGGCAGTGCGATCAGATTCTTCTTTCAGCAAAAGAGATAGATCTTTCGGGCGGTGCGGAGGAGTCGGCGCTGCGAGTGATTCCTAACAAGAAAAGGGCACGGCCGAAACCGTGCCCCGCAATTGCCTGCTCTAAACGTTAGTTCGGACGGCAAGCGTAAAGGGTTACGTCATCGAGATACCACCCGATGAGACCGCCGCAACCGTCGGTGCCCAGGTCCCAGCGGAACTGGAGCGTGTAGGGACGGCTTCCGGCCGATGGCGGCAGATACTTGTGGATGTCAACATACGACCATCCCCAGGAACCGGAATTCGATCCGCCATCAGAGCCCGAGAACGCAGGCTGACCTGCAAGCGGATCGGTGTTGCCGGAGGCAGCGGAGTTCAGGGCGATGTTGTACGGGTTGAAGAAGAAGTCGGTGGGATTCACCAGCTGCCAGGGTCCGCCATTGACGCTGATGCGGAGATTGCCCCCATCAAAGCCGGCCTCGGTGGCGACCCAGTGCTGGAACGCCAGGAAGGGCTTTGGTGAATCGCGTGGAATGTTGATGACGGGCGAGGTCAAGTGCAGCACGCCTGACTCGTCTCCACCCGGCTGGCAGGTACCGATATTGGCATCTGTTGCAAAGAACGCCGAACCAGAACGATCAGGAATGGTGTTCTTCCACGCCCAATCGCGCGGCGTGAAGTCGCCCTGATGCACAGCATCGTGGCTGACGGTCCAGGAGCCCAGCGGGCTGCTCTCGAAGTCGTCCAGGAAAATGTTGAAAGGCGACTTGTTGACAGCGCACTTATCCGGTGGGTTCTTCGCCAATAACGGCCGGAAGTTGCATTGCGTAGGTGGCGTCCGCAGCTCGACCGCGGCGATGGCACTTGAAACCTGAGTGCAATCGGCTTCCGTGATGATTTCACCCGAGGGATCGCCAGTGGTGAGCGAGCGGAGGTTGATCCCGATCAGATCGGTGCATGCAGCTTCGAGTGCGTCGGCATGATCGGCGAAGTCAGTGTACGGAACCTGGTAGACCGTCTTGGCCTGCCAGTAGATGTGCGCGGCCTTGGTCAGCCCGATTCCGGTGACAGACTTACCGTTGTAGCTGCCGCCATCGACGATCAGAGCATAGGCGTGATTCGGGACACCGGAGTTGGTGTGGACACCGCCGCCATCGCTGGTGTCGCAGACATAGTAAGCGGAATCGCTCACCTTGCCAGGGTTCGAGTAGCAGGCGGGATTCCACATATCACGAAGGGCGCCGGTCGGCGGATTGAAGAAGCCGATATCTTCGCCCTCGAGCCACCGCAGCGAGTTGTCGGTCGGAGCATCCGATGCCTTCAGCGTAGCGTTCACCGGCAAGTTCGCTTTGATCTTGTTGCCGTCCGCCTGCGTGATTCCGACCGAAGGGATGACGATGGTTGCGTCCGTCCCACCCATGCCAGGCAGACCCGACGATACGTTGTTGGCCACGATGACCGCCGTAGCGCCGGCAAGCTGCGCGTTCTTTACCTTAACTACAAAGGTGCAAGTGCCACGATCGATGAGAGCCACGTTGCCACTGATTTGGGCCCCATTGGTCAAAGCAGTGCAGCCGTTGGCAGGGCTTGCGTAAACGACATTCCCAGTTACGCCTGTCGTGGTAAGTGTCGGACCGAATTGCGCGGGCTGCACTGGGTAAAGCCCCGCGATCGAAGGGGGCGAATTCACCTGCAGCACGGATTTCGGAGGACTAAACGACGAGCACTGGCCGTCGGTACGCGGCCCACCCGGGTTATCGGTGCCGACCTCGCTATTGAGTTGGTCGATAGTCTCGCCATAGATATCGGAATAGGACTCGTTCAAGGCTCCGGACTGCCACTGGTAAATCAGCCCATCCGTGTACTCGGTGTACGCGTGAGTCCACTCATGAGCAGTGACATCATCGGTGGTGAAGCCAGGGCAGAACGAGATGAACGTCCCGTTCCAGGAGGCGTTCGGACAACTGTAGCCTCGATCGAAGATCGAGTCCATGGTGGCGCCGTTGGCGTCGAAGGAATCGCGCCCAAAAGCGTGGGTGTAGAAGTCATACGTCTCCCGCGAGACGATGATCATGTTGTTAGCTTCCTGCGAAGGGGTCGGGAAGGCGTCCCCTTCCTTCCAGAAGGGAGCATCAGGGTAGCTGGGAGGAACGCCAGGCAGATTCTGACCGTCATAGGCACGGCGGTAGAGGCTGTCTGGGGTGCCCGTGATCTGGTCGACGACCTTGCCGTTATGCGCGTCAACGAAGTCGAACTCGCGGACGTTCGTGCCGTTGCCGACTTCGATCTCCCATACGAGATGGGTTCCAAGGTCAACGCCCTGCGCGAGACCGGCCTGGAATACCATGAGCTCGGTGCGGCGCGCGGTCACAGCGGTGGTGGGCTTCAGCGCCTCGTTCACCTTAGCGATGGCAGTGTCGGCGGCCGATGCCGCGCTGCGCACCGGCACCGGATTAACGGAGATGTGGGGGATCGCGGTTCCATTCACCGCCCGAAGCTGGTTCTTCGCATCAAAGTGCACTTTCAAAACCGCTCCGAACACCGGAATCCCGCCGTAATACTGTTGATAGCTGATGTGGGTCGCACCGCTGCGGTCCTGCTGCCTGCCCACTTCCTTGAGTTGACGATCAGGTTGTGAAATTCCGAAGATGCTGCCGTATTGCCGGAAGAACGCTGCCGCTTTCTGCTGCGCAGCAGCCGCTCTGGCAGTGGAAGGAGTGAGGTCGCCGGCTTTCTCAGCAGGCAATCTCACAAAACGAGCAGCTCCGGTAGCGCGATTGATGCTGATCTTCGCGGCTCCTCCTGTGTCTGACTGGAGCCTTTGAATTCCGGCTGGGTCGATTGACGCCTTACCGGCCTGGGATTGCGCGACTACGGATGTTGTGAAAAGTGAGAGAGTGAAGAGGAGGGAGAGGATTTTCCAAAATAATTTCTGCGACATTCTTCATGTCTCCTCGAAAGGGTCAATTCCGGGAACTGCGCTAATCCCCAATATGTAGCTGCGAAGGTCACGTTATGTCGGTGACCCCGCTCACCCCTTCAGGTTCGCGTGGTTCTTTTTGGGAACGGCGGTGGTGTCCAGCGGCGCCGCGCGTTTCCAGCGCCACGAGGACGGGAGTCACCGGCCCATCGCGTTGAAGCGGATTTTCTTGCTGTGGACCCGGGAGCTCCGGAAGAGGGCTCTTCCGGCGTTGAGCGCCCCGCGAGTCGACAAAAAACCCATGCAGCCAACGGCTGTGCTGCATGGGCTGACTGCGTGCTCACCAATGAGGAAGCTTAGAAGGGAACCATTACTCGTGCGTACGGACCACCCATGTATTCCTGCAAATGGGAAATCATGTCCCACAGATCCAGATTGGTGTAGCTGACCGAACCGAGCGCCATCACTTGTCCGGCCGGGCAGGTAAAGGCGCTGGGCTGCGGAGGCACCAGGACCATGCTCCCATTGATCGCGCCATTGCGGCTCGCGGTGAAGGCGACGGCAGCGGATACCACCGCCGTGACCTTCATTTTGCTGCTGGCTACCGGAGGGTGCTGACCGGGAACGACACAACCGTAGATCGCCTGGGCGGTAGCCGTGCCTTTGTAGGTGATCACCTGGTTGCCGAGTCCAGCCTCTTTCCAAGTCATGAGGAGAGTTCCATCGCTCTGTACCGACGCGCTGGAGTTGACGAAGTGAGGGTTCTGCGCCATTACGGCAGTCGCGGTAAAGCACACGAGCGCCGCAAGAAGCACTGTTGCGAGGGTCTTGGATTGCATAACAGCACCTCTTTCTCAGGAAGTTGAGCCTGCGACTTAGGAAATTGAGCTTGGGAGCGTACGCTTTACTGCCTAGGCAAAGTTTGCGCGGTCAGAATATTTGGCACAAGTACAAGAGGGCGCGAAGGGCGAAAAATTGGCGGTTATTTCCCAAACCGGCACGGCTTAGGGCGGTCTCTCTGGCCCCAGATCGGTTCATGGAGACTAATGAGGAAGCTTTGGTGCATCGGGCCGTTCCGGTTGGAGTTCATCTCCACCAATCCTCTATCATGAACGTCAATCGTGAACGTTTACCTGGTTGACGGCACTTACGAACTCTTCCGCCACTACTACGCCTTGCCCTCCGCGAAAGATGCGGACGGCCATGAGGTGGCCGCAGTGCGCGGCGTGCTTGCGTCGGTGCTGGGGATGATCCGCAACGGCGCGACGCATATTGCTGTGGCCACCGATCACGTCATCGAATCGTTCCGCAACGGATTATGGCCGGGATACAAGACCAGTGCAGGCGTGCCGCGCGATCTGCTGGCGCAGTTTCATCTGCTCGAAGACGTTTTGTCCGCGGCGGGTATCACGGTGTGGCCGATGATCGAGTTTGAGGCGGACGACGCTCTGGCGGCCGGAGCTGCGGCCGCCGCCCGCGACAAGCGCGTGAAGCAGGTAATCGTCTGCACGCCGGACAAGGACCTGGCGCAATGCGTAACAGGTACACGCGTGGTGCAGTTGAATCGGCGAACTAACGTGACCTTCGACGAGCCGGCCATTGTGCAGAAGTTTGGCGTGACGCCGAAGTCGATTCCCGATTATCTCGCGCTGGTGGGCGACGCGGCGGATGGCTACCCCGGATTGCCCGGCTGGGGCGCGAAATCCTCCGCGGCCGTGCTGGCGAAGTTTCTGCATCTGGAATCGATTCCCGCCGACTGTCGTGACTGGCGAGTGAACGCAGCCAACGCGGGCGCGCTGGCAGCTACTCTGTGCGAACAGCGCGAGCAGGCACTCCTCTTTCGCACTTTGGCCACGCTGCGCACCGATATCAAGTTGTTCGACGATGTAGAGCAACTCCGCTGGAGCGGTTCGAAGCCGGAGTTCGACAAACTCGCGGCTCGGCTGGACGCAGCCAAAGGTGAGAGTCGTGGTGGTGGAGCGCGCACATCGGCACGGGCTGGGAAAGGGCGTCGCAAGTAAGCTGGTATTCGGCTGCGCTCTAGGTAACGCTGTGCGGCTTTCCACTGGAGCCCGTCCAGAGAACCCTCACATTGATCACCCGGCATTTACGATTCACCCCAATCGGTTTCTGGCAACCGGCTTCTCGGGATAATCTCGATCTGTTCAATCGAGGTAAGTATGCGAAGGATCTTCTCTATCTGCGCGATACTTGTAGTTCTTTCCCCGTGGCTCGCGGCGGCGACAAAGCCTGGGCTGCCGTTCATCGACGACGACTACGCGAGAGCTCTGAGCGAAGCCAAACAGAGGAACCTGCCCCTGTTCGTCGAAGTCTCGGCGCCGTGGTGATTCGCGTGTCGCCTGATGCGAGCTACGCTGGCTGATCCCAGCCTCGCCAGGTACGCCGGACGGTTCGTCTGGCTCACGCTTGACTACGATAAACCCGAAAATGGCGCTTTCCTGACGCAGCACGGAGTGCTGGGTACGCCTTCGTTCTTTGTGATCAATCCGGCTACTGGTGCGGCGACTGCGACCGAGCCCGATGCAATGACCTTGCAGGAGATGATCGGCTTTCTCGAACGCGGAGAAAGCGGAATGAAGGACAAGTCCAGGACCCCGGTTGATGCTGCGCTAACGCGCGGCGACGAGCTGCTGGCGCGCAATCAGCCTGCCGCTGCCGCGAAGGCGTATTCCGAGGCGCTGCGTCTGGCTCCCAAGACCGGCCCCGCGCACGAGCAAGCCGTGGATTCGCTTATGACGGCCTGGTATGGCGCTGAACAGTGGAAGTCCTGTGCGGAGATGGCTGTGGCAGAAGCGCCGCACATGAGCCGCAACGCAATGTTCGGAAGAGTGGTGCTGACCGGTTTGGATTGCGTGGACCAGGCCGAGTCCGAAGCCTGGGCGGCGGCCACTCGGAAGAGTCTGGATGCCTTCGCAGTCGAAGCCATCGGGCTGAATACGACTGTCCGCGATCACCGCTTTGAACTGTATCGCGAACTCATGCGCGAAGCGCGGAGCGGCGGCGATCAGGTCCCGGTGCAGAAGTGGGGCAACCAATGGCTGGCGGAATTGGATGCCACCAAGCCGGTCAATGATGATGAGCGCTCCGCCCTCGATATTGCCCGCGTAGACGCGGCGAAATTGATGGGCGATCCTTCGCGCGTTTTGCCTGCCCTGATTGCCTCGGAAAAAGCGATGCCGGGAAATTACAACGCCTCGCTGCGCCTGGCGCAGATGGAAGTGGAGGCAAAACGGTACGAGGATGCCATAGCAGCTTGTGATCGGGGCCTGCCCCACGTCACCGGGCCGGTTGGCCGGGCGTGGCTGATGCAGGTGAAGGCCGACGCTCTCACCAAATCGGGTAAACGAGCGGATGCACATCGCGTGCTCGAGGAGGCGCTGACGGTGGCGCAGCAGATCGGCTCATCGCAGGTCCGCGATGCCTATGTGCAGAGGATCACGGCTGCGCTCAAGGAGACCGCTTAGAAGCAACTGCACTGCGTCTCCAGGAAGCATGTGGATCTGGGTGCCGCGATGCGCGCCCTGGTTGCGCGACCGCATCCAAATGTGTCCGCCGTGGTTCTCGATGATCTGTTTGGCGGCCCACAGATGGATCTGATAGTTCCGCCGGGTATGCCTTCGATGGCATGGGGCTTGGCGCAATGCTCAGGCGCTCGGAATTCTATCCAATCACCTCGGCCCGACAATTTGCCGATTACCGGCAGGGCATCTTCTTAGGTGCAGTGTTCTTGGCTACCCGGGATTGCCGGCATGCCAAGTTTGGGGTGTTTTGTATCCTCGCTGGAGCCAGGCTGCTCTAATACAAACATGCACAACGTGAAAGCTTATTCCGCTGCCAGTGCTACATCGCCGCTTGCCTCCGCCACGATCGCACGGCGCGATCCAACCGAAGACGATGTCCAGATCGAAATCCTGTTTTGCGGCATCTGCCACTCCGACCTGCACACCGTGCGCGACGAGTGGAAGGAGTTCATGCCGACGGTCTATCCGTGTGTGCCCGGCCATGAGATTCTGGGACGGGTCGCGAAGGTCGGCGCTGCGGTCAAGAAGTTCAAGCCCGGCGAACTCGTCGCCGTGGGCTGCCTGGTCGACTCCGACCGCACCTGCCCGGATTGCAAAGCCGGCCTGGAGCAGTTCTGCCCGAACGCGACTTATACCTACAATTCGCCGGAGAAGCATCTTGGAGGCGTGACGTTCGGCGGCTACTCGGAGGCTATCGTTGTCGATCAGCACTTCGTGCTGCGGGTGCCGGCGAACCTGGATCCCGCGGGCGCCGCGCCTCTGCTGTGCGCCGGAATCACGACGTATTCGCCGATGCACCACTGGGGCGTAGGTAAGGGCAAGAAGGTCGGCGTGGTGGGCATTGGCGGGCTTGGTCACATGGGCGTGAAGTTTGCGCATGCTCTGGGTGCGCACGTCGTCGTCTTCACCACTTCACAGCATAAGAAGGACGACGCGCTGCGCCTGGGGGCCGACGAGGTTGTCATCTCGCGCAATGCCGACGAGATGCAGAAGCAGGCCGAGAGCTTCGATTTCATCCTCGATACGGTCTCCGCCAAGCACGACATCAACGCGTACCTTAATCTCTTGCGCCGCGACGGCAACATCACCCTGGTCGGCGCCCCGGAAGAGCGTCTTGCACTGGCGGCATTTGGATTGATCCCACGCCGCCGCAGCATCTCCGGCTCGCCCATCGGCGGTATCCTCGAGACGCAGCAGATGCTTGACTTCTGCGGCAAGCACAACATCACCGCCGATGTCGAGGTCATCCCCATCCAGAAAGTCAATGAAGCGTACGAGCGGCTGCTGAAGTCGGATGTGAAGTACAGGTTCTCGGTCGACATGGCTTCGCTCAAATCGCAGTAATAAGGATGAGCGCATACCTTGCCAGAGCGACTCATTCGAACCCAACGAATGAGCGTGGCAGTGGTTGGTCAGGATTCATCCAGAGTTCCTGGAAGGAGAAGTAATGCATAAGCGCAAACTGGGTAAAAGCAATCTTGAGGTTTCGGCCATCGGCCTGGGCTGCATGGGGATGTCGTTCAGCTACGGGCCGCCGAAAGATAAGCAGGAGATGATCTCGCTGCTTCGCACCGCGGTGGAACGCGGTGTCACGCTCTTCGATACCGCTGAAGTCTATGGCCCGCTCACCAACGAAGAGCTCGTCGGCGAAGCGCTTTCGCCACTGCGCGGCCAGGTTGTGATCGCAACCAAGTTCGGCTTTCAGCTCGATCCCGATGGCGGCAAGAGGTGGGTCGGTCTCAACAGCCGGCCCGAGCACATCAAAGAAGTCGTTGAAGGCTCGCTCAAGCGGCTGCGGACGGACGTCATCGATCTGCTGTATCAGCATCGCGTCGACCCGAATGTTCCGATCGAAGACGTCGCAGGCGCGGTGAAGGAGCTGATCGAGCAGGGCAAGGTGAAACACTTCGGACTTTCCGAGGCAGGGGTGCAGACAATACGTCGCGCGCATGCGGTGCAGCCGGTTACGGCGGTGCAGAGTGAATATTCGCTCTGGTTCCGGGAGCCGGAGAGGGAAGTGCTGCCTGCGCTGGAGGAGCTCGGCATTGGTTTCGTTCCCTATAGTCCGCTGGGCCGCGGCTTTCTGACAGGCAAGATGGACGAGAACACCAGCTTCGACAGTTCCGATTTTCGCAGCAAGCTTCCGCGCTTCACCCCTCAGGCGCGGAAGGCGAACCAGGCCGTCGTCGATCTGCTGGGCAGGATTGCGGAGAAGAAAACGGCGACACCGGCGCAGATCGCGCTGGCATGGCTGCTGGCGCAGAAGCCGTGGATCGTGCCCATTCCGGGGACGACCAAGCTGCATCGTCTGGAAGAGAACATCGGCGCCGCGTCAATCGAACTCACCGGCGAAGATCTCCGTGAGATTGATCACGCGGCGATGAAGATCCCAGTCCAGGGCGAACGCTATCCGGAAGAGTTGCAGCGCATGACCGGGCTGTGAGAAATCAACTCGAAGCTTCTTAATCATCGGGTGCCCCACTCATTCGAAAAAGATCATAAGAGTGGCGCACCCGGTTGCGTTACAGTTCTCCAGTGAGGTGCCGATGAACCCGCTCGCGGGATGGGAGAACTTCTACGTCATCGTTGGCTCGTCCGCCGGGGCGTTGATCGGCTTGCAGTTCGTTGTGATCACACTGATTGCCGACATGCCTGCGGTGCGCGATATGGAGCGCGCCGGCAGCGCCTATTCAACACCCACCATTGTTCATTTTGGAGCGGCGCTGCTGTTGTCAGCGGCTATCAGCGCGCCGTGGCAGGACACACATGGCGCTGCAATCGTGTGGGGACTGTTGGGACTGGCGGGAGTCGTGTACCAGATCGTCGTCATTCGGCGCATCCGGACGCAAGTCGCCTATGATCCGGTGTTCGAAGACTGGCTCTTTCACGTGTTGCTCCCCCTGGCGGCGTACGCCACGCTGGCTGTATCGGCGTGGGAAGCTCGCTCCGATGCGCGAGGTGCCCTCTTTGCCGTGGCAGCCGCGTCGCTGGTCCTGCTCTTCGTCGGAATTCATAACGCCTGGGATGCCGTGACGTATCACGTCGTCGTCAAGAAAAGCAAAGACCAGGGGGAAGCCGCTGAGTGATCCTGGAGTCGGGGTACTCTGGTCCGAAGAAGACGACACTCACTGCGAGCCGGACGCTTCAAGGAGATGTTATGCAGGAAGCACCCACCAAGGCCCTGGCGGAGATTCGCGACGTCCTGCTGGAGACCTACGCGGTCAACGATGCCATGAACCAGTTGCTGCTCGCGCATCTCGATCCGCGGGCATGGCGCGCCAGGCTGCCAGGAGGCGGTGGGCATGACGGACGCACGCTCGCGGCCATCTTCGCCCACCTGCACAACAGCCGGCTGGTGTGGCTGAAAGGCTCGGCGCCGCATTTGAAGTGTCCCGCGCCGCTGAAGCCGGATACCTGCACCATGAAACAGGCTGCCACGGCGCACAAGAAAAGCGCGGCGCAATGTCTGCGCATGCTCACCGAAGCTCTCACCGCTGATGCGAAGCGGAAGGTCACAACCTTCTGGCGCGGGAGTTGGACGCGAACCTGGCCGGCCGGAGCAAGCATGTTCGCGTACATGCTCGCGCACGAAGCGCACCATCGCGGGCAGATCATTATGCTGGCGCATCAGCTCGGACATCGCCTTCCGCCGCAAGCCTGGGGCGGCATCTGGCAGTGGGACAAGCTGTGGAAGGAGCACGGTTTCACCACGCGGCCGCGGTGAACTATTTTGCCGGCTTACCCGCGTCAAGGCCGACGCGATGTAGAAACACCAGGTAACGTGGATCGGAGCGTAGGCTGTCCAGCCGCGGGTCGACATTGACGAAAAACAGCCACCCATCCTTTTCCTGAACCGCCTTTTCGAGCCAGTAAAAAGCGCGATCGTTCTGGCCAAGCGCGGCATAGAAGAACGCGGCGTCGGTAGGCCAAACGTGCTCATGCTCCGCGAGACGCTCGAACTCGCGAGCCACGCGAGAAGCGTTAGCTCGCTCTCCAGCAAGAGCATAAGAGCGGCCGAGGGCCGCCAGATAGATTCCGTCTTCATCCTGGCTGCGATCGACCTTTTGGATCTCTGCGATCGCCTGCTGGTACATACCCTTTTGGTTATAGAGGTGGCCAATCCAATAGTGGGGCCTTTTCAAGCTGGAGTTTAAGTATAAGGACCTTTGCTCATTTGCAATGGCAGCATCGTAGGAATGCGCGAAGTACAAGAAAACTCCCAGTGTCTCGAAGGTGCTTGCCGATACGGGGTCGAGGTTCCGTGCCCTCTCCGCCTCCGAAACAGCTTCCTGCAGACGTCCTACCGCCGCCAGATACGTGGCGCGATACTCATGCGCATCGGCAGAGTTCGGATTGAGCTGAATGGCCTTCGTCAGTTCGCGGTCAGCTCCGGTCCAATCGTAATTCTCCGACATCATCGAAGCGCCGAGAATCCAGTGGCCTTCGCCGGACTGGGGATCAAGTGCAACGGCGCGTTCCGCAGCGGCTCTCGCTTGCGGGAGATACTTCCAGCCCAGCCACAAGTAGCTTTCCGCGAGCGAGGCGTAGGCAGGAGCATAGTTGGGCTCGAGCTGCAAGCACTGTTTGAACGCTTCCGTTGCTCTAAGGACGCGTGGCTCGTCGCCATCGGACATAAGGTACCGCCCTTGCAGGTAAGCCTCGTAGGCTTCCGCATTGAAAGTAGACGGGACGCTATGCCTGGCGGACCCAGCATTCGAATGCCTTTGCACCTGTTGCGCAATATCGGCGGCAACCTCGTCCTGAATGGAAAGCACATCGTTCAACGCGCGTTGGTAACTCTGACTCCACATGTGCTTGTCGCTGGAAGCGTCAATCAATTGCGCCGTGATGCGCACCTGGTTGGCCGCCCGCGCGACTGAACCCTCCACAATCGCGTCGGCATGCAACTCGCGAGCGATCTCGGGCAGCGCCCGGTTCGTTCCCTTATAACGCATGACCGAAGTCCGCGAGATGACCTGGAGGCCGTCGATCTTGCCCAACTCGGTAATCAGTTCCTCGGTCATGCCGTCGGCGAAGTAGTCCTGCGATGGATCGCCGGAGAGGTTTTGCAGCGGCAGCACGGCGATGGAGCGGATGTCGGTTTGGGCGGAGGCGTTCGCATTCCGCCGCTTTGCAAATGTCCAAGCCGCAGCCGCAATCACAGCGACGACTGTCATCAACAGCCCCACAAGCAGCAGCCTGCGCGCGGGCGTGGAGGTGGAGGGTGCTTCCGCAGAGGGCGCGCTAATATCCGCCACAGCAGATGCCAAGGAGCCGGCAGGAGTCCCAGATGCGTGCTCCGGGCGATTGCCCGCCAACTCGATCGTGCCGACAAAGCGGTAGCCCTTGCCGACAACGGTTTCCAGATACCGGGGATTAGCCGGATCGTCGCGCAGGGCGTGGCGGATTTTTCGGACAGCGGCATTGATGCTGCTGTCGACGTCGACGAAGACGTCCTTGCCCCAAAGCTTGTCGATGATCTCCTCACGGCTTACCAGCTGACCCTGGCGCTGGGCGAAGAAGATGAGCAACTCCATCGGCTGGCGTTCCAGCTTGACCTTTCGGCCCTCGACGCTCAACTCATAGCGCGAGAGGTCGAGGCGGGCCTTTGCAGCTTGGGCTGGGACGGGCATAAGACTTGGTTCGGTAGTATAACCCCGCTTTGGGTGCCACCACGTAAGTCATTCCAAAGACTCGCGCTAGCGGATCAGGAAGAATTCACACAAAAATAAGACGCTCGTCATTGCCATTCGGGAGGAAAGGGCCCACCCTCGCCGGCAACGCTGCACTGTCGCCGGCCGCACCGACGGCCGATCAGCCCATCAGGAATTTTCCCTGGTGTTGACGCCCAGGCGAAGGCCGATCAGGACAGGGCGGCAGATCCAAAAGGAGAAGCCATGATCCTGAGTAGATGCAAGTCGACGTTTGCGGTGTCTTTGCTTGCCGCTTCCTTACTTTCCATTCCCGCCTACAGCCAGATCCACCAAACGCAGCCTGTGCTGGTGACAAATGGCAGCGGGCAGCCGGTGCCGACTGTTGCCCAAGGCACAACCAATGTCTCCGGCAGCGTGAGCCTGTCGTCGGGCAGCACGGTCAACGTGGGCAACTTTCCCTCGACGCAGAATGTCAGCGGGAATGTGAACGTTGCCAATTTTCCAGCTACGCAGAACGTAGGCAACACGAGTACGACGCCGTTGTTCATCGACAACGATCATGCGGCGCGTGTGCCGTACGAGCAATGGTGCCAGGGAGCGATCGACGTCAACGACGGCTCGGGTCAATGCTCGCCCCTCCAGACCGACGACCGCGCCATGGTGATTGATGACATCACCGCCGAGGTGTCGATACCCTCCGGGTCCCAGGTCTTCCACATGTACATCACCAACAGCGCCACGGGCGTCCTTCATTTCCTGACTTTCGTTAAGGCCGGCACTGACGGGGCAGGAAATGAGCACTTCGTCTGTTCAAGTCCGGTGCGGTTTTATGTGATTCCTCACGCAACCCTGACGATACTCATGGATACCACTGGGCACGCCGGCTCGATGATCGGGTCGGTCTCAGGCCACTGGGTCAACCCATAAGAGGGGACGTGAGCGTGGTCTTTGCGCTCCGAGTTACATGACAACCGTCCGGTGAGTGTTAGGCCGGGCTGCTACGAAGTACTTTCAACTCTCGAATCAGGAGGAGGACATGACTCTCATGCGCTGGAAATCGTTGCTCGCCGTCTCCGCATTGCTCGCGTTACTGATCGCAAGTTCCGCGTTCGGGCAGAACAAAAGCGGATCGTCCAATCCGAGCAATCTGCAGTCGGTGCTGGTAATCAACGGGACGGGAGCGCCGGTGCCGACGGTCGCCCAAGGCACAACCAATGTATCGGGCAGCGTAAGTCTGTCGTCCGGAACGACGGTGAATATCGGCAATACGCCCACGGTGACGGTTGGAAACATGCCGAACGTTAATGTGGCGAACACTCCAACGGTGAGCCTGGTGGGAGGCGCTAGCGTTGGCGTAACCAATCCGCTGGATGGGCAGAACAATCCCACCCCGCTGGCCACCTTGGACGCCGCTCAACCGTACGAAGACGTTTGCATCATGGCCATCAATGAATTCGGATATGGGGCCTGCAGCTTCCAGGTGATTCCCTCGGGGAAGCGGCTCGTGATTCAAGAATTCGACGCCTCGGGGACATTGCAAGCGGGTGCCAGGCCGATCTACTTATACTTGACCACGCAACCCGGATTCGATCACCACTTCGCGGCGACATTCATGGGCACCGGGTTCGGCTATGACAATTTTGTGACCCATCAGGAAACCCGCCTCTATTCGTTACAAAACTCTACGCCGACATGTTCTGCGGCGGTTACCAACCCGTCTAATTCCAGCTTTTACAAGTGTTACCTCTCGGGATTCCTTGTCGACGTGCCCTGAGCGGGCTCGAGCCGCACCCACAAAGCGCTGAGGCGAAGCGGAGCACCGCTTCGGAACGTACATCGCGCTTCACGCCCCGTTTGGCTGCTGACGAACTCAGGCGTCGGGCGGCCACAGGCGCGGCTATGTATCATGTTACGGTCGCAGGAGGTGGCTCCATGGTGCGCGGCCGTTTTTCGTTTCTTGTGTGCCTGCTCTTGGTACTTGCTGGCGCGGCTTCCTCTCTCCTCTTTGCCGCCGAGCGCGTTGTCGATCTGACCGCGGCGGACGGCACGAAGCTGAAAGCAACTTTCTTCAACGCAGACAAGCCTGGACCGGGAGTCCTGCTGCTGCATCAGTGCAATCGTCAACGCAAGGTCTGGGACGGGCTGGCGAACCAGCTTGCCGGCGCGGGCATCAACGTCCTCACGCTCGACCTTCGCGGCTTTGGCGAGAGCGGCGGCACTCCCATGCAGCAGGCGACGCCGGAGCAGGCGCGGGAGACGCAGGACAAATGGGCGGGCGACATCGACTTGGCGCTGCAATATCTGGAGTCGCAGCCGGGGGTGAAGCGCGACGTGATCGGTGTCGGCGGAGCGAGTTGCGGAGTCAACAACTCGGTGCAGGTGGCGCGCCGACATCCTGAGGTGAAGTCGCTGGTGCTGCTCTCGGGGAACACCGACCTGAACGGCCGCAACTTCCTTCGCAAAGACAAGACGATACCGGTATTCTTCGCCTACGCCGATGATGACGAATTCAAGCAGAGCATCATCGCCATCCAGTGGCTGTACAGCATCACTGCCAATCCCAGCAAGACGCTAGTCAGCTATCCCAATGGCGGTCATGGGGCCGACATCTTTCCCAAGCATCCGGAGCTGCCGCAGCAGATCGTGGACTGGTACGTCACCACGCTGATCACGACGCCCGGACATGCGCCGGTGCCGAAGCAAGCTGTGGCAGTACCTGCGAACATTCAGGTTTTGAACACCATCGATCAGCCGGATGGCGCAGCCAAGGCCGAGCAGATGTTGATGGACGCCCGGAAGCAGGATCCAAAAGCAGCTGCGCCGTTCGACGAGGCCCTGGTCAATTTCATGGGCTATGAGCATATGCAGGACGGCGACCTGAAAGGCGCCATCCAGATTTTCAAGCTGAACGCGATGGCCTTCCCGAACTCGCCGAACGTTTATGACAGCCTCAGCGACGCGTACCTCGCCGACGGGCAGAAGCAGTTGGCGGCGGAGAACGCGAAGAAGGCCCTGGAGCTGCTGCCTTCCGACACTACGGATGATCAGCAACGGAAGGATGGCATCAAGAAGAGTGCCGAAGATAAGCTGAAGCAACTTGGCGGCAGCTCGTAGCAGCAGGAGATTATCTTTTGGCGACGGCGGCCCGCCGCTGTCGGCGCTGAGGGTTGACGGGCAAAGGTGGCCGCTCGACCGTCGAAACACCCGCTTGAAGAATTGCCTTCCCGCAGGCTTCCAGGGTGTCGCAGTGGCATCTGGTCTTCAGCCGCTTAACAAGGCTTTGCATGCTGGCTATCTGATCGGCAATCTCGTCCAACTCCGCCAGCTTGCGATCGGCCAACTTGCGCCAGCGGGCGTCCGCGCGCGTGCCATCGCGAAAGCCGAAGAACAGCGCGCGAATTTCGTCGAGGGCGAAACCGGCCTGACGCGCGCGCTGGATCACCGCCAACCTGTAGAGGACGCTCCGGTCGTAACGGCGCTGGCCGCTGGTGCGCTCCGCGGGCGGAAGAATCCCCATCTGCTCGTAATAACGGATAGCCGACGGCCTTAACCCGACCTGCTCGGCGACCTCGGAGATCGTCAGGCGCGACATGCAGTCATTCTAAGCCGAAGGTTCTGGGGCCGGTGTGCCGCCGGCTAAAGCCGGCTCGGGATTGCTTACGGCGCGTGACCGCGGGCTTACGCCTACGGCTAAAACAAATGTCGCCCTGCCGGGCTGCTTGTGGCGCGGCTACAGTTCATTGGCTTACCCATGAAGCGGCGTCGACTTTGATGAACTCTTTGGTCCCAGGCCGGCCGGTGAGGCGCAACCAGAAAGGCCCGCCTTCGGCTTCCATGCGAAGTTCGATGTTGAAGAAGGGGCAGCACAGGCGCTCGCCTGCGGCCCACTCTGCGACCTTGGCGATCGTCGTGGGATCAGCGGGAAATTGAAATTCATATCCGTCAGGCAGCTCGCGCGCCGCTTTCCTTTGAGAACGCAGCTGAGGACCGAGTTCAACGAAGTGCCGAATCCGCGCCTTAACGTCGAGCGCCCCCAGGTTGCAGGCGAATGGGCTTTGCTGGTTCGAGGTGGATGTTTGCAGAGTGGCTCCTTTGCTGTCCTCGCCACGATGCGTGATGCCCACTGCTTTCCTCATTGCCACCGTAGAGAGCAATACCAGTGAAAGCCCGGTGCCGAGAATGGAAACGATCAACGTCCTTTTGTCCATGGTCTACTCCTTCGTGAGACGCCCTGGTGGGCGTCCACAAAGCGAGTCTCCGAATTAAAGTCGACTTTAAGTCAAGGACTTTTTAATCGGCCTGGGGCTGGCGGCCAGAATGAGCCACACACAGGATGTAACGACGTACATCCTGTTTGCCCAGCCGTCCAGAGCGATCACTCCGGGAGGCAGTTGCGTCATGTGTCCGCTCATGTGAGCGCCGGCATGATGAAGCGTCACGACAAAAACGATCATGGTCGCAACGAGAAGCAGCAGGGAGAGCCAGACCAGATTGGACGTCCAGAGGAGAAGCCTTCGCGCAGCACTCCATGGCTGCAGCCGGCCCAGACTCACGCTGATCAAGGTCGCCGCGACCGCCATGGTGGGAACACCTAGGGCGCCCGCCAGATCGTGACCCGGATGGTGGTTGATATCGAAGACGCCAGCCATTGCTTCGCCGATGCCGGAGACAACCAGCAGGCAGAGACCGATCTTGCCTGCTACATTACGCACTTCCGGCCAGAGCGCGAAGGCCAACGCCCAGCTGCTGAGCGCCCATGCAAGAAACATGAGTGACAGCACCCATCCGTAATGTCCATTGGCGTATTCGCTAACCATTCTCCAGGAAGGATCGAACTCGGGGCTCAGCGTGTGCAGGGCGGCAAGCGCCAGGATAGCCGTGATTGCCGAGCCTGTCGCCATGCGCGCCGGCAGTTCCGACGCATTCGAGCGAGCTAGGGTTGCAGTTGCGCTTAGCATTTGATGTTCTCCTGGCGGCTAAGGGAAGGCCGCGTCCGCGTCTGCTTCGCGACCTCCCGTTGATGAGTGCAGTGTGGAATCAGAGCATGCCATCCAGCCGAGCGTAGCTGGCTTCCATGCCGCGTTCCATGCCGGTCGCGAGCATCGCCGCGCGGGTCTTCTCTTCGGGCAGGGTCATGCGCATGGTCATCAAAGTCCCGTCGCCGTCGGCTTCGAAGCGCGTTTCGACGTGATTGTCGGGCGTGGGATCGGGGAGATGCATGCGTTCGACGTGCGCGATCCGGTTAGGCGGCTCAAGCTCGAGGAATTCGCCGGTAAGATAGAAGCCGCCGCCTTTGGCGTTCGCCCACTCGTATCGGATTTTGCCGCCCGGCCTGGCTTCGTTGATACAGACGGGCATTGTCCATCCTTCAGGACCGAGCATCCATTGCTGGATGATCTTGGGATCGAGATGGGCGCGGTAGACGGCCTCGGGAGGCGCGTTGAAATGCCGGGTTACGATGATGTGTTTGTCGCCTTCGGTTTTCATCGTCAGTTTGCTCATCGGGTTTTCCTCTCTTTGTGCTGCATGCCGGCCAGGACCTGGTCCAACCGGTCGTAGTTCTTCTCGAGCGCCTTGCGGAGCATCGCCAGCCACTGGTCCATGGCCTCGACGCCGGCCTTTGCGAGACGACGTGGGCGCTTCGTTCCGTCGACACGGCGCGTAACCAGGCCCGCTTCTTCGAGCACCTTGAGGTGCTGCGAGATGGCCGGCTGTGTCATCTCAAACGGCTCCGCCAGTTCGTTGACCGTAGCCTCCCCTTTGGCGAGACGCGCCAGAATCGCGCGACGCGTGGGATCGGCCAGGGCAGAGAAGGCAGCGTCCAAATTCATAAGCAATACTTTATATAAGTAAATACTTATTTTAAAGCGAAAAGCGAGGAGTCCGCCCATCAAACGGCGGATGGACAGGGGTGTCCGGTAACGTACAGTCAGTGTGGGGAGTGATAATTCCGTAGCCTCCGGCAGGCCCGTGTGTTTTCAAACGGCTAGCGAGGGTATGTCATCGCTTGGCATTTGGCCGGGAGATTGCGAGGTCTGGATAGGGAAGCGGGGTCTGGAGACCGCCGCCACGGTTTGGGATCAGCGCTACGGCGAGTGGGGATTCATCAACATGGGCAGCTTGTTTCAGGATCTGCGCTACGGGCTTCGCATGCTGCGGAAGTCTCCCGGCTTTACCATCGCGGCGGTTTTGACGCTCGCATTGGCTATTGGGGCGAACGCCGTCGTCTTCAGCGTGATGAATGCCTTCATCATCCGCCCGCTGGACGTGCCGCGAGCCGACCGCCTTTACGCCGTCTGGCGGCCGGCCGACAACGATGCCGCCGAATCCTATCCAACGTATCTCGACTTGCGCGACCGTAACCACAGCTTCGACGATCTAGCCGCCTACAACATCACGGCCGCTGGGCTGGACACGGGAGGGAATCCGTCGCAGGTCTGGCTGAATGAAATCAGCGGCAACTATTTCGACGCGCTCGGCGTGCAGCCTTATCTTGGCCGTTTCTTCGATGCCAGCGACGAGCACGGGCCCAACAGCGCGCCGTATATCGTGGTCACGCATTCGTTCTGGCACACGCATTTTCACGACGACCCCAGCGTGATCGGCCGCGTGGTCCAGCTCAACAAGCATCCCTTCACCATCATCGGCGTCGCGCCTCCGGGCTTCCACGGAACGCTGCTGTTCTTCAGTCCCGGAATGTTTGTGCCGCTGGTGAATCATCCGCAGCTCGGCGACGATGACGTGAACGCGCGCAACAAGCGCTGGATCTTCATGGTGATGGGGCAGCTGAAGCCGGGAGTGTCGCCGGCACAAGCTATCGCCGACCTGAATTCCATCGGCGCCGACCTGGAAAAGACCTACCCGAAGGACGACGGCAAACTGCATTTCAGCCTGGCGCGTCCCGGACTTTACGGTGATTATCTGGGACGCCCGGTGCAGGCTTTCATGACCGGCCTGATGCTGCTGGCGGGTTTGATTCTGCTGGCGGCATGCGCGAATCTCGGCAGCTTGTTTGCCGCGCGCGCGGCCGATCGCTCGCGCGAAATGGCGTTGCGGCTGGCCCTGGGCTCGACGCGCAGCCGCGTTCTACGGCAGTTGTTCACCGAGGCGATGCTGATTTCCATCGTCGGTGGCGCGGTGGGATTTGCCGGCAGCGTCTTCCTGCTGCGCTGGCTCAGCGTGTGGAACCCGTTCCCGCGGTGGCCGGTGCATTTGGCGGTGACGCCCGACGCAAATGTTTACGCGGTGGCCTTGCTGTTGACGGTGGCGAGCGGATTTCTCTTCGGAGCAGTCCCGGTGAGGCAGGTGCTTCGCACCAGTCCTTATGAAGTGATCAAAGCCGCCTCGAGCAGCCGGGCCGGGCGGCGCATGACGGCGCGTGACCTGCTGCTGGTGGCGCAGATTGCGATCTGTGCCGTGCTGGTGACTTCTTCCATCGTTGCCGTGCGCGGATTGGCCCGCTCGCTGCACACCGACTTCGGCTTCGAGTTGCAGAACACGATCCTGGCGGACACCGACGTAGCAATGGCGGGCTACAGCGGCGATCAGGCGCCGGCCGTGCAGAAGCGCATGCTTGAGGCGGTGCAGGCGATCCCCGGCGTGGAGTCCGCCGGCTTCGCCGACACCGTGCCGCTCGGCGACGACCAGCGCGACACAAATGTCTTTCACGACAGCGCGTCCGATCTGAGGCCGTCGAATGCGGCGGCGGACGCCACCGTCTTCAAGATCTCTCCCGAATACTTCCATGCCGCGGGAACGTCGCTGCTGTCGGGGCGCGGTTTTACCTGGCACGACGATAAGGATTCGCCGCGCGTCGCGGTGGTGAATGGCGAGTTTGCGCGCAGGCTCTTCGGCTCTCCGGCAAACGCTCTGGGCCGCTATTTCAAAAAGCCGGATGGCACGCGTATCCAGGTCGTCGGCCTGGCAGAAGATGGGAAGTACAACAGCCTTACAGAGAATCCTGTGCCCGCGATGTTTCTTCCCATCCTGCAATCGGCCTCAACGTCGATGTGGTTCGTAGTGCGCTCCGATCGCGACCAGCAGCAGATCGCCGAAGCGATGAGGAGCGCGCTGCGGCAGGTGGATGCTGCGCTGCCGATTGATATCGTGACGCGATATAAAGAGCTGGATAGCGTGCTGTTTGCCCCGCGCATGGCGACCATCTCGCTGGGCATCATGGGCTTCATGGGCGCGGTGCTGGCCATCACCGGGATCTTCGGCATGGCCGCGTACTCGGTCAGCAAGCGGCTACGGGAGCTGGGCATTCGCGTCGCGCTTGGGGCGCAGCGCAAGGAAGTGCTCCAGGCAGCCCTGGGACGCGCGGTCAAGCTGCTCGCGTTTGGATCGGCAGCCGGGTTGGTGCTGGGAATTCTCGCCAGTCGCGTGCTGGCATTCGTGGTGTATCTGGCGACGCCGCATGATCCGCTGGTACTGGCCGGCGCGGTGCTTTCGATGATGTTGCTGGGGCTGGTGGCGACTTGGATTCCGGCACAGCGCGCGATGTCGATCGATCCGGTGATTCTGCTGCGTGAAGAGTGAACTGCCCTGCGTGTGAAACGAAACAACTTCTCACCGCTTTATCATCCTTTCAATCGGGTGCCCCATTCATTCGATCTGGCGAATGAGTGGGCGTCGCGAAGCGGAATTCAATCGCGATCAAAAACGGTGCCGACCGTCATTTCCTGATCCGCCCGACGACGATCTCTTCCACGCCATGCATTCAAAAGAGGGCCCCAGTCACCGTGTCTGCCGTGACACACTGTGTCTCCCATGACACGATTCGGCAGCTGCACACGTCTAACTCGTTTGTTTTCATGATGTGATCTTGGTGATTCTCGTGCTTTTACCCCTAGCGAAAGCAATCGCGAGGGTAAACGAGATGCGAATCACGAACACCACGCGGTACCACTCAGAGCAAGCCACCCTGATCTTCGCCATCTTCTTCCTGCTGAGCCTCCCGGCCTACACGCAAGTCGCCTCCGACGACAAGCGCCTGCTGCTCATCAGCATCCCCGACCACAGCCTTGCGCTCATCGAGCGCGGCCAGGTCAAGCGGATCTACTCCGTCGCCACCGGCAAGCAAACCACGCCGAGCCCCACCGGCGCCTTCCGCATCGTCGTGCGAGTCGTCGACCCGACTTACTACCACGAAGGCAAAGTCATCGCGCCGGGGCCGAGCAATCCGCTCGGCAATCGCTGGATGGGCCTCGACCGCAAAGGCTACGGCATTCATGGGACCAACGCGCCGCAGTCGATCGGCAAGTCGGCCTCGCACGGTTGCATTCGCATGGCGAAGCGCGATCTGGAAGAGCTCTTCTCGATGGTGAAGGTCGGCGACCAAGTCGAAATCCGCGGCGAGCGCGACGCCGAGACCGCCGCCATCTTCGGTATGGGCATGGGTATGGGTACGGGCACGCCCGCGCCTGCGACAGAGACCGTGGTTGCCACGGCGCAGCCGGCCGGCGAATCGGCCGGCCAGTAGTGGAGGTGCCTTGTGCAGGGCATAGCAACATCGCTGGTGACGCTTGGAGGCCTGCTTCTCTCCCTCGCCTGCGCCGTGCTTCTCGAGGAACTTTTCCTCGGCGGACTCTTCCGGCTGTTCTTCGCTTCGCGGCCGAGATCCGCCCACAAACGTAGTTCGGAGCGAATCCACTAAAGGAGGACGCTATGCTTGCGTTCAAGTACTTGCTGATGACCCTGGGCGTGGGCCTCTTCGTCGCCGGACTTTCCATCCTCGCGTACGACCTCTGGCTCCTCGCCAAATATCGCCGCGCGCTCGTGAGTGGCGCGGAAAACCTCACGCCACCCGAACCCATTCGCTGGCGCACTACGCTGGCCCTCATCGCTCTCGGATGGGGCCCCATCCTGATCGCGCTCAGCTTCATCGTCGTGCCCAGCGGCATGGCCGGTGTCCGCATCAGCCAGACGCGCGGCACCGAAGCCGGCACGCTCTATCCCGGCGTGCACTTCATCGTGCCGTTCGTCGAAGACGTTCAGCTCTTCGACATGCGCGACAAACTCTTCACCACCGGCGCAGTCGAAGACGGCCACAAGCCGGAGCCGACGACGAAGGCCAACGCCCTCAGCGTGCAGTCCAAAGAAGGCCTCAACATCGGCCTCGCCATCACCGTGCGCTATCGCCTCGACGCGCGCCGTCTCGACTACGTGCAATCGCACCTGCCGCAACCGGTCGAAACGGAAATCGTTCCGCCCGTCGTAGCCAGCGCCTGGCGCGAGCTTGCGCCCACCTACACCGTGCGTGAGATCTTCAGCTCGCGCCGTGAAGAAGTCCGTCAACGCGCCGCCGACACCATCACCAAGCAACTCGCCGCCGACGGCATGGTCGTCAAGGAAGTCATGCTCCGCGACATTCAACTGCCGGAAGAGTACGCGCGCGGCCTGCAGGACCTGCTGCTCAAGGAACAGCAGGACGACCAGCTCAACATCCAGACCGACATTCAGCAGAAGCAGGTCCGCATTGCCGAGCTCCAGGCCGAAGCCGAGAAGGTGCAGAAGGTGAAGGCCGCAGAAGGCGATGCGCAATCGAAGGTCGTCGAGGCGAAGGGCGAATCCGACGCCATGCAGTACACCCTGCCGCTGAAGCAGAAGCAAATCGAGCAATCGAAGCTCGAAGCCGAAGCGCGCAAAGAAGCCACAATCCAGAACGCCGAGGCCGCAGCGCAGGCCAAGGTTATCGACAGCAAAGCTGAGGTCCAGCGCCGGGACATGCTGGCGACGGCTGAAGCCAACCGCATTCGCGTGACCGCCGCAGCCGATGCCGAACGCATGCGCAGCGAAGCTGCTGTGCTCCGCGAGACGCCACTGCTCATCAACAAGATCGTCGCCGAGAAACTGTCAGACAAGATCCAGGTGATGATGGTCCCCGCCGACGGCAAATACTTCTTCGCCAGCGACGTCTTCCGCGGCCTGGGGAGCAAAGGAGGCTTCCCGCCCGAAGCCGACGACCCCGATCCTGGACAAGGTCAATCGCGATGAACCGCTTTCGAAGGATGCTTTTCACTCTCGGGTGCCCCACTCATTCGCTCTTTTCGAATGAGTGGGTCTGTTTGGACTGGATCCGGAAATGTTCAACTCGGAAGAATGGAGCCGAGAGAGAGAAGCCGTCCCGTGAAGCGGGACGACTCAGCTTAGCCCAGGACGAAGTCCTGGGTGGTGATGAAAAATTATCCCGTCCCGGCAGGGACGGCACCTCCGTTATACGCAATCCGAATGCGAATCTCTGGGGCATCGCGCCTCAACACTGAAACCATGACCCCGCCAGACTATAATTCGCCACATCCCATGACACGGCTCCTGCTCTGCCTACTCGCGCTGCTCGGCATGGCCCACGCGCAGACCGCCTGGGACTCCCCGTCCGCCGACTTGGCCAAACAAATCGCCGCGCTCACCGGCCCCGGCACCATCACCCTGACGATCACCAACCGCTCGACGATTGCGACCGACGAGGTCCCCGCAATCCGAAAATCACTTGAACGCGAAATCCGCGCCGCCGGCATCACCGTCCGCGCCAAGGACGCCGACTCCGACGTGCGCGTCACCCTCTCGGAAAACCTGCAAGGCTGGCTCTGGGTCGCAGAGATCCAGGAAGGCTCGGAAACGCGCGTCGTCATGCTGCCCGTGTCGGGCGCAACCGTCGCTGCCACCACAAACTCGTCACCCGCCGTTACTTTGCGCGCGAACCTGCTTCTATCGCAAAAAGATCCCATCCTCGACGCAGGGCTCATCAACCAGAACCTCATCGTCCTCGAAGCTGGCCACATCAAGTCCTACAATGTGGCAGGTGCCAACTGGCAGCTCGCGACCACCTATGACATAAGCCATTCTCAACCGTTGCCGCGTGATCTTCGCGGCCGCCTTATCCCCGCCGCGGATCATCCCTTCGACGCCTACCTTCCCGGAATCGTCTGCACCGCCACAAAAGAAATGACCGTCTCCTGCAACCCCGGCGACGACCCCTGGCCTCTCGGCTCGCAGAAGGCGCTCTACAATCCGAACCGCAACTTCTTCACCGGAGTACTGGTTCCCGGCTTCGGCCCCAAGCTTCCTCCTTTTTTCTCAGCAGCGGAGTTGCCTCGCGCCGGCGGTACCACGTATCTCTTCGCCGACGTCACCGGCGCAGTGCACATCTTTGAAAACGGCACGCACAAGCTGATGATCGGCATCCGCGACTGGGGCAGCGATATCGCCGCCGTGCACTCCGATTGCGCGAACGCCGCGCTGGTCCTGGCTTCCGCCGCAGGCTGGCCCGCCGCCGACTCTCTGCGCGCCTACCAGATCACAGGCCGTGAGGCCACTCCGGTAAGCGCGCCTCTAGCTTTCGACGGAACCATCACCGCGTTATGGCCGGCGGGCGATCAGGCCACAGTTGTGGTACAGAACATGCAGCAGTCGCGTTATGAGGTCTACAGTGTCTCGCTGGCTTGCAGTCGTTAGCGTAACGCTGGCGCTGCTGGCGCCGGCCCGCGCGCGAACCCGTCCGCGCTACGGCGGGACCCTGCGCGTCGAAACCCGCTCCGACCCGCTCAAGCCGCCGGACGGCATCGCCCGCAAGCTGCTCTTCGACACTCTGATCCAGGTAAGTGAGAATGGCGACCTCACGCCAGCCCTGGCTACAAGCTGGGAAGCGGAGAGCGCAAACCACCGCTGGACATTTCACCTGCGCCCCGGGGTCCACTTCCACGACGGTTCGCTGCTGACCTCTGACGCTGTGGTACAGTCGCTCGCGATGGCCTGCCAGAACTGCGACTGGCGTGCGCGCGCCGCAGCCGACACAGTCATCATCACCAGCGAAATGCCGCTCCCAAATCTGCCCGCAGAGCTGGCACGCAGCGCTTATGCCATCACCCGACGGGACGGCGGCGGCAATCCCGACGGTACCGGTCCCTTCCGCTTCACCGCTAACTCCAACGGTATCCTCTTTCTCGCCGCGAACGACGATTCTTGGCAGGGAAGGCCCTTCGTCGACGCTGTCGAAATCTACGAAAATCGCCCCATTCGCGATCAATGGCTCGATTTCACCGTAGGCAAGGCCGATCTCGTCGAAGTTCCACCCGAACTTCTGCGGCAGGCGCAACAGCAGCACATGCCGCTGCTCGTCTCCTCACGCCCTGTCGATCTTCTGGCTCTTACATTGTCAGACAAGCAGATTCCCAACGAGCACCTGCGCGAATCGATCGCCCTTGCCGTCGATCGCGCTGCGCTCTTCAATGTGATCTTCCAGAAGCAGGGCGAGGTTACTGGCAGCCTGCTTCCCAATGCGCTCAGCGGCTATGCCTTCCTCTTTCCGACTGCCGCAAATCCGAGCCGCTCGCGCGAACTGCGCGGCGCCCAATCGCTCCCGCTGCGCCTGAGCGTGGATTCCTCAAACTCCGTCCTGCAGCTTGTAGCTGAGCGCCTGGCACTGAATCTGCGCGATGCCGGCTGGAACGTCCGCGTCGTCTCGCAAGCGACGAACCCGAACGCTGAGCTCGGTTTGCGTCTCGTGCATTTGGAGGCCGCTAGCGCGGCCTCGGCCCTGCGAGAGACTATGCAGGACTTTGGTCCCGCGGCAGGCGATGATTCCGCGGATCCCGCCGCACTCTATCGCAGTGAGTCGATGTTTCTTAAGTCCCACACTGTGGTACCACTGCTGTACGTGCCGCGAGCGTACGGCGTGAGCGCGCGCGTACACAATTTACTGCTCGCCCCGGACGGCACTCCGATCCTCGCAAATGCCACGCTGGAGGACGCCCGGTGAGCCTGCGCCAGCGACTGCTCGTCGTCTTCTCCCTCACTGTGGTACTCGCCGTCGCCGCCGTCGCCTGGATCGTCTCTCTGCGCACCCGCGAAGCATTCACCGAAGTCAATCAGAAGCGCACTGCCGCCCTCGTCGACCAGTTCCGCCGGGAATTCGACGCCCACGCCGACAACCTGGCAACCCGCATCGACAATCTCGCCGGCAGCGAACGCCTGTCGCGCATTGCCTTTGATCTTGCGCAGCCAGGAGGCGATGCGTCGTTGTATCTCGGCGAAGCTGCGTCTCTTGCGAGGGACTATCAGCTCGACTACCTGGAGATCGTCTCCACCGATGGCAGCATCATCTCGTCCGCCCAAGCCCCCGCGCGCTTCGGCTACGAGGAAGATCTGCACGCCGGCGGCAGCCAACCAACCTTCCTGAAGAAAGAAGGGCTGCCGGACGGCCGCAGCGAGATCGGCCTCTTCGCGCTGCGAGCGGTCAAGAGCGCCCAGCCCGCACTCTACATCCTCGGAGGCAAGCGCCTCGATCGCGGCTTCCTCGCCAACCTTGCCGCCCCAGCCGACGCGCAGGTGCTGCTCTATCCCGTCCTCACCTCGAACTTCGATCCCAGCTCGCTTGTCAGCTCAAGCAGCGAGGTATCGCAGCCCGACCGCTTCAAGCCGTTGATCGAAGGTGCCCAGTCTTCCGCCCAGGAAAGCCGATCGACCATCTTCCTATCCGACAGCCGCGAAGACAGCGTCGACGCTACCGCGATCCCGCTGAAAGCTCCCGACGGCGCGGTGCTCGCGGTCCTCACCGTGGCGAACTCGCGCCGCAGTCTGGTTGAGCTGCAACATCACATTCGAGCCATATCCTACGGTGTGGCAGGTATCGGAATTCTGCTGGCGATCGCCGCCAGCCTGTGGATCACCTCGCGCATCTCGCGCCCGGTCGAGCGCCTGGCCGCCGCCGCGAAAGATGTAGCCGCCGGCAACTGGGACGCTCACGTCGAGGCCGCTTCGAGCGATGAACTCGGTGAGCTCGCGCACAGCTTCAATTACATGACGCAGCAGCTGGCGGAACAGCGTGAGCGCCTGGTGCAGTCCGAGCGCGTCGCCGCCTGGCGCGAGCTGGCACGCCGCCTCGCCCACGAGCTGAAGAATCCCTTATTTCCGCTGCAATTGACGGTGGAGAATCTCATCAAGGCGCGCAAACTCGCACCTGACGAATTCGATGAAATCTTCCGCGAAAGCACCGAGACGTTGACCGCCGAAATCGCGAATCTGAAGAACATCATTGGGCGCTTCAGCGATTTCTCGAAGATGCCGAAGCCGCACCTGGAAGAAATCGACGTCGCGGAAATTCTGCGCAAAGTAGCGGCGCTGCACGAGCCGGTAATCGCGCAACATCAACCAGCGGTCGCTTTCCGCTGCGATGTGCCGGACGGTCCTCTACCGGCAACCGCCGACCCCGAGCTCCTTCACCGCGCGATCTCGAATCTCGTGCTGAACGCGCTCGACGCAATGCCCCAGGGCGGAACCCTGAAGCTCAGCGCCCAAGCAAGAAACGATGCCGTCGAACTCCGCGTCTCTGACACCGGCACGGGCATGACGCCGGAAGAATGCGAGCGGCTTTTCACGCCGTACTACACTACCAAGCAGCACGGCACGGGCCTCGGCCTCGCCATTGTGCAGTCGATCGTGAGCGATCACGGCGGAACGATTCGCGTGGAGAGCACCCCGGGCAGCGGATCGACCTTTATAGTGGAATTGCCGAGGCACCAACAATCGCGGGCGGCGACAACCGGCCTGGGGGCGGCAGGCACATGAGCGCGAAGACCCACATCCTGATCGTCGATGACGAGCCCAACACGCTAGCCTCGCTCTCCCGCGCCTTCCGCCTGGAAGGCCACGAAGCCACCGTCTGCGACAACGCCGAGCGTGCCCTGGAACTAGCCAAGAGTCAGCCCTTCGACCTGATCCTCTCCGACGTCGTCATGCCCGGCCGCGACGGCCTCACCCTGCTGAGCGACCTGCAACGCAACCACGTGACCACTCCAGTTGTAATGATGTCCGGGCAAGCCAACGTGCGAATGGCGCTGGACGCCACCGTCATGGGCGGCGCCGTCGACTTTCTCGAGAAGCCGATCTCCACCGAGAAGCTGCTCGTTACCCTGTCGAACGCCCTCAAGCTCAATCGCCTGGAGACGGAGAACTACCGCCTGCGCCGCCGCATGGGCCCGCAGATCATCGTCGGCAGCAGCGATGTGATGCGCAAGGTTGAAGCGCAACTGAAGCGCGTCGCCGGCTCGGAGACACGCGTCTGCATCTACGGCGAAACCGGTACCGGCAAAGAACTCGCCGCGCGCTTCCTGCACGACTTCGGCCCCCGCGGAGGTCACCCCTTCATCACCGTCAACTGCGCCGCGGTCCCGCCCGAGCTCATCGAGTCCGAACTCTTCGGCCACGAGAAGGGCTCCTTTACCGGCGCCTTCGATCGCCACATCGGTAAATTTGAGCAGGCGCACCACGGCACCCTCTTTCTCGACGAGATCGGCGACATGCCGCTGAATATGCAAGCCAAGCTGCTGCGCGTCCTTGAAGAAGGTGTGGTCGAAAGAATCGGCGGCACCAAGCCGGTGCCCGTCGACGTGCGCGTTATCGTGGCGACGCATCGCGATCTTTGGAAGCTCGTCAGGCAGCATCAATTCCGCGAGGACCTCTACCACCGCGTCGTCGTCTTCCCCATCAAGCTGCCGGCGTTGCGCGAACGCGTCGAGGACATCCCCGAACTCGTCGAGCACTTCGTCGCGCAAGTCTGCATACAAAACGGCTGGAAGGCCGTCCCCGTTGCGCCCGACGCCATGGAAGCGCTGAAAGCCTACCCCTGGCCGGGAAACGTGCGCGAGCTGCGCAACATCGTCGAGCGTCTCTTCCTGCTTGCAACCTCGGGCACGGTCGACGCCGCAACTGTAGAACTCGCCCTCCCACCAGCCAAACGCGACCCCGAGCAGGCCTCCTCCTCCGAGCATGTCGGCACGCTCTCCGAGCAGGTCACGCAATTCGAGCGCGAGGCCATCCTCGTCGAGCTCGAACGCCAGCAGTTCCACATCACCAACGCCGCCAAAGCCCTCGGCCTCGAGCGCAGCCACCTGTACAAGAAGTGCCAGCAACTCGGCATCGACCTCCAGGCCCCGCGCGCATCCGCCGAAAATTAGGCTCCATCACCGCCCCGGTTGACCCGGCAGAGTACACTACCAGCAGAACACCGCCGACCCTCGCTGCATCTCGAGGCTCGTGTGCGCCACGTTCTTAACGGTGCCGTCGATCGAAAATAACGCTCGCGCAGAAGACCGCGCCGCGAAGGCGAGGACCATCCTCGAAGGCGCGCTTCTGCGTCCCGAAGCCGAGCGCCTCGACTACCTCAACTCCTCCTGCGGCGCCGACAGTCCGCTGCGCGAAGAAGTCGAGCGACTGCTGAAGACCGAGCACCTCGACGTCGATCATGAATCGCCTCAAACGCAGGCCGTTCCGCTCGCCGACCGCCACCCGCTCTACGAGCCTCCGCGCTTTCCCGCGGGCGAGGTCCTCTCCGAGCGCTTCCGCATCGATCGCCTCCTCGGCCGCGGGGGCATGGGCGAAGTCTACGAGGCCTTCGATCTGCAGCTGAAGGAAACTGTCGCTCTCAAGTCGATTCGCAGCGGCGCCAGTTCCGAGAACACCATCGCGCGCCTGCGCTACGAAGTCATCCTCGCGCGCCAGGTGACGCACGCCAACGTCTGCCGCATCTTCGATCTCGGCTGCCACAAAGATCCCTCGACCGGCGAGGAAATCGTCTACCTCACGATGGAGCTGCTCAAGGGCGAGACCTTAGCCGATCGCATCAAGCGGCAAAACCGAATCCCCGCCCCCGATGCGCTCGCCATTGCCGAGCAGATGGCGGAAGCCCTCGCCGCCGCGCATCGCGCCAGCGTTGTGCACCGCGATCTCAAGCCGTCGAACGTCATCCTTGTGCGCGACCCCAATGGCAAAAGCGATCGCGCCGTCATCACCGATTTCGGACTCGCTCGCCTCGTCGAGGACGCGGCGCACAATCAGCAAACCGCGCCCACTCTCCTCACCGGCTCGGGCGAAATCCTCGGCACCCTGGTTTACATGGCGCCAGAGCAGGTCCGCAGCCAGCCCGTCAGCGCCGCCACCGACATCTACGCCTTCGGCCTGATTTTCTACGAAATGCTCTCCGGCCAGCGCGCTTTCGGCGAGCACAGCTCGCTGGCCCGCATCTTCAAGCGCCTGGAGGGTCCTCCGCAGCCGTTGCGATCTCTGCTGCCCGAGCTGAACCCCGACATCGACAATCTCGTGCTGCACTGCCTGGCCATCGATCCTGCCCAGCGCGTCGCAAGCGCGCAGGAACTCGCGCAGGCGATCCGTCATCTGCGCGGTCAGCCATCGCATGCTCCTGCCTCGAGTCGCACGCCGAGCCTCCACAGCAGCGGCTCCTCGTCGATCTCGTCGATCTCGGAAGCCTGGCGTCGTCCGCCAAGTGACGCCAGCGGCTCCGCGTCAACCCTGCAAGTTCCCATGGCCGTGCTGCCTTTCGCGAACCTCAGCGCCGATCCCGACAACGAATACTTCAGCGACGGACTGGGTGAGGAACTGATGGGCGCTCTCGCCAAGATCGACGGCCTGCGCCTGGTCGCGCGTTCGTCGACGCAGCGCTTCCGCGGCGCGGACCACGACGTCCGCGAGATCGGCAAGCTGCTCAATGTCGACGCCGTGCTCGAGGGGAGTGTTCGTCGCTCCGGCAACCGCCTTCGCATCACGGTGAAGTTGATCGAGACGGCCAACGGCTACCAGCTCTGGTCCGAGCGTTACGACCGCGAGATGGAAGATGTCTTTGTGGTGCAGGAGGAGATAGCCAACGGAGTCGCTGCGCAACTGCGCGTCAGGCTCAACCAGGGCGCTGAATCGTACTTCCGGCGGCATCGCGCGCAGGACATCGAAGCCTACAACCTATATCTGAAAGGCCGCTTCTTCTGGAACAAGCGCACCCCCGCCGACCTGCGACGCGCGGTCGAACACTTCCAGAGCGCAACCCAGATCGATCCGAAATTCGCGCCCGCATTTGCCGGACTGGCGGACTCCTGGGTCCTGCTCGCGATGTACGGCGCAGTCGCCCCGCAGGAAGTCTTCCCGCAAGCGCGGCAGGCCATCGCGCAGGCGCTGGCCCTCGATCCCAAACTGCCGGATGCGCATTGCACCGACGGCTGCATTCGCGCCGTCTTCGAATGGGACTGGCCGGGCGCGGAGCAGAGTTTTCGCCGCAGCCTGGAGCTCGGCCCCAACTACGCCACCGGACATCACTGGTTTGCCATCAACTATCTCGTCCCCATGAAGCGCTTCGAAGAGGCGCGTCATCATCTCGAGGCTGCGCGCGAATCGGATCCCCTCTCCCTCGTCATCAACACCACGATTGGTCTCGAGCTTTTCTTCGAGGGCCGCTCCGGTGATGCCATCCGTGAATACCGCCGCGTGCTGGAGATGGAGCCGGGCTTTGCAGTGGGATACTTCTTCCTCGGCCAGGCGCTACTGCGTGAGCAGCAGCATGAAGAGGCGATCGCCGCGCTGGAACACGCCGTCGAACTCAGCGGCCACAGCTCCGAGACGCTCGCCATGCTGGGATACGCGCAGGCAGTGGCGGGGCGTGCCGATGGCGCGCGCGCAATTCAAGACGAGATCCTGCAATTAAGCGCAAGCCAATACATCTCGCCCGCGCAGCTGGCGCAAATCCAGCTCGCCCTGGGAGCTAAGGCAGATGCGCTCACTTCCCTGGAAAGAGCTGCCGAGCAGCGAGCTACCGATTTACTGTGGCTGCGTGTCCGTCCTGCCTTCGAAGCGCTGGAGGGCGAACCACGCTTTGCCGTCATCGCCCAGTCGATTGGTCTGCCTTAGCCGCGCATTTCCCATAGCTCGCGGACACGCGCGATACGCTGCCGGCAAAAACGCCGCACGTTCCCGCTACGTCCCGCAACCAGTCCCAACTTTTCCGCTTCTCGCTGGGCTGCTTCTCCAGTCAGCAGCGGAGCCTCAATAATCGTGAATGCCTTCTCAACCGGGCACACGCGACCGCACTTTTTTGCATCTATGTAGTCAAGCGTCTACAGTTCGCCGAGCAAGCTAACCGACAGTTCCATCTTGAAAACAAAAAGGATCCCTGATGAGAGTTGCCCTGGTTTCTTCGCCTTTCTTACCCGTACCTCCCAAGAAGTACGGAGGCACGGAGTTGTTTATCGCCCAGCTGGCGGAAGGACTAAAGAACTCGGGCGTCGATGTTGTTGTGTATACCAATGGCGAATCAACCGTCGGCGTCGAAACTCGTTGGCTCTATAAGGCTCAGCAGTGGCCGATTACGGGAGAAATTTTCGACAACCTGAAGGATTTCAACCATGCATCATGGGCCATTGCCGACGCCGCCGCCGACTGCGATGTGATTCATCTGAACAGTGTTGCTGCCTTAATGTTTACGCGCTATTCGCAGAACAAATTCGTATACACGATGCATCACGTTCACGAGGACAAATTGAGCGAGGTCTACAAATTCTTTCCTTCGGTTGAGTTTGTCACCATCAGCGAATTTCAGCGTCAGCGCGAAACCATGGCGCGCATGCGCAGCATTCATCATGGCATCGACCTGAATTGTTATCGCGCCGGCAGCTCCAGGCGCGAGCACCTGGCTTTCCTCGGCCGCATTGCGCCCATCAAGGGAACGCATATCGCAATCGAAGTGGCGAAGAAAGCCGGCTTGCCGCTGAAGATCGCGGGCGAGGTGCAGCCCATCTACCAGGAATATTTTGATTCCGAGATCAAGCCGCACATCGATGGCAAGTTTATCGAATACATTGGCGAGGTCGATCTTGAGGCCAAGAACGAGCTGCTCGGCAACTCCCTGGCGTTGTTGTTCCCCATCCAATGGAATGAACCGTTCGGGCTGGTTATGATCGAAGCCATGGCCTGCGGCACGCCGGTGCTGGCTCTGCCTGGCGGGGCGGTTGAGGAGATCGTGTGCAACGGCGTCTCCGGTTATGTCTGTCGATCCGCCAATGAGATGGCCGAACAGGCGCGCCGCCTGCCGGGCGGCTTCACTCCCATGAATATTCGTCAATACTGCCGCCAGTACTTTTCCGTCGAGAAGATGGTTGCCGAGTACCTTGCGCTTTACCAGGAGCTGATCGCCGAAGAGAGCCCCGTGGCGAAGGCCGCACCGGAGCTGCCCATGATCGCGTGAGGAGAACGCGCCGCACGTATGAGCTCTTACCTGACGATTCCTTACGAGGACCTGATCGAAATCCCCTCGCCCCACCTGGAGCCGCGGATTGCGTACCAGTCTCTCGAGCCGCGCAAGGTCGACAATCTCACCCTGATCGACGGCAAGACCTTCAGCGCCACCAGCGTTGCGGGCGACATTTATCCGCCGGGATCGCCCGATGTCGGTTTTTTCCACGACGACACTCGTTTTCTCAGCCACCTGGAGCTGCGGATCGGTAGCCACCGCACCGTGGTTCTCTCCGCCTCCACCGAGAAGACATTCTTCTCCCAGATCGAGCTGACCACCGGCACCATTACCCTGCGCGACTCCTTCGACTTGCCCGAAAACACCGTCCACATACGGCGTGAACAGCTGCTGGCCTCGGAGATCTTCTTCGATCGCATGACCTTCGAGAACTTCAATCTCACGCCCGTCGACTTCACCGTGGAGCTCCTCTTCGACGCCGATTTCGTCGATGTTTTTCAGGTGCGCGGCGTCGCGCGCCAGCAGCATGGGCAGTATTACAAACCGGTCATACGCGATCACGGCATCGCCTTCTACTACCGCGGGCTCGACGGCATCATGCGCGAGACGCTCGTCAAACTGCATCCTCCGCCCACCGAAATCCAGGAACGCATCGCGCGCTGGGAGCTTCGCCTGGAGCCGTTGAAGAGGGTGGAGCTTGAAGCCTCCGTGACACCGTTGGTGGAAGGACGGGCGTCGCGCGCACAGGTTTATGAAGTCGATCACCAACTGCGGCAGCGACGCGCGAACTTTGCCCGCTGGGAGGCAAGCTCGACCGCTTTCCAGACGGACAACGACGTTCTGGACGGATTGCTGAGGACCGCCATCGGAGATTTTCACGCCTTGCAGATTCCGGAAGGAGAGCAGCACATCATCGCCGCGGGGATCCCGTGGTTCGCCACGGCGTTCGGGCGTGACGCCATCCTGGCGGCGTATCAGTCGCTTTCCCTGAATCCGCAGCTGGCAGTCGATACCTTGCGTGTCCTGGCGCGCTACCAGGGCAAGGAGCACAACGACTGGTGCGATGAACAGCCCGGCAAGATCCTCCACGAATACCGTGCCGGCGAAATGACGCGCGACGGCGAGATGCCGTTTGGCCCCTACTACGGCTCGGTCGATTCCACGCCGCTGTTCCTCATTCTCTTGAGCGAAACCTTCAACTGGACTGCCGACGAGGGACTAGTCGAGGAGTTGCTGCCCAATGCATATGCGGCTCTGCAATGGATCGACGAATGCGGCGATCTCGATGGCGATGGATTTATCGAGTACCTGCGACGCTCGCCTAAGGGCCTGACCAACCAGGGCTGGAAGGATTCGTGGGACGCGAACATGCATCGCGACGGTACCATTGCCAAGCCGCCCATCGCGTTGTGCGAAGTGCAAGGCTACGTATACGACGCCAAGTACCGCTTGTCGTCGCTGCTGCGCAACTTTGGCGATGTAAAGACCGCCGACCGCTTGAAAAAGGAAGCAGCGGACATGGCGCGACGCTTTGATCGCGCCTTCTGGGTGCCCAGCCGCGGCTTCTACGCCATGGCCCTCGATGCCGATAAGCGGCCGCTGGAGGTGATCTCGTCCAACCCCGGGCATCTGCTGTTTACCCGCATCATCAACAAGGAGCGGGCGCGCGTCATCGCCAATCGCCTGATGCGCGATGACATGTTCAGCGGCTGGGGCTGGCGCACCATGTCGCAGGAAGAGCGCGTCTTCAACCCGCTCAGCTATCATCGCGGATCGGTTTGGCCGCACGACAACTCCATCATCGCGCACGGCATGGCGCTGAACGATATGCGTGACGGCGCGCTGCGCATCGTCACATCGCTCTACCAGGCAGCGTCGAAGTTCCGTGATTACCGGCTGCCGGAGCTCTTCTGCGGCGTGCAGCGCCGCGAGTATGACGAGCCGGTGCATTATCCCGTGTCGTGCTCGCCGCAGGCGTGGGCATCGGGTGCGATGTTCCTGATGCTGTCCTCGGTGTTAGGCATGCATCCCAGCGCCCCGCGCAAAGAATTGAACATCATCAATCCGCAATTGCCGGACTGGCTCGGGCACCTGCACATCCGCAACATGCGCATCGGCCGCAGCCGCGTCGGCCTGGACTTCACCCGCCGCGGCGAACGCACCTTCTGCAACGTCGTGGATGTGGAAGGCGAGAAGCTGCTGGTGAATGTGGCCTTCAAGAAATAGAGGAACAAAGCGATTAGCCCGGCGCGGAGGCGCTGGGTAACCCGCACTAATTACTGGTCGAGCCCCTTTAGAGGCGGCAGATACAGTACAATCCAATTTTCCTGTAGGGAAGTTTCAGTCGCCCGCCTTCTGCTCCGCGTTCTCTTAGGAAGACGGTGAACGCTTAGGCATCGTTATGTTCAAGCGCGTTCTCATAGCCAATCGAGGCGAGATTGCCGTGCGCATCATCCGCGCTTGTCGCGAGATGGGCATCGAGTCGGTAGCAGTCTTCTCCGATGTCGATCGCAAGGCGCTGCACGTGCGCAAGGCCGACTACGCTTATCACATCGGTCCGGCGACCGCGAGCGAATCCTACCTCAATATCGACAAGATCCTTGATGTGGCGCGCCGCAGCCAGGCGGAGGCGATCCACCCCGGCTACGGTTTCCTCTCGGAGAATGCGAAATTCGCACGCGCCTGCGCCGACGCCGGATTCAAGTTCATCGGCCCATCGCCTGAGTCGATGGAGATGATGGGCTCCAAGACCCGCGCCCGTCAGAACATGAAGCGCGCGGGCGTTCCATTCGTACCCGGCTCCGAGCGCGGACTGGACCTTGACGCAGCCCAACGGCTGGCGGAACAGATTGGTTATCCCGTCATGCTGAAGGCCGCTGCCGGCGGTGGTGGCAAGGGTATGCGCATGGTGCCCTCGCCCGACGAGCTGCACTCCGCCTACGAGAACGCGCGCAGCGAGGCCCAGCGCGCCTTTGGCGACAACGAGGTTTACATCGAAAAGTTCATCGCCAATCCTCGTCACGTCGAGATGCAGATCTTCGGCGACGAGCACGGCAACGTCGTCTACCTCGGCGAGCGCGAGTGCTCGGTGCAAAGGCGTCATCAGAAGGTGCTGGAGGAGTCACCCTCGCCGATCGTCGATGAGGACATGCGCCGGCGCATGGGCGAAATCGCCGTGCGCGTCGGCAAAGCCGCGAATTACTACAACGCGGGCACGGTGGAGTTCCTCGTCGATCAGGACCGCAACTTCTACTTCCTCGAGATGAACACCCGTCTTCAGGTCGAGCATCCTGTGACCGAGTTCGTTACCGGCCTCGATCTTGTTCACCTCCAGATGCGAGTGGCGGCCGGCGAGAAGCTGCCGTTCAAGCAGGACGACATCAGGCTGCGCGGACATGCCATCGAGTGCCGCATCTACGCCGAGGATCCTGACAACAACTATTTCCCGTCGCCGGGGATGATCACGCGCCTAATATCGCCATCCGGCCCCGGAGTGCGCCGCGACAGCGGCATGTACGAAGGCTGGAGCGTTCCCATCGAATACGATCCGCTGCTGGCAAAATTGGTCGGCTATGCGGAGACTCGCGATCAGGCCATCGATCGCCTGTTGCGCGCGCTCTACGAATACTTCGTTGGCGGCATCAAGACAAACGTCTCGCTCTTCCGCCGCATCCTGAAAGACCCGGACTTCCGCGCAGGGAAGATCGACACCGGCTTCCTGGATCGCCTGCTGACGAAGCCCGGTACCGAGACCGACGTGCGCCGGCCCATCATCGCGGCCATCGGCGCTGCGATCTTTGCAAGCACGGAAGCGAAGGGAACATTGCCGGGAGTCGCAGCGTCGGCCTCGATGAATGGAAATGCCGAAGCGCCGGCGCCGGTATCGAACTGGCGACGCGCCGCGCGGACGGAAGCTGTGCGGGAAAATTAGGCTAGTTGCTAATTACTAATTACTGCTTTTATGACCTACGACGTCATCGTTGACGGCAAAACGCATCAGGTTGAGCTCGAACGCGGCGAGAAGATCTGGTCGTGCAAAGTCGATGGCCAGACGATCGAAGTCGACGCCGCGCTGACCGCGCGCGATGTGCTCTCGGTCCTGGTGGGCGGCAAGGCTTACGAGATCAAGCGCGAGCGTTCGCTGCAAGGCGAACTGCACATGGTGATCGGCAGCGCCCGCTACGCGGTTGATGTGCAGGACCCGCGTTCCCTGCGCACACGCCGTGCCGTGGCCGGCGCCGATACTGGTCCGCAGAAGCTGAAGGCGCCGATGCCGGGCAAGATCGTCCGCATCATGGTCAGCGAAAAAGATGAGGTGAAGGCCGGCCAGGGCCTGCTCGTCATGGAAGCCATGAAGATGCAGAACGAGATGAAGTCGCCCAAGGATGGCAAGGTGCAGAAGATCCTGACGGCTGAAGGTTCCGCGGTCAATGCGGGCGATACATTAGCGATTATTGGGTAGCAGTCAGCAGTCAGCACTCAGCATTCAATACTAATTACTAATTACTAATTACTAATTACTAATTGCTAATTGCTAATTGCTATCATCTTCCGATGCAGAAGGACTGGAAGACTCGCCTGATCCATTCTGACGTGCAGACTCCAGAAGGCTATCGCTCGCTGGCCACTCCGACCTATCGCGGCTCGACTTCACTTTTCCCCGATGCTGCCTCGGTCAATGACAAGTGGGACCAGTACGAGGCCGGCTACACTTACGGCCTCTACGGCACGCCTACGACGCTGGAGCTCGCGGGGCGCATCTGCGAGTTGGAGCAAGGCTATCGCACCATCATCACGCCCGGCGGTCAGTGCGCAATCTCGCTGATCAATCTTGCTCTGCTGAAATCCGGCGACCACATTCTGATCCCCGAGAGCATCTACGGGCCGAACCGCAAATTTGCCAACGATCTGCTGCGACGCTTCGGCGCGCAGGTTACCTATTACCAGCCGACTATCGGCAGCGAAATCGCCGGCCTCATCCAGCCCAATACCCGTCTCGTCTGGTGCGAGAGTCCCGGCTCGATCACCATGGAGATCCAGGATGTGCCCGCGATTGCCGAAGCTGCGCATGCCGCGAATGCGCTGGTCGTGATGGACAACACGTGGTCGGCGGGAGTGCTCTTCGATGCGTTCGCGCATGGAGTCGACGTCAGCATGCAGGCTCTGACCAAGTACGTTGGCGGGCATAGCGATATGCTGCTAGGTTCTGTGACGGT
>Ga0126381_100000594_pt1 | contig 39839 bp, 53 predicted proteins | sample PanSoiMetPlot_28_FD_96465 | JGI IMG/M metagenome (GOLD analysis project Ga0126381, IMG submission 96465) | Tropical forest soil microbial communities from Panama - MetaG Plot_28 | ecosystem: Environmental > Terrestrial > Soil > Tropical forest > Bulk soil | place: Panama | collected 2016-02-17 | reverse complement strand
GCAGTATCGGGATGCTCGCGTTCGGCTGGGGTTTGGGAGGGGGACTGAGGATCATCGCTCATGGGGAGGCCCTCGGCTTAGGTTTGTGGCGCGACGAGCTCTGGTGAACGAGGCTCTCGTTGTCCGGCTGGTTGATCTGCAGCTGAGCCAATCGCGCCGGGGCAGAGTGTGGCACAACATTGCCGGCGCGGCCATTGTTAGTATTCATGACGTCCCAAAAGGCCAGCGAGCATGGCCTTTTCATTGACTGGGGTGCCTTCCCAGCAATGGTGATTTTCGTCGTAATCGGAGGTTGCTCTGTCTGCGGTTGGGGGGCGTCCCATCGGCCTGGAGCCGAGCTGAAATTTCGGCGTATGGAAGCGCCACGCGCCGGCTGAGCCGGCGATCCGAGCGACCGATTCGACCAGGTCGAGGTTGATCCACCTGCCGCTTGTGAGCTCGATCCAATGTGGCATAATTATCGCGACCAATCCTGAACTTGTATAGTTCTTCGATGGACTCCGACGAACGCGATGGCGTGGTGTTTGGCGCAGTAGGGTCTGCCCACGATCGCAGCTGCCCCGCAAAAGGCGTAGGGAGGCTCCCAGGGCGTTTTCACCGGCCACTGGCATCTACCCCACCGCGGCAGGCTCAGACGGTCTGTAGCGGCTTCTGAGGGCTGGGAAACGGCATGTTGTGGCATGGGTGTGGGTGTAGCGTGGCGTTACGGCGATTCGCGAGCGTTGCGTTTCCGGCTGTTGGGCAGCGGGTTGATTTGGTCGAGCACGGCGTCTGGCAGGTGGCGAGGGGTTGCTGGCAGTTGCGTGATGGGATCGCGTAGCGGGTTGGTTTGCTTGGGTATTTCCGATTTGAGCTGGCCTGAGCGCAGCAGCTTCAGCAGCTGCTCGAGATAGCTATTTGAGGGTTGTTTGGTGGTTTCTGGGGTTCTGGCGGCGAGGTAGCGGGCTTGGGTGTCGTTATCGACCAGCCAGCGGAACGCGCCGGGGCGGTATTGTCTGACGCGGAACAGGCGTTGGGACAGATTTCCTGGCTTGAACGGCAAGCCGGCTTTACTTTCCCCCCACTCGCCGGAGCGGTAGCGCAGCCAGGCGTTGGCCCAGGCCTGGTCTTCTGGGTCGAGGTCAGTCAGCGGGTCCATGGTCCGGTTGCTCCCGTCGTTGTTGTTCGTATTCCTCGCGGCCGCCGTTTTCCCATCGCTGATTGGCCTCGGCGACGCTGCGGCGGAGCTCATCCATGGTGGTCGAGGCGGAGCGTTGGTCGGGGGAGGCGAGCGCGCGAGTGCGTGCGCCATCAAAGCGCACCACGCGCGAGCGCGCTCCCTCTCCGTACGCACCGCACACACCCCCTTTCTTACGAGGGGGTGTGTGCTCTGACTCTGTATCTGACTCTATGGATGCAGAACCGTGTTTTTGCATATGCACGGGAGAGGTGGTTTGTTTTATCCACCTGGCATTGGCGGCCGAAGTTTTCGTACGCGACTCGGAGATGACTCGGACCTGACGTGGAGATGACATGGAGCCATCTGGGGCGCGTTTGAGCACCTCGTGGCGCTCCAGTTCGGCGATCCAGCGCGCCAGGTCTGCAGGTCTCGGATGGGGGTTGATCAGCTTGCAGAGCTCTTTGATGGATGGTATCTGGCTACCGAATTTCACATAGCCATAGGGTTCGCCCTCGGCGGCGATGCACAGCAACTGCATCAGCACGCCTTGTGCCGCCAGGCTGCACAGCCCGAGCTTGGCGTCCCCCTTCCAATCCGCCCAGAAGAACTTGGCCCAGCGCAGCTTGCTCGTGGCACCCCTCCCTAGCCGGTTAGTTCCTCCCCGCCGAGCTCCGCGATCAGCCGTCGAGCGCCGATCGCATCGCCGCAGAACACCACCGCGACAGGAATATTATCCTCGCCAAGCTCTTCCAGTTCGAAGCGTGGATGGAACGGATCGGGCCGCGTCAGCCCGCTCAGCCACTTCTCCATCTGCGGATTGCGCCGCAGCCAAAACCGCCGCCTCATGCCGCCACCCGCCCCCGCAGCGGCACCCCGGCTGCGGCCACCGCATCGAGCGCCTCGACCACGGTGTGGCAGACCGCGACGCGGAACCCGGCCACCGCGAGCCGCTGATGCAGCGCCTTCTGCTCGGGGCTCAGCTGCCAGCCCCGCTCGCGCTTCAGCTCGACCAGCACCACCCGGCCCGCCCAGAACACACCCATATCCGGCCAGCCTGGTAGTGCACCTAACCGTTTGCGCCTGGCGCCCTCGACCGCGGAGCGGGCATTGCGGAGCTCCCAAGTGTTGAGCACGGCGCCTTGGGGAAGCAGCACACGGAGCGCGTCGGCGACCGCGAGGTGGAGGTCATCTTCCGGCGCAATAGGGGCGGAGAGGCGGAAGCGGCGCGCGGTCATGGCCTAGCAAACCCGCGCGCGCTGATTGTCCTCCCGCAAAAACATATGACCGATTAGTTGCGCCACGCAGGGGCGAGTCAAGGCGCGGAACAGGCGAATCCTGGGGATAAAAAGGGCGCCTTCCGGCGCCCCTAGCATATGGTTTGGCTACCTAGCCAAACCACTAGTGCACCTCCGGCCGCTGTTCCGCTTTCTCATCTATCGATTCCGGCGTTATAGCATCGTTGCTATCACTCGGCGCGGGTAGCTGGGGCGCAATCTCGTGTTCCCAGATCAGTCGATACGACCGGCGCTCGGTTGCTTGCAGCGCGGTGCGGGTGAGCTCGACGTAGAGGCCCATGTTGATCAATGCAGCCAGCGTGTTGGAGCGGTAGCTGATGTCATGGCGTTTGAGCCAGCCGGCAAAACCAATGTTGTCGGGAAACTTCCCGCGTGCGGCGGCCAGCGCGGTTGCCAGATCGAGGCTATCGGCAATCCAGGCCTTCCGTCCCGCCTCCAGGCGTCCTTCTGCGGCCTTGATCCGAGCCGCGAGCCGGGTGAGCTCGTCGGCGTTCTCCAGGCTTGCCGCCGCCGCCGCAGCGATCAAGGCGGCCTTCTTTGCCGCCGCCCTGGCGCGGGCCCGCTCGCGGTCTTTGGCCCGTCTGGCGTCGGCCTTGCGTTGTGCCTGCCTTGCCTGGCGCTCCGCCTCGGCAGCGGCGCGTTCGGCAGCGCGCTCAGCGCGCTGGAGTTTAACCGCGGCTTTCTTCTGCTCGGCGGCCAGGCGCTTCAGCCGGGCCTGTTCACGCATTTGGGCGGCGAGCTTCTGGCGGTCCTCTTCGGCCAGCACGCGGTGAAACACCATCAGCATTTTGCCGACGAACGGCTCGGTCAGTCCGACCTTACTGACCAGCCAGCGGCCGAAGCTCCATTCGCTGCCGTATTCGCCGCGGCCGAAGGCCGCACGGGTTTCCACGAAGGTGCGGGCGAAGCTGTTGTAGAAGTTGCCGGCCTTGGTCCACTGCACGCGCATCAGGTTGGCCGTGTAGTCAAGCTCGGATATATCTTTCATGTTCCTTGGGACTCCGCTGAAACGTTAGGGGGACCAGCGTTGCTGCGCTGGCCCCCCTATGGTTTTAGGCTGCAGAACGGGAAGTTAGCTAGTCGGAAGTGCCGCCGACAGATGCAGTGGCGCCGCCATTGGCGTGTGTGATCCGCTTGCGAAAGCCGCCCGGCTGGCCGGCGACGTATTCCAGCAACTCGTTATCGCGCAACTCGCGATTGACCCGCTTGGTATCGGAGCGCGACAGCGTCAGGCCATGCTCGCGCGCGGTCTGATGAACGTTCGGGAACGGCGCGCCCGGCGGCAGGTTCTTGGCGATCTCCGTCACCTGCAGCAAGAAATCGAGGATGACGTCGTTATCCGAGCGCTGCGGCTTCGGCGCGATCAATGTCAACGCCTCGTCCAGTGCCTCGTCCTGCAGCTCGGCTTTGATGCCGAACTTGCGGCAATATTTGCTCCAGTTTCTAGCGAAAGCGATGGCTACATCACCCGCCATTGTCGGGATCCTTTCCTTCCAGAGTGGACATTGCGCGCTCGACCAGAAAGCGAATCATCTGCGACCGGGGCGGTCTGAGTGAGGTCTGCAGCCGGTAGTCATCGATGCGCCGGATCAGGCTGCGAGGCAGCCTGATCTGGATGGTGATCAGGGGCTCCGTATCGTCTGACATCGTGCTTTCTGCCTGAGACACGCGGCCAGCCTAGGCGCGGCATTACAGATTCTGCGAGTCGTAATTGCCCGCATCACGGTCACGAATCAGTGTGCTTGACCACGCTCCGCAAATCGCGTATATAGCGATCTCCCCGAGGGCAATCCTGCCCCGGGCAACCGAGGACTGACCCGATGATCATCGAGACTTCTGACAATCGCTTTTTCCGCGTCATCCCGAGCGAACTCGCTGACATCCCGCAATGCTGGCTTGGCGTTGAGGTCAAGCGCGTGCGTGGCTGCCTGACCCGCTCCGGCGAGCGCGTGACCGAGTGGGTCAGCAAAGGCCGCCCCCCGCAGCTGGTCCGCCGTGAAGCCTCCCGCGTGGTGGAGGGCTGAGCGATGACCCCCACCCGGCTGCGTGAGTGCCTCGATGCGCTGGCCTGGAGCCAACGCGGCCTGGCGCGGCTGCTCGTCAGAGACGAGGGCACGGTGCGCCAGTGGGCGCGCGGCAAGACGCGTGTGCCCGAGGACGTGGCGACGTGGCTGGAGGCCCGGGCCCGCCAGGCCGAGCGTCTGCCGCCCCCGGTGAGGAGGCCGCACTGAAATAGCCGATCGGCCTCCCGGCTTTTTCAGGGGGCCACCAAGGAGAACCAACATGACAAGAGAGACAAAGCTCCGCACGATCACCATGACCGGCCGGGCGCCGGTGCGCATTGATGAAACCGCGTGGCCAGTCCTCGCAAAGGGGATCTGGAACGACTACTCCGGGCAAAACGAATACGAGGCCAACCGCTCATGGCAGGCCGCGCTGCGGGTGCGTCAGCACGCGGACGGACGCGCGATCGTCTATGCCACCTATACGGCATGTTGTGGCATGGGTGTGGGTGAATACGACACGCGTTTTCAGGGCGAGCGTAACCTCAGTATCCGCGTCGGGCTGCTATTTGCGCCAGACGCCGATCTGGCCGAGGCGATCACGCAGGTTGGTCATCTGCTGGGCCAGCGCCTGGCGGACGAGGACGAGAGCTTTCCGGCGCTCTCCAGCCTGATTGCCGGGTGCATTGCTGATCTGCCGTCCGAGACGCTTGAGTGATGCCGACCGACAAGGGGCGGCTGTTTGCCGTCTATTCGCGGCTGCGCACTGCGGAGCACGCGTTGAACGCCGCGGCCAGGATGGGCGCCGATGCGGCGACGCAAGAGATGATCGAGGTAGCGCTCGACGCGACGCACAAGGCGCTGCGGCACATCCGCGCGGCCGAGGGCATCATTGATTTGGACAACGAGGGATGATGCCGGTCGCAGCGCGCAACCGCGCCATCAAGCGTGTGCTCGTACTCGAGTACGGCGCCGGCAAAGTCCGAGTGTGGGGCGACCGCGGCAGTGCCTACGGTTGGGTACATATCGAGATCGCCGCCACCGCACCCGCCGATCAGCGTGACGACTGGCCGGCCCGCATTTGGCGCGAGAACGAGACCCAGCGGGTGTGGGGCCTGCTCGCGGAGGCGGGTCTGGATGCGGAGATCGGCAGCTATGACAACCTCGACTACGGCGCCGGGCGCCGCATCCGCATTGATTTCGTGCCCGAGGAATGAGCACCGGCAAATGGCGCGAGGAGGGCGTGCCGCACAAGGGCTGGACGTGCGTCGATGTGACCGACCTCGGCCCCGACGAAGAGGACAGGGGGACGTGTGAGATGTGCGAAGTGGCCGAGATCCGCTTTAGCCACACGATGGTGCACCCCGAATATGAGGGCGAGCTTGCGGTGGGCTGCATCTGTGCGTCGCACATGGAAGGGGATTACGTCGGCCCGCGAGAGCGCGAGCGCCCCCTTCGGCGCCGTGCGCGCCGCCGGCTCGCTTGGGGCAAGCGGCTCTGGAGCCAGGGCGGGGCCGGGGTGACGCAAACGCGCACCAGGGGCACCGATGTGACGGTGTTCTGGGATGATCATCTTTCCGGCTGGCGCATTCGCCTGGTGAAAGCGGGCCGGGTGGTGCAGGGCCAGAAGGTCTACCCAGCCGCGGCGGACGCCCGGCGGGCCGCGTTCGATGCCGTGCTGTGGCTGGAGGGCAAGCAGTGACGCAGGAAGAGCTCCGCCAGATCGCCACCTACGTTCAGTATCGGCTCGACAGCGCCGGCGTCGGGCCGATGAAATTTAGCCAGCCGTTTGTCCAGAGCCTGATCGAAGTAATCGAGCTAGCGGCGACGGCGCTGCAAGCGGCGGCGCAAGACCGCAGGCCGCCGCCTCGTTACAGGCCGCTCAGTTAGTTGCCGCAGTTTTCTGTTCTAACAATTCTAATTTCCCCTTGCCGGGGCGGGAACCACGCGATCGGCGGCGTGATCCAGTCCGACGCGATCCCAGGTCAGCCGGCCTGCGCGTTCGCCGCGCCGCAGCGGAGGTGGCCAGAGGCCTTGCTTGACCTCTTCGTCAAACACGCCAGGGGAAACGCCGACATAGGCCGCGGCATCCTCGCGCGAGAGGTAGCGCGGCCAGAACGGCATCGCGCTAATGGAGGGCCGTTTGCCGGTCACGCTGCTCTCTCAGCTGGTCGTAGAGACGGATGAGCTCTTGCACCACGTTGCGGTGCTCGCGCAGTAGCGCGGCTCTGAGGTCAGACGTGGGCATATCGCGCTTGCCCTGAAAGCCGGCGATCCACATCGCGACGAGGCCGGCGAGGATGGTGCCTTGGGTGCCGGGGTCTTCACCCGCCAGGATGGGCGAGATGGCATCGATTGCGGCATCGACGCGGGCCATTAGCTCGCGCGGTAGCATCATTGTGGCCTGAGCGCTGCCTTGCGCGCCGCGATATGCTGGCGCAGCCGGTCTTCGTCGGGCGGAAACGCGGCCGCATCCCGCACTCGGACGCGCCATTCGGCGTTGCTATCGAGCGTCAGCAGCGTGGTCATGTCCATTTGGTCCACCTCGGCCAGGAGCTCACGCAGCGGGTCGTCCCAGTCCACCGGGCCTTCGGGCCCCGAAGAGTCGAGCGGCGGTTCATCCGGCTTCGGCATCCAGCGTTCGACGATTTCGTTGTGCAAGCGGAGGAAGCGGTTGCGCTGGAACCCGTGCGGGATCGCGGTGTAGTTCCGCACCACCGAATCGCGCGAGAGCAGTGCGTGCGCCTCCTCGGCGTTGGCGACGCGGCGCGCTTCGTGGGCGAAGGTATCGACCCAGCGGACCCAGGGGTCCGCACCGCGGTCGTTCGCTTGTTGGCGGCGATCCTCCGGTGTAGCCCGAGCGCCTGGCGGCGGGGGTGGTGTGGACTCTGGCAGGGGCGGTGGTGGCGGCGGCCCTCCGACGACGTCCTGGGCCTCGTAGCCGCCGGAGGGTGCGGCCCCTTCGGGAAGCTCGGCGGCGACGCGGACTGCGCCGGGGATGCTGTCCACCTCGGTTTCATCCGGCAGCCCCACCCCGCAGATCGACAACGTCACGCGTCGCTTGGCTTTCGTCACCGCTTTGAGCATCGCGTTGGCTCTGAACTCGCCGGCTAGCTTATCGATGGCCACCGCGCCGATGTCCTCGTCGTGGCGTCCGTCCTTCGTCACTGCGTGCGCGGTAACGACGTAGAGCCCGGAGTCGATCTTGGTGGAGGGCAAGGTGAGGGAGACGCCGTCGCGCCGACGCAGCTGCTCGGTGCAGTCCTTACGCGCATACATGACCAGCTTGCCCGAGCGATCCTTGAGGTAGTCGAACGGCCTGGTGCGCCAGTCCAAGCGCAGTGCTGCGCACACCTGCAGGTAATGGTTGGTTCGCTCCGCAGGCGTCAGCTGCGACAGATCGCCGCCCACCACAATGCGTTCGACGGCGGTTGCCAGATCGTCACGCGCCGGTGCGCGGGTCAGGTTTTTGTCGCTCATGGCTTGTTGTCTTTCAGCGCGCGGATGGCGGCGGCAGCCAGCAACGCTCCGGCCTCATTGTGGACCCGCAGATCGCATTCCCGCGCCGCCTCCTCCAGCGCCTCGGCGCGGATTTGGCGCATCATGCCTTGAACGTCTGGAGCCTGATGACCGAGCCACTCGGACAGTCGCATGGAGATCATCGGCACTTCTTCTTCGTCGCTCATTCGGCCCCCTCTTCCTCGGCTCCACGCTCGCGTTCGCGCCACCGCAGCGTCAGCACCGGTTCGGGATTGCCGAGCACCGCGCCAGGCACCGTCTGGCCCTTGAGCAGCGCTGCCTTGATCATTCGACTATCGGGACTGTGCCGGATGAACGCCTCCGGCAATTCTGTCTCGTCCATCAGCTTCAGCGGCGGCTCACCATAAGAGACGGTGGCCGTGTACAGCGGGCGCTCCAGGCTGCCTTTGCCCATGCCCACCTCGGCAAGCATCCGGCGCATGACCTCGCGCGTTTTCTCGGCTCTGGCTTTGATGCGTCGCAGTCGGAGCGTGCCCTCATCGAGTAGCGCTTTGTCGCCATTCGCGAGCTCGGCCAGGCGATCGAGCACGGCGAAAAAGCGCGTCTCGCCTTCCAGGCTGTCCCACTTCAGCCGCTCGTCTGCCGCGGCGGCGCCGAGCTCATCGAGCAGCTGGTTGGCTTCGGCCAACGCAGCGACGATCCGCCGGGGGTTTATGGCCATCGCCGGAGCCTAGGCGGAAACCAGGGGCGCGTGCAACCCTGGGATGCTATGGGCTTGCCTGGGCGGAACTCGTGGCTTATCTAGGTGTCGTGACCATTGACTTTTGCACGCAACGCCGCGAGCTCCCGCGCGAGCTCTTGGATCGCAGCGACGCACAATGCAGGCACCGCGGTGAGCGACATCGTCTTGACCGGTTCCTCGTCGCTGTCAGGGCGCTGCGCCTCGCGCACGACGTACGGCATGACTTCGGCGACCTCGTCGGCCAGCAGGCCCGCATCGGAGCGGCCTTCGAGGGTGAACCGCACCGGGCGCAATCTCATCAGCTCGGCCAATCCGGCATCGAGGGGCCTGATGTTCTGCTTCAACCGCGAATCGGAAATGACGTAGCCGTAGAACGCACCGTTAGCATGGATATCCCACGCGTTATAAATGCTCGTGTTCGACATGTCTATTGGATTGTATATATGGATGTTTCCGGTACCATCCATGTTATTGAGCCGCACTGCCTGGACATAAAGTGTGCCGCAACCAGCAATGTCGTGGTTCATCATATTGATGCCGCCGCTGGTCATATCGATGCGACCGACACCACCGAGCGCGTGGCCGTTGAGATTTACGTCCCCGCCCATCTGCAAATAGTTGCACTGGACACTACCCGGCGTGACGAGGTTGCCGCCTGCCATCGCGACGCCACCGACGGTGCCGACATTGGCGACGATATTGCCGCAATAAATCGTCGTGGGGACGACAAAATCACCGTTTGGATTGAACTGCCCATAAACCGGGCCGACGTAGTTACCTTGGCCGTCCATGCCGCCGAAGTAGAGCCCGGTCGGAGCGCCGACGAACATGCCGGCCGCGTAATTCGCTGCCGGGTTCCACACCGTCACGGAGGCGTTGTTGTTGACGCCTTCGCTGATGATCCGGCCGCCGCTCGATTGGATAAAACTGCCCAAATTCATACTGCCGCCGACATAATTTGGCGAATTGACGTAGTTCCCGGCGGTCACCACAGATCCGGTAAGATTGTTGGCACTGACAGTGCCGGCTCCGGTGATGTTCTGGCCGTTGAGATTCAGCGGCCCGGTGATCGGTGTGCTGCCGTCCACTGCCAACGACTCGGTAATACCGCCGGCGATGTCCTGCAAAATGAGATTCATATCTTCCGCGGTCGCCAGGCTGCCCGGCACCAGCGGCATGGGCGGGCTGGGCAGGAAGTATTGGCCACCTACGCGCGGCATCTCAGGTCTCCATGATGTTCTTTTGGTTCTGGTTCACTCTTATTATTGGTTTGCTCAAAGTCCTTGGAGAGTCGGCTAGTTCGCCGCCATACGAGGAGCCCGAGCAGCCACCTTCACCATCAAGGAATAAACGGCCGCCCGGTGGCTGCATTTGCGGTGGCTGCCGCCGTGAGCGCGCGGCGCAGCAGGCCCGCGAATGCACCATCGTTCTGCGCTGACTGCTGCAGCACCCGCAGCAAGCCGGCGTCCGTCGCTTTCTTGATGAGCTCTTTCGCTAGTGTTGGATTGGAGAACGCGTCCTGCGCCAGCGCACGGATTGCTTCATCGGCGCGTCCCGAAAGCACGTTCGCCAGCTTCTCGCCCCCGAGGTAGTGGGCAATGATGCCGCCGGTCGCCCCGTGCGTTAGCGCGGCAAGAACTGTCGGCGCTTTATTGAACAAACCGACTGCCATGCGTCCTACCCGATCGTTGGGATTGACCCGGCCGCGGAAGATGGCACCGAGCACGTGCGCCACTGTCGGGCTTTCGCCGCCGGCGATCTGGGCAATATGGAGGGCGTTCTGGACGGTGTGGGAGCCCTTCGCAGTGGCGGTCTGCTGCACCAGTGCCGTCTCGCCCAGCTGGTCGGTGACCTGGCGCAGCGTGGTAAGCTCGTTCGGGTCGAACAATTGCTGCGCAATCTGCTCGTTCTTCTGCCAAAAGCCAGCCCATTTCGCCGGCGAGTAGGTAGCCACTCCGCCGGGCGCTCCGGTCGCTGTTGGACCCGCGAGTCGCTGCCGCTCCGCGCCTTGCAGGAAAGCGTCCTTCAGACTCATACGGATTGCCGCGCGGTAGGTATTGGCGGCGTTCACATCAGCCATGGTGCCGCTGCGGGCGGCCGCGCGCGCTGCCTCGTCCGCGGCGTTCAGCACCTGACGCACCGCACTTGGGCCTTGGCTCATGATCTTGGCGACGATCTTGTCGTCAGGCGTGGTTGGCATGCCATAGCGGTCAGTCTTCATGATCTCGCCCACGACATGTGCGCCAGTAACGTCGCGTCCCATCACCCGCCCGACCTGCGCGCGGTAGGTTTTCGCTGCGGTATACGCGGCGTTTGGGTTCAGCTTTTCGACTGCCTCCCGCAAATCGCCCAACGCGGAGGCGAGCGAGTGATCGCCGGCGGCGGACGCAATGCCCGCCTCATTGCCCAGCTGGCGGTCCATGTTAATCAGGAACTCGGCGTTCACCGGGCGGTGCGATTCATCGAGGATCTGTTGGCGGATCCGCTTCCACACGGCCGGCGCCGGCGCGCCACCTGGGCCGAAGTGCTGGCGCGACAGGCGCGCAAGGTCCGTGATCACCGGCTGAAGGCTTGCCGTTCCTGGCGCGCGGCGAGCCGCGTCGTAGAGCTCGTCCACTCGTCGGGTCATCAGCCGCTCTTGCTCGCGCAGGATGCCGCGAATCGCCTGCCCGCGCTGCGCCGTGGTCAGCGGCGCCAGGCGCGTCTGCATTGCCCGCAGTGCATCGGCAATTGCCTGGTTGCGCTGCGCTTCCACGGCAGCAATTTTCGCCCCTCCCGGCGTGGCGCGCACCGCGAGCTCTGCCCGCATCAGGGCTGGGTCTTGCGCGACCATCGCTGTGGTGCGCTCCGCGGCGGGCAGCCCGACACGCGGTGCGGTGGCTAGCCGCGGCCCGAGCGTGGTCGGAGCCTGGGAGAGCCGCGCGAAAAGCTGGCCGGCGAGCTCGTCTTGCAATGTCTTGCCGCCCGCTCTCGCCAGCGCCACGCCGCCCCTGGCGATCGCCATCGGCAGTGCCGGCGTAAGGCCGCCTACCAAAGCACCGACCGCCTCTCCGACTGGCCCGGCGTGGGCCACCTGGGCCACGCGCTGTCCTGCGCCCATGCCGGCTGACTCTGCGAGGTAGCGTGCAATCAGCGCGCGTGTGCCTGCCACGGCGGGGCCAAATGGCAAAAACGGCAGGTTCGCGCCTGCTGCGCTGGCGATGTTCGCCGCGAGTGCCTCGCCGCCGGTTTGTGGCTGCGCCTGCGGCATAGCCTCGTATTGCCGGTTGATCCACTGCGAGACGCCGAAGGGGGACGGCGGTGCTGGTGCGATGCCGGCGCGTGCCAGTGCGGTTTGTGCGGCCCAGCCGGGCAGGCCCGCGACATCCATTGCCATACCGCCGAGGCCCACCAGGCCGCGCTCGAGGTTATAGCCCGTCACGTCGCCCCAACGCTGCACGGACGGCGGGATTGCGCCGTACAGATTATAGAGGTTCGGCGGCGGCGCGAGCGGTGCTGCAGCTGCCGGACGCGCCGGCGGCTGCACTTGGATCTGGGACGGTGGCGGCGGCATGACCGGCGCCGGAGCGCCGCGCGGGGGCAGCATTTGCGGGGTCACGGGGCGCTCTGGTGGCACCTCTGGCGTGGCCTGGGCACGCGGCACCATAGGCACCATGCCCGCCGTTTCCGGGGCTGCTTGGGGCGCGGCGGGGGCGGCCTCTGCCGGCGCAGCAGGCACGGCCGATGGCGGAGTAATGATCCATTGCGCACCGCCGCCAGGGGGTGCTGCGGTTGGCGGCGCTGCGGCTGGAGCAGACGGGGCTACAGCTGGCGCACCGGTCCCGGGCGGGGCCTGTGGCCGCACGCCGGGCGCGGGAGCGGTGACGGTGCCGCCGTAGTCAGGCGCGCCGCTGCCTCCTGCAGCCGGCGCTGGTGGTGGGGTAATGATCCACGTTGCTGCCATTACTGCGGCACCCAGCGTGTGCCGTCAGAGGTCCATTTGCGGCCGGATTTATCGCCAGCCTCCAGCGTGGCGCCTGCCGGACCAGGCGGCGGCAATGTCTGGTAGTCCGACGTGGTCACTGTGTTGGTCGGCGGTGTTGGTGCGGCAGGCCTAGCCGCCGCGGGCGGTGCCGGCGCCTGGCCGCGCGGCAGGAGCTCTGCGGTGCGTGGGTCGGTGTTCTGCGCGAACCATGTGGAGCGATCGACCATGGTCGGATTGACGACAAAGCCTTGCGCGTCGGTCTGGATGTTGCCCTTGTCGTCGGCGGCAAAGATCGGGTTGGCCTGCAGATAGCGGTTCCACGCCGTCTCGGCGCCGGTCATCCGGCCGTTCGCATCGGCGTAATCGTGGAGGTACTGATTGTGTTCGAGCGCGATATTAGCTTTGCGCTCCATCGCCGACAGAATCCGCATGTTCGCGCCAAGCGAATATTCAACGCCCGGCGTCATCCTCTCAAAGATACTCATGTCTTTGTTCGTGATGCGATTGATGCCCGAGCCGAGCCGCATCTGGCTGATCAAGCCCTGCGAGAGATTGTGGAACTCGGCGTAATCGTCGCTATTCATGAACTCTTGCAAATGCCGCCCAAGCCAGTGAAACGGATCGGAGCCAGCCGATACTCCTTGGTTCAGCAATTGCCGCATGCGCGGGATGGTCACCGTCAGCATAGTCCGCGCGGCGTCGGCATCTGTGTCCGTCTTGTCCGCGGCAGCAAGCGCCCGCGTGCGCTCGGCCTGGAACGCCTCTTGTCCTTTGGCGGCAGTCATCCCGGCGTAGGGATTGCCGGGCGCCACCGGTACACCGTTCGCGCGCGCGGCCACGGGATCCGAGCCCACCACTGGGCTTGCGCCCGGCCCGGCGTAGGACGGTGCTGATGGTCCTTGCGGCGTACCCGCCGCACCGGGCGGGCGGTAGATGGCTTCCGAGATAGGATGTGTCGGGGCGTAGATGATCGCGCCGCCGGCCGTGGGGTCTTCTCGCGGCTGCACGTCCTGCCGACGATTATAAATCGCCGTGTATTGCTGCATCTCCGCTGGGCTTAGTCGCCCGGCCCGCGCTGCCTCGGAGTTGGCGAGCAGGTAGTTATCGTCCTGGCGTTGCAGCGCTTCGGCCGAGAGCGGCGCGCCAACCGTTTCCTCTTTGCCGGTCCAGGTATCTACCATGCGCAGCTGGCCGCCTTCGGTATAGCCCATCGGCTGAAAGCGCCCGAGCTGTGCCGCCGCTGCGGACTGCTGCAGCAGGTAAGGCACCTGGGCGCGAACTGCAGCGTAAGGACTGCGGGCGGCGTCCGCGGCAGCCTGGCGGTAGCGCTGCGCCATATCGATCCCGTATTGGCGCGCTGCATCCTGCGGCGACGTCGGGGCTATAGCCGGGGCCGGTGCACCCGTCGTTGGCTGCGCCGCGGTGGCATACATGCTGATGCCGTCGCCTGCGGGCGCTGCCGCTGCTCGAGGAGCTCCCCCGCCGCTGATTGCTGCCTGCGCACCCGTCTGCCAGATGTTCGGATCGTAGCCGCCGAATACCCGCGGGCCTTTCTCGATCTTGGCCATCGATTGGACCACGCGGCCCATCATGGCGGGATCGTTAAGCGGGATGGGCGCGTTCGGATCGAGCCCCGTGTCGCGGGAGACTGCCGCGACGTAGCCCTCTGGGGAGATGTAGCCGGGAGGTGGCTGCGTCCCGAGATCATAGCCCTGCCACTTCGGGATTGCCTGGTTCAGCGTGAGGTTCCCGGAGGGATCGGCCCAGGACCGGAGTTTAGCGACGGTCGCCTGTACGCCGGCCTCGGGCGAAGCAAAGCTGGCATAACCGGTGCCGCTGGTGCCTCCGGCGCCGCCAGGCACGGTGATGTTGGCGACGTTGTTCGGCGTAGGGCGCCCGCCTGGCCCTCCTGCCCCAGCGCCTTGCTGCGGCTGGATCGGCGCGGCCTGCGGCACGCCCATGTAGGGCGGCGCCAAGATCGGCAAGTGCTCGATGGTTTGCGCTTGGGCCTCGCGTCCGCCGGCGGCGTATTTCTCGAGCTCTTGGGCGCCAACACCCATTTCGTAACCACCCAAGGCGCCCTGTACGCCGCGCGCGAGCGCCTGCCATGGCGAGATCACGGCCGAGGTCTGCATGCCCGCATTCATGAGTTGTTGGGCATACAGTTGCCGGTTCATTGCCGACTGGACCGCGGGGTCCATCAGCAGTGGATTGCCCATGAAGCCTAGGTTGCCAATGCTGCCGGACACGGCTCACCTCACCATAAAGCGGTGTTACCGGCAGGTGCCGAGGCGACGTAGGGATTTGTCTGGCCGAGCATGCCGCCCCACCAGCCCCTGACGTTCGGGTTCAGCACCTCTTGGCCGATCCCTGGCGCACCGATCGCCTGCGGCGGAAGGTTGGTTGCGCCGGGATAACCGGGCTGCCCGCCGCCGCCGAGATAGCGGCCGGCGAGTGCCGCCCCGAGCATGGGCGAGATCGCTTGGTTGACGGCGCCCATGGGCGACGAAGTCGGCCCCACGGACGAGCGGCCCATGCCGAGCAGCGTTTGCGCCATCATCATCCGCCGCCATTGATCCATCTGATCGGGCGTCATGTTGGCGCCCCAGCCTAGTCCAGCTATTCCATCAGGCACCGGGAGGCCTCCTCTGGTTGACGAGCGGCAGCTGGAAGCACTCCGGCACTTCCGCCTCGTGTTCAGCGTCCCAGTCCTTGGGCACCACGCCCCACGCAAGTGTCAGGTAAGTGTCGCGCGAGAGTGGCAGTCCTTTGCGGATCATGCGCTCCAGGATAGGATCTTCGTCTGCGAACTTCTGCGCTTCGGAGAGCGGAACGACCCGCTCGCCCGGGTTAGGATGGTCACTCATTCGGTTGGCGCCTCCGGCGCGATTTTGGGTTGGGGGAGCCATGGCGGCGCATCGATCCCGCCGGCGTGGTTCAGCACGCTCTGGCGCACCTGATCGGCATCCGGCGTGCGACCGTGTTTATAGGCGTCCCATAGGTACCAGTTCTGATTCCAGAAACTAGTATCACGTTTTAGTTCAGGAGAGAATAATCCTCTCACTCCCTCCCATGTTATGCTCTGTAGCTGTCTAGGCAACAGCTTCAGGTCTTCGGCGGCGCGCCTGTAGGCGTCGGCGTAATAGCCATAATTGCCCTTCGTGCCGGTAAATGCGCTCTTCGAACCCTTCAGCCCAAGCCCGAGCTCGACGGGGACATCGTTGCCGGAAAGCGGGCGGAGGTGGGCGGCGGCGATCGCGTGGGTATCGATCGTCACGTCGTCGCCATGCATCGGCGCAATGATATTGTTATAGAACGACCGCACCTTGTGATTACCACCGAGGCTGCGGCTGATCGCCTCCAGGCTGCCGTCGCCTTCCAGCACCCGCATGGCTTTCTCAATTTCCTTGAAAGAGCCCCACGCCACCTTCTGCGGGACGCCTTTGTCGGTGAGCGCCGTCTCACCAAAGTCCCCTTCGGGCGTGACTAGCGGATAATCGCGCGGGTTGTGCGCCTCGTCGTATGCACGCAGCCACAGCGCGCGCGTCTCTGGGTCGTTGATTTCGTTGAACCGCCGGTTGCGAATGGCGTTGACGCCCATGGCGAGCTCGTCCGCCGCGGCTTGCTTCTTGGGGTTATCGGCCTCCGCCCGCACCTGATCCAAATAGCCCTTCGCCCAGTCGTTCATCTCAGGCGTAGTTGCGGCGTTCCTCTGGTCCCGCAGGATCCCGAGCATGCGCCCGGCCAGGTTGGCGTTCTGGTTCCACTCTTTCTGTGGCGACATATTCGCGATCGCCGCGGCGACCTGGCGCGGCTGATAGCCGTATTCCTCGGCCCAACGGTGGGCGACTGCGTTCGCCCCGTCATACCACTGTGCCATACGATCGACTGCCGCCTGGCCGAATTTATCGACCATCTGCTGATGCAGCCATTTGAGGTTCTCGATCATATGCGACTGCGCGGTATCCACGATCCGATCCGACGAACGTATTCCCTTCACCGGGAGGTCCGGGAAGTCGTCCGAACGCATCGCCGCGGCGTTGTTCGCGTGCGCCTCTTCAGCCGCCCGTGAGCTCGCCGTGTCGATCGAGTAGTCCGCGGTTTTGTGCGGATCGCCGGAGGGATATTCGGCCCGCTGGGCGGTCGGGATCCGGGTCGAGATCCGGTCCTCGGCGCCGGCGGTAATTCCAGCGGTACGCAGGCCCGGGAGGGCCCTGAACTCGGGCGCCGTGCTGCCGGCGACCAGGGCGCCGGCGTATTGCCGGCCGGCCTGTAGCAGCCCCTGAGACGTCGGCAGGCCGGTCGCAGGATCATAAAGACCTTGTTGTGCTGCCTGCGCGCGCTGCGTTGCGAGCCAATCGGAAAGCGGGGTCTGCTGTGGCGCGCCGACAGCTTGGAGCAATGCGCCCGAATACATCTGCCCGCGCTGTTGCGGGGTCACTAGGCCGCGTTGGACCCAATCGCTCATGAACCGCCGCGCATGCCGTGGTGGTGCGCGTGCAGCAGAACGCGTGCGTAGTTCACCCCTTTGATGCCCGTTGTCGGATGAGTAAAGACCGCCTCGGGTGCGACCTTCTCCACATCCTGGGCGACGAAGCCCATGCGCCTGACCGGATCGCCTTTGAAACGGAAGGTTTTGATGGGGAGCTCGCCCTGCGGCAGCATCAGTTTTCCAACCTCCTTCTCATCGGTCTTGATGTTCCGATCGGAGGGAGGCGCCAGCATGTAGCCGAGGATGCCGGCGCTACCGAGCGAGCCAGCTAGGCCGCCGAGGCCACCGAGCATGCCGGAATATTGTTGCATCTGGGCATTATATTGATTCCACAACGCATTCTGTTGCATCTGGTAGGCATCGAGCACCGAGGTTGGCTGCACCGAGGTCTGCGGCACATTGGTGAACGATGGACCTTGCACCTGGCTGCCAGAGAGCAGCGCGGAAGCCTCGTTCAATGGCTGATCGCGCAGCGCGATCTGTTGCTGAATCGCCTGGCCCACCCCGGTCTGCGCGTTCGCCAGGATCTGCGCATAGGTCTGCGATTGCAGCTGGGTGAAGCTTCGCATTGCATTGTTCCAGGCGTCGGACCCCTGCGCGACACCTTGATTTTGCAATTGCGATTGCAGTGCCTGTTGTTGCTGTTGGAGCTGGGGGTTGATCAGTCCCAACTGCGATTGGATGTATTGGTCGCGAACAGAGGAGTAGTCGGTATTGATCGGCGTCCGCAGGGACTGCGCCGCGGTGCCAAACATGTTCAGCGCGGTATTGCCGTAAAGCTGTTGGGCATTTGTCGAAAGGTTATAAAGCGCCTGCTCTTGCGGGCTTAATGTCTGAACCGCCTGCCATTGGTTTGGATTGTTCGGATCCGGCTGCGAATAAACCAACGAGCCATACGGTGTGTATTGATTGACCCGATTTAAGGCCGCCTGCGTCTGCGCGGTCTGAACGTTGCTTGCGGTCTGCGCCTGCGCGGTTGCGACGGGATCTGGCGCCGCCGGCGCCGAGGGAGCGCGTTTGCCCATTTAGGCTGCCTCTGCTTTCTGCGCGAGATCGACGAACCACTTGCTGCGCTCATATTCGGTCTTGAGCATACTCACGATGACCGCGTGGTGGCGCTTGCCGAAGTGATGACGGAGCAGTCCGTCCTGGCGCAGCCCTATGCCTAGGTTCATCCTAAGCGCGCGCTTGTTCTCGTGCGGGATCGCACCCCAGATTTTGAACACGCCCAGCTGTTGAAACGGGTAGTGCAGGATTCCTTGGATCACGCCGCGCGTTAGCCATTTCGGCGTGGTTGCGGCCATAGAAACTTGGATGGTGGACAATGTCGGCTGGTAATCGTGAAACACCACCACGGCATACAGCTGATCGTCGCTGCCGTAGCCGGAGGCTACCCCGATCGCTTGGCAGGGGCCGAATGCACCATCGCCGACGTACGCGATGCGTTTGGCGCACCAGCCCGCCAGCACTTCAGAATGGTCGAACAGCAGGACTGGCATTAGCGTCGCCGCACCAAAGCGAGGCCGGCAAGTGCCGTGCCGAGAATTGCGATCGATGCCGGCTCCGGAATCGCGGGCGAGGGCACCGAGGTTGCGCTGAACGTCACCTGCGCGGTGGCTGATCCATTGCCTTGGGTGGTGAGCTCCCACTCCCCTTCGGTGGCATCGAAGCCCGAAAGCGTGAGCGTCCCTGTCCCCTGCACCGTCAACGACGGCAATGCAGCCGAGCCGTCCGGAATAAAAATCTGAGGAGGACGCAGGACCAGCGTCGAATTTTCGCCCGCGTCGCCGACATTGTAGAGCAATCCCGAGGAATTGGGCGTGAGTGTGTCGATCATCGTGACACAGCCGTTGCACAACGGTAGCACCCCGAAGTCCCCAGACGTGCCCCCGACGTCTGCGGCGCCGACAAAGCTAATAGATGAATCGGTAAATGTGTCACTGCCCTTGATCGAGAGCTCCGAGCCTGGCGCGATCGGCGTGGCAGCGGCCGCGATCGGCATCAAGGCGGCGAAGAGGAACGTTGCGGCTCGCATGTTGATCCCCTATGATGGCGCTTCACACACACTTCCACGTCGTTGACGGCCACTTTCAGGGCGGTTGGTATGGGCCAAGCCGCCCTTTCTCTTAGACAAAGCCAATGGCCGCCTCATACGTCAGATCTAACGCCATCAGCTGCAGCTGCGCGGACATGGCGACGCCGGTCATGCGTATCGCGAACGCTGTGCCGATGCCTTGTACCGAATACCAATAATGTTGCGGCGTGCCCGAGGAAGCCCAGTTTGCCTGATCCCAATTGAATTGGTCCCAAGCGGTTTCGTAGCTATCGACGGCGACCGGCGAGAAGATATCGGTCAAGGTATAATCCGTGTTCACATCCATCGCCGGGTGCCACTGACCCGACGCGATGATAAATGGACGCACCATAGTTGCGCGTTTCTGTTGCATGATGTTCGCGAAAACTTGAAAGCTGGTGCAGAGATCGAAGGCAATCGGCCTGCCGTCATCGTTGCCGCCGACATCGGCCTGCACTACCAGCCCGTTATTCGTGCCGAAGAACAACCGGCCAAAGGCCAGCGTCCAGCAAATGGCCTGCAGGCCGATAAATCGGCACCATGAGCCGGTGATGGTGTTGACCACATATTGTTGGTAAGTGCCATCCGTCTGCGGCACGTTGACCCACAGTGCGTTTTTGGTTGGGTAGAGAATGGCGCACCAGCCCTCAAAGTCCCTGCCAACACGCACGGCCGCGGTCACCGCGTTGCCGATCTTGCGCGAGATTGCCGAGGTCAGCGCTTTAGATTCGCCCATGGCGAGATAGTTCGCCAGCCCCTGGAATCCGTCCTCATTGACCAGCATCATATCGGGGCCGAGCCGACATAACTGCCGATGGCCGGAGACCGGTCGGCCGGTTTCAACAGTCCCACCATGAACCAGTTGGAGGGGTCGTCCGGATCTACGCCGCGATATACAATTATCTCTCCATGTGTAGTGCCGATCACCAGCAAATCATTCATGCCCAGCGTCGAATCGTCTCTGGTCCATGTACCTAAGAACGCAATCTGGCCGCCGAGCACGAAATAGCTGCCCAGATCGATGCCATGCACTTCGCCCTGCAGCACGTTGACCGGCAGATAATAAAGGTAGAGGTCGGTGGTTCCGGCGAAGAACAGCCGCGACTGAAATGCCGTGATCATTGACCAGGCAGGTATATGCGAGAGCAGCGGGCCTTGCGTATTGACGCCGGCCGTGATGGTGCCGGAGCCGTTCCAATAGAATTGCTGAGCGTTGCCATTGACCGCGACCCAGAATTGCCCGGCCGGGGTGGAGAAATTCACATATTCCCAGCGATCGCCGGCGCCAGTGCCGATGGGGACGGCAGCCAGGGGATTGGTTTGGTCGTAGAGTGTGCCGTTGCTTGCCGCGAGCAAACGATCGCCCAAGGTAGAGTGCGCGAACGTCATGAGGCTTCGCACCGGATTGCCCCCGAGGCCGCCCCAGGTTTGGGAGCCTCTGCGCAGGCGCAAATAAGAGGTTTCCGGAAACAGGTTGTCGAGCCTGACCGCGTCGGTCGCCGGCATTGCCGCGATTGCATCGAGCGCATTCCAGCCGCCCACCGGGGCTGCAAAATGTGCTGGTTGTGCGATGACTGCCATTAGCGATTGCCAAACGAGCCCGGGAAATCCGCGTCTTGCACGTTGCTCGGGCTGATAAAAATCGGGAACCTTGTCCTGTCCATATCGAGTGTTGGACTTGGGCCATCGACCGCGATCGCATTTTGCACGGCAAGCCGCCACTGTCGTTCTAAGCCGGCGGTATCAAAACCTTTGATCTGGAAAAAAAGATATTTCAGCCCCATGGTCATCAGGTCATCTTCAAATACGCAGGTGTCTTGATCAGCCGTAAATCTTGGTTTTGCCGCGCCACCGGCGTCTCTGACCCAATAACTGCTGATGTATTCATGGATGAGTTGCGAGCCGAAGTCGGACGGGATCGGTGCCGGCCAGATACGCAGCGCGTTGTTAATTTCGCGATACATGCGCCTTGGCCCCGTGGCAACGATACCGCTGCGCACCCACTGGTCGGACTGCGGCGACTGTGGGCCGCGGAGCTCCCACCGCATGCTTCGATCCCAGTAGGTTCGGTTGATCGGTCTTTCGTAGTCCGCCGGCAGCGGCAGTGTATCGGTGCGGAACATCAGATCCGACCGCCCGGTGAATGTTGCCGGCTGATCGATCGTCACGATCCCCGCCACGCGATCGACGGTAATCAGCCGGACCGAGGTCATGATGCCATAGCCGGAGACGATCATGGTGGAGGGCTGCAGCTGGGTGGCGATCGCACTCGGCACGCCTGAGATCGTGTTTGACCCGACGAAAAGCTGTGCGTTCGGAAACTGGATCGGCTCCGGCACGGTGAGATGATTTTCGCGTGTCAGGAACGTCCAGTCGTTCAGTCTGAGAAGCAGTCGCCCGACCCGGTTTACCAGGCCGCCGAATTGGCGCCCCGTGTTGTCGGACGCGCGCACGATCATATTCGGCACTGGCAGGCCGAGCTCGATCGCGGCGTCCTGGCAAAGCTGGATTAGGGCAGAGCCCATCAGGGCACCAATTGCGGACGCTCTGGCGGCGGCGGCGTCGGTGCCGAGCTCTCAGCGCGTGGCCGGGGCGGCGGCCATTCCATCGGCCTCTCACGGTCCTGCATGACGCGCTCAAGCGCATCGATCCGCTTCATCAGGCCTTCTTCGCGTTGCTCAAGGTAGGCGACACGGTCTTTTTGGTCGTTGAGCTCGTGCTCCAGGCGCGTGACCTCGCGGACCGCGACCGATTCGTCCAATGCCGCCTGGGCGCGGGAGACGTATTTACGACCGTCCATGCCCAGGCGTTCGATGCCCTGCTCGGTGAGGTTCGCCAGCTGCTCCACGGTTTGGATGCGCAGATCGAGCAGCAAGTCTGTGATATGCGGCTGGTTCGGAAAGAGGAACGTGACCGGCGTTCCTTCGGGCGTTTGTTCGACGCCGCGTTGGAACGCCTCCCAGATTTGCGGCCAGCGTTGTTTGTCCGAATCCATCACCGGGCGTTCGACGGCGTCGCGTTCGCCAGGCTGCATGATCTTCACATAGTCGATCGGCTCATGGATCGGGCGGCCCTCGAGCTCGGACTTGTAGCTGTTCTTGCGCGAGCGGCGGGTGAATTGAACGAACATGCGTTCGTCGCCTCCGACGCGCCGCAGCACGCCGGAGTTGTCGGGAGCCATGGGGGCCCAGTAGTCGCTCATATCAAACGCCTATGTTTGCCCAGAAGAGTGCGTTGGCCGGTATCGCGATATTCGGTGCGGTGCCCGAGATGCCCGTCCCCGTTCCCACCACGAAATTCGGCGGCCCTGTGGTCACGCTGGCATTGGCAGCGAGCGCTGCCGCGCTCCGCACTAAGATATAGCGGGACGCATTATTCGCGCGCATGACCATCCCCGGCGACATGCCCAACTGCATTGCGTCGGTGGGAAAATTAGGCCCGGTGGTGCCCACCGAGCCGGCGCCTGTGGTGCTCCACCACATGTTCAGCCCGACGCCGAGTGACGGCGTAATGCTGTACGGGGTTACTGATCCGCTCATGTCGTGTCCTTTCTTACGCCGTGAGTACGCCTTGCAGGCGGCGGTTGCTGATTGTGAGATTTCCTGCCCAGCCGATTAGTTTCACCATCGCATCCTGGTTGACGCTGAAACGATCCGGCTCGAGTGGGACCATGTCTCTGTCGCTGTGCGGGCGATAGAATATGTAATCCGAATTTAGAAAGTACATGGTATTCGTCGGCGCACCGTTCGGTGGAATGATATCGCCGGTAAACCCTTGGAACCCGCCGTCGAGCACCACGTCGCACGCGCGTCCTGCGCCGTAGTATTTAAGGCGCGAGAAGCCCGCCGCGCCGCGTTCCGGCGGTTGGTCGATGATGCGCTGGATCGCCTGGAGGCTTTCGAGATAGAGCCGATAATAGTTAGTGTCGGCGACGATCAAGTCAGTTGCATCACGGCCGCGGACCAGCTGCAGCGCGACCCGGTTCATGTAGCTCTGGATATTCGCCGATGTCGCCGCGGCGCCGCCGTCCGTAGTGGCCGAGTAGGCGATGTTGCGCCAGAACGTCCACTGTGACGCGTCGATCCCGCCGACGATGCCGGTGGTGGGCGAGACGCTGATCAACGCTTGGAGGCCGCCGATCTGTCCGGCCTGCGTGCCGTCCGAATAGATATCGTAGCTGATCCCATTCGCGAACGTGTTCTCTGCGTTCTCGATTCGTGACTCTAGCAGATCGATCATCCGCTCTCGACCTGCGTTCTGGAGCATCTCCAGGCCCGAGATACTGACCGCCACTGCGGCTTGGCGGATCGCGAACTCGGCCGCCGTGAACACGTCGGAGGGCTGTATATTCAAGAGTTCATACCCGCTATAGCGCCGGTATGTTTGGTTCATGCCGTAGGCAATCTCTTGGACGATCGAGCGTCCTCCGGCCCACGTCTTGATCCGCCCTCCTTCGCGGAGAGCGTTCAGCAACGCATTATTTCTCGTGACGTTATCGGCGAGTTGCCGAGAGCGATTCGCCAGAGTTGTGGTCGCGATTTCCGACCAGTTCGGGGATACCACAGCGGGGCTCCATGATGCGAGTTATCATCTGGTCGCCACCTGTTCGATTGCACTCACCACAGCATCCCGCACGGTACCGTTCTTCGCTTTAGCCGGCGGGCCGCCCCCGTAGGGAGAGCCGGAGACAGAGACAGCCGCGCGCCTGGCGCGATCGGCCGCCTCTCGCTCTGTTCTGGCGCGGCTTGCAGCCTCGGTGCGTCGCTGGCTGTCCTGCATTGACTGCCAGACACGTTCGTTGAGCCGCGAGGCCTGGCGGTAGGCGTCCTCGAGATTCATCGCCATATTCGAGAACATTAGCTGCGACATGGTCGGAGCTAGCTCTTCGAAATAGGGATGTGCCCTCTGGTCCGCTCGGAAGGCCTCCACCTCGGTTTGGATGCGTGCCAGTTCCTGTTGCTCGGCGGATTTCTTCCATTGATCCATGGCGTGCTCGTGTCGGCCGAGCCGCTCTTGGAGCTCGCGCAGCGCGGGATCCTGGGGTTGCTGTGACTGATTGAACGCAGTGGCGTATGTGCGCAGGTCCACGCCATAGGTCCGCGCGACGTAGGCGATGCCCTCGATCGGGTCGCGCTCCAAGAGATCCTGCACAGCCAAAAGCTGGTGGAGGGCTTGGGCCGGGTGGATCCCGCGTAACGCGAACTTCTGCGAGTAGGGGGCGAGCGCCTGGGCAAGGGGCTCCAATGTTTGGACCTGCTCTGCCCGCTGCTGAAAGTTACGATGGAAGTCGCGCTCCCTCTTGTCCACCTCGAGTTGGATATCGTGGGGGAGGCGATGCCATTCTTCTTTCGCGGCAGCCGACCATGCGTTCGGCGGCAAGAGGGCCGGTCCTTGGGCCGGTTCTGCTGCTTGTTGCTCGGGCTGGTCGGAAGATACTGGTGTGGCAGGCTCCGGAGCCGGCTCTTGGCGCTCCACGGGGCCTTCTTGGGAGGCTGCCATGAACCTCCCGAATTGATCGCGCGGGAGGTCCACCCGGCGTTCTGGGGACTCTGGTGATGGCGTGGACTCTACTGGCGCCGAGTCGGGCTCGGTTTGATCCCGATTCACTCCCGATTCGCCCCGATTCTCTGGAATGTCGTTATTTTGTCGGGAAATGTCGGGATTTTGTCGCTGTGACGACATTTCCCGTGGAATGGGCCTTGGCGGCGGCGGCGGAGCGGTCTTTTCGACCGCCGAGAAGGCCGCTTCGAGCGTCTCGCGCACACTGACAGGGGCGTCAGCCATATTTACGCGTCATGCCTCCCCACGATTGTGACGCCGGAGCGGTCCTGCCCCGTTCTAGCTCCGAAATTGCGGTGTTTATGTCCTCCCGCAGGGCTTTTCGGTCAATATTTGGCCTTGGATTGGTCCTTGGGGCGTCATTTCCGAGCTCAACGCACCCTGCAGCCCTGGTTCGAGCTCGAAAAGCGCTCTTTGAGTCGAGCATTTCCCCCGTTACCGGGTGCTGGAGGGGGTCCATGTGGTCGGAATGGATCGCCGGGAAAACGCTGGGGGGACAACTAGGGGGTTTTCCCCCCACCGGATGCCAAGCGGAATGATGCCAGACGTATCTCATGCGACCGCCTTGGGCTTGGCAGCCTCTGCCTCTTCCCTCCTTCTCTTCTCGGCTGCCTCGGCAGATTCAATGGCGTAAACCAACATCCGGTGTAGTTCACGCATATCGTCGAGATAAATCGCTAAATGCTCGTCTGTATCCCAGGCAAGCCAGCCATAGAGTATCCAGATCAGCTTGTCTGGGCAGTCGTCCCACGGATTGATCACAAGCGGACAGCCTGGATCGTCGATTTTCTCGGTCATGCCCGGCCTGCCGGCCGTGCCGCCGCCTGACGCACCTTTTCGGCCTCCAGCAAATAATCGCGGTGATCGGCCTGGCGGTCGTGGAAGATCTGCACGGAGCGGGCGGCGTTTTCGTCCTCGGCGCGCTGCTTGGCGATGGCGAGCTTAGCCGCCTCTAGTTGCATTTTGCCGGCGGTTTCTTGCCCCTCGCGCATGTTGTCGATCGAGCGATTCGCGATCTGGCTCTGGATGTTTTGCACCTGCGCCTGGGCGACCATCATCTTCGGATCCGGTGCCGCGGGCTGCGGGGTGGCCGCCAAATTCTTCGCCGCCGTCTCCATCATCTTCACCGCGTTTTCGAACGCGCCCTCCAGCTCGGCGCCTTGCGGGAAGCTGCGGATGCCGAAGAGCAGCATCTGCCCGAGCAGGGGCCCCAGCTGCGGCGCTTGCTGCACCGCGGGCATCGCCTGCTGCAGGAATTGCCCGGCCATAGTTAAAAACTGGATCCGCGCTTGCTGTTCTTGCTGATGATTGGCGAGGATCGTGCTGTCCGTTTGAATATCAATCCTGAGCGGCCGAAGCTTGTCATCCTTTAACAGTGCGATTGCTTGCGGTGCGAGCTCGGCGTCTGCGCCTTCGGCGAAATTGGCGATATCCGAGATCAGCATCATCACGCGCGGGGAGAAGTGCTCAACGACAACCTCTGAGGTGAGGCGGATCAGATCGCGCGCGAACCGCGCCACCTCGTTCTGCCGGCTGCGCAGTCGCATCGTTCCGAATCCGGCCTTAATTTGCTGCGCGGTGGCCGTTTCCGACGCGGCGGTCGTTCCGCGAATGATATCACTAATCCCGGTAACCTCATAAAGGTCCTGCTTTGCTTGCGCTCTAATCTCGACGAGCTTTTGGAGGACCTCGGCGAGCATGCCGATGTCCAGGAGGTCCATGCATCCTTTGAGGCCGCCGCCTTCCGCGAAAGATTGCCATTGATTTACCGGAATGAGTTGGTTCTCGACGCCCTCGGCGAACATCCTTTGAATATCGGACTGTGCTGCGTCGTAGACGCCGGCGACCTTGATCGCCTTGCCGACGCCCTCAATTCGCGCCGTCAGTGTATCGATTTGTATGGCTTGATCTCGATACATTTGAAAATCGGGCACTGGGATTAACGTGTCCGTCGTCAACGTCGCAAACAGCGGCCGCGGTGTGGGGAAGAAGTCGGTCAGCCGAAGCGGATCCTCGCGCTCATCCAACAGCCGATCGAAATACCCGTTCGCCAGCCAGTAGACCTTGCGCGTTGGCTTGTCCCAGATCTCGTAGACTTGGCATCGCCGGAAGATCCTGTTCTCCGGCTGCATTGCTTCGGTCTCGCCGATCTCTTTCGGCAGCCAATCGAGCGGCACCTCGTTGGCCAGGCGCCGGCCGAATCGCTTTGCCACCTCGTCCTTGGTCATATAGACGCGGCGGGCGACCCAGCGTACTTCGGCCCAGGTCCGAGCCGGGCTGCAGAACCAATCCTCCCAGTGCACGTGGTCCAGGCGCACTTCCTCAAAAGCGAGGAACTCGCCCGCGTCTTCGCCGTCGTCCGCGACTTGGACGCCGCCGTCTGTCGGGCGCCCGGACGGGCTGATTTGTTCGTCGTGGCCGATATGACCGATCGGGATCCCGCCAGGCGGGATGGGCGGAATGGCCGCCATCAGCGGCGGCGCAAAGCCGCCGAGATCGGGCGGCCCACCGGTGGGAAGGCCTGGCGGCGGCATTGGCGGGGGTGGGGGAGCTCCGGGTGCCATCGGTGTTCCCGGGGCTGCCCCTACAGACGGACCCGCGCCCAGCGGGACCGCCGTCCCCATCGGAGGCGGCGGGGTTGGGCCCGCGCCTCCAATCGGTGGGGGCGCCCCTGCAGGCCCGGGAGGGGGTACAGGGGCGCCGATCGGCCCGGGCGGCGGCGGTGCGGATGCTCCAATGCCACCACTGCCAAGGCCGAAGGGAGATGGTCCAAGCCCTGCGCCCGAGGGCGCTGCGATGCCGATATCCATCGGCATTGCCGAGGGCGCCGCGGCGACGGTGGCCGGCAGCCGATCGAAATGGGGCTCGTATCTGACCCAAGCGGTTCCGCGGCCGGCGAGCAAATGGTCCAGCACGCAGTTGCGCATGAGGCAGTCGAAGTCGCTGGCTTCTAATTGATATTGTGCGCAGCGTTGGAGGATGACGGTTGCGACGCGGCCGATATCGTCTGGATCGCCCCAGCGTCTTTCAACAACGACCTGGGGCGTGGACGCATAGAGGCTCGGGGCGAGCGTCTGCACGTTGCTCCAGAAAATATTGAACCTCATCCCGAACGTGTAGTCCTGCCCGATACCCTTTCGGCCGGGGCCTTCGTCTTTGTAGCGCTCCAAGATCCGGCGGCACGTATTGAGCCACTCGTGGCTTTCCTTGTGGGCTTTTTCGATTTCGGTCGCCCACCGGCGCGCCTTGCCTTCCGCGTCGGTGCCGAAGTCGCGCGGGCTATCGGCGGCCGGATAGGTGGTGATGCGGCCGCTCACACCGACACCTTATATATATGTACCATCAGACCTCGCGCTTGGCCGGCTTGGACAGCGAGACTGCCCTCGCGTGCAGGGTCTCGGCGCGGCGATCGCGCGGCACTGACGGCGAAAGTGCGGCAATGCGCACGCGGCCTGCGTTGACCTTATCGGCGCCCACCAGGCGCTGGCAGTTGGTGGTGTAGATCCAGCGTCCCGACTGATCCGGTGCGGTTGGTTTGGCCATTTAGCGCCCCCGTGGCGGAGATTTCGGCACCCGCGCGGTTTTGCCTGAGCCGTGCCAGCGGACCGTTTTCATCGGCGGCGTGCGATAAGACTCGGTCTTGGCTCCGCTGTAATAGGAGCTCGGGGTGTATTTGCCCGAGGTCTGTGCCGTCGAACGGCTACTGATCGCGGGCTGTCCGCGGTTGTGGCCGCCGGTGGTTTTATGCGCCACGCTTGCCCCCTTTCTGCGCCTTGCGCGCCTGGCTGAGTGCGATTGCGACCGCCTGGCGTTGGCTGGTCACCTTCGGCCCGCGTTTGGATCCGCTATGGAGCTCGCCCTTGCCCCACTCGTGCATGGTGCGCTCGATTTTTGCCTCGCCTTTTTTCGAGCGCCACGGCTTGGTGGCCATTATTTGCCCCGGCGCAGGTTCGCCATTCTGCCGCCGCGCCCCGTTTCCTTAGACGCCTTCGACGGTGCGGACGGGGATCGGGCGCCGGGCCCGGTAGTCGCGGACGGTGGTCCCGGGCGGCCTGGTGGCTTCGGTGGTCTGCCTCCACGCTTTGCCATGTCACGCTTCTCCTCTCTCTGGCGGGGGCGCCAGATGCGACATCAGATTGACGAGCTCGAACAACCCTTCCTCGATGCGGATCAGTCGCTCGGTAGTTTCCTCGCGCCAGGCGAGCTGATCGGCCGCATCGACCCGTGGCTTGGGATCATCGACCGCCATCAGCGCTTACCGCCGACATCGATGCCCGGGTATTTACGCCGTACCTTACTCTTTATTGTCTTGAGCTCCGCGGGGCTGGCGTGCTGTGCGCCTCTGGCGAGCGCATTTCTGGCTCTCGCCTTGGTATCGATCGGGTAGCTGCCAGGTCCTTTGCCGCCTTTGCCTTCGCCTTTCCCCGGCAGGGCGAAATCCTTACTCGGCAGCGCCCGGCGCTGGCGTGCGGTAATCGCCATCCCTTCCTCCCACCATAGGAATTACGCTGTCCGGTTGTGACCGCTTCTGTCCGCTTGTGACCGCTTGTTGCAGCCCGTTTTGCAGCGCCAGAAGCAGCGGCAAGGAAAAGTCGAGCGTAATCCCCGGACCGCTCGCGGTTCGGATAATGCCGATGATGCCCTGCCAGTGGCTGCCGGAGAGCGTGAGCGTATAGCTCGCTTGCGGATCGATCTGGAGTTGTTGCTGGGTGCCGCTCATGGCGCACCTACCGGTGCCGCCCGCAACGGGATCGCGCGCAATGACGCCAACAACCCTTCGGAGAGCGTGCGCACCTTCCTGATCGCCGCCTCGGTCTCGGGATCGGAGTGTGAGGCAGCCGAATAGACCGCAGCCTGACTGATCAGGCGCAAGGTCAAGGTCTCAAATTCCGTTACGTCGTCAGCCATGCCTTCCCCCCTCCAGCGCCTCGATGCGGCGCGTCAGTTGTTGCACCGCCGCCACTAAGGGCGCCATGAGCGCCTGCGATGAATAGCCCTGCGGATTGCCGTTCGGATCATCGGAAATCGCCTCGGGGCAGTCCTCGATCAGGTCGTCTATGAGAAAGCCCATACGAGCGACCCCGCCGTGGCTGTCGTGCTTGTAGGCGTAGGGATGCAGCTTCATCACACGCCCTACCGGGTCTTCGATGGTGCCGATTTCGCTTTTCTCCCGGCGCCAGGACGAGGCATCGATATACGGCCCCCAGCCGGCGACCGGGCCCATCATGGAAAAAAACAACCTATCTGAGGCGCGCCACATCCAGCCATCGCCGCCCAAGGCCGTCCGATAGACGATATCGCCATTGGTTTGGTTGAAGACGAAGCCCCAGCCGCTGATCCAGGTCAGTACATAAGCCCCGAGGCTGGTGCCGCTGCCGCCCACCTGCATGCCGTCATAAGAGTTTACGTAGTTGCAGTTGAGCGTGCCGGCCTGATTCACCGTGAGGACGTCGCCGTTGGCGCCCGCGCGAAACCGCACAGTGCCATCTGAGCCCCAGATCAGTGACCACTCGGCGCCGCCGGCCGGGTTACCGTTCCACACCAGCTTGCGGTTATCGGTGCTATCGCGGGCCAGATAGAACCGATTTGTGGCAGTGGTCGTGCCGTAGGCTGCGAACAGCCCCGCAGCAGCCGAGACATTGGCGCTGGCCGTGAAATTGCCGGCCGGATCGAAGTCAAAGTCGCCGGTTGGCGTGGCGAAGTTGGCGCCAGCTGCGGCCGTGGGCGAGACATAGAGCCGCACCCCGGTGAAGCTGGGCGCAGTCGCGTCTGCCGAATTGACCGTGAAATAGGCCGCCTGACCGGCCCCGATATGCGAAAACCCTGATGGCGCAGCACTTGGTTGCGCGTTCAGCGAAAACCGCAGCCGGCTGGCCAGATTGCCGGTCACGGTCGCATTGCCGGTGACGCTCAGGGTCGGTGCGGTCACCGTGCCGATAAACGTCGGATTGCTGACCGGCGCGCGTGAGGCATCGATCGGATGGACATGGTCTTGGCGGGCGTAAAGCAGCGACGTGCCGACCAGGGCGGGATTGGCATTTACCAGCGGCAGAGCGGTCGCCGGCCCGACCGCTGACACTCCGGCAATCGCGGTGTTGAGCTGGTCATAGGTCACTGCGGCGTTGGCCGTACCGCCCGGCCCAGGCAGTGTCACGATACCGGTGAACGTCGGGTTATTGATCGGTGCGCGGCTGGTATCTACCGGGTGGCGATGGTCCTCGCGCGCATAGAGCGCACTGGTGCCCACCACGCCCGGCGTGATGTCCATCAGCGGGGTTGCGGTGCCCGCGCCCGGGATCGCGGTGGCGGCGGCCGCGCCGAGGTTGGTCAGCGCCTGCACCGCCGTGATCGCTCCGGTGCCGCCGTTGGCGATCGAAACGGGGACCGCGAGCGAGATGTTTCCGGTGCCGGTCAGTGGGCTGGGCGAAACAATGACGCCGTTATTGCCGGCCGTGATCGAAACCGCACCACCCCCGCCCGCCGTGCCGTTGGCAGCGGCCGTAATCCGGCCCTGCGCGTCCACCGTCAGGTTGGTGTTGGTGTAAGACCCGGCTGTCACCGTCGTGTTGATCAGCGAGATCGTGCCTGAGGTGGTGATCGGCAGAGCGCCTGTCGTCAGCCCGGTGCCGGCGGCAACGGAGGTGACGGTTCCCGTCCCGCCGCCGGTCGCACCACCGGCCGCCACCCAAGCACTGCCGTTCCAGACGTTCAGCACGTTCGCAGAGCTGTTGAACCAGAGCGCGCCGGTTCGCGGGCTGGTTGGTGCGGTGGTTCCGAGCGATGCGCCGCCGGAGGCAATCCAGGCGCTACCGTTCCAGACCGAGATCACCCCGGTTGTGTCGTTCAGCCAGGACTGCCCGGTCACCGGGCTTGCTGGCGCCGATCCACCGATACTGATGGCGGGCCCAGGTGATCCGGTTGGCCCTGCTGGTCCTGGAACGGTGGAAGCTGGGCCGGTCGGTCCTGCCGGTCCCACACCCCCGGTCGGACCGGTCGGGCCTGGAACACCTTGCGGCCCAGGAGGTCCGGGGGGTCCAGCGGGTCCGGTGCCACTGCCACCGCCGCCGCCGGCCTGTCGGGCAACTGCGCGGAGCGTCATTGTCCCTCGCCCCGGCAGACGTTCAGGGTCGTTGCCGCATCGCCCATATACGCCACCTGGGTGCGGTCGGTGGCGACGGAAAACACCTCGATCGCCCCGCCCGGGATCATCATCGCATTGATGGTGACGGTTGGCACCGGGTCTGCCGGCTCGAAGAACAGCACATACACATTGCCCGCACCCGCGTTGGCGAAGCGGAGGTAGTGTCCGTTACCCTGGACGATCGCGACGCCCTGAGCGGTCGTCACCCCGATGGTGATCGCCGCACTTGGAGTAAAAGCGAGCAGGCTCATCGCATGCGCCTCGCCTCGATGGTGCAGTCCGCGTCAAAGGCGCCGTCACCCTGCGGGGTGTTGATCGCGACATAGCCGAGATAGACGGTTGTTGATACGGCGACGTTGAACCGCTTGGTAATCGCGAACCCACACGTGCCCCAGATGCAGGAAAGCGGCGCGGTGTCGCAGTCCATCGCCCAGCGATAAGACGTTGGCTCGCTATCATCGAGGCGGGCCAGCAAGGTGTTGTAGTTGCCGCCCTCGGCACCGGTATGGGTGCGCACCCTGCCGTCCACGCTCCAGTCGCCCGGGGACAACTCGATCGAGCCGAACGTGCCGAACTTAGAGTGGCCGCCGGGCAGGTTGGTCTGGTGGAACGTCGCCGACAGCACCTCGCCCACACATCCCGGCAACGCCTCGGAGCCGCCGGTTGCTACGATCGCCGATGATCCACCCGCACGCAGCATTCGCTCACCGCATCCTGCGCGCGGTCAGGCGGCGAGTGAAAGTGACGTTAGAAACTGCCGCCACCCCAAACATGTGCAGATAAATCGAGGTGGGAACCGAGACGTTCCACCGCGTCACGGCGAGCGCAAGCGAGAGGTTGGCCGAATTGCCGACCACGCCTCCGGTCCAGAGCGAAACATCAGAGGGAAAGCCGGGCGTGGCACTGGTAGTAATCGCCGTCCAGGCCGCCAAAGCGGTCGGTGTCACAGCATTCTGCGGTCCCGTGATGACGCCGCAGACCTCCCAATCTCCCGCCGTGAGATCGAGCTGCCCGATCATCATCCCAGCGCCGGACGCGTACGTGACTTGAATGGTTCCCGCTAATTGCAGCACTTCGCCGACATAGCCCGCTGCGGCGTTAGAACCGTCGGTGACGCCTAAGCCTGAACCGCCGCCACCGGTTTGAAGCGGTACGCCGTTAATTAGATACCGCCCGGTAATATCGATATCGCCGGTCGCCTTAATCGCATCACCACCGCCACTATTGATCAGGAGGAGCGTGGGTGTGCCGGCGGTACCAGTGGTGAACTTCGCCGCCGTGCTGTAATTGTAGATAGTCAGCAACGGATTGTTGATCCACGCGCTCAGCGTCACGAGATCGAACTGCGTGCCCGTGGTCAGCGTAAGTGCTGCCGGCAGCGACACGGTGCCGGAGGTTGGCATTCCCGGCACCCAGGTGCCGGTATTAGTGCGCAGGAAAGAACCCGCCGTGGCCGGCTCCGGTATGCCGCCGCCACCGCCACCTCCAGCCGCCACGCCATTAATGTAGAGCCCGCCTTGCACGTTGAGGCTGTTCGCAGGCACCGCAGGCCCGGTGGGCGCACCGACCCGGATGCCGCCATCCTCTACCGATAGCCCGGGGCCGCCGCCCTGATTACCCACGATGACAGACGCCAGCGTGGCACTGCTGGCCTGAAAGTTCGCCGCCATGCCGCTGGCGGCGTTGTTGCTGACCCACAGCACTTCTTGGTTGTCCAGCGACGTGACGACTTGCGTGTAGCCGTTGCTGACGAGGCTGCCGGTAAGGTCCACGTCGCCCCGGAAGTCCAGCTTCCCGGTGTTGCCGTTGTCGTACAGCCAGAAGTACTCCAGCGCACCATCGTGGACGTGGACGGCATTCGCCCCGGCGCCGTTGGTGTCGATATCGAGCGTGTGCCACGTTCCGGAAACGGTGGGCTTGATTGACACCAGAGAGCCGCCGCTCGCGCCGCCCGTGGTGGCAATGCCGGTCAGAAACTGAATCGGATTGCCCCAGCCGCCCCGTAACGGCGGAAGAATCTCAAGTGGCTCGTTAAAGACAGGGCGTCCGGACAGCGAGCTGAGCTTCAGGCTGGCAACGTCGAGACTGCCACTTCCAGCGGTGCTGGCGACGAGGTCTTGCCAGGGATTCGTGCCGATAATCGACAACGTCCATGGCGGCATGGATATGCCGCCGGTCGCGGTCAGCACTTGGCTAAGTGTGACCGGTTCCGTGAGACCGCCGCCACCGCCACCGTTGCCGGTGGCAACCCAGCCTGGGATCGAGGCGTCGTAGCTCCAGCGATCGAACGTATCGCCGTCGTTCGGGCTCGGCGGCCACGTCAGCGCGCCGCTCATCGCATCCTCCGCGCCGCAATAAAGCCGGTCGCGGTGCCCGCGCCGACCGCCTGGAACATCAATTGAAAAGTCCAGCCAGCGCCCGAAAAGCTGGTGCTGAAGCGGCGCCTTGGTGCGGCCAAAGCATTGACGCTGCCGGCAGCCATGTTCGCCTGCGAGGCAGTGCCCCAGGTGAAGACATTATAGTGCAGCGACGCATTGGCCACCGGATTGGCAACGTTGACGTTGTTCGGCGCCACCCAGCATTGCAGGGAGCCTGCGGCCACAGCGGTCATGGCCGCCGTATTAGTGAACCTGACGTTGCCCCAGACCTCCCAATCGCCGGGGGCGCCGGTAATCGAGGCAATGATGGTTTGGGCGTTCGCGGTCACAGAAACCGCTGTCGTTACGTTCGTCTCCAGATACTCGCCGACCATCCCGGCAGCCGCATTGCCGCCCGTGATCGCACCCTGGCCCAGCGATCCGTCCGCACCGTTCAATCCATCCGCTCCAGGCGGCCCAGCCGGTCCAGGCGCACCGTTCGCACCGGGCGGTCCTGGCAACGCAGAATTGGCCACCACCCACTGCGCCGAGCCGTTGGAGTGGCGCACATACAGATTCCCATCTGCCTGCCGCCACCAAAGTCGGCCGGGCTCCGGATTGGCCGGCGCGGTCGGCGACAGAGAAACCGTCGCCTCAGTGCCCACCGGTCCCTGATCGCCCTGGGGTCCTGGATTACCTTGCGGCCCGGCGTTGCCGGTCGGACCGGCGGGTCCGACGTTGCCCGGCGGTCCCGCCGGCCCGGTGGGGCCGGCCGGAACAGCGGCAACCAGCGCCTGTACTTGGGCAAGCCGCACCGCTTGGTTGGCATTGGTGGCATCGACGGCAGGCAAGAGCGGCGCAATGTTGGCCGTGTAATCGCGGAGCGTGGTGCAGCTTAGCGTGTTGATGACCTGGGCCGAACCGGCCACCACGAGATTGCTCTGGACGTTCAGCGCGCCCGTGAGCGTCCCGCCGCTCAACGCCAGCCACGGCGCCGTGCCAGACGCCTGCGTGATGTTACCGGTCACGGCAATCCCGCCGCCCGTGACATTAATCCCAGCATTGGTCGTCAACAGCTGAGAAAGCGTGACCGGCTCGGTGATCCCGCCACCACCGGTTCCCGGATCACCGGGCGGCCCCTGCGGCCCGGGCGGCCCAGGCACCGTGCTGTCCGCACCCGGCGGTCCGCGATCTCCGGTTGGCCCGGGTGGTCCCTGATCGCCCCGCGGCCCAGGATCGCCAGTGGCTCCGGGCGGCCCAACGTTGCCCTGCAACCCGGTATTTCCGGTCGGACCCGGAGGGCCAACGTTGCCCTGCGGCCCTACGCCACCAGTCGCTCCAGCCGGCCCGGGATCGCCTTGCAACCCAGTATTGCCAGTCGCACCGGGCGGTCCTGGCGGACCAGCCGATCCGGTCGGACCAGGGTCACCCTGCGGTCCCGGAGGACCGCCGGCCGGCAACGCGATATTCTGCCCGCCTTGGTACAGCCGGAACGTGCTGCCGTCATACCAGATCTCGCCATTGACCGGCGTGAGGTTGGTCGTGGCACCAAACCGCGCCCGGTTATTGAGGCTGAATAGCTGAGAAAGCGTGACCGGCTCGGTAATCCCGCCGCTTGCCGGCGTCCCCAGTGACCACAGCCCCGCACTGGAACGGTTGAGATAGCCCGCCGTGGCGCCCGAAACCTGCGCCAGGCCATCGAGCGCCGTCGCCGCAGTGACCGAGCCAGTGCCGCCCTGGCTGATCATAATCGGGAAAGTAACGGTCGAGCCGCCGTTGCCGCCCCCGCCAGCGCCCAGGCCCGGAGAGACGGCGCGCAGCATCTCAGATGCCCTCGCCAGTGGTGATATAAAGCAGCCCAGGACCCCCGATCGCCGCCACCGTGTCAGCACCTGAGCCCTTGAAGAACAGCTCGACCACGTTGGGTAAGAGGGGCGTGTCGTTGGGCGTTGCCGTCTGCGCGCCAGTGCCGATCTTCACATAGACGATCGCCGGCGCCGCATTGAGCAAACGGATCGAGTGGGCGTCAGCGTTCACCGTCTGCTGCGCAGACGCCGTCGCACTCACCGCTAGCTGATAGGTCCGCCCAGGCGTAAACGCGGTAACACTCATCCTACCTCCTAAAGGCGGAAAAATCGGTGCCCACCTATGATCGCAACCGGCCGCACGCCACGGCTCCATGACGGATTAACGCTGTGCGTGTGAAAATGATTCGCACCCCCCGTCCGATCCGCCAATGTCCCAGATAACGCCCGCTCCGCAATCTCTCGGGCAATGCGAAACTGCGCGTCCCGCTCCGTCACAGCCAACATCTGCGGCCGATTCACATCGCTCCGATTCCACGCACTGAACTGCCACGGCTGCGTCACCACAGAACGCACATCAGAGGGCCACCGCCTGGGGTCGGCAACCCGGGTCATGATCACACTCGCAACCGCCTCCATCCCAGACCGCCCCTCACCCCTCGCCTCGCCCCAAATCGTCCGCGCTAAATAATCCACCGCAACCGCCCGCGCCTCAGGCCTCATTCGACCGGCCGCCCAGCCACACGCGATAACTGCCGCAATAACTCCGCCATCGCTCGCTCAATCCGAGCCAATTGCTCCGATATACCGTGCAGATCTTGTCGCAACGTCTCCATCTCAGACTTCGTCATACTCATTTCTGATGGTCCAAAATCTCGCGCAGCAAAGTGATGATCCAAACAGAGAGCGCAGGCATGACAAGATCAAAGAAAATCGTGGTGAGATGATCCAGAAACTCGATCGTGCTCATGCCTAAATCCAAACCCCCCAGATGCGCCGATAACCGCTCCAGCTCCAGTAATCGGCCCAGCCGCATACCTCACATCCGACGCCGATCCTGCTCCCGCAACTCCCACAACATGTCCATACTTACATGGTCCGCAGTGTACTTGGTCGCCCGCACCCACGGCCTCGATGCACACGCATAGCGGAGCGTGTCCGCCGCATGGTCCTCCGCATTCGTGTCCACATCCTCCGGACGCGCCTGGTCATGCTGCAACGCAGGCAACGTCCGGATCAGATTGGCGCATGTCGATTGTACATACAGCATCGGAATACCGTCATCGCCGATTAGCCTTTGGCGGATGAGATCCCACCCCGCAGATGCCCCCAATTTCCCAACCCGCTTGTTGTCGGCAGGCCGAAAGAGGACTTTGCGAGCGGCAAAACGCTCCGCAATGCTGGGGCCGCCATCAGAAGTGAAAATCGCAGGATCCGCGACACCATAAGCACATCTCTCGTCACCAAGCTCCGCCTCGGCAATGCGCTCCGCTACCTGCTCCACAGTCAAACGCAGGCCAACGTTCGGACCAGATGCTAGATATAACTCCCGATACACAACGAGAGCGCCAACCGGGTAGGCCGGCAAACTGCCGTCACTCACCGCAAGCCACAATACACACGCCGGCCGCGCACTGCCCCAGTCCAACGCCTTGAAACGCAACCACCCTCGCGGAAGATGATGAGGACGCCGAATATGATTGGCGCCAAACTCTGGAAAATAACTGCCAACAACTACACTCCAATCCCCCTCCAACCACGCCTTCACAAGCTCCGGAGAACCAACACCACGCAACCGATCTATGTAAGCAGGGTCCTTGGCAATCAGAATCCGGTTGTCCTCCAACCTCGATGGTATGAAGACCCGAACCTGGCCAGTCGCCGGGTCCACAATCGGCTCGTAACCAAGCGGCGCCGGATCGATAAACCGCGCCTTTACCCAACTGTGCCCAGGACCACCTGGGTTGGCCGAGGCCCTAATCCGCTTGTGAGCGACGTCCGCAGTGCTCCTGAGCGTCGCATGCAACATCTGATAACTCGACGCGTCCCGCCAACTACATAACTCGTCAAACGCTATATACGTGTAACTGTGACCCTGATAATGCGCCGCATCGTTCGCATTCTCTAAGTTGCGCATCCGAAGCTCCGCACCGTTCGGCAACTTCCACGTCTTCGGCTGCTGTAGCCATTCGGAGCCAGGCCAACACTCCGGAATGATGCTGCGACTAAGGTGTATGAGCTCCTCAAGCTCCGGATACGTCTGGCGAAAAATTATCCCTCGCCACGCCGCACCCTGACTGGCACCAGCACAGTAATCGCCAAGCAAATACGACGATTTGCCGCCACCACGCGCACCACCAAACAATAACTCAGGCACCGACGCCGCTCGTATCGCATCAGTCTGCGGACCCGGCTGCGGCGACCACCTCACCCTACCGCTCCAAACACCACGCCCATGCAGCTAAATCCTTCGCCTCAACCGCCTCCCGCACACCCTCCCTCACCACAGCACAAAACTCCGCACTCGGCACACCCGTCCCGCGCGTCGCCACTCGCCATAAACCGTCCGCTATGCCGTCCCGAACCGCTCGATAAAACCGCTCGTCCTTCGCCAACTCGTCCCAGATGTTCATGCGTATATCTCCGCGTATATACTGGCTCCGGCAGCACTTTCGGCCATGGAGGGGAAAGGCCCGGCCTCATGCCCCCCCCTGCCGACGATGGGGGCGGGGGGTCGAGGGAGGGAGGGGCGACCGCGGGGCGACCGCGGCGCCTGGCATACTGTAGTGGGGTATAGGATGGTGCCCGGTCGAGGCCGAAGCTGGCCGTTTCCGCGGGTCTCGGGCAGGGCGGCAATGCCCATGGGGGGTATCGCCAGGCCAGGCGCTCGGCGTACAAAACTCGGGGCGCCTGGAAACGGTCGTTTGATCAGTATCCCACGTTGAGGACGTGTGTGGGATTGTATGGGTTGCTTGGTCTGTAAATGCCAGGCATTTCAACGGCTTAGCTTTACCCGTGGCCTTGCGGCGGTGTGTAATCGAGCAGGTCCTTGTCCAGGGTCGTCTTGCGACGCTGCAGCCACTGCTCGAGCGTCTCCGGCACTGGTGGTGCATCGATGCCCATCGCATCGATGTTGATGTTGAGTTGTTCGACTTGCTCTTTTGGTTTGCCCCATCCTCGATCGAGCAATGCGATCGCTGCGGGCACGCGTTCACGAGGCGACGAAAGACATTTCACGAGCGTTCTGACCGCATCCTCGGTGTAACGGCGCGCGAGATCGCGCGCCACTATCCCCGGTGGTCTGCCCTTTGGATTGGCCGAAGGTTGGCCCTTTTGGAAGCGTCTTCCTGGGCCTCTTTTTCTGCCTGGTTCAGTTATTGGCATATAAGCAGCCACTAAGCTTTTGATCTTGCGTTACGGATGAGGCCTACCATGACGCGACCCTTCGCGAGAGTGTATTTCCGGTTGCGGAGGAGCACGAGGTGATGGCAGTGGCGGACCCGCGCGTTGCATGTATTCCGCGGCTGTTACGGTTTCTTGTCTGGAAGGTTGCTCATGTTCACCGGGTTTATGATTACGCGCGCCTGGTGGTTCTGGTGCTGTAGCTCCTTGTGTAGATACATCCTCGCCTTCTGGTTTGGGTTGTTCGTCGAGAGGACGAGCAGGAGAGCCGCCTGGGACGCCGCCGGTTTCTTCGAGCGGTGGTTTGATTTCTGGATCGCGTCCTTCGTCGATGGCGGTTTGTTGTGGAGATTTGCGATTTTGTTC
>Ga0126381_100000593_pt1 | contig 39841 bp, 40 predicted proteins | sample PanSoiMetPlot_28_FD_96465 | JGI IMG/M metagenome (GOLD analysis project Ga0126381, IMG submission 96465) | Tropical forest soil microbial communities from Panama - MetaG Plot_28 | ecosystem: Environmental > Terrestrial > Soil > Tropical forest > Bulk soil | place: Panama | collected 2016-02-17 | reverse complement strand
GTGCTTACGTGCAACGCGTTCCAACTCATTTCTGTCATTTGCCATCGCGACGGTGAGCAAACATCGCATACAGACGCAAGCCAGAGAGCCGTCCGGCTCGTGGAATAGTAAAAAGCAGTCCTCGGCAGTCACAAAACCCATCTCTGCGAGCATACCATTGCTGTCAGCAATTATGTAGTGACACTTCTCCGGCTTTCGTGTGATTGGTGGACGAATGAGGCAGGTCGGGAAGGGGGTGTCAGCAGTGGCTGTCCCACTGAGTTACCAAAGACTACGGTGGGGCATTCGTTTTACAAGCAAGATCACTTCCATAGTGGCTACTATCCAGTTAATCTGATAAGCGACGTGATTCTAAGCGCCAGCTGTGACGTCAATCCCCTCCTGACGCGATCTATTTAGGTCAGTGAATCTCGCGGCCGATAATCATGGCAATTGTGCGGCTCAAACTCTTCCTTGGGAGCTGGACTGTTGCACTTTACATCAAGACTCCACATGCACTGGTCGCAAATGAACCTCCGATGCCCTGTATGTCTCCCGAGGGGCACCTCCAGCATCCTCCGCTTCGACATGTTGCTTAGTACCATTTCGTTATCATCGCAATTAGCAACCGCGTCGATATATTACAGGTGATGGCGCGACGCCGGGTAGCAGCGCAACTCAGTAGGCAGAGCGATTGGAGTTTGCGGTTCTCAAGATCCAAAATGCAACCTCGGCCGTCTGTGAATAGACGCCGCGGCCATAGCTCTCACCATGCTCGGACATGCCCATGAACCGTCCGGAAGGGCCGTTTTATGATAAGGCATGTAGGAGCGCATCATCACTTCCCTGCAATACCAGATGTGTTCCGCTTATGAATTGCGGATGGCTGCCTGGACCTTCGCCACCAGTTCCGGCGGAATTACATCCATGCCGAGAGCTTCTTTGGCTTGCTCTGCAAAACTTCCTCGGTTGATTCCCCACTGGCCGTGAAGTCGCAATTAACGTCAACATGCCTGCAGCAGATAGCCTTGGCCATGACGACCCTCCTTCTTTTGTGGTCACATTCCGGTGTGCCGCACGTGACAATGGCTCGATGGGCAAACGCAAGATTTCTCTATGAGATCTTTCACGTACGGCGACTTGCGAACTCGGTTTTGGCTTGTTCGTAGTTCAGGACTTACAAATGCAATAGTGGCCGCTACACCTTCCTACAGCGGCATAGCTCATGTCTTCCTTTCTTGAGGAGAAGATGGAAGAAGGTTCGCACATAACATTGTGGGTGCCCCTTTAAATGCGGTCAATTGCCTAGAGGTGTGCTAGCGTCGCTGGCACTGCCTCTCGATACTTACCAGTCCGCTGCCTGTGTCTCTCTGACTCCGCGCAACTCCGTCCAACATGAAGACTGTGGGAAGTCCAGAAAAGCGGTGGGGGATCAACAGGACAATCTAAGTCCTATGATACTCGTCACCTCTTGGGTCTTGTACAGGCTAACGATCGAGGAAGACACTGAGCTTAATGCGAGGGCTGTCGAAGAAGGAACCTCGCATAGCTAATTGCACGGCCCACAGATCACAAGCGCAATCTTGAGTATGGAGCAAGCAAATATGCTTTGCTGTGATCTCACACGCGCTGCAGAAAAGCTCTCCAGGTCCAGTCTTGCGGGTCCGATCCGCTGCTGCGATCCCCGTCTGACTCAGTTGTGTCAAAAGCTCTTCGATGGAGCGCACACTTGCCGCAGCGGCGGTTGGCTTCTTGATGCAAACGCAACCCTTCAGCAGGTTGCGCAGTCGATCCTGGCGCGCACATGCGATCCGATCGCGGCCGCTGACATTACGAACACTCTCCGATGTGTGCGAGCAACAGTGGCTGAGTTTACGCGGATGAAGCTGGACGCCGAGTTGCATTCTGTGGTTAGCGCAAACCTGGGCCCGCGCGATAGCGAAGTAGTATTGGCGCTCCAGGGGTGGACGGGTGAGGGTTCCAGGACACTTCAGTCGGTCGGGGACACCTTCGGCCTTACCGCAATACAGATGTTTCAGATAGGCACCAAGTTTAAGAAGCGTTACGCGTGTCGCAAGGCATTCCTTCCCACCTTGGAACGAGTGCTTCGATTCGTCGCGCGGCGTGTGCCGGCTCACGCCGATCGCATCGAAAGCGAGCTCCAGGCTAGTGGCCTAACACTCTCTCGTGTTCCGCTTGAGAGGATTATTGAATGTGCGAAGTGGTTCGGACTTCCCGTTCCGTTTGCTGTCGAGCAATGCGAAGCTATACGCGTCGTCGCGAAAGAAACCGACGTCAGCGCAACAAGCCTACTCTTAAGACACGCCCACCGCGGGATAAACAGGTTCGGCATTGGTAGCAAAGTCGAACTTAAAAAAGAATTAGCGAAGGCAGCCAGACTCGATTCACCATTGTTAGACATAGTAATCGCCGCGATGCCCGGATATGAGTCCTTAGGGCAAGGATGGTTTCGGGCGAAAGGCCGGGGTCCAAACCCCCTACTCGTGGTTCTACGAAAAGTATTAGCCGTTGCTCCACGAATCCACGTGCTGGAAGTATGCACGGCTATTGCTAGCCGTTCACGGACGAAAATCGCTCCGCCAAAAGAAGTTGTTTTGCAATTTTGTCGAAGTGCGGCTGACTGCGATATTGAAGGTGAGGTGATCATTGCTCGGCAGAGGCCGGAGCCATCACGGATTCTTAACAGCTGCGAGTTGGCGATTCTGGATGCTTTTCGTAGCCGCGGTCCGCTTCTGCATCGAAAGCAGCTTGAGGACTACTGCGTTGAACACGGGGTACAACGAGGCACCTTCAGGTCGTTTGCGATACGAACGCCGATTATTTCGAGATATATGAGAGGGGTCTATCGACTTCGAGGCACAGTACTCGCGAGTCTGGAGCTGGCCTACGATTGAGGCGCCTCCCAAAACTGCCGAGTCGTTCCTAACATCAACGCTTTTTGTCCGCCAAGGTATCAAGTGCCGCATTCCTGGCACCTGAAACCGCCACCGCGGAGCCTACCTTTTGGCCCAACCGAGCCAATGCAATATCCTTATATATAGCCGAAACCGGCACCTGGCGTCGCAGTCGCAGTAACCTCTTTTGTGTGATGGGTTTTTCGACAAATGGCCCATAGACTTCCTCGAGCGACCACTCTACACTTTTGCCATATTCCGCTCGTCGTAGGGCGGAGGGTTCATGTGGCCGGTTGCCGCTGCCGGCAACCGAGGCTCTGGAATGAACGTGACCCTGTCGACGCGCTTCGTCTGGTCTCCTGTGTTCCCAGGCACGGGGGATTACGAGACATGCCACCTCGCTTCGATGCGGTCTGATCGACTGCTTCCAGCCATGAGAAAGCGGTATCGCTGGGAATCAAAGCAGCGTTGATGCTGCGAATTTGTGAACCGGGCGTCCGTTGATCCTAGCTGTCTCCGTCTGTCTCCGTTCTCGGCCGCCATTCACGAATCGCTGGCGCACGGAGGTGCGACGATGGGGGAGACTTTTCTAATTCGACGATTGAAGAAGTTCGGAAGAGCGGATGAAGGGCAGACCCTTGTGCTGACCGCGCTAGGATTGTTGGTCCTGCTACTCATGGCCGGCCTGGGGTGTTGATGTTGCCTACCTCCGCTATCAGAAACAACAGATGCAGAAGGCCGCGGATGCGGCGGCGCTCGCCGGCGCCTCGGCGAAACTATACGGCGGCAACTATGTCGCCGCCGGGAAGAACGACTCCAAGGCGAACGGCTTCACCGATGGCACGAACGGGATCACCGTTGCTATTAACAACCCGCCAACGAAGCTTCCCTTCAGCACCGCGCCCGATGCTGGCAACTACGTAGAGGCGATTGTCTCGCAGGCGCAGCCTACGTTCTTCATGCGGGTGGGAGGCTTCAACTCGGTGAACGTTGCGGCCACGGCGGTCGCATCATCAGCGGTGAGCGCGCCGGGATGCATTTACGTCATGGATCCTAACGCGGCTGGGGCATACACGGCGACTGGCGGCTCGCAGATCCATGCCAATTGCGGGATGCAGATCGATTCTACGAATCCCAATGCCTTCAATGACAACAACAACGCCTGTACCCAGACTACTTACACCGGGGTCGTCGGCGGAATTCAAAGCAGTCCATCTTGCGATACAACCCCAACCACCGGCATCTCCGGGTTCAGCGATCCTTTGGCGGGATTGGCGGCACCGACGGTGGGACAGATTCCGCAGTCGTGTACACCGCAGAACGGGCACATCAACTCTGGCAGCGTCGTGACGCTGAGTCCGGCCACCTTCTGCGGCGGCATTCAGATCAATGGTGCGACTGTCACGTTCCAGCCAGGAACGTACATTCTGTATGGCGGAGGTTTTTCTGCCAATGCCACGTCTGTTCTCAACGGTGCTGGAGTAACCTTCTACAACACCGGCACCAAGAACGGTCAGTACGGGTTCCAGCCCGTGACTATCAACGGTGTCAGTAACTCATCGCTTAGCGCGCCGACAAGTGGAACCTACAACGGCATCCTGTTCTTCGAGGATCGCACCATCGCCAAGAACGGTAACATCAACAACACCATCAACGGCGGGAGCGGTACCACCTTTGACGGAACGCTGTATTTCCTTACGTCGAATCTGAACTACGTTGGGAACAGCTCCGCCAACGGCTACACCATCATCATTGCGGATACGCTGTCGCTCGCCGGCACCAGCTATTTCGGCGATAACTTCACTTCCCTGCCCGGTGGCATAGGGCCGGTCCATACTTCGGTTTTGGTTGAGTAGTAGCTTAGCCCAGAGCATAGCTGAGCGATATATGCCCGCTCGAGATTACGTCGAGCGGGCTTTTGTCGATGCGACCCAGCTTTTCCCTGTTCTTGGAGATGCCAAGCGCAAGAACATGCGAATACGGCCTCGGCACTGCCCATAGTCGCTGTGAGTTCTGTGCAGATCGCCTGCTCAACCCTACGAACCTGCCGGTCAGGGGGGTAGAACAAGCGCCTCGCGGGCTGGATCCAACCCTGCCGTCCAATGAATTAATCCATCGTGCAAAACACGACTAGCAGGCCGCTGACAAAACTTGGGCTGCGGGTCCTCTGCGAATGATTGAAACCCGCTTTCAAGAAAGCAACGGGGAAGCACCCTTGCAGAAGTTTCCCCAGTAGCGTCCGGAGGGTTCGAATCCCCCTCTCTCCGCCAACTTGCTTGATTATGGACCTCTAGGACTTCTATCTCCTGCACTACCCGTGGTGCAAACTGGCTTGAAGCATTTTGACGTTGTATTTCGGTCGCGGTGGTGACAAAATGTCTTAACTCCCAAGTATAAACGGCAGCCAGACACTTATTGGCGTCGATTCCATCCGGTTTTCAACTGCAGGTTTCGCACTTCGTTTGGACCATACCAGCAAGGTGTTGTGATGGCGCGAAAGCCCTGCGTGTTGTGCGTAGATGATTCCCTCGACCAACTTCAGCTGCGGGTCGCGCTGCTATCGCAGGTCGGCTACCACGCGATTGCGTGCACGGACCAGCAGTCAGCTTTGCGCTTGGCTAAGATCATTGCCGTTGATTTATGCATTTTGGATTACCACCTCGCTAACGGCGAAACAGGGGAGCACATTGCGCGGGAGCTGCGCATGCGCCAGCCGCACCTTCCACTTATTCTGTTGACGGGAGATTCCGATGTTGTGGACTCGGCTAAGAATTGGTTCGACGCAGTGTTCACCAAGGGCCAAGTAGAAATCGTGGCCTTACTCAGCGCCATAAAAAGGTTGATTAGAAGCGCTTGCCTGCGTCCCCCGAAACGCAGGGCAATCCACTCGATCTCCGGAGTGCGCTCTTGACAACGCCGACGTTGTCAGGGACGCGATTTTATGCCAACAATCTCAGAGCTCTACTGCAGTATCTTCCGAGTACCTGCTGAGAGGGTAAAACTTATACTTGTCCGAGAAAGTCTTGTCCAACGCGGATGCGGGCGTGGCTCGAGCGCCATGCGGCATTCAGGCATCTGCAACTCTCCAACCCTCCAACCCTGAGGAAAACTCGGGCTTCGCAAGTGCTCCGAGTGGTGCCCTAACTCAAATCATCAGAGATCCAAGGAGACTTATCATGAATTTGACTGCTGAGCAAAGGGAACAGGTCGCGACTGAGCTGAAGCGTTTCGCTGGAGACCTCAATCTAAACGACGAGCAGAAACAGAAGCTCCACGCCGCTCTTGCGGAAGGCCGAGAAAAGATCGGAGAATACCTCAGGGACAATCCCAACACAACCAAAGCCGATATCATCGCCAAGGTGCAGGCGCATCGCGACGAGATTCGTCAACGTGTTGTTAATTTTCTAACTCCTGAGCAACTCAGCAAGTGGGACACTGAGGTAGCCAAAGCGAAGGAGTTCCTTGGCCAGAAAGTTGACGCATAAGAACTCAACCTTAAAAGGGGCCAACGCTTGGTGGCCGACAACCGAAACATGTCGGCCACCAAAATCTCGTGTGTCCTGAACCCTTGTCAGTTATCTCCCTGGCGTTGCTCGTTCTCCTCGTCCAACAAGGTCGCACAGGTTGCGCCAACTTCCGTCAGACTTACGCTTATGAGCTCACCACCTCGTAGGCTCACTTCCATGTAGGAGTGCCCGCGCATCATGTCGTCCGCCACGCTATTGAGCCACTCCCTTATCCAAGGTTCGTCCGCGTCGGCCATCCGCTCCCTCCTCGGACTTTCTATCCCCTTCTGTGAGACAGTGTCCCTTGGACCGGCTTGTTAAGTCGAGTCGATAATTCTTATTGACACCATTTAGTAACCGGTTGGTTGACAGTCACTCGTAAGCTGAGCACGGAAACGTCCGCCCGGATGAGTCTCCTTCCTTACACAGCGTCTACGGAATCGTCCTGAGTGCCTGCCATCGGAAGGTTGGTGGGTTGGAGATGAGTCGCCAGCTCAGAAGTGATGCAGAGCAAACATGTGAATGCTTTCGGACAACGACCAACTCATTTCCACTGTGCAATGCTCGTTGTAGCCAAGTCATCAGCAGTCCGACCTTCGCAGTTAGTTGATGACAGATCGTGTGAGAGCCTTTGCTTGATACGGCTGCACCTGCCGGCGATGCATAGTCGTTATCGAGAAGAGCAGCGGCTGATTCCAGTTGGCCCCGCATCGATCGCGCTTTAAGAGGGGGAGAGCGTACTTCGGAGGTGTGTGGGGCCTCGTGCTCTTCTCATCGGGATTTCGCATCGCATCCGCCAATCGTCTACAAGCCAATGTCCACAGGTGGACTCTGGGAAATTCGCAGACAAGTGATGAAGCACCTGCCTACCTATCCTGTCAGGTCGCTCCCAAGAGAAAGCAGTTACATGATTAACGTCATCATCGCCGATCACGAGCCCATATTCCGCACCGGGATCGCCAAACTGCTCGCCGCTGAAGATGATATCCGAATAATTGCACAGCCTCAGTCAATGACACACCTCATCAGTGCGGTCAAAGGACTGCTTCCACACGTGTTGGTTATGTCTTCCAGTTTTTTGCCACCGTTGACGGATATTCATAAGCTCGCTCTGGCTGGAGTCAAACGTCCGATTGCCATAATGATTCTTGCCGCGAAAACAGAGGAGCAGTCGAAATTTGTTCCGCTCGGAGCACGTAGTGTGGTCTCTCGTTCTGCAAGTGGCGATGTGCTGATCAAAGCCGTTCGCGAACTTGCTCGCGGCGGCTTTTGCCTTCCTGCCGACCCAACCGGCAAGAGCCGCAGAGAGGTTCGGCACAAAGTGATGTCCAGGCTTTCCAGACGCGAACTCAAGATCATTGCCGCCCTAGTGCAAGGGCACCGGAACCGGGAAATTGCAGCGCGCCTGGGCACCAGTGAGCAAATGATCAAGAACGCAATGGTTGCGATCCACGATAAGACGGGCATGTCGGACCGTTTGGAATTGGCGCTTCTTGCTATTCACCACCAGCTGCTTGCTCAAGGCACTTCTACAAATGGCGCGTTATGCCTCGCTGCCTCCACTGCCTCTTGACAGATTCCAGGATACAGCCGGCGCTCCTGGGAGCCATCGATCACACCAGCACTGCCAGGTTCAATGTCATTCCTCTGTCGGGGCTGTTTCTCGGCTTTAGTCTTGTCGCGGTTTGCCGGCGACACAAGGCCGACCTCCTCAAACTTAAAGGCTTTATGCGGTTTTCCGGGTGGCCAGATTGGTAAGCGGCACGCATTGATGCACTGCGTCGACGGCCGTCAGTAAACGTAGGTTTGCACTGGCTGCTATGAACCGTCCACAACGATTACAGTAGGACTCGATCATACCGGCACGATACAGACTCGCGACATGAACGCATTCGCCACATTCGAACTTTGTCTTGGGGAAGTACGTGTATTCCAGTATCCAGGTCAAAGTGCAGCGTTAGGGTGTTCGCGCATTGCGCACACAGCCACCAATGTTCCCTGGTTTCTGAGTTTCTCCCGATTTGCGACGACATGGGGAGCCCGGGGAAACTGAAGAGCATGCCTTCGCGGAGATAGCGAAAGCGGTTCTCGCACATCGGATTTGCGCACTTCGCCAGCATATGGCCTACTCGTCATGTGGCTCCGCGGAGACTGCGACCGTAGAGACGGAATATTGGCCAGATATGGTTGCTTGTAATGTGCTCGGTGACTGGGAGTCGATCATTCCAGTGTGTGGAGTGGCGCACACCAAGGTAATTCTTAGAGCCAGAGGAAGGAAATACGATTCTGCATCGGGGACTCATGCTGCTTTCTCGGGAGAACCGATAACGCACATTCTAAGACGCTCGTGAGATCCAGTCAGTGACTGCCGTTACCCAAGAACGACTTCTGGCGCGCTGATTCGTCCCGCCATAGACCAGCGGGTAGGCTGAGTTGCGAGCTCACAACCCACAGCATTAGGGCACCCATAGCGTGGCTAACGGCGATCAGGAACGATCCAGCCGGGTTGCTTGCTGTGGAGATTTAACACCAACCGGCCGCGGATGCGACTCCACAGCGCGGCAACACGGCTCCGGAGAGTCCCGTCCAAGTCTCTTGCGCTTGGACGGGTGGTCGCCTCCGATGCAAGCTATCGCCCGTTCGCGTGACTTAGCAAAAAGACATCGCCAGTTACCAGCTCTGGTGAAGGCGGAGGGGTCGAAACGCCCCCATAGACGGTCATCACGTTGGTAGGGGATCAAAGGTAGTGAAAACGCCGGCCGTGGACAGCACTCGGTCGAACCAGGCCGCATAACGTCACAGCGAAGGCTGCCGGCTCGGGCCGGTGGCCTTTTCGCATACATGCCGCATAAATTGCTGCGTGAGTCTGCGGTTCGCTCTTGCCACTGACCGCTCAGAGACGAACCCTACCGGAAACGCGAATTGCCGATGACACCGAGAGCATTCTCCCGCTACGGCCACACCGTTGACGACACGCGACGGCAGCAGGATTCGTTGCATTGACGCCGCTATCTTGCCACATTGACAGCATCTTCCGCTATGCTGCCAGATCGGATTTGTCGTTGGACTCTTCTTCCGATGCCAGAAACAACAGATGAGCTGGGATTTAGCTCGGCGTTTTACTGCACAGCATGGCGACTTCCGGGCTACCCCACTGCGTGGCAGAAGCTGCCGTTAAGATGATTAGGACAGATGAAAGGATCAGCGGCTATTGACAATGCCAGACTATTCGTCCATACTCGACGGAATTTCGCTCCCACCAAGATTTGCCACCACGCAATTCACAGTTGTGTGGAAAGACCAAAATCTAATTTGTAGAGGCTCTGTTTAGAGTGGGCATCTTCAAATCAAAGTCGCCTCTGCTGACTGTCCTGCTGGGGCTTCTCGCGACCATCATTCTCATTGTGGTGTTGCCACAGGTTGATTTGCCCGAAACCGTTTTAAGGCACGACAGAGGTCCACTCGTTGCGTGTGCGCACGCTCATTCTGGTTCGGTAACTGGAGCGTCGAGCTCACGCTTTGACGTGTCGCTGGTGAGCATTTTCTTGTCTGGGCCTCGACTACGTTCCAGCCATTGCTCGGCCGTCGTTCTACTCTCCACAATTACCCGCATTTTCCGCTGCTAAACCCAAATCAAGAGAAGCATTCTCCGTAGTACTGCTCTACGTCTTGCCCGATGTTGGGCGAGGAACTGGGTCACTCTGAGACCAATGCTAGACGCTCGTGGATAAAAAGCGTCGCGGCAGGGCTGTCGTTTCTGAAAGGGGAAATGAAATGTCCAAATGCGTTTTTGTTACCGTCTGCCTTTGTCTTGCTGTGCTGGCAGGTTGCGGATCTGGCGGCACGAGTGATCCAACAAACTTGGGATCTAACGGTAGCGGGTCTGGCTCCGGTGGGGCTACTACGCTGACTGTGGCTCCTTCCAACACCAGGGTCTTAGTTGGGGGCACGCAACAATTCACGGCGTCCGAGGATGTAGTATGGGCGGTGAATAGTGTGGCGGGGGGAAATGACATCGTTGGCACGATCTCATCCGCCGGTCTCTATCAGGCCCCGAATATTGTTCCTTTCAACCCAGTCATCACGATAAAAGCAACATCCGAGGCTACTGGATCGGTGGGTTCTGTCCAGGCGAACCTCGGTGGCTTGACAGGCAATCGCTTTGCCTATGTTGCGAGCGCCTCTGACAACAGTATTCAGACTTTCACAGCGGACGCAGGCACAGGAAAGTTGCAGCAAACCTCCACTTTCACGCTTGCGGCGGGGACCGCTCCTACGGCTTTGGCCGTCTCTCCTAATGGCGCCTTTCTGATGAGTTTGAATCGTGGCTCCAATGACATCTCCATTTACGCCATCGATGCCGCAACTGGAAACCTGAGCAGTGCTGGGGCCGTTTCGGTGCCGAGCCGCCCCTATGCCATGGTGTTCTCTTCCACGGGAGACTTTGCCTATGTGAGTTGCGACGGCGCTTCCACGGTGGCAGCCTTCGCTTTCAGTGTTGCTAGCGGCGCCCTGACTCCACTCAGTGACGGTTCCTATGTGGCCACGAGCGGGAAGATTCAGAGTCTTACCATCTCGCCGGATGGCAAGTTTTTGTACACCGTGAATCGAGATGCCAACCAGATCATCGGCCTGGCAATCGCGGCAGACGGCAGTCTCAGCTCAATCGCAGGTTCGCCGTTTGCGGCGCAGCCCGGCTTGTCCTCGATCGCCCTCAATACGGGGAATTACAGCGGCGACTATCAGTTCTTGTATGCAAGCAGCGAGAATGGCATAGAAGCCTATGACCGCGACGTTCGCTCCGGCGCTCTCACCTATTTGCCATCAGCAACTCAAACTGACGCCGGAAACTCGCCGAAGCTTTTTCGCAACGTGTCCGATGGGGTCCTCGTTGCAGTGAACCCGCAGAGCGGAGGCGCCTTCTCCCACGTGTTTGACTATTTGGCACTTCCACCAGGCGCTCTTTCACCGGGCGGTGCTCCTGTGAGCACGGGAACTTCCCCGGTCGCCGGCGGATGGCTGTGGAGTGACTCTGGCGGTACAAACTGGGTGTATGTGCTCAACCGCCAAGCCGACCCGACCTCCGCAACCGGATCAATCGGTGTATACCATGTCGACCACACGCACGGCTTGGGTGGCCCTGCAGCTACGATCTCCACAGACTCACACGATCCAACGGGCTTTGTCGTCACCCCGTAAGCGTGTGCATGGCTGTGGCGGACAGGTGCGCCAACTGTTCTCGAGAGTCCCCATTTCCAAATATGGTGGAATGGGGACTCAGTTTGAGCCGATGCCAGCAGTGGGCATGGCATGGCGGGAGCATCATCGGCTAGAGAAGTGCTCGCATGATACGAAGCGGATATGCCTTCTGTTGGGTAGACCGCTGGAAGTGTGCAGTCTTTGAACGCTGCGAACCGCGATGACTATGCTGCGATAATCCCGTGTCTGTGGGAGTTCACGTACTCAGCGGATACCGGTGTCCATTTGCAGATCGACGCGCGTTGTCTGATTCGAGAGCACAGCAAAAAGTTGAGGCTTTGCGCGAACGTGTTTACGCACGCGATCGTAGACGTCGAGGATGTACGCTCCCGGCGGAAGCATCACCCGAAAGTTGCCGTGCTCATCGGCGGTAAGGCGCGCGACTTCCTTTTTCCCATCCTGTGTCAGAACTACGAGGAGGTAATTTTTGTAGGTCTCGGCGGTAACGCCCGGCAGAGTTGCGTCGTCGGGCTGCACTGGCGTCAGCGAAAAGATGCTGAGATGGCCTTGCAGAACTCCGTTCGCGGCCGGGCGCTGCGCGGGAGCGCCAGCCGCCGAAAGCAATATCATGCACGCAAAAATAAGTTGCCCGAGAAACACACTAGCTCTGATGCGGAAAAGGGCGGGATAGATTTTCCTATCCCGCCCGACATGCAAGCAAACGCCGGAGAGATTTCTCCCTCTGGGACGGCCGTCGCAAGTTACGGCAGGTTCAACACCCAGGAGCTGCGGCCGTGTGTGGCGGCGTAGAGCCTGCGCGCGCTGGGTACGATTGTCAGCCCTGCCACTTCGACCATCGGCAGACCGCTACCTGCGACCTCCCAGTCGCTCGAGCCATTGGGCAGTCGCAACACACCCCAATCGTTCGAGACATAGAGATCGCCATTGGAGTCATGGGCGATGCCGGTCGCCGGGAAGTCCGGAAAACCGGTCGAGCCAGAACCGTCAAGTTCGGTCCAGGTGGCATCGTTCGCTACGGGATCATACGTTACGGAAAAGACGTGACCGGGAGTGGACGACGTCAGCGAGCTGTAGCTGGAGTATGAGATCCAGGCATGGTTGGTGTTCGCCGGATCGACGGAGATTCCACTGATGAATCGGCCCGGGCTCGCTGTCGCTGACGGCAGGTTGTCCAGCCGAGTGTAGGTTACCGAAGCAGCAGGAGCGTCGGCGTTCTTCGAGATGAAGACACGTCCGGCAGTGGTAGCCGCCCACAGGGTTGATGTATCGCTAGTGGTACGCGCCAAGGATGCCACGTTGCCGCCGGAGCGTCCGCTGCCTCGATAGCCTCCGCTGCCGGTTAGGGTGGTGGAACCTGGAGGCCCGATGGCCACGAAGTCGCCGCACAGGGGATTGCTGCTCGAGGTCGTGAACTCGGGGCAGTTCGTCTCCAGGTAGATCGGGTTGCCACCCCAGTCCTGCGTGCGCCACACACTCTGCGATCCCTGGAAGATGGTGCCTGCAGCTGCGGTGGTCGGATCAGCGATGATAGGCGGATAGAACTGCACGCTCTCGCCGCTGGAGGCGATCGGCCCGCCAATAACGACCCATTTGGATGGATCGCCATTTTCGAAGTTGGCATCGTTGCCCTGTGAGGTGAAGGTATTGAAGCGGAGGTAGGAATTGCTGGCATTGAAGCCCGACTGTCCACCGTCGCCGTAGATAATCTGCGGCCACACCACGGCCGAGCCGTAGGTTTCAAACGTCCCATTGTCCTGCGTGCCGCCCTGAAGATGCTTGGGATTATCTGCCGCGACGGAGAGGCTCTGGAACTGCAGCGTGGAAAGGCCCTTGTTCAGGCTGTAGATGTGCGTGGGCACTCGCGACAGCAGTTGCTGACACAATGTCAGGTCTGAGCCACTCAGATGGCGATAGACCGTGCATTGCGAAGAGATGTCCGCTACGCTACCGCTGGAGCGGATCAGCCCGCCATCCGAGCCTTCGAAGAACAACGCCGGATTGGATGGTGCGACCACCAGCGCATGCTGATCGGGGTGCACGCCGTTGGGTGAAACGGGATTGCGTTGGCAGCAGCTTCCCGGTGGTGTGGGATTTGTGGTGGAATCCCACGACATGTCGGTGAACGACGCTCCGGCGTCCGTCGAGTAGAGGATCGCACGCGAGTCGGAAACCCCACCACGCTCGCTGTAAAGGTAAGAGCCGCCGAGATACACCGTGTCGGGAGACCCCTGAGGCGAGATAACGTAGTTGTCGTACCAGCATTGGCCAGTACAGTAGTTGATGTTCTGGCTTGTCGTGAGATCCGTGAAGGCGGGTATTCCCGTCGCCACATCGTCACTGCGGAAGAAGCGCGCTGCCGGCGATCCCACGTTGCCATCGCCCGCGTACATGCGGGTCTTGCCGTTGGGCAATTGTGTGACCGCGAACTCAGCACGATCCGTGTTCTGCGTGGGATTGAGCGCCATCAGGATCTGCGTCCAGGTGTTTCCGCCATCGCTCGACCGCCAGATACCGCCCATGTTGTTGATGGGGGGACGTGTCGTGTTGGGAAACGCAGCGGCGTACACAGTGCTTGGGTTGCTCGGGTCAACCTCGATGTGATTCACACCGCGTGTCGAGGAGAAGCTCGACTGAACTATGCCGGCGTTACCCGAGAGTGGAGGGTTCAGGCAGATCGCCTGGGAGTTTAGCAACGTGAAGTTCGCGCCACCATCGGTCGACATCCAGATTCCAAACGGTGGCAAACCGGGGGCGAGGCTAACTGCGCCGCCACTTATCACCGAGCTAACACCGCGAACTCCGCGGGTCGACCCAACGAACATGGTGGTCCCATCAATCACGATGGACGAGATGGAACGGCCATCGAAGGCTGGACCGGAATACGCAGGCGCAGTGTATTGGTTGCCATCGCTGCAGGTGACCATCTCGGCGGGCACACTGGTGTTGGCTGCCAGATGTGTCCAGGTGCTGCCGCCATCAGTGGACTTGTAGATGCCGAAGCCGGCTTCCGAATCGGCGGAGGCATTCGCTTCGCCGGTCCCGGCGAAAAGCGTATTGCTAGCGGCATCGAATATCAGCGTGCCGATCGCGTTGGTTGCAAACCTGTCTGACAGGAAGGTCCAGCTCGGTCCTTGTCCCGACAACGCATTATCGCTGCGCCAGATGCCGCCTCCTGCTGCCGCAACCCAAAGTCGACAACGGGTAACACTGCAGTCGGGGGCAATCGCGAGCGCGGTGATGCGGCCCGAAGTCGTATACGCCGTTCCGGCATAGGTGAGAATGGCAGGAAAATTCGCCGTGCTGGGCCCGGTGAGACTCCACGACGACCCCGCACTGTCCCTGCTTTGAGGCCGCGATTTGATGTTCGTCCAGGCTAGAAGCGCTTTCCGTGTCAACTCGAACGGAACATAGGACGCGGGATAGGCGCGATTCGCGTAATCCTGTCGTGCCGCCGAAGATGGGTCTTCAGCGGTGCGGCCATCTTCTCCCGATTCATCGCGCGAGCCGACACCGTACTGGGCTTCCGGCTTCGGAGTTCGGCGGCCCGATTCGCTTGCCGTGGCTATCGCTTGGTTGTCCGTAGATTTCTTGACTCTGTTTTGCGCCGCTGCCGATTTGTGTCCAGCCTTCGGGTGTTTCGTCGCCGTACTTTCCGCTCTAAGGGCGGGTACAGCAAAAAACAGAGCGATGACCGTACTCAAGAATAATGCGGGGAACATTATCCTGAATTTTGTTGTTGCATGTAGACGGAGAGGGAAGGGTTTCATGTGGCCTCCTTGAACTGAAGTACGAGTGGCGGGCAGGATGTCGGATGCGCTACGAACGGAGTCGCATTTTCAGCTTAGGAGGCCAACTATACACCCAGTACTAGCGCCACCGTTGAACTTTTCCTTTTGTATTGCAGCCAAGTACAGTTGCTGGAACCGAATCCGTTTTCACTGGTGGTCCAGTCCGAGATATTTATTTCGCATTCCGGAGTAGAAAATCCAGTGAACGAAACCCTCATTGGCAATGCTGCCCTGTCCGTTAAGCGCGACTGCATGACAGGTGGTCTTGCCGAGTTCATGCAAAAAAGCGGGGCCGACAAAAGTGCGGCCCCGAGGGTTCCAATCTTCTGTCTTCGCTCACTCTGACAGGTTAGCGACGTGGATGGGCGATCCACCGCCAGGAAGGCCGGAACAGTTGTCGTTGAAGACCGAAGCACCGGTAATCGTGAACTGCCACGCGACGACGATCGCATGCGCACTCTGGGCGGTGCCGCCGACAAATGATTGCGTCCCGGTCGTGGACCGCCAGACCACATGCGGAACAGCCATGACGACATTTGATAACATTAATGATGCGTTATATGGGCCCGGTAAACAGCCAGCAAACCTTCATCCGGCACCCCGTTCCGAAAGGAATGGTCGAGTCAATCTGTAACCGCTGCCTCCTGACGGTCGGCAGGAGTCGAGACGAGTCGGATCTGGAACGCCTGGAGTCTCGACACGAGTGCAAAGCCAAGCAGAACGAAATCGACGGCGAGAAGACCGGATCAGAACGCTGATCGAATTCCGAGGGTAGCCCTAATCACCTTCAGGCCTCTTCAGGCCAAAAATTACTGGATTGTAGCTTCGTCCGGCTGCCACTGCTCTAATAGCTTTCGGAAGTTTGCTCATTTGAGACTTGAAGACATATCCGCTCGCACCGCATTCGAATCCTTTTCGCACGAATTCAGCATCCTCATGGATGGAGAGGAAAACGATTTGTGCACGATTTTGATTGGCCTTGAGCGCTGTCGCCACTTCGAATCCGTTGACGTCGTCGAGGGAAATATCCAGTACAATCACATCCGGCTTCAGTTCTTCCGCTCTGGCGACGACGTCCCTCCCGTGGGTCAACGTTGCAACGATGGCGAAGTCCCTTAAGATCTCCTCTAAGGTGGCCAATATGGCAGGATTGTCGTCTACAAGCAGGACTTTGAGCCTTGTCATGGGTTGGGTTATCCACGCTTTAGCCGGGAGTTGTGATCTCGCCACTTCACGCTGAAGCCTTCGGGGCCTCATCATCATTTGCGAGAATATGGTGGCTGGATACTGGCAAAACTCGCAGTGCAGTGGGTAAAGAAATAATCAAACGCCCAAACGCGAAGATTGAAAGGGACAGTGCTGCGCGAGGCGAGGCGGTGACAAGCGAGAACGCCGCCATCGTCTGCCCGTCAGGGACTGATGTTACAAGTAAGTCTCCAGCCAGCTAGCGTCATCCGCCGTTTTCTGGGCTCTTGTGATTGACGGTGGTCGAGCGCGAGGCATCAGATGAAAGGGGGTCTAAATATGAAAAACTCGGGACTATCCAGTGCGTTCGTGATGTTGCTCTTCGTCCCTTGTTTGTTGGTCGCACGACCGTGTGCGGCTCAGCAGCAATATGTTGACCGCAATCACCAAGAGACTTGGAGCGGGGTTCAGTTGCATGCTTGCCCGCTGTCCTATGCCATGGCGGGCGCGAATGTGAAGGACAATAAGTTTACATGTCAGCGCGTTGTTCCGAAGTCGGAAGTAGCTCAAGTTCATTCGGTTTTGGATAGTGGTACGCAAAAGGATTTCGGCCGAGGCAACATGCACGTTTGTCCGGAAGGTACATATATGCGTGGTCTGCATAGCGGACAGAACGAACTGCTGTGTTCCAGCGCCCCGACCGTGCACTTGACCTCACCGTTCTATGATGCCTCAGGTCACACGCAGGGCAATGCAATGCATATGTGTCCTGTGAGGTTGAAGAAACAGACGATCATGATAGGCATACACGAGGGTAGAAACGATTTCGCGTGTGCTTTCCTTTAGTCCTGGAGATTGCATCTGAGGCCGCGCCATTTGGCAAGTAATCTGAGCTGGTGTCAGCGGCTCGGTAAGCGACGTATACGGGGCTCACGCCCGCTCGCGCCGTGGAGGATTTGGCGCTGGCCGTGGCGGCTCTAATCTTTGGCACCGTCCAGGGCATGATCGCCGCTGGCCCTGATCATCGCCGCGCAATGGACCTCCAGCGCGCTTGCATGCCAGCCTTAAAGCTGCTGTTGGCCGCGTTTCGAAACGAGGAATGACCAGATCAGGGCACCCCAGTCAACGCACAATAGCACGACGAATCCTTGATAACCCCCACAAAACCGAGCTTGAATTCGTGCACGGTGATCGCGATTGGTGTGAATCGCAGTGCCGGGCCGCCAGAAAAGCGGCCCCGAGGGGTTCCAATCTACTGCCTTCGCTTACAGGTAGGCGACGTGTAGTATACGTACGCTGGGCGGTGCCGCCGGTGTAGTGCAACGACGACTTTGCGGATTTTCTCTAGCTCGTCACAAGTGCCGCTTTCACTAACCCAATCCCAAGTGTCAGCACGGAAGCCGCCAGCACCAGCGCTCCTACGTAAATGAACGAAACGGCGCCGTTCGGCGAGGTAGCGGTTGGTGACGACATCGAGAGAAAGAAGCCGAGGGGAATCAGGATGGCGGCGAGCGGCACGCAGATTCGCACCAGCCAGGTGACGGACGGCGAGAGCGCGGCTGAATCGGCCAGCACCTGGCAGATCAGCGAGAGAAGGACGATGACTCCCGCGTGTGCGTGCCCGGCGCGAAAAAAGTTCTGGCGAAGTGGATTGTGTCCATGTACCCGGAGCTCTTGCTCGTCAGCTGAGTCAAAAGGAAGTAGCCGCCGTACTGGATCGTCGGCACGGTGATGAGAATGATGCCCGCCATCAACTTGGCTTCGCGAGTCATGCTTTCGACCTCCTGAGTAGTGCCTATCTAGATGTCTGAGCGAGCGATGCGGACGCGGAGCATAACTTATCTGGCTGGCGGATAAGCTGGCGCCTCTAGCTGTTGAAAGACATTGAGCAAGGATTCGCCTTCAGCGGGGCGAACCGGCTTGCGGAACCCGCTTCGGATTTCTCAGACAGAATCCCGATGGCGCGGAATGGCGGTTGACAACTCTGCTTCAGCAACGCACAATTCCGGTCACCTAATGCCGCTAAAATGGCATAGGCTGTAACACGTTTGTAGGGTTACAGATCAACCTTGCCACTATCGTCGATCGCCTATATCACCCAGAACGTCAACACTCACTTCGCAGGCTAGTCGGAGTTCCCGGCAAAGCGAGCCGCGCCAAGGCACGCGTGCTTCCCGCCTTGTCTGCTCTGGTCGCCTGCTTCGCCCAACCCGAATAGAGGAGAGCCGTATGAAAGATCCGCAAGAACGTTGCGCAGGGACCGTTCACAGCGACGGCACCCCGGACCACAAACCCGAGAGCGTAAACAATGAACCAGCGGACAGCAGTCGTCGCTCATTCATGGGCAAAGTCGGCATCGGCACCGCGGCTGCAGTCGCCCTCGCTGCCGTACCTTTTGAACCGCTGATCGAAGGCAAACACGGCGAAGCTGAGGCGTCGGTCGTTTCATACAACGAGAGAGGTCGCGCCGGCGCCAGTTATAACTATCGCGTCAACACCGCTCAAACCGAGGACATCAATCCCGGCGTCCTGCCCGACAATGGCGACTACGCCCGCTTCTCGGATTACAGTGGCAGTTGGAGCAAGTGCCTGCCGCACACCGCTCTTGGAATCGTCAACGCTACTGCCTATCAAAGTTTTATTCATGCCCTGACGACGGGCCGTTTCTCCGATTTCCAGAACATCATCGTCGGCAATCCCGGCGGCCCAGGCTTCACCGGCACCCTGAACGGCCCCATGGGCTCGCTGGCGTTCGACCTCGAAGGCCTCGACTCCCACGCCACCGTCATCCCGCCGGCGCCCAGCGTCAGCAGCGTGCAGACCGCCGCCGAGCAGGTCGAGCACTATTGGGCTGCGCTTATGCGCGATGTGAACTTCACCGACTACGGTACGAGCTCGATTGCCTCACAGGCATGCGCCGATCTCAACAGCCTCTCCTACGTCCGCAGCTCTGGCAGCCAGTACCCGTACCCGGTTACGCCGCAGAATCTGTTCCGCGGCATGATCAACTCCAACGACGGAGCGCTGCAGGGGCCGTATCTCTCGCAGTTCATGCTCCAGCCGACCATGTTCGGGGCACAGTCCCTGTCGCAAACGTTCCAGCGCATCCTGTCGGTAAGCGAAGGCGGGGCCGACTACCTGACCAACCCCACCGAATATCTCAACGTTGAGAGCGGCTTCCCGCCGTCCTTCAGCCTGGGATACGATCCCACCCATCGCTACCTCCGGATGGGGCGCGACATGGCGTCCTTCACACATGTGGACGCGCTCCATCAGGCATACTTCGTCGCGGTGCTTGTGCTGGCGGGCCTCGGCTGCCCCGTCAATCCGGGTAACCCCTATGTTGGCTCGCGGACCCAGCACGGCTTCGAGACCTTTGGCAGCCCCCAGGCCGGTCCGGTAGACGGTGTCGGAACCATTCCAGAGATGGCCACGCGCGCGCTCAAGGCAGCGTGGTTCCACAAGTGGATTGTGGACCTGCGGCAGCGCCCAGAAGAGGTTGGCGCTTTGCTGCAAGCCAAGCTGACCCATCAACGCCCACTGCCGCAGGCGGCAGGCACCCTGAATAATGATCTGCTGCATTCTGCGGTCCTCAACATCATTTACTCGCAGTACAACAGCTACCTGCTGCCGCAGGTCTTCCCCGAAGGCGCGCCGACGCACCCGTGCTACCCCACCGGACATGGCACCGTGGGTGGCGCGTGCATCAGCGCCATCAAGTTCTTCTTCGACGGAGGCCAGCCGATCCGGCCGCTGCTGCTGGCCGCGAACTCCGATGTCGTGGTGCCCAGCGAAGATGGACTTTCACTGGTACCGTACACTGGTTCCGATCGAGACCAACTGACCGTCAATGGCGAGTTGTCAAAGCTGGCCTGGAACGTCACCATAGGTCATGGCATACACGCTGGAATCCACTTCCGCAGCTCGAGCTACTACTCGATGCTGCTGGGCGAGCAGGTGGGAATCAGCATTCTGCAGGACCGTGCGAAATCTTACGCAGAGCCGTTCACGATCCAGATCACCAAACTCGATGGCACGACGGCCACCATCACGAACGAGAACTGACAAAGCTGCAATTTCCTTGCCCCATTCAAGCTCGTGTTTGAGTGGGGTTTTCTTTTGGGCAGGAACTGGTCTTCCCGCATTGGTTAGCGTCGCTGTTGCTAACTCGCCATTTAACCATTGATCCGCCAGTCTGGGCGCTGAGCGTCTCGTCAGTTTCGAAGCAGTTCGAGGATAATGCAGTTGAGGCTTCAATTCTGATGACCTCTGAGAACCGCTCGGCTTGGATCACGGCTCTAAGCCTGTTCTTTGCATTTGGGACTGTGGTAAGCGGTATCACCGTTTACATGCTGTCGTTTCCCGGAAGCGTGCTGGAACCGCTGTGGACGCTCAACCCCCGTGCGCGTGACGGGTTCACTGCGATGGGATCGTGGGCCTTGCTGCTGATGGTGCTGGTCTGTACAGCGTGTGCGACAGCGGCCATTGGACTGTGGCGCCGCACTCGTTGGGGGTTCTGGACGGCAGTGACCGTTCTCACGGTGAATTTGGCCGGCGACACCGCAAATGTACTAATCGCACGCGATTGGCGCACGTTGATTGGGCTGCCGATTGGTGGGTTGATGCTGGCATATTTGGTAACACAGCGGCGCATGTTTGAGCGGCCCGGCACGGGTTAACAATGTAACGTCGCGACAGCTCGGGACTCTAATAAGGCGACAGCTTCTTGTTGCCGTGTGTTGATTCTCCCTTCGGCATGGCAACAAAGCTGGACAGCCTCTCGGCCTAGTGTAGGAGAGATAGGGCCGAGAGGCTTATTGATCATGCGGGTGGTGCGAAAATTGCCCACACCCGTGCATTCTGCAATCAGCAGCGAGGGGAAACAGATACGGCGACTGCGTCAATTGGCGTAACATCCCCACAGCACAAGTACTCTTCTGATGGCGGCCGTCTCCAGGGCTGATTAGTCCACGATCTTAAGGCGTAGACTGAAATGCGATGACCCGACTGGATCCATGGGATGCAGCAGCGCAAGCTCGTGTGAGCGATCGCTGGGCGGCGGCCTCCGCAGAATGGAACACTGCAATTACACAGGCGCTGCTCACAGCAACAGGACTCTCCCCCGATTCGATGGTGTTGGACTTGGCGGCAGGATCGGGGGAGCCGGCGTTAAGCATCGCTCGGCGCCTCACAGCGGGCAAAGTCATCGCCATAGATAGCTCTCTCGCTAGTCTTCTGCTCGCGAAAACACATGCCCGGGAACTTGGGCTCGAATCCAAGGTTGAGTGCCTGCAAGGCGATGCGCAGGCTATCCCTATCCGCCATGATTGTGTGGACCGTATAACCTGCCGTTTCGGCATTATGTTCATGAGCAATACCGCGCGGGCGATGTCGGAGATGATGCGTGTTCTCAAACCCGGCGGTCGTGTCGCCTTGCTCGCCTGGGGGGCCCTTGAACAACCGTTCTTCGACGCCACCCTTGGAGTTGTCCTTCGCTTGGTTCCGGGTGCCAGGATACCGTCCGAAGCGGAGACAATGTTTCGATTCGCCACACCCGGCTCACTCTTACAGGAGTTGCGAGCTGCTGGCTTCTCCGATCTCCATGAAAAGTCATTGACGCTACCGCGAATCTGGGCGGGGACTCCGCTGGAACTTTGGATTTACCAGCAGGAAATCAGCACACTCTGTCACCCGCTTTTTGCCAGCGTTCCACAAGGGATGAAAGACGAGATAGATTTCGAAGTGCGAGCCGCACTTTCGCGTTTCACAGATGGCGAGGTTCTAAACGTCCCGGTTCACGTAAAGATCGCTGTAGGAGCAAAGTAGTACGCAGGTCACGGTCGACAATGGCTATCACCCGGCCTGCAGGCTTACGCCAGAACTCGTTGTTGAGAAATCCCCCTCGCGGTAAGAACCACGCGACAGGGTAGTGATTGACGGCCAAAAAGACAACAGCCCTCTATGACAGCGGGCTGTGAATATGCCAAGAGGTGTGTGGGGTAGAAGATGGTTCCGGTCTTGGCTATGTTTCGGAGCACACACCCGCATATCGCTCGTTGTCTGTGACCTGGATCACTTGGCGACGTTCGCAGGGCAGACGAAGAAAACACTAAGGGGATCGCCAGAAAATCCCCTCTCTGACAATGTCGGCGGTGTCGATTCCGTCGGCCAAGGCGGCGCCAAAACGCTTCGCGTATCCCGCTGCACCCTGCCCGTAGGCACTGTGCGCATCGCCGGCCTGTTCCACTCCGGCTTGTATGCCATAAGCCACGAATGGGAAAAAATCGAGCGTACCGGTAACAAACAGCTGAAATTTTTACTTGCTGGTGAGCGGCGGCGCGTTCTGTGCATCTGTGATCGAGTATGCCGGAACAACTCCGAAGATCCGCTCCGGTTTCTTCTGCGCTTCGGATTGTGGCGGAGCAGTGGACTTCTGCGCAGAAGTCGCCGCCTGCACCTGAGGCGAGGTGATCGGCAGCTCTCCTTCTTGCGCCTGCGCCCAAGCGACTGCTTGCGAGGAGATAGCTAGCAGCGCGAACCAAAATCCGGCTCGCCGGTAGAAACCTGCGGGAAAACTTCTCGCGCCCATTGTCGCATCCTGCTCTTATCCATCTTCGTTCGGAAACGACTCGAATCAACATCGCGACTCGACAACTCGGAAAAGTTGTGCCGAGCAATTGGTCAAGTCCGACCTACTGCCTATGACAAGTGGCGAAAGAGTGCCAGTCCCTTATCTCTGGTTTGGAGCGTCGAGGATTGGCTGACGTTAGGCATGACCGCTTGTAACCTCAGCTGGCCTCGTCGGCGCTTATGCTGCATCTTGCCTGCCTGCGCCTTGCGTTGACGTAATATCGCCTCTCTGACAATGTCGGCGGTTTGCAAATCATGACAGAAGGCTCCATGTAAGGGTCATTGTCTTCTGCGTACGTTGGCCCCGAATCCAACGTTGATCTTTAAACACTTAACCAATTTTGGATTCTTAGATCCTCGAATGCCTCTTCAGCCTTTCAGTCCCTGCGCGGCAAGTGAGGCAAGATTCCTATCCGCTTTCGACCCACCTTGCATCAGGTCAACAATCATCGCAAACAGATGATTCCTGGTCTCAACTCGTACTCCGGCGCGAGTGATGTAGCGAATGACGATGTCGACACCTGCTCCCGCCGGCCTGAGGTTCACTGACGGCATGGCGCTGAATTGCGGCGAGCCTTCTTCGTGCGTCACCCTCTTCCATTCCGCTTCCGCCATTTTTGCATCCCCTTCCGTTATATTCACCGTCGCATCGTAAATGCCCTTGAGGAGAGAGTGGACACTCGTGCCCGGAGGAACGCCTGCCCTAATCTCATCCCACATCCACTGTCCAACCGTAGAGAAGTTGAAATACTTGCCGCGTATTGCATAGCCGTTCAAGAACGACACTCTTCTGCCCGTAGGATGGCCGTGCGCGGTCCAGTTTCCCGTCTCCAAGAGCCACGTGCGGAACAGGCCGAGCTGTACGACCTCGCCGCCGACACCATCAATCTCTACCCAGTCTCCGACCTTCACTCCGTTCGGTCCCATCAAGACGAACCAGCCGCAGAATGCCAAGATGAAATCCTGAAAGACTACGGTCAGGCCTGCCGTCACCAGACCCAGAATCGTTGGCATCTGCCGCGGTATCCCGAAAATGATCAGCAGAATTAATAAGAGGCCGACCAGTCGCGTTCCCAGATTTAGAACTGTCCTTAATGTCTGCCTTTGGCGAGAATCACGAACAAACCTCTGCATTGCTACTTGGAGAGCCCAGCCCGCTAGGATCACGAAAATGCAGATCGCCGCAAGCATCGAGAGAGACTGCAATATCAGGTGAATTATGATTTTTTGCTGTAAGTTGATTTGCTCTCCCCATCGAACGTAGAGATCTACAAGCTGACGCTGCGCTCCCAGGCGATCACGGAGGATGTTCAGGATGTTCTGTTGAGCACTTAGGCGTTGCAGCCGCTCGATACGTTCCGAAGGGGGCTCTCCAGGAGCCTTGGCCTCAAGGGCAGCGGCCTCCGCCTTCATCCTTTCTCCATCGTCAGTAAGCGCGGCCGCGTCGGCATTGGCCAACTGTTGTGCCTGCGTAATCAATTCCCTCCTGTTGCGCAGGGAACGCCACGTCGATAGTTGCTGGGCGAACGTGGTGTACTGTTCGGCTGAGGCAACAGCAGTCTGCCCGTCGTCTTTGGACGCGTTTTCCCTGTACTGTTTCACGGCGGCTTGACGCGCTGCCAATTCCTGCTGGAGGTTGACTCTCTGATCTCCGCTTTCGCGGGCGAGATCCTCCATTGAATCCGCCAGTTCGGCTTGATCGAGGCTAAGTTGCGCCTTGGCAATCTCCAGTTCGCTGGCGTTGGAAACTGCACCTGCTTTCGTCCTCGCGTCTGCACTGAGGGATGCGATCCGAGCCTCATCGTTTGTGACGGTCTGCTGAAGATCGTTTACCCTTTGCTGCAAGGCCAAGGCCTTACTGCTCAGAGTGGTTTTTGAAAGGGTTGCCTGCCTCAGATACTGCGAAAAAGCCTGGTCGACCTGGTGATCCGCAAGGCGCTCGGCCTCCCTGGCAAGCTTCTTCTCCTCCGCCGACTGTGCCAAGGCCGCCAAAGTCGCCGCTGTCTGCCAAGAGCGTTGATCCACAATTCCAAGAGGCACATAGGCGCCCGTCCAGCTTCCCTTCCTGGCTTGCAGGAAGGGAAGATACGCCATCACCCCGCGAGTCATAAACGCCCCTGCCATGGTGACGGCCAGCACAACCAGCATGAGTAGAACAATCACCTTGCGGGACTTCAAGACCAACCTCCAGCTCCTGTATTTGAACGTTCTTCTGAGATGCTCCGCGTGTATCAACTCTCATTCCATAGGAGTGCTGCACTAGTTTCAGCCGGTGTTTTTCCGTATTAAGAACTAGGGGATTTGCTTTACGCCTTCGATTTGGACGGATTAAGCAACGGAGATGTTCCTGCGAAAACGAGGAGCTTCTCAATGCCGCTCTAAGGAGACCAGGAAGTTGCTTGCGAGAAGATAAGCGTAAAGGTGTCCAAGGGGGCCAGCCGGGCGTAACTGGTGCGCGGAAAGCCATCCGTTCGCTTCGGTCAATCCCCAGTCGAGGGTAGAGAAGCCCTGAATCGATTCCCGGAGGTCAGCGGCTGTCATTGGGTAAGCGTAAATGCGAACGTTTTGAGCGAAGAGATGAGACAGGGCCGCAAGGAAGCTGCCGTCAGGTCTGCTGTAGTGGTCTTCCAACGCCCGGATCAAGAGTGAAAGACCTACGACGAAGCGTACAGGCTCCTTCGTGTAGCGGTTCACAAAATCGGTCATCGTGTAGAGTTCACGTTCGCGTACCAACAAGACGTGGCCCCCGCGTGCACAAAGCGCGTCGATACGCCGGAGCATATCGGGGATCTCTGGCAACGCATCTTTCACATTGAGCGGAGCAAGTGTGAGGCAAAAAAATCCTGCCGGTGCGAGCTTCGTGTCTCCTAACTCCCCTCGCAACTGCTGCATGGCCGAAGCCAGCATATGTGTATGGATTTCCGCGTGGGCCGGATCCGAATGTACGAAATATCCTGGCGCGAGGATGACAGCTTTTTTGTGGAGAACTTCTGTAGGAGGAACCGGGGCGCTGTTCGCAGGGAAACACACCGCCTTAGCGAAACCTGCGCGCGTCAGATGCACCAGGAGCGCGCGTCGATCCCACGTCTCGAAGACGGGCCCTCGTAGATCCGCGTAGTCAATTTCGATTCGGTTCTCGACATCTTCGGCAATACTCTCGAGGAAATACTCTTTCGGTTGCAACTGATAAAAGGCGGCGTAGATCAAGTTTACACCCAGGATGCCAATGGCCTCCTGCTGGAGCAGGTTGGCGGGATCTCGCAGGTTGACATGCAACAGGATGTCGTTGGGTTGGCCCCGAGGCTCCCGCTGAAAGCGGAGACCGACCCAACCGTGAGCTTCGTTTGTTCCGGCGTAGTTACGTGCGGAGACGGTGTCGACAAAGCAGAAGAAGCGAGTCTCCGATCCGCGAGCTTGATCCAATTGGTTGAGTAGCTGAGCCCATTCGCGATCCAGCATCGCATCGAGGCGCTGTCTGGATACGTAGCGCGAGCCGGAACCGTAGAGATCGTCGCTGACCTCCTTGTCGTAGGCAGAGATGGATTTGGCAACGGTTCCGGAGGCAGCTCCGACAACTAGAAACCAGCGTGCGACCTCCTGGCCGGCCCCGATTTCGGCAAAGGAACCAAAGATCGACGGCTCCAGATTCAGTGTGAGCGCCTTGTGATGAGTATCGAGCTTCTCAGTAGTCGACATAAGAATGGTTCCGTCGAGTTTCCGCCTGAGGCCTGGGCACTGGCGACAGCGAACGCCACGGCCAGCGGCATGCAGCGAGTAAGATCGCCAATTCACGACGCATGTGGGCTACGATTTTACTGCGCTCGAACTAGCTGGCGTAATAGCCCCATAGCGCACGTAATGGGCTGGGGTGGTCCCGTTGACTCGGTTACTCGGTGATGATGTGATCCGCCCACTCCACCAACGAAACGAAAACTGCCGGGCTGCCGAACTTCTCTTCCGGCGCAGGTGACGCTCCGGTTGAGGGTGGGTGAGAGGTCGCGCTACTTCGCTAACCCTTGGGCCTCTCCCTAACTCTTTCCGAGCTCATACCGACTCCCCCCTCTGGAAATCACACTTGGAAAGAAACGATTGCTGGAACAGAACGCGTCGAAAAGTCGGAATGGCCTCGCAGATTACTTTGGCTGATTGCGAAGCGGAGAATCGGGCCGCTGAATACACACGGACGCATGGATGCGTTCCTCGTTGTCCAGCGTGTCAGGCGTATTCACCCGAATTGTCGTGTTGCACCGCATACAGACGCTATCGGTTATTGATCGCCGGACAAAGTCTGGCTCCCGCGCAGGTGGCTTCGGGGTACTCATAACGCAAACGCCCCGCAAGAATGTTCAACACTGCACGCGTCCAGATCGGCTTTGTTCTTGCCCATGACCACAGTACGCAAGCACTGCATACAGATGCGGGCCAGAGTGCCGTCCGGTTCTTCGAACACCTTCACGTCGTGGTTGGGAGCGGAGATGTTCATCTGAAAGCCGGAACAGTGCGTCGTACGGACGAGACGGTATTACGAAGTTACAGCAGTGCCACAAAAAGATCCATTATCTGTAGCGAAAAACTCGAATTACTATCGTGGTTAGTAGTCGGATTTAGGCGATAATCTCGTTCAAGGGCACGGGTTTCCAGCCTTGGCAAAGGGACGCTGCATTATCGGGGGACGCATCCCTTTTCCACCACGACTGACAGTAACGTTCAACCGAAGGAGGAGGGTCGCGACATTATCCCTCTTGGCCCTCGATTCCTGACAGAAGGACGGTGCGAGATCACCGCCCTTTCGGAGTTGCCCGATCCCTCGCACGTTCTGGGGTCGTGCGCGGCTGGCCGTTACGGGGGCGTAGCGGCCAGTCGTCAGCTTCTGGCAGGGAGCGCAGCGCCATTGTCGCTGAAACGCCAAAAGCTGCCCCGAAGCTAATAGATGAAACATTAAGAGAAGCTTAATTTATTGAGTCATAGCAGACTTTGTGGCCGTGCTTAGCGTCAGCGGAATCTGGCCGGGCAACGGCCAAGGGGCGAGGTGGCGGATCGTAAAGGAAATTGAGAAGTTCGTTTTCGGCTGTCAATTTCCGTCGCGCGATCGTGTCCTGGGAGGCCGCGTCGTTGGACGGCAGAGGACGTCACCAGCTCTGAACGAAGAGAAGGAGCGCCGCTTGGGATCGCTAAAGCCGTCAGGCCAGGGCAAACTTTGGCCTGTACGAACCTGTCGTGTTGCATCTTATCGATTCAAGCCGGCAACCTCGCAAACAGCACCTGAAGCCCATTCGTGCTCTGCTCCGATTCCTGTGCCCACTCTGCTGGCTGGTAGACAAGGGCGAACAGGTGCCAATGACTACAGCGGTACATTGAAACTTGGCTCAGATTGCGCCCTCCCGTTGCGCTGACTGATAAAACAATGCCCTCGACCCGCTCAATCGCGTGATCGCAACACACTGGACAAATGAGCGAGCCCTCAATCGGCCTGCTTGAAGGTCTTACCTCTGGTGACAAATGCATACATCCTCTACTTGGGCGAATAGTAGGCGAGGTGTGTTGCAAGATTCATCGAACTAGGGGGGAATGGCGGTACAACTTTCGATGTACAAGGCGGGGCTGAAGCGAAAGGGCTGGCGATTGTGGGCTGGGTATTGAACGGCGACAATTCGGCTTAATGGGAATGACTGCTAGAGAACCCGGAATCAAGAAGAAGAGATAGACCACGATCAGCACGACATTTTTGACAAAGCCACCGCCGGAGCACTGATGATTTATAAAGAAAACAGCCCACTATGGCAGCGGGCTGTGAATATGCCAAGAGGCGTGTGGGGTAGAAGATGTTCCGGTCTTGGCTATGTCTGGGAGTACACGCCCGCTATCGCTCATTGTCTGTGACCTGGATCACTTGGCAATGTTCGCAGGGCAGACGAAGAAAAAACTAAGGGGATCGCCAGAAAATCCCCCTCTAGGTTCCCTCGGCGCTCCCCTTCTCTACAGTTCCGTAGCGCAGTATCCACGGATGGCACCTTTGCCGTCTGTGACCTATGTCACCATGGGGTGTTTGGTAGTGTCACTATTGTGGTCGAACCGAAGTTCGCGCGCAAAAAATGGGGCCGCCAGAACGGCGGCCCCCGAGGGTTCAAATCTCAAATCTACTATCCGCTCACTCTGACAGATTAGCGACGTGGATGGGCGATCCACCACCAGGAAGGCCAGAATAGTTGTCGTTGAATATCGAGTCTGCCGACGACCCGGTCGATACTGCAACTGAGTGTTGAAGGAAGACAGAGACCGTGCCGTAAATGCGGTTGCCGGTCGCAATATCAAGTCTGCCATCACCGTTAAAGTCGGCCGGCAAGGGATTCCATGCATCGCCCCCGCTCTGGAAAGTCAGCGGCACCTGAAAGCTTCCATCGCCGTTCCCCAGAAGAATATCGACACCGTTGCCTCCCGCCGTGACCAAATCCAGTTTTCCGTCCTGGTTGAAGTCCGCAGCCTCAATCTTGCCCGGGTGCGGAGACGGATAGTCCACATGCGGTCTAAAAGTTCCATCGCCGTTGCCCACCAACACCGAGATCGTTCCGGCTGTTTGATTGCAAACTGCGATGTCGAGTATCCCGTCCCCGTTTAGGTCCGCAACTACGATGCCGCCAGGGTTGTTACCCGTCGGATAGTCAACCCGGGTACGAAATGTCCCATCTCCGTTGCCGAGTAGTACGGAAACGGTATTGGATGCCCAGTTGGAGGTGGCAAGGTCGAGCTTACCGTCACGGTTAAAGTCACCAGTAGCGATTTGCGTCGCCCAGTCTCCTACAGGGTAGTCAAAATGAGGTTGAAACGTGCCGTCTCCATTGCCCAGCAGAATGGCAACACTTGGGTTCCAGGTAGCAATTGCCAGGTCGAGCTTGCCGTCGCCGTTGAAGTCTGCGGTAACTCCGTGCGTTGAAAAACCGCCCACCGGATACGTAGCCGCAGGCTGAAAGGAACCGTCCCCGTTGCCCAAGAGCACGGCGACATCAAAGTACGTTATGGCAAGGTCGACTTTCCCGTCTCCGTTGAAATCACCGACAATCGGCGCCTGAGCGCCGACACTGAAGTAATCATGCGAGCTCTGAAAGGTGCCGTCTCCATTTCCGAGCAAGATTGAAGCCGAGCCGGATACTTGGTTAGCGGCCACCAGATCCAGTTTTCCATCCCGGTTGAAGTCCGCCGTTGCTACAAACTGGGGACCGCCGCCGACAGAGTAATCTGTCCGGTCAAACGAGAGGCTGGAGCTGGGGTTATGGATTGGCAGGAACAACGTGTTCGATGTACCACCGCCCGGCGCGGGATTCACGACGGTGATCCAAGCAGTGTTGGGAGCAGCAATGTCGGAGGAAAGGATAAAGGCTATTAGGTGCGAGCTATTTAGAAACGTTGTGGCCCGCGGAGTGCCATTCCAATTCACCCTTGACTCCGGGACAAATCCCGTTCCAGTGATCGCAAGGGTAAACGTGAGACCTGGCGGACCGGGCGCAATGGCATCGGGTATCAGCGGCTGGCTGAGAAAGGGCACGGGATTCTGCGCGGTGACGGTCTGTGCCGAAATGAACAACGCGATCATGCTGAATACAAATACGCCAGCAGAAACTGTCCGAGTCATGGACGCCTCCTCTAAACAGTCCGGTCACTTCGGGGGCTTGGGCAGATCAGGCCGGCAACCGGCCCCCACGACACTTGCCCGCATTAGAGAATCCCTCATGAACATCTGTCAGTGATCTATATCGCGGGGTTTTGTGACGAGAGAAGGAGTCGGGGAAAAATACGGGATTTCTCGTCAGCTAAGTTTATACGTCGTTTATACGTCAAGAAAAACGGGCCGCCAGAAAGGTGGCCCGAGGGCAGACAACTCCCTCGAAGGGGTTGCTTGGAGTGGCGCTACGCCGAAGCAGCGGGCCCAAACCAAGTGGTCAGCGCGGCGGCGAGTCCTTGCTGGGTCAGATCACCCACCCAGGCCACGTATCCGTCGGGCCGAAGCAATACGGCGGCTGGAGCAGTGACCGCGCCTAATGCCGGAAGCTCCCAAGCGCCCTCGTACTTGGCATCTATCAGCCTGACCCGGCTTTCCCATTGAGCGAGGTCGATCACGCCCGGCTCGCCAAAGTTGAGGAGTAACGGACGGCCATCATGCAGTAGTGTAAACACCCGCAAGGGGCGTTCGGCCATGATCAGGTCGAGATCGGGCATGCGGCGTCCTAGCAGCGGGTGTCCCGGACCGAAGTCGTAGCGAACATCTAGACCAGACATCATGGCGAAATACTGTTTGCGAAGTCCATCCGTCTGCAGCAGCTCGGAGATCAGGTCGCGCAACGCCCCGATACGATCGTCACTGCGTTCGATTGCGCCGAGCGCCATGGTGTTGCGCAACAGACGAGCACCGACTGGGTGCCGCTCGGTATCATAGGTATCCAAGAGGGTCTCCGCAGATATCCCATGGACCACATTGGCGAGCTTCCAGCCGAGATTCACCGCATCTTGCACTCCGACGTTGAGTCCCTGTCCACCTGCTGGTGAATGCACGTGCGCCGCGTCGCCGGCCAGGAGTACACGTCTGTCTCGGTAGCACGCTGCTTGCCGGGCCATATCGGTAAACCTGGAGATATAGGTGGCACTGCGAAGACCATAGTCCGTCCCGTAGAGCGTGATGAACGCTTCGCGGACGTCGCTTAGAGTTGGCTGCTCGCCATGACGGACTTGCTGTTCATTTAATACGACACGCGCGCGCTTGCCGTCCTCGAGTTTGGCCACAGCATTGATCCCCTTTTCACTGCGGCGGATGCCCCACTCGGGCTCTTCGGCGGTCTCGACCTCAGCAATCAAGTAGCTGGTCGACGGATCCCAGCCTGGGAAGTCGATGCCTGCTTTCTTGCGGATCAGGCTTCGTCCCCCGTCGCACCCGACGAGATATTTCGCGCGTAGCGATCGGTCGTCGGACAACTCGACTTCGACGCCAGTGTCGTGCTGTGCGAAGCTCGTCACCTCACGTCCGCGATAAACCGATACCCCCAGCTCGCCGATCCAGTCCGCCAAAATACGCTCGATGTCGCTCTGCCAGAGTGCGAGAAAGTAGCTGTGGCGAGTCGCGAGGTCACTGATGTCGACAGTAATGCCTGCGAAAGGTGCGCGTCGAAGTACTTGCCCTTGCGAAATGAAGCGATCGGCGATTCCCCGCTGGTCCAGTACCTCGATCGTGCGCATGTGCAGCCCGCCGGCACGCAAGCCGGCGAGTTCCTGGCTTTCGCGACGCTCCACAATGGCAACATCGACGCCCGCCAGCGCCAACTCGCCTGCCAACATCAGCCCGGTCGGACCTCCCCCGGCAATCACAACCGCATGCTCCATCATCGTAGCTCCAATTCTGTAGTTCCTTTCCGCGAACGATGATGGAGCATGCTCGGCATCTTGCCGCAAGTCCCTGGGGACGCTATAGAATAGAGGTGGGGAGAGGGGAAAACTCTCATTCTGACCCAAATCCGATCTTCGCGATCACATAGATAGTCAAGCCCCCAACCAGCCGCCCCGCATCTTCACAGCTCAATTACTCAGTCTGAACGACACCAATAGCAGTAGACCAGAGCAGGCGATGACGCACGCGAAGAAAGTGCTGGGCATCGCGGACAACGGCAGCCTCGAATCCCAAGCCAGGATCGTATCCGTCAGCAACGGCCGTTTGCCACTGCTATGATCTGCCCAAACTCTAAAGCTCTTCACGGAAAATTCGTAGGCCGATCCAGTAGCAGCGTTTCTACCAACTGGAATGCTTCATCAATCGAGTTTGCGCGCTCAAAAAAGCAGGGCTGCCAAAACGGCGGCCCCGAGCGTTCCCCAATCTTCCTTTTTCACTCTGCCAGGTAAGGCGACGTGGATGGACGATCCACCGCCTTCGCTTTTCTTGATTAGAGATTCTGCCTGTCGGCAGACGTGGCTACGTGCAACACGTTCCAACTCATTTCTGTCGTTTGCCATAGCGACGGTGAGCAAACATCGCGTACAGTTGCAAGCCGGAGAGGCGTCCGGCTCGTGGAATATTGGCATCCATTGAGAGCAAAATTTTTGACATCCCAAGCAGGTTACGGCGTAATCTCAAAAACCACGCCTACATCGCTTGAGCCGCCAAACTGTGCCGTGCCATAGACGCTGCCTCGGGCGTCGAAGACCAGGTTGCTCGTCGGATTATTGCCATCGCTAGCCTCGAACGTGAAGTCGTGCAGAGAGGTGTACGTGGGAACACCGGCAAGTGACAGCTTGAAAACCGCTCCCCAGTTGTACTCTCCGCACTGACTCGCGGTGCCATAAAGGTTTCCGACGGCATCCATAACCAGTGCGTTCTGGGGATTGCAACCCTCGTCTTCATGTCCCAAGGAATAGACTGTCCGGAACAGGTAGCTTCCATTGCTCGAGGTCAGTGCGAAGACTGTGCCACCCCCAAAGTTGCCGCCCGAATAAGTCATTCCGTAAAGGTTGCCGGCGGCATCGATAATCAAGGAAACCGGACTTTCCCCGCCCTCTCCGCCGGTAAAACTGTGTAAGGTTTGCTCTGTCCATCCTGAGGCAGAATGCGACAGTTGGAAAATCGCGCCGAATCCATACGTGCCACCGTTGTTGAATACTCCATACAGGCTGCCCGACCGGCCGATGGTGAGAAACACAGGATTTGCCCCGTCACCATTATTCTGGGCGGAATACAGGACAGTCTCTGTCCACCCACCACCAGAGGGGCTCAACTGGTAGATGACGCCAGCGTTGGTTGTCCCGCCCTGGTAGGTGACTCCGTAGATATTTCCTGATTGGTCGAAGACAACATTCCCTTGAGGTTGTCCTCCGTCATTTCCTCCCGTAAAACGATAGAGCACGGTTTCCTCCAGCGGAGCGAGGGCCGATTTCGGGACGGTTGCAGAAGCTTTCAACTGAAAGACCGTGCCACAGCCACTGCCCGAGTAAAAGCACGATCCCTCGCCTCCGCCGGTAACTGTCGTGCCATAGAGATTTCCATCCGGGCCGATGGTGACCCTGCTTTGAGGGGAATTACCGTCGCTACCTGCGGCAAAGTTGTAAAGTGGAGTCAGCACGAAGCCGGAGCCGGCAGCTTTGAGTTTGTAAACGCCGCCGCAGCCGTGTGGTGAGCACTGGCCGGTGACGATTCCGCCAGACGGTGTTGTTCCATAGAGATTCCCCGCAGCATCAATCGTCAAACCGGCAAAGGGAAGACCTCCGTCCAATCCGTCGGTGAAATTGTGGATCACCCGGAAATTCTGCGCCCCTGCCACCGGCGTTGCGGCAATTACCAATCCGAGGGTCATCGCCGTCACGAGAGCTATCGCAGAGATACGCACTGGCTGGATTGATATGGGTTGTACCGGTAGGAACTTTGCGTCCATAGCAGTCTCCTTTCGGCAATTTCTGCAATTTTCGCGATTGATACCCGTCAGAAGGTCCCACTTGCGGGCCGACGTCCAGCACTGTACACCACGGAGACAGGTTGACAATGTCAAAACAAGAGCTTAGCGATTCTTGACCGTTTTGAACTGCGGAGCGGATTTTTGGAAGGTGCCGGGACTCCTCAGCCTGTTGTGCCCGATCCGAAGACCACTGTCCAATCCCGGCCCGTTCCTAAACCTTGCGGAACATCCACTTGCTCCGCTCCGTATCTCGACACCAGTGTGCTTATCCCGTGGAGGAGCCTCGCTGTGCTGGATGACCTGAAGATCGCTGTTCGCCATCTGCTCAAAAGCCCTGGATTCTCTGCCATGGCCGTACTCATGCTCACGCTCGGCATCGGCGCGACCACAGCCATCTTCTCCATCGTCGAAGGCGTGCTGCTGCTGGGACCCCGGGTGCAATAGCGGCAGGACTCAAAGGTTGCACGACAAACGGCACGGGATTTTGTGCGGCAAATGCCAGTGAGGACAAAACAAAAGCAGCCGCAACGCCGAACAGGTGGGTGTGAATACTACGCTTGCAGATCATCGCGGGACCTCCTTAGTGAGACGAAGTGGACTACGAACGCTTGGAAGAAGTGCCGTGTCTTGCGTCTGCCTGTAGTGGATACGTCAGACAAGAAGCGAGTGAAGGGTCCCCAGGACACTTCTTCCTGCAGACGCATCACGATTGCATCCTGATGGGACCGGAATTGTCAGTGACCGCTGCCGCTCATGGCTGTGACGTTAGACCGAAAAGGAATTGGTTCCCTTCTCCGAGAACATCTGTCAGTGATCGTAATTGCAGGGTTCTGTGACGAGAGAAGGAATTGGAGAAAAATGCGGGATTTCTCGTCAGCTAAGTTTAGCCGTTAAGAAAAACGGGTCGCCATCGATGGAGGCATTGCCTCACAGCTCGATGACCTCGCGCGCATCGGGCATCTTGGGGTTAATTCGAAAGCGCTGCTCGATAGAGGCAGCGAGTGGCTGGCGTCCCCGATCTTCACCATGGGTTAGAAATATCTGAGGCCTGCAGTGCACCATGGGTGCCAGCCAGTTGAGCAGATCGCTTTGTCCGGCGTGCGCACTGAAACCGCCGAGGCTGTGCACAGAAGCCCGCACAATAGTCTTCTCCCCGAAGATGCGAATCGATTTGGCGCCATCAACCAATGCGCGTCCCGCGGTTCCTCGGCCTTGATACCCCACGATCAAGACAGAAGTCTCCTCTCTCCAGACGTTATTCCGTAAATGATGAAGAATGCGCCCCGCATTACACATGCCCGCACCGGCCAGAATCATGCAGGTGCCCTTGACGTCGTTGAGTGCCTGGGATTCCTTCGCTGTCGTGCAAAGCTTTGATCTCACCTTCAAGAGTTCCTCTCGCAGGGGCCGTTCCCGCACGATTTCTTGCAAACGTTCATGCCAAAGTTCCGGGTGCCTAAGGTAGATCTTTGAGGCCTCAATTGCCATGGGGCTGTCCAGATAGACGGGAAAAGACTTGACCTCTCCTTTCCGAAACAGCCATGCCAAAAGCGCCACCAGGAGCTGGGCTCGGCCAACCGCGAATGTTGGCACCAGGATCTTTCCACCTTGCGACGAGGCGCGACGAACAATTTCGGCAAATTCGCTGGCGGTCTCTTTGAAGGACCTATGATTGCGATCGCCATAAGTCGACTCGAGAAAAACCGCATCAGCCTTATCGATGCGACAGAAATACCTGGTGAGGGGCGCACCAAACTGCCCCAAGTCGCCGGAAAAGACAACCGTTTTCTTCTTTCCGTTTTCGTCGACGATCAGTTGTATGCTCGCTGATCCCAGCAAGTGACCGGCTTCGACCCAGCGGGCTTCGATCCCTGGCGCGACTGCGACCGGCTTGTCGTAAGGGACGCTGCGGAAGCGGCCAAGGATGGCCTCGACATCCTGAGCTGAGTAGAGCGGATCCAGTGGAGCTCTGCCCTCCCGCTGGCGCCGCCGGTTCAGCCGCAATATGTCGGCTTCTTGAATTCTGGCTGCATCACGCAGAATCAATCCGGCCAGCTCTGCGGTGGCTTCGGTGCAGTAAACGGAGCCGGCAAACTTGCGTTGCGCGAGTATGGGAAGCCTTCCGGTGTGATCCAGATGTGCGTGAGTGACGAGAACGGAATTAAGATTGCGGAAGGTAAATTCGTGTGGAATACGGTTCTTCCGGTCAGCGTTCGGCACGCCCTGGACGAGCCCGCAGTCGATCAAGACTTTAGATTTTCCCGATTCGACAAGATAAGCCGACCCGGTTACTTCTCCGCCTCCCGCTCCAAACACGGTGATTCTCATGCGCGCTCCAGGTTCGTTAGGTCCAACCAACAGCGAGTTCCCTGCCCACTGGCACTACGACCCCGCTAATCGATATTTGCCTTGGCTGCCGCGGCTCGTGCGCCTCCTCTCTGGACGTATGCAACCGCTTCTTCGGGCGAGTCGGTGATATGCAATAAATCAAGATCCTCGGGGCTGATGGTTTTTTCCGGCACCAGCGAGCCGCGCACGAACGTGCGCATGTGCTCCCAGAACTCTGAACCCATCGCAACGATCGGAAACTGATCCAGCTTGCCGCACTGCACCAGCGTCAGCGTCTCAAATGCTTCATCCAGCGTGCCCAGGCCGCCAGGCATCACAACGAATGCGCGCGAATACTTAACCAACATCACTTTTCGCACGAAGAAATGGTTCATCTCGATGAACTGGTCGAGATACGGATTGGCCGTCTGCTCCATTGGCAAGATGATGTTGCAGCCCAAACTTACTCCGCCTGCTTCCCTGGCCCCACGGTTTGCTGCCTCCATGATGCCTGGACCACCACCGGTCATCACCGCGAATCCAGCGCGAGCAAGCTGCGCGCCAAGCTCGCGTGCCATCTCGTAGTAGCGGTGTCCCGGTGCAAAGCGCGCAGAGCCAAAAACCGTGACGCAGGGACGTTCAATGTTGCCGAAGAACTCGAATCCGCGAAGAAATTCGAGAAAGATGCGCACTGCACTCTCAAGATCGGCGCCGCGATCTCGCTTGCCGGATAAGAACTGCTCTTCGGTGTTTGATACATCCGTCAGCAGACCTATGAGGGGAGGTTTTCAAGGCTCCCTGTGGAAAGTGACGTTATCGGGATCAACTTTTGTGATAGGCGCTCGACCAATCCCTGGACAGCTGAGGATCGTCGCTCGGTCCTACTCACAATCAGACGTGACCTGGGGCACTGCCCATGCCAATGGTCGTATAGGTGTTGGCGCTGAAGTAGGCAGCCTCGCGCAGAAAAAAGTGGGGCCGCCATAACGGCGGCCCCGAGCGTTCCCCAATCTACTCTCTTCGCTCACTCTGACAGGTTAGCGACGTGGATGGGCGATCCACCGCCGGGAAGGCCAGAATAGTTGTCGTTGAATACCGAGTTGCCAACGACCGAGAACTGCCACGCGACAACTATGGTGTACGTACTCTGGGCGGTGCCGCCGGCGTATTGCAGAGACGAGCTCGGGAAATACAGAGCTCCCGAAATATTGGCGTTCGTATTTCCCGTGATGATGTTGACCGGATTGCTGATGTAGGTGGAAGCGTTGCGGTCGTCAAAGAACAGAATACCCGCAATCATCCCGTTGGTGTTGGTGTTGGAAGCGATCAGGGTTGTGTTGTTTACACCCTCGATGTCGATCGTACCGTACTTGTTGATGCCGTTGCTGGCGGTACCGGTGTTGTAAAACATCACTCCGCTGGTAGAGCCGATGAGGCTGCCTCCGCCGCTCATCTTGAAGCCGCCACCATTGAGGACGTACAAACCCGAGTTTAGGGTAACGTTAACCCCGGAGCTGACCTGGATACCGCCACAATAGACTCCTGGGTTGAGGGTGGTGTCTTTGTTGATGTGAGTGTTGTTTTGGTCGCACCCGCTGTACGTTGGCGGCTGCAGATAGGACAAGGGATCGCTGAACGGTGCGACGCCGGTGGTAGGAGTCGGAGGCTGAGAGCAAGAATCCACGTCCACACTGCCGACGACGGCAATTACGGTAGCGTCAGTACAGGCGCCACCATTGTCCTTGAAAGCGCCTTTGGCGGTGTTATTGGAATCCACCTTGATGCCACACGCGGAGTTAACTGTGATCGTGCCGGTCGCGCTGTAGGTGTCGGGATCGGTCGGATCCATTACGTAAATGCAGCCGGACGCGCTGCCGACGATCGATGCCACCGCACGAGAAGCGACATTTACGGAATTGAACCCGCCCACACGCATGAAGAATGTAGGCTGGGCTTGAGCGACGATCACCTCAACATAGCCGGTGTTACCGGTGAAGGGATCACCGGTGGTCAGCGGCGGATAATTCACCTTTACACTGATTCCATTTGTCCCGTTGGTGAACCCATTGGCCGCGGCGTCGTTCCGACCGGCCGTCACGTAGTTCCCGCCGTAAATCTTCGCGGTGGCAGCGGCCAGCGCACCCGCATCAGCCGCTTTCTGCATCTGCTGCTTCTGATAGCGCAGTTACCCCACGTCGACGCCAAGTCCGGCCATGAGCATCAGGACCACCAGTCCTAAGGCGGTTAGCACCAAAGCTTGTCCTTCATCGGCACGGTCAAACCGCATCAATCGCGTTGTCGAATGGAGATTCTTCATATGTTATTCTCCGGCACGAATTTGCGTTTGAGTGCAGCTTAACGCGAAGCGGCGCTTCAGATCGTGGTTGCACTCGCCAGCGAGGGCCTATTCAACATGCAACTTACTTTTTGGCATTTCCTGGGGATTGGCCCGAGTACACCGAGCCGGTACGGATGTGGCGCGGCGAAGGTACTTTAGCACTAAGTAAGGCAAATTTCATATGGCCCAAATAGGCCGTTTTTGGACTCAAAGGTAACTAAGCAAATAGGTTACCGGAATCCAACGAGGCTCGACCTGCTACTTTGGAGCGGCACTTGGGCAATCCGAGCGAGGAAATCCCCCGGCAATGCCGGCAACGCGTTAGCGTGATTTCCAGACGGGAGAAGTCACCTGTCGAGTCCTCTTTCGGGATTCCTTCGAATCCTGAACAAGCTTCTTCGATTGCGCCAGCAGTTTCTTCGTTCCCTCAATCAGCAGTCGTGAGTCCCTGAGCACTTGTTCGGCTCGATAGAAAGGCGATTGGGCAGGGTTGAGCTTCTTCAGAGTCATTGCCGTCAAAGCCGGAGCG
>Ga0126381_100000592_pt1 | contig 39873 bp, 39 predicted proteins | sample PanSoiMetPlot_28_FD_96465 | JGI IMG/M metagenome (GOLD analysis project Ga0126381, IMG submission 96465) | Tropical forest soil microbial communities from Panama - MetaG Plot_28 | ecosystem: Environmental > Terrestrial > Soil > Tropical forest > Bulk soil | place: Panama | collected 2016-02-17 | reverse complement strand
CGCCAGATCCGCGGCGCGCTGGCCGGCGACAGCAACCTGCTGTACGACATCCCGATGCTGCTCGGCCCGTACAAGTCGGGCCAGCTCAAGCTGGACGAACTGATCACCCGCAGGTACACGCTCGACCAGGTGAACCAGGCGTACCAGGACATGACCGAAGGCAAGAACATCCGCGGCGTAATCATTCACGAGCACTAGCGGCTCGCTAGGGCGGCTGGTCCGGCTCGTCCGGCTGGCATCAGCCGTGCCGCGCTCTCACCTGTAACGCCGCTCGCACAAGTACCAAGATCGAATTAATGTGTAGGATCCGGCCTGCTGGAGCGTGCCGGATCCTACACATTGTCGACCTAGGCGGACAGGTGCCCGTTAGTCCAGTGGCGGCGTGACCTTTGGCTCTGCGTGCCGAGCATGGCATCTGGCACGGTGCGAAGCGTTCCCTGGAGCCAGAGGTGCGCTATGGACCGGACGCATACCCTCGACCGGTGGCTGTACCACGGGAGCCACCCGAACTGGATCGCCCGCCGCCTCAACGGTGCCTGGGCCAGGCTTGCCGCCGTCGGCGTCGGCCCGGCTCGGCTGGTAACGCTGGAGGTTGCCGGGCGGCGCACGGGCAAGGCGGTTTCGTTTCCCGTCGTCATCGTGGACTTCGAAGGCGAGCGGTACCTCGTGTCGATGCTGGGCGAGGGGACCAACTGGGTCCGCAACGTCCGCGCGGCCGATGGGCGTGCGGTGCTGCGGCGCGGACACCGGGAAGCCATCAGGCTCGATGAGGTTGCCCCAGGGCAGCGCGCCCCGATCTTGCGCCGCTACCTTGACTGCGCGCCAGGGGCCAGAGCGCATATTCCTGTCGTCCCCGGCGCACCTGTGGCGGAGTTCGAGCGCATCGCACCGCGGTACCCCGTGTTCCGCGTGAGCCCGCGCGGGGCTGCCTAACGGTGAGGGAGGAGGCGTGCGGGTCCTGCTTTCGGAGGCGTCGAGCCTGACGGCGCGCGAGCACCTGTCGGTGCTCGGGCCGTCAGGAATACGGGTCGACGTGGCCTCGAGCAGCAGCCTGGCGATGGCCAAGTTCAGTCGCTGGTGCCGCCGCGTGGTTCCGGTGCCACGCAGCGCCGACGACCCAAGGGGGTATCTGGCGGCCATCGCGGCGGCGCTGCGCCGGGACAGCTACGACGCGCTGCTGCCCACCCACGAGCAGGCCTGGCTGTTTGCCGCTGGGCGTCACCTGCTGCCGGCGGACGCGCCGCTCGCGGTGGCGGACATCGACGCGTTCGACCAGATCCAGAGCAAGCTGGCCTGCTGCCGGCTGCTGGACGCACTGGGGCTGCCCCAGCCTGCGTGGTCGCTGCTGGCGTCGGCCGCGGATGCCCGCCGGGTGGAGTTGCCGTGCTGGCTTAAGGCGTCGTACTCCACCGCTGGGCGCGGCGTCCGGCATGTGACTTCCCCCGACCAGGCGGCGCGCGCATATGGCGAGCTTGCCGCCAGCGGGCATGTGCTCGCCCAGCAGCCCGCTACGGGTACCTACGCCCAGGTCGCCGGACTGTTCTCCCATGGCCGTCTGGTGGCCGTGCACACTAGCGAACAGGCCGGCAGGGGCGCCGGCGGCAGCGCCGCCGGCCGGATCAGCGTCGACCATCCGCGGCCGCGCGCCGACATCGAGCGACTTGGCGCGCATCTGGGCTGGCACGGCGGGCTGACGCTCGACTACCTGCATCGGGACGGAACTCCGCAGTACATCGAGGCCAACGCCCGCACCGTCGAGCCCGGCAACCCGGCCGCCAGCGGCGTCGACCTGCCCGCCTTGACGATCGCCATAAGCCGTGGCGAGTCGCTGCCAGTCACTCCCGTGGTCGGGCGACCAGGCGTCCGCACCCACAGCTCGCTCGCCCTGATGCTCGGCGCGGCCGAGACAACCCGCTCACGGGCTGCGGCCGTGCGCGCGCTGTTGGCCGGTCTTGACCGCCAGGGCGAGCTGCGACACAGCCGCGAGGTGCTCACACCCCTGCTCGCGGACCCGCTGTCGCTGGTCCCGGTCGTGGTCGTCGCATCGCAGCTGCTCCTGCGGCCTGACAGGGCGCAGGCACTTGCCGCCGGCGCGGTGCGCGACTACGCGGTGCCACCCGCCGCGGTCGACGCCGTCCGCGCCCGGGTCACGTCGAGGGCGTCAGGCTCGGCGGATGACGGCTAGCCAGGCCTGCGCGGTCGCGGCGGGCATGCCCGGGTTGAGGTCGAAGCTGTCGGCCTCGACGCTGGTGACGGCCCAGCCGTCGGTGAAGGCGGCGCGCAGCTCGTCCTGGCGGACTCGCCGGGGACCCCAGTCGCCTGGCTCGCGGTCACTGAAGCACATCAGGTAGCAGCAGCCGCCGGGCTCCACCACGGAGGCCAGGCTGGTGACGTACCGGCCCCGGTCCTTGTCGTCGAAGACATGGAACACCCCGCTGTCGATGACCGTGTCAAAAGTCAGGCCGAGTTGCCCGAGGCTCAGCACGTCTGCGACCTCGAAGCGGGCCGTCAGGCCTTGTTCGGCTGCCTTGTCACGGGCCCTCGCGATGGCGTGCGGGGAGATGTCGATGCCTGTGGCCTGCGCGCCGTGAGCGGCCGCGAGGAGCGCGTGTTCTCCCGTGCCGCAGCCCGCGTCGAGCAGTCGCCCGGACAGCAGGCCGCCGTCGGCCAGGCGCACGAACGCCGGCTGCGGCCGGCCGATGTCCCATGGCGGCGGCGCCGCCCCCGGCGCGTAAGCCGTGTCCCAGCTCGGCGGTGTGGTCATGTGTCCGCAGCATACACAGCGTCACGTGACGAGCTGCTCAGGGTTTCGCTGGCGCGGGCGGGGCAGGCATACGACTGTGATGGACTGGTGCCTGGGGTTACGGGGGCGCTGGCGCTGGACAGCCAGGAGGACATAATGCCGAGCAGGACAGCATTCGCGCTAGGCGGCGCGCTCGTCGGCGCGCTGGTCGCCAGCCAGTGGAAAGATATCGTCCGCTACGTGAAGATCGAGCGGATGTCGTTCGGCGGCGGGAACCCCGGTGCGGTGCCGGCCACCGGCCGCCATTGCTACCCCGGCCGCTCCAGTTAGGGCTGGTCATAGGCCTGCCTGCGCCCGAAACCGGCCGTGCGCTTGCCTTCTAAGGCGAGCCGCGCTTTCCTGTGAGCGTGACGACGGATTCACCGCAAGCCGGTGCCGCCGCCAGCATGGTGGCCGCACCCGACATGGTGTCCCGGACGTGGGTGGAGCGGTTGCGGCGCCCGGGCGCCGAGCGCGACGCCGCGGCGGCGGAACTGCACGGACTGCTGCTGCGCACGGCGCGCTTCGAGATCGGCCGCCGCCGCGCCGCGTTCTCCCAGCTGTGCGGCGCGGACCTGGACGATCTCGCGTTTCAGAGTGCGGACGACGCGCTCATGTCCATTTTGCGCAGGCTCGCAGACTTCCGCGGGGACAGCCGGTTCACGACGTGGGCCTGCAAGTTCGCTATCGTCGAGGCGGGCGTCAAGGTCCGCAGGCACGCCTGGCGCGGCCGCGAGGTTCCGCTCGCCCCGGAGTTCTGGCCGTTGATCGCCGACGCGGCCCCAGGTCCGCAGCAGAACGCGGAAGCGCGGGACTTGCTGTGCGCGGTGCGGGAGGAAGTCGAGCGGCTGACCGTTCGGCAGCGGGAAGTGTTCGTCGCGCTCGCGCTCAACGACGTTCCGATCGATGTGCTCGCCGAGCGGCTGAACACGACCAGAGGCGCGCTCTATAAGGCGCTGCACGATACAAGGCGCAGGCTGCGGACCGCGCTGGCCGCCCGCGGACTGGGCATCGCAATGGGGGACGAACCATGACCGCGAACGAACCGGATGACGCACGGGCGCTGGCCGAGCGCCTGCTGGGACCGCAAGAGCCAGAGCTCAGCTGCGAGGAGTGCTTTGACGTGCTCGACGTTTACGTCGAGCACGAACTGGCCGGCGCCGACGCCGGCACCGCGATGCCGGCCATGCGCGCGCACCTGGCGGGCTGCTCGGCCTGCCGCGACGATCACGACAGCCTGCTCGCCTTGCTGCGGACCGGCTCCGGCGGGTAAGAACCAGGCCGCTAGCGTACGCCGCGCCTGTTTATCCAGGCGGTTGCCATTACGGCGGATGTCGGGGAGCGTAACGACCATGGACCTTCCGCTCGGCGATATCCGTGTCATCGACCTGACGATCGCGCGCGCGGGCCCCACCTGCGTGCGCCAGCTCGCCGACTGGGGGGCGGACGTCATCCGTGTCGAGCCGCCCGGCGCGCAGTCCGGCGACCAGGCCGCGGCGGACGCCCTCGGGGGCAGCAGGCACGACAGCGACTCCCAGCACCTGCACCGCAACAAGCGGTCGCTGACACTCAACCTGAAGTCCCCGGCCGGCCGCGACGTGCTGATGCGCCTGGTCGACACGGCCGACGTGCTGATCGAGAACATGCGCCCGCCGGTCAAGAAGCGGCTGGGATTCGACTTCGGCACCGTCCACGCGCGCAACCCGCGGCTGGTCTACGGGTCACTGTCCGGGTTCGGCCAGGACGGCCCCTACGGCGACCGCGGCGGGGTCGACCAGATCGCACAGGGGATGGGCGGCCTGATGAGCGTCACCGGGATGCCGGGCACCGAGCCGACGCGCGTGGGGATCCCCGTGTCTGACCTGGCCGCGGGCCTTTACCTCGCGATAGGCGTGCTAGTCGCGCTGCACGAGCGGGACCGGACCGGAACCGGGCGCTGGGTGCAGACCTCGCTGCTCGAGTCGATGATCGCCATGATGGACTTCCAGGCCGCCCGCTGGACCATCGACCGGCAGGTTCCCGGGCAGGCGGGCAATCACCACCCCAGCGGTGTTCCGATGGGCTGCTTCGCGACCGCCGACGGGTACGTGAACGTCGGCGCCGCCGGCGGGCGGCTGCTGCGCGCCTTCTGCTCGGTGATCGGGCTCGACTGGCTGCCCGAAGACCCGCGCTTTGACACCCTGCAGAAGAGGTCCGCGAACCGGGAGGAACTCAACGCGCTGGTCGCCGGGCGGCTGGAGACCCGGACCACCGCCGACTGGGTCGCGGCGATGAACGAGGTGGGCGTGCCGTGCGGGCCGGTCTACCGGATGGATGAGGTGTTCGCCGACCCGCAGGTCGAGCACCTGGCCATGACCCAGACGGTCCGGCACCCGGTGCTCGGCCCGCTGGATATAGTCCGCAACGCTGTGCGAATAGTCGGCGGGCCGGATACCGTACGGACGCCGAGCCCGGATCGCGGTGACGACACCGACGAGGTACTCGCCGGCCTGGGTTACTCGCCCGCGGAGATCGACCGGCTACGAGCACAGGCAGTGATCTGAGAGGACCGACATGACGTCATCGAGCCCGCCCGCACATCCCCGGCACGGAGCGGGACACCAGACGGGAACAGACAGGCTGCTCGTCGAGGTATCCGGCCCCGTCGCCACCGTGACCTTCAACAACCCTGGCAAGCGCAACGCCATGTCGGCAGACATGCGCGCCGCGCTGCCGGGACTGCTGACCGCGCTGAATGCCGACGGCGAGGTCCGGGTGATCGTGATGACCGGCGCGGGGGACAAGGCGTTCGTGTCGGGTGCCGACGTCTCGGAGTTCGGCGAGCAGCGGACCGAGCCGACCGCGCGGGCTGCCTACGACGCGTCGTGGGCCGCTGTGAACGGCGCCTGGGCGAGTCTTGACAAGCCGGTCATCGCGATGATCCGGGGGTTCTGCATGGGCGGGGGGCTGCTCACCGCGCTGCAGGCCGACATCAGGATCGCCTCGGACGACAGCCAGTTCGGCATCCCGGCGGCCCGGCTGGGGCTGGGGTACCCGGTTACTGGCGTGACGGCCCTGATGAACCTGATCGGCCCGGCCCGCACGGCGGAGGTCCTGTTCTCCGCCAGGCGGTTCACCGCCGCGCAGGCCCTGCAGATGGGCCTGGTCAACCGGGTCGTCCCCGGTAGCGACCTGCGCGCGGAGGTGTTCGGCCTGGCCAGCGACATCGCCGGCAACGCGCCGCTCACCGTCGCCGCGGCCAAGGCGGCGATCCGCGAGGCCGGGCGGCCCGACGGCCGGCGGGACGTGGCCCGGGTCGAGGCGATGGTGGAGGCCTGCTTCCGGTCTGCGGACTACCTCGAGGGCCAGCGGGCGTTCGCGGAAAAGCGCCCGCCGGCCTTCACCGGCCGCTGACGCGCGGCAGGACCAGACCGGCCTGGTAGGCGAACACGACCAGTTGCGCGCGGTCGCGGGCGCCGAGCTTGATCATCGACCGGCTGACGTGAGTCTTGGCGGTGGCGGGGCTGAGCACGAGGGCCTCGGCGATCTCGTCGTTGCTCAGCCCGTGCGCCACCAAGGCCACTACTTCGCGTTCCCTGGCGGTCAGCGTCTCCATCCCCACCGCGGCGAGCGCGTCCGGCGGCCGGGCGACGAACTCGCTGACCAGGCGGCGGGTCACCGCGGGGGACAGCAGCGCGTCCCCGCGCATGACGACGTGCAGCGCCTGGAGCAGTTCGGCCGGCTGGGTGTCTTTCAGCAAGAACCCGGCCGCGCCCGCCCGCAGCGCGGCGAAGATGTATTCGTCGAGGCCGAAGTTGGTGAGGATCACCACGCGCACGCTGGCCAGCCGCTCGTCCGCGACGATCTGCCTGGTGGCCTCGAGCCCGTCGAGCACCGGCATCTGGATGTCCACGAGCGCGATGTCCGGGCGGTGCTCGGTGGCGAGCGCGACCGCCTGACGCCCGTCCGCGGCCTCGCCGACCACCTCGATGTCGTCTTCCGCCTCAAGCAGCGCCCGGATACCGCTGCGGATCAGTGGCTGGTCGTCGGCCAGCAGGATCCTGATCACGACGGCGCCGGGGCGGGGAGTTCGGCGCGCACCCGGAAGCCGCCGCCGTCGCGCGGCCCGGCGTGCAGGCGGCCGCCGAGCGCGGACACCCGTTCCCGCATGCCTATGAGGCCGAGCCCCGGTGCGGCCGCGGCTCCGGCCGGCCGGGTGTGGTCGGGCTGGGCGCCGTTGCTCGCGCCGTCGTCGTCGACCTGGACCGTGACGCCGTGCGGCGTGTACAGCAGGCGCACCGAGGCGGTCACCTGACCGCCGCCGCCGTCCCGGCCGGCGTGACGGCTCACGTTGGTGAGCGCCTCCTGCACGATCCGGTAAGCGGCCCTGTCGACGTCGGGCGGGAGCGGCCGCTCGGCCCCGGTGACCGTCACGGTCACCGGGAGCCCGGCCGTCCGTGCGCGCGCCACTAGGCTGTCCAGCTGGCACAGGCCGCTGCCGTCCCCGTCCTCCGCGGCGCGCAGCACGCTCAGCGTCGCGCGCAGCTCCCGCGCGGCGTCCGCGCCAGCCTCCTTGATCGCCAGCACCGCGGGCGGCGGGTCCTCACCGCGCTTGCGCGCCAGATGCTCGGCGACGCCGGCCTGGATCTGGATCACCGAGATGCTGTGCGTCAGGGAGTCGTGCAGCTCGCGGGCGATCCGCAGCCGCTCCTCCATGGCCCTGCGCGCGGCGGCTTCGTCCCTGGTCCGTTCCGCTTCTTCCGCCCGCTGCTCGACCTCGCGCAGGTGCAGCTGCCAGATGCGGAACGCCACCATCATGACTCCCGCCGAGATGAGCCATCCGGCCGCGTAGAACCGTCGCTGACCGCGATCCGTGCGCATTCTTCGAGCCTACGCGCCGCCGCCGCGAGCGCGTCCGCCCACGGTAGCGATTGCCGGCTACTCCGCGCGGAGTATGCCCGCGTCCGGCGGCCTCCCCGCTGACCAGCCAGAAGTCGCTTCCCGTGGGCGACGACGAACGGGCCTGCCGGCCGCCAGCATCGATGTCATGGCAACGACATTTTCCGCGACTGAAAAGGCAAGCACTCCGCGCGGCGGCACTCACCTTGGCGTGGCGCTGCTGGTCATCGCGACCGCGCAGCTGATGGTGGTGCTCGACGCGACCATCGTCAACGTCGCGCTGCCGCACATCCAGACCGCGCTGCGATTCTCCGATAGCGGCCTGGAATGGGTGGTCAACGGCTATGCCCTGGCGCTCGGCGGCCTGCTGCTGCTCGGTGGCCGTGCCGGTGACCTGCTCGGCCGGCGCCGGATGTTCATCATCGGCCTGCTGCTGTTCTCGGCCGCGTCCCTCGCCGGCGGCTTCGCCACGTCCCAGGCGTGGCTGATCGCGGCGCGGGCCGTCCAGGGCGCCGGCGGGGCGATCGTCGCCCCCACCGCGCTGGCGCTGATCGCGACCACGTTCCCCGAAGGCCCGCCCCGCAACCGGGCGATGGGCTGGTACGCGGCGATGAGCGTGGCCGGCGCCGCCGCGGGGCTGCTCGCCGGGGGCCTGCTCGTCAGCTACGCCTCGTGGCGGTGGGTGCTGTTCGTCAACGTGCCGATCGGCATCGGCGCCGCGCTCGCCGCCCTTGCCGCGCTGCCCGGCACCGCGCGCAGGCCGGGCCGGCTCGACCTGCCCGGGATCGTCACTGGGACAGGCGGGGTGGCCGCGCTGGTCTACGGCCTGTCCAACGCGGCCACCAGCCCGGACGGCACCTCCCACTGGGGCGACGCCAAGGTAATCGCGGCGCTGGCGGCCGGCGCCGTCCTGCTCGCGGTGTTCGCGGTCACCGAGGCGCGCAGCGGCCACGCGCTCGTGCCGGTGCGGCTGCTGCGCAGCCGGGACCGCCTGGGCGCCTACCTCATGATGCTCGGCGTCGGGACTACCTTCCTCGGGGTGTTCTTCTTCCTCACCTTGTTCGTGCAGGACGTGTGGGGGTACTCCCCGCTCCGCGCGGGGGCGTCGTTCCTGCCGCTGACCGTCGCGGTGCTGGCGACTTCCGCCGCCTCCGCCCGGCTCGTGCCAAGGACCGGCGCGCGCCCGCTGCTGCTGGCCGGCACGGCCGTCACAGGCGGGGGTCTGTACTGGCTGTCCCGGATGACCGAGCACGGCACGTACGCGGGCGGGCTGCTCGGGCCGACCGTGGTGACGGGGGCCGGGTTCGGCTTGCTGTTCGTGCCGCTGTCACTGCTCGCCCTGGCCCGCGTCGCCGATGCCGACTCCGGTGTGGCCTCCAGCCTGCTCAACACCGCCCGGCAGGTGGGCGGCTCCATCGGCCTGGCGGTGCTGGGCACCGTAGCCTGGACGGTGGTCGCGAACAGCACCCGCGCCGGGGCCGCCCACGCGGCCGGGGCCGCCCGGGTAGCGGTCTACCAGCACGCGCTGACAGCCGGCTGTGACCGGGCTTTCCTGGTCGCCGCGGGGATCACGCTGTTCATGCTGGTGGTCGCGATCGGGGTACGCTTCACGGCGATTGCCAGGAAATCTGTGTTAACTTCCGTCGTGGACGGGGTCACCCCGTCCACGCGGTAAGGATGCGACGGAGGATCCCCATGGCCATCTCCAAGCCCGGTGCGATCGAAGTCACTCATGGCGCGGATGTCTCGCTCACCGAGATCGCGCATGCTCTCGAGCCGCTGATCCGTGAGCACGCCGAAGTCATCGAGGAAGGGCGCATCCCGTCGCCGCTGGTCGACGCGCTCCACGACGCCGGCGTCTTCAAGATGATGCTCCCGCGTGAGCTCGGCGGCCTCGAAGCCGAGCCGGTCGAATGGCTCCAGATGATCGAAGAGCTATCGCGGGTCAACGCGTCGGTCGGGTGGAACGCGTTCATCCAGTCGGGCATCGGGCTGACGTTCCTCGATCCCGAGCGGTTCGAGCGCTTCCGCGAGCGCGGCGGCGGGCGCCTGATCCTCGCGATGAACCTCGGCCGGATGGCCGGGAAGGCGCTCAAGGTCGAGGGCGGCTACCGGGTCAGCGGCCGGTGGCCGTTCGCCAGCGGCTCACCCTTCGCCACCTGGCTCGGCGGGATGTCGGTCGTCTGCGGCGATGACGGGTCGCCGCTCTTGCGCGCCAACGGCCTCCCGCAGCCGCTGCTCGCGATCTGGCCAGCCGACCAGGCCCGCATCATCGACACGTGGGATGGGCTCGGCCTGCGCGGCACCGGCAGCGGCGACTTCGAGATATCCGGCCTGTTCGTCCCCGAGGATCAGGTCAACACCGAGCTGTTCGGCACGCCGAACTACGACCGGGCGCTGTTCCGGATCAAGGAGATGCCGGAAATAGGTCACGGAGCGCACGCGCTCGGCGTCGCGTCCGCCGCCCTTGAGTCGTTCGTGGACGCGGTCAACAGCAAGCCCGTTCAGGGGTCCTCGCGGCAGCTCGCGATGGGGCACATGCAGGCCCACCAGATCGCGTTCGCCCGGGCCGACGTGCTGGTTCGCGCGGCGCGGACACTTTTGCACGAGACCGTGCGCGAAGCGTACGAGGACGCGAGGACCCATGCCGAACTGGCACTTGAACTGCGGGTCCGGCTGCGCGAGGCGAACGTCTTCACGGTCAGGGCGGCGAAGGACGCGGTCGGCCTCGTCTTCGAAATGGCCGGATCGGGCGCCGTGTACCGGGGCCGTCCGATCGAGCGGGCGTTCCGCGACATCAACACGGCGGCCAACCACACCAACTATGTGGAGTCCGCGTACACCGCGATCGGCTCATACTTCCTGACCAGGGACCGTGACGGCGGTCCAGAGATCGCCGGGCGCCCGTTCCTGTAACCGGGCCGCGGGGGGACAATAACCTCGGTGCTTCACCTGAGGGGGACCCGGTGTCCTTTTTTGACTACCCGAACGAAGCGTCGGCCTCGCCGGGCGCCGTCAGCTTGCTGGCCGATGCCACCGACGAGGAATGGGCGACCGTCCTGGGGCACGCCCGCTATCGCCGGTTCAGCCCCGGTGACGCGGTCGTAACGGCCGGGGCTCGAGACCAGTCGCTGTATCTCGTCCTCGAAGGTGAGCTCGAAGTGCTCGCCCCGCACCGGCGCGGGCACCGGCGGATCGCGTCGATCGCCGCCGGCAGCGTGATCGGCGAGCTTTCGTTCTTCGATGGCGGCGTCCGCTCAGCTCTGGTCCGTGCGGTGACGCAGGCGCTGCTCGCAGAGCTGTCGCGAGCCGAGTTCGACGCCCTGGCGGTCGCGAACCCCGCCCTCGCCCGGCGGCTCCTGTTTGATCTCGGCCGGATCCTGGCGCAGCGGTTGCGAGCCGCGCAGCGCGACCCCACGGCCGCCGGGGGAAACTGATGGCTGGCCCGCCGATCATCGAGGTCAGGGAGCCTGGGCAGCCGGTCCGCCGGGTTGTCGTAGAACGGGCGATGGAGGTCGGGCGAGACTGCGACGGCGTGATCTTGTCCGACGAAGGCGTCTCGCGCCGCCACGCCAGGCTCGTGCCCAGCCCGGTCGCGCTGTCCCTGGTCGACCTCGGCAGCCGCAACGGGACGCTGGTGAACGGGGTGCCCGTCACCGGCCGGGTGGTACTCGAGCCGGGTGCGGTCGTGCGCCTCGGCGGCACCGAGATCATCATGATCGGCCGGACAGCCGAGGGCGAGCCCTCAGGAGCCGGAAGAATACCGCGCACCACGCAGGTGCCGGTGCTCGGGCCGCAGCCGCAGCCGCCGCCACCGCCGCCGGCGCCGCCGGCCCCGGCACGGCCTCCCACGGCGATGTCGGCGTTGACATCACGTCTGCTCGGCACGCGGCCGCGTCCGGGCCTGCCGCTGTTCCCTGCCTACACCGAGATGCCCAGGCGGATTCCGATCCGGGCCTGGCACGCGATCCGGATCGGCGCCGTTGCCGCTTACGTGGCGCTGTGCGTCGCCCTGTTCATCGCCCCGTCTGGCGCGCAGTTCGCGTTCTTCAAGGTGATCGTGCCGCTGCTGCCCATACTGTTCTTCACGGCGCCCGGGCTGTGGCGCAACATCTGCCCGCTGGCCGCGTCCAACCAGGCGCCGCGAGTCCTCGGCTTCACCCGCGCGCTCACCCCGCCGGACTGGCTGCGCAGGTACGGCGCCCTTATCTCGATCGCTTTGTTCTTCGGGATCACCAGCACCCGCATCGCCTTCTTCAACACAAATGCGGCCGGCTTGAGCGTCCTGCTGTCGCTGACGATCATCAGCGCCTTCGTCGCAGGAATAGCGTTCAAGGGCAAGAGCGGCTGGTGCAGCAGCGTCTGCCCGCTGCTGCCGCTGCAGCGCGTGTACGGGCAGACGCCGTTCGCGAACGTCCCCAACAGTCACTGCCAGCCGTGCGTGGGCTGTACGAAGAACTGCTACGACTTCCGGCCCAGCGTCGCCTACCAGGCGGACCTGCACGATCCGGACCCGAACTGGGTGGCGCCGCGCAAGCTGTTCGTCTCCGCCCTGCCCGGTTTCGTGCTCGGATTCTTCCTCCTGGTCAGCCATCCCGGCCTGGCGCTTCCCGAGGTGTACCTGCGGCTGGCCATGTTCTTCCTCGCCAGCGTCGGGCTCTTCTACGCCGTTCAGGCGATCCTGCGCGTGCCGAGCACGCTGCTCGTGGCCCTGTGGGCGGCGGTCGCGATCAACACCTTCTACTGGTTCGCCGGCATCACCCTGGCCGACTCCTTCCATCAGATAACCGGCGCGCAGGCGGCGTGGCTGCGCTGGCCGATCCGGGCGATCGTGCTGGCGCTTTCGCTCCTGTGGATCGCCAGAACCTACGTCAAAGGACGCCAGTACGAGGAAGAGGCCGCCGCACGGCCCGCCCTGCAGGTCATCCAGATCAGCCCGCGGGCGGCCAAGGTGGCCCAGCGGGCCATCGGCGCGGGCGGGGCCGAGGTCCATTTCGCGGGCAGCGACAAGCCGGCGCGCGCCGACATCGGGATGAGCGTGCTCGCCCTCGCCGAACGCGAACGGCAGCCCATCGAGGCCGGCTGCCGGATGGGCGTGTGCGGGGCCGATCCGGTCGCTATCAGAGACGGCGGCGGGTGCCTGACGCCGCCGGACGAGGACGAGCTGAACACGCTGCGGCGGCTCGGGTTCGCGGACAACACCCGGATGGCGTGTGTCGCGCGGATCCAGTCAGGGCCGGTCACCGTGTCCCTCACCCCTGAGCCTGGTGACCCGGGCCGCGACCGGCCAGCCGAGTTCGACCGGTCGATCGTCAGCGTGGTCGTGGTCGGCAACGGCATTGCCGGGGTCACCGCCGCGGACTTCGTCCGCCGCGGCCACCCGGACTGCGAGATTCACGTGGTCGGCGGCGAGCCGCACGTGCTGTACAACCGGATGGGCATCTCCCGGCTGGTCTACGGCCGGTCGGCCATGCAGGGACTGTACCTGCTACCCGAGCAGTGGTACGACGATCACCAGATCGTGGCCTGGCTGAACACCAGGGCCAGCGGCATCGACCTGGCAAACCGGCAGGTGTCGCTCGCCACCGGCGACACGCTCCCGTTCGACCGGCTGATCCTGGCCATGGGCAGCAGCAGCACCGCACCACCGGTGGAGGGCTTCGGCCAGCCAGGCAGTTTCGTGCTGCGCAGCGCCGCGGACGCCATGCAGGTCCGGGCCTACGCCCAGGAGCACGGCTGCCGCGACGCGGTGGTGGCGGGCGGCGGCCTGCTGGGCCTCGAGGCCGCCCATTCGCTGCTCGAACTGGGCCTGCGGGTGACCGTGCTCGAACGCGGGGCGCGCCTGCTGTCCAAGCAGATTGACGAGCACTGCAGCGAACTGGTCGACGCGTACTTCGCGCGCATCGGCCTGCAGGTGCTGTACCGTGCGGAGTCCGCGTCGCTGCGCGGCACGGACCGGGTCCAGGGACTGGCGCTCAAAGACGGGCGCGCCCTGCGCTGTGACATCTTCCTCGGGGCGATAGGCATCCGGCCCAACGTCGAGCTCGCGCGGCGGGCGGGCCTCGAGGTCAACCGGGGCATCGTCGTCAACGACCAGATGGCGACGTCCGCCCGCGATGTATACGCGGCCGGCGACGTCGCCGAGCACGACGGGATGACGCTCGGGCTGTGGCCGATCGCGGCCAAACAGGGCGAGGTGGCGGCGGTGAACGCGCTCGGCGGAAACGCCTCGCTCACCGCGGAGGTTCCGGCCACCATTCTCAAGGGAGTCGGCCTCGACCTGTTCTCGGTCGGCAGGCTCGCCACCGAGCCAGGCGACCAGGTGATCGCCGACGAGGATCCCGATCCGGCGGCGCCTTCCTACCGGAGGCTGACGGTCTCGAGCGGCCGGGCGGCGGGGGCCATCGTGCTCGGCAACTATCCGGAGGTCGTGGCGGCGGCCAGTGCCGCGGTCAAGAATCGCGCGGAGATCTCCGCGGCGCTGATGGCGCGGCTGCGGGGCGGGGACTGGGACGCGCTGAAGGACGCGGGCCGGGCCTCACAGCCTGCTAGCGCCTAGCACCTGCACGGCCTTGCGGCGGCCTTTGACCTGAATCGCCGACAGTGGGGTGTACGCGAAGCTCGCCGCGGCCACGCGCCGGACGGCGTCGGTGACGAGAACGTCCGGCCGGCCGTCTCGGCCGGCGATGCCGGACAGCCGGAACGCGACGTTGGCGGTGTCGCCGAGCACCGTGACCCGCAGCCCGGTCATCAGGCTCACCGCCGCCGGCCCGAGGGCCACACCCCAGCCCATCCGCACCTGCCCGCCGTCGGGATCGCGCAGGTCCAGGTCCGCCGCGACCTTGGGGACGGTCTCGGCGGCCTCGACCGCGAAAGCCACCGCCGCGCGGGCGGCAGCGGAGGTGGCGGCGTCCGGTATCGCGGTCTCCGCCATGTCGCCGGCCTCCCAGACCGCGAAGAACGCGTCGCCCACGTAGTTGCTGAGCGTGCCGTGATGGCGGGCGAGAATCGTCCGCAGCGCGGCGAAAAGCCGGTCGATGTTCTCAAGCAGCACGCGGTCATCGGCGCTCTCGGCGATGGTCGAGTAGGAGAGCACGTCGCCGACCACCATGACCATGTTGGCGACCGTGATCTCGCGGATGGTCTTCAGCGCCTCAGAGGTGGTCAGCGCCCCCGTTTCCGGCGTGTCGGCGAACCGGCGTGACCGGAATTGCAGCTCCACGGCGCCCATCCGCAGCCGGTCACCCGCCTTGATCCGGACCGGCACGGATCGCTCTACCCGCTTCCCGTTCAGGCGCGTCCCGTTCGTGCTGTGGTCGGTCAGCCACGCCTGATCGAGGTCGTGGTCGAGGCGCAGCTCAAGGTGTTTCCTCGAGATCGTCAGATCGTCGACAAGGAGCCGGTGGCGCTCGTCGATTCCGGCGCATTCCCGGCCGACGACGAGCCAGTCGTAAATCGGCGCGGATCGCTCCTCGGGACGATCAGGAGCGATGACGAGCGTGGCGGGTATCGGGTCGGCGTCTAGGGCGGGCCGGCTTTCATCCGGCATCAGAAGGTCCGGTGAGTTCGTACGTGAACACTTGCCGGCCGATGCGCATGCTCCAGCCCGGCGGCAGCTGGACCGGCTCGGTCCCCACCCGGTTCCACTGGTCGGCCCCTGGCGCCCCGATGAAGGTCCCGTGCGAGGAGGAGTCACGAATCAGCACGGTCCCGTTCTCCACGGACACGGTCGCGTGGACCCGCGAGATCAGGTTCTCCGGGTCTTTCAGCAGCACCGGCGACGCGTCGCCGCGCTGGACGGCGGGGTCGGCGGCGGGGTCGCGGCCGAGCACATAGGTGCGATCAAGGTAGATGAGATGTCCGTCCTCCGACCTCAGCGCTCCCATCGGCATCTGCCCCGCCACCGTAACGCCGGGACCCCGTTCGGGCCGGCGGGGGATGGCGTGGTCAAGCTTCGTTTCGGCTGGCCCGCTGGCCGGCTCGGGCTTGCCGAACGGCTCGGGTGTCCCGAACGGCTGGGGCGTTCCGAACGGCTCGGGTGTCCCGAACGGCTCGGGTGTCCCGAACGGCTGGGGCGTTCCGAACGGCTCGGCTGTTCCGAACGGCTCGGGTGTCCCGAACGGCTCGGGTGCGCTCGCCGCGCCGACCGGCTCGGGTTCCTCGGCCGGCTCGGCCGGTTCAGGCGTGTCGACAGGCTCGGGCTTGTCGACAGACTCAGGTGTCTTGACAGGCCCAGGCGTGTCGACAGGCTGCGGCTCGCTGGCCTGCCACGGTTCCTCGGCCGGCTGCGCGCCTGACGCGCCTCCCGCCACCCGTGTCACGACGAATCCCTGCCCGGGAACCACGCCCGCCCGCAGGTCGGAAAGCGGATCCGGCGCGGGGAGCGCGGATCCCGCGGCGGTGGTGCCGATGGCGAGCCACTCGAACGTGCCGGGGATGACCTGATCCTGCCACGTCAGCGCCTGCTCCCCGGATACCTCCCTGGTGCTCCCGCCTTCCGCGATCGTGCAGCTCACCGCGCCGCGCAGGAATATGACGACGCCGCCGTCGGGCACTGGCGTCACGATCCCGAACGCGCTGGCGTCCGCCGACATGCGGCCGATGACCCAGCCGGCCAGGCGGACCGCGATCGCGGTGGCCGGCGCCTGGCGGTCAGACGCGACGTCGGCCGCGAGGCCGAGAAGCTCCCTGGCGACGTCATCAGCGTCATCCGCGCCGGCGGCGGCCGGGTCGCCGCGCGGGATAAGCACGATCGTGTCGCCGAACCGGCCGATGAGACCGGTGCCGGGCACTATGCGAATCATCATCTTTTCCATTGTCGTGCTTCCCCTCTGCCACACGCGCTCAGCGATACGAATACCACGCCTGCGGTACCAGTGGAACCCGCTCAGTTTTCGAGTTGGCGCGGTGCGGGCATTACTGCGGCGGCCGGCACGGGCTCCCAGCCTGCCAGACCGGTCCCCGTCTGGGTAACGCGGCCGAACGCCTGGTCGCCGAAATGGCAGGCGAAACCGACCGTGTCCGGCTGCCCAAGCTCTTCGATCAGCCTATGCCGCGCGACCAGGACGGCATCGGCGTCAATGTCTGGCAGCGACGGCCACTCCGGATGCGTGAGCTGCGCCGGGACGTGGAAGGCGTCGCCGAGCGCGATCAGCCGCCTGCCGGTGCTCGAGGTGATGATGTAGGAGGTGTGACCGGGGCTGTGCCCCGGCGTGACCACCGTGCGGACGCCGGGGAAGACCTCCTCGCCGTCATCGACAAGCGTGCGCGTGGCGGCGAGCTGCTCGATGACGGCGGCCGGCGCGGCGGCGGGCAGGCTTTCCCCGCGGCCATACGGTGCCCATTCTTTCTCGGCTACGAGGTACCGTGCCGCGGGGAACGTCTTGCGGTAGCCGCCGTCCCCGTCCTGGGTGAATGCCCACCCGGTGTGGTCCCCGTGCAGGTGCGTGAACGCGACCGTGTCGATGGCGGCGAGGTCGCAGCCGAGCGCGGCGAGGGTATCGGGCAAGGCGCCGCTGTTGACCGTCCCCAGCGGATTGTCGCCCGCCTGGGCGCCCAGCCCGGCGTCGATGAGCAGCTTCCGCCCGCCGCGCTCGACAAGCAGCCCGCCGACCGACATGGCGATCTGCCCCCGCGCGGTGAGCGTGCCGGGCTGACCGGCCCAGTACTGCGCGGTCAGGTGCGGGAAGAACACGTGGGGGTGCAGCCCCATCGCCCCGTCGACCGCGTAGGTGAGCCGCACGTCGTCCAGGTCCACCGTGCGCACCGCCGACTGCCCGGACAGCAGTCCAGTGCCTGGAGCTTGCTCGCTCATCGCTAGCCGCCTTTCGCCTAGGCCGGCAGGCCGTGCCGGCCGAGCCATTCGGCCCTGGTCAGGGCGTACTCGACTTGGCCCTGTTCCGCGCCGTCGATGGCGTCGGGTCCGTCGTACGGTGTGGTGCGCACCAGCGTCAGGCCGCACTTGTCCAGCACGTGCCGCGATGCGGCGTTGACCGTCATAGTGTGCCCGAACACCCGCTCGACGCCAAGGTCGGAGAAGCCCATGTCGATCAGGGCACGAGACCCCTCGGTGGCGTACCCCTTGTGCCACGCCGGCCTGCGCAGCCGGTAGCCGAGGTCGATGTTGGTGACGTCCCCGTCGGGTCCTGGGCGGAAGTGAAACCAGCCAACGAACTCGCCAGTGGCGGCGGACTCGGCCGCCCAGGTGCCAAGCCTGTCAAGCCGCTCGTAGACGGCGAGATGGAACGGGATGATCTCGTCCCGGATCTGCTCGCGTGGCGTCGGCCGCCCGCCCGTTAGGTAGCGCATCACCTCGGGATCGCTGTTCAGGCTGAACAGGTTGTCCACGTCATCTTCGGTGAACTCGCGCAGCGTCAGCCGCGGTGTCTGCAGGACGATACGCATATAAGCAGTATCGGGGGGAGAAGCCACGCTTCGTTCGGGATAAAAAAGAGTTCTTTCCTCCGAACGGAGCCCGGCTTGCTCCCCGACCCCAACGCGAATCGCGCGGACGCGCCATAACGTGAGGTCTCATGACTGCGATCCTCGATCACCTCGCCATCGGCACGCCGGCCCTTTCCGATGGCTGGGAGCTGTTCGGCGGCGTCCTCGGCGGAACCTGGGCGTATGGCGGCGATTCTCCCGGCTACTGGTGGGGCCAGCTGGAATACGCCGCGGGCCCGAAAATCGAGCTGCTGACACCAACCGGGGGTCCAGGCGGCGCCTTCCTCGACCGCTTCCTGGCCGCCCGCGGCGCGGGCCCGCATCACTTCAACTTCCTCGTCACCGACATCGACGGCGCGCTCGCCAGGATCAAGGCGGCCGGAGTCGAGCCCGTCGGGGTCAACCTGGCCAATCCGGGCTGGAAAGAGGCCTTCCTGCACCCGCGCGACGCTCATGGCATCGTCATCCAGGTCGCCCAGCAGGCAGGCTCCCGGCCGCCGTCCGCGCCGCCGCGGGAGCTGACCGAGCCTGGCCCGCCCGCCCGGCTCGACCTAATCCAACATCACGTCAGCCACCTTGACGCGGCGGTGCGGCTGTTCCGGGACGTTCTGGATGGCCGGCTCGAAGCGGCCGGCGCCGGGACCGCCGAGCTGACCTGGCCCGGAGGCAAACGGGTCAAGCTGGTGCGCGAGGAAGGCCTGCCGCTTGGAGGCGCGCTGCACCACGTCCGCTTCGCCCGCGCGGCGGGCGCGTTCGCCGCGCCGGACCGTGCGCGCGCGGACCTGCTGGCGCGGCGCCTCGGCCTGACCGTGGAACTCGCCGGCTAGGACCGGCTCACGGCACTGGGGCGTCGGCGACGGTGGTCAGCGTCCGCTTCCTGACTTCCGCGACGATCGCCCTGTGGGGCCTGCGGGCACCGGGCTTGACCGGCGCCTCAACAACGGCGGACGCGACCAGGTCGGTGTAGGCATCTTGCCGCAGCCTGCTCAGCAGCCCTTGCGCGGTGGTCTTGAGCCCGGCCTGGATGGTGGCGGCCGACAGGCCGACGACGCCCACGACACCGAATACGGCCTTGAGGAACGCGTTGGCCGAGCCGTTGAGGATCAAGGTGATGAGCGCGATCACCAGGGCGATGCTGATCGCCGCGGTGACGAGCTGCACCCACAACGCGCGCAACGCGTGAAATGACGCGCGCCAGTCTTTGAGCAACGCGTAGGGCGGGATGAGCGTTGACGGGTCCTGGCCGAGGACCAGCAGCTCATACCAGCGGCGCAGCTGCCGGTACAGGTGATCGTGGGCGTCCTTCCGCCATTCCTTGTCGTCGGCCACCGACTGCCAAAGGCGGAGTGTGCCCGCGACGGCGGGGGAGCAGTAGGGGTTGAAATAGCCGCTCAGACGGCCGACCAGCCTGGTCAGCTCCTCGCACCTGTGCTGCCCGAGCAGGAAGGTCCAGCACTGCGGCGTCAGCGGGGCGCAGGCCGCGTCCGGGTCAAGGGCCCAGTAGGCCTCGGCGAGCCCGCGCCCGAGCTGGTAGGCGGCGGCGCGCATGTCCGACGCGGCCGCCAGGGTGTCCTGGGCGTGCGCGTCAAGCTCGTGAATGCCGGCGGCCAGGGCGTCCCAGGCCGCGGCGGCCGCCGGGGTTAGCGGCGCGGCCGCCGCGAGGGCATACGCCTGCTCGTCGATGAGCGCTGTCCGGCTCCGCGCCTCATCATTGACGGTGATCGTGTCGACCTGCAGATCGACGGCCAGCTTGTGCAAGACGGCGAGGGCTTCGGCCCGCAACTCCGCGGCCGTGCGCTCGACGCGCAGTGGCAGGACGTGGTCGTCGCGGCTTGGCAGGTCATGTCCGGTGGGCTGCGGCCCCCCTGGCCGGTTCCGGCCCCGGACCTCGGCTATATACCAGCCCAGGCGCAGCGCGGTGACAACCTCGAGCGCGTCCTCGCATCCCGGCATGCCCCCTCCCTTGGCGGCGGGAAGTCCGCCGCAGGACGGGCAGCCACCGTAGCAAAGGAGAATAATCATCCCGTCATGTCTGCTTCAAGGCGACATGCGGTTAAAGTCCGGGCGGGCGGCGGGTCGCGGGCTGCTACAGTGCCCGTTTGTGGACGCTCCGATGCCCCCGCTGGTCCAGGAGGCCATCGACCGGGCTAGTCGGGAGGGTTTCACCCAGTCCTGTGATCCCGCGGTCGGCCGGCTGCTGGCCGTGCTCGCGGCACACTTGCGCGCGGGTGCCCGGGTTCTTGAGCTTGGCACCGGCACCGGGGTGGGCACCGCCTGGATCGCCTCGGCGCTGCTGCCGCGGGCCGACGTCACGGTTGTCACGGTAGAAAAGGACCTCGGGATCGCGGCTCTGGCCGCGCAGGGCGACTGGCCGGATTTCGTGGAACTGCGCTGCGCCGACGCGCTCACGGTGCTGGTCGGCGCGGGCAGGTTCGATCTGATCTTCGCCGACGCCCAGGGCGGTAAATGGGAAGGACTCGACCGCACCATCGCCGCGCTGGCCCCGCACGGCATGCTGATCGTCGATGATATGACCGCCAAGGCGCATCTGGACTCCGAACAGCGCGCCAGGCAGCGTCAGGTACGCAAGACGCTGCTGACCAGCCCGCTGCTCACCTCCGTCGAACTCCGCTACGGATCCGGGGTCATCCTCAGCACCCGCCGCCTCTGACCTGACTTGTGACAGGTCTGCTGGATCGGCGGGCTGACGGAGCGGTGTACTCACCCGCCGTCTCGACCTGACTCCTCGCATCTATGCCAAGATTCGAGGGTGGAGATGTCCGACGTCACGCGTGCGATTGCGGGTGCGACTTCGGTCGCCGCATCGCTTGGCCTGCGAGCCAGCGGCGCGGTCGTCCTCCAGAACTCGAACCAGCTGGCGCTGCGGCTGACGCCGTGCGACGTCCTTGCCCGGGTCGCCCCCGTGGGGCAGGAGGTTGCACAGTTCGAAGTTGAGCTCGCTCAACGGCTCGCCGAGGTCGGGTGCCCGGTGGGCGTCCTGGAGCCTCGGGTGGAGCCGCTCGTGCACACGCGCGATGGCTTCGCAGTGACGCTGTGGGTGTACTACGAGCCCGTGTCACCTCACGTCTCCCCAGTGGGCTACGCCCGGGCGCTGGAGCGGCTGCACGCCGGCATGCGCAAGGTTGACGTGCCGAGCCCGCGGTTCACGGACCGGATCGCGGCGGCGGAAGAAGTCGTTGCCAGCCCGGATCTCTCGCCGGAGCTCGCCGGCGAGGACCGCGTGTTTCTCAGTGGCAGGCTGGCAAGCCTGCGCCGGGCGATCGAGGACCGCGGCGCTGTGGAGCAGCTGCTCCACGGCGAGCCGCACCCGGGCAATGTGCTCAGTACGAAGGACGGCCCGTTGTTCATCGACCTTGAGACGTGCTGCCGCGGGCCCGTCGAGTTTGATCTCGCCCATGTTCCCCAGGCGGTCTGCGAGCACTACCCAGGCGTTGACCGGGGACTCCTAGAGGAATGCCGGCAGCTCGTTTTCGCGATGGTCGCAGCCTGGCGCTGGGACCGTGGCGACCAGTTTCCGAACGGGAGGCGGTTCGGAGAAGAATTGCTCCGCTTGTTGCGCGAGGGGCGTCCTGGGCCGACACTCGACACGGTGACCAGGCAGCTGGATGGCCTGTAGAAACTGACACCCCGGCCTGGCGGACATACGGGCTGCTGGCGTGTCGCGGAAGGGTAGCCGCGGCCCGCGCGGGCACAATAAGACAAGGCCCCCTCCATATATGGGATGGAGGGGGCCTTGCGTCGGCGCCACCACGCCTGGGCTGGCCGGTTTCCCGGCTTCACCTGGCCTCGGGGGCCGACCCGCCAGGGCCAGACACCCGCAGTTGGAACCAGTTTCCCGGCTCTTTCCCGCGTCTCCGAAGTCGCCCCCGAAGGCGGTGCCCGTGTCCGACGTGAATGAATTTCTACTCCTGTGCCAGGGCGCGGCGCAAGAGGCAGCGAGCAATAAATTGAAGGATTTCTATTTATCCACAGAATGCCGGTGGTTATCCGCACATGGCCGAGGTTATCCACGGCCTTGTCCACCGGCTCATGCACAAGCTATCCACAGCGGGCGCCGGTCAGTACACGCACGGGACGCCGAACGGGGCCTTCGGCGAGACCTTGACCACGCCCGCCGGCGGCGAGGACGCGGGCGCCGCCGGATGCGTGGCGCCGGCACCCGTGGCACCAGGGGTGCCGGCACTCGTGGCGCCGCCGGAGCTGCCCGCGGCGGGCGTGGCGGGCGACGCGAGACCCGCGGGCACCTCGGTGACGCCGGAGCCGGTCAGCACCTCGACGTGGCCGGCCGGCATGGACGCGAGCGCCGTCGCCTTCGCGCCGATATCGGTCGCGATCTTCACCGCGTTCGCGGACGCCCCGGCGCCGTAGAACACCTGCGTGTTCGTCGTGACCGGCTGCGACTGGTTTGACGCGTTGTCGACCGCGCCGGCCTTGTAGCCCAGGGCGACAAGCGCCGCGGAGAACTTGCCGGCCAGCCCGGTCGCCAGGCTGTTCCCGTTGTACACGTCCACGGTGACCGTCGACGGCGGCGGGGCGGGCGGGGTCTTCTTCTTCGCGTTCTTCGCGCCGCCGGCCGGTTTCGCGGTCTTCGCGGTGGCGGGCCGCGGGAAGAAGGCGCTCTTGACGGTCAGCTGGATTGTCGGCACGTCGACGAGGTTGACGTCCTGGTTGTAGCCGTTGAGCGGCATGTTGTTCACCTGGCCGGAGATCTTCAGCGTGGTGAACGAGATGTGGTCGCCGGTGAACGCGCGCATGTTGGTCGCGAAGTCGAGCAGGTTGAAGGTCGAGTCCGTGATGAGGTACTTGCTCGCGGTGCCGAGCAGGGCGTTGAGCGTGCCGAGGTCGCTGAGGACGCCGTCGTGCCTGAGCTTCCAGATCACGTAGTCGATGGTGGCCTGCTGGCGCGAGGTGCGCCCGATGTCGGTGCCGGGGAGCGTGTCCCGCGAGCGCACGTACGCCAGTGCCTGCGGGGCCCACAGGTGCAGGTACTGCGCCCCGCCCTTCTTCCGGTTGTAGCCGTCGTGGTAGGCGTCGAAACCGGAGTGGTTGATGCCGGAATTGGGATCGAAGTCGGTCAGGTTCAGGCCGTGATTGCCCGGATAGGGCTTGATGCACACCTCGATGCCGTGGAACGCCTGCGCCAGGTAGAAGAAGCCGGCCAGGTTCACCTCGACGAAGTGGTCGATTTTGACGCCGGTGAGCGCCTGCACCGTGTCGATCTCGAACTGCTGGCCCGCCTGGTTGGCGAGCAGGTAGCGCTGATTCTGGCTATCGTGCGTGGCGGAGGTCTGCTGCAGGGACAGGTTGTAGGCGAAGTCGTAGGCCTGGTCGATCTTCCCCTTGGTGATTCCGAGATAGGTGGGCTTGGGGTAGGTGACGAGGTCATCGCGCGGGATCGAGAAGCCCACGGCCTTCTGCCCGCCAGCGAAGATGTGGATGAGGATGAGCGTGTTCGTATCCTGCGCGCCAACCTGCCCGGCCGCGACGGCCGACGCTCTGCCCGCGTGCATGGCGGTGAGCAGGGTGTTCGGCAGCACGTTCCCCTCGTAGTCGGTCCTGCTCTCCAGCCCCATCACCAGAATGGTCATCGCGCCGACCAGTGGGCTGCCGTTTATCGCGATCCCCTTGCCGGTCGCGCTGACCAGGTTGGCCACCTGGTGCGCGTAGCCCGATACGACGAGCGTGACCGCCGCCAGCAGGCAGGTCGCCGCGTATCCCACCTTTCCGGCGATCAGCTTCCCGGCGCGCGACGGCAACACTGCTGCTCCTCCTCGGGAGTCCTTCTCGGGTCCACCGCTGCCGGCGAGGCTACACGGCGGATCCCCGGTGGGCAGCTATTCCGTGATATTCACAGAATCGCGTAAGGCGGCCACGCCAGCCACATCCGTCACGCCCCGGGCGACCTTCTGGGTCACTGGTGCCCCATCCATGCCTGCGCCGTTGAGGCCGTCGGCGTACCTGGCCTCGATAGATGAGGCCGTTGGCGCCAACGGCCTCAATCGCCCGCGGGCGCGAAGCCAGGACGCGGCGCTGTCAAGGGCGGCCGATGGCGCCCACGGCCCAAACCGCCCGAGGCCGCGACGCAGCCTCGCCGCTGCCATCCCTGGCGGGCCAGCCATCCAAGCCGCGCATGCGCGCGCAATGCAAAGGCCCCCTCCACATATGGGATGGAGGGGGCCTTGCTCGGCTGCCGCACCGGGCCGGCCAGTTTCCCAGCCTCGCCCGGCCTCGGGGGGCCGACCGCCAGGGCCAGACACCCGCAGTTGGAACCAGTTTCCCGGCTCTTTCCCGCGTCTTCGAGGTTTCCCCCGGAGGCGGTGCCCGTTTCCGACGTGAATGAATTTCTACTCCTGTGCCGGGGCGCGGCGCAAGAGGCAGTCAGCAATAAATTGAAGGTTTTCTATTTATCCACAGAATGACGGTGGTTATCCGCACATGGCCGAGGTTATCCACGGGATTATCCACCGCCTCATGCACAGCATTTCCACAGGCCGGCTCCACAGGCCGGCAGGGTAGCCTGACGGTTATGCGACTGCGCGCGGAAACGGCATCGGACGGCGTGACCGAGCGCCTGTTCACGGTTGGCGACGCGCCTGGCGCCGTGTGGGCGCCGGAAGGAGCCGCGGGGCCGCGGCCGCTCGTGCTGCTCGGCCACGGCGGCGGCGGGCACAAGACCGCGCCGCCGATCGTCGCGCGCGCCCGCGGGTACGTCACCGGGCACGGGTTCGCGGTGGCCGCCCTCGACGCGCCCGGCTGGGGCGGCAGGCCGGTTCCGGCCGAATTCGAGCCGTTCAACGCCGAAATCGATGAGCTTGAGGCGGCGGGCAAGCCCCTCGGGGACGTGTTCGCGCGCCGGGGCGTGGTCGCCGCGTCGCTCGCCATACCGGAATGGCGGGCCGCCATCGACGCGCTCACCGCGCTGGACTGGATCGGCGCAGGCCAGCCCATCGGCTACTGGGGAGTGTCGCTAGGCTGCGCGATCGGCCTGCCCCTGGTGGCGGCCGAGCCGAGGATCCGCGCCGCCGTCCTGGGCCTGATGGGTCACAAGACCCTCGCGGAGGTCGCCGCCCAGCTCACCGTGCCGGTCGAGTTCGTGCTGCAGTGGGACGACGAACTCGTGCCGCGTGCCTCGGGACTGGCGCTGTTCGACGCGATCGGTTCGGCGACCAAGACGCTGCACGCCAACCCCGGCCGCCACGCGGACGTGCCCGCTTTCGAGGTCGACAGCTCCGAGCGGTTCTTCGCGCGCCATCTGCTGGGGTGAAGGTACCGCCTGCCCGAACGGGTGCTGAACACGCGTAAGCCGCGACAGGAACATTAGCCCTTTGCCGGTTTTTTCCGGCGTGTCGCGCATGGGCGCGGGGCGCCGCCTCGGGCACAATAGGCGAAGGCCCCCTCCATATATGGGATGGAGGGGGCCTTGCTCGGCTACCGCACCAGGCCTACCAGTTTCCCGGCTGACCCCTGGCCTCGGCGACCGACCGCCAGGGCCAGACACCCGCGTTAAGAACCGGTTTCCTGGCTCTTTCCCGCGTCTTCGAGGTTTCCCCCGGAGGCGGTGCCCGTTTCCGACGTGAATGAATTTCTACTCCTGCTGCCGCGCGCGGCGCAAGTACCCGAGGCAATAAAAATTAAGATCTTTTATTTTCCACAGAACGTGCGGTGGTTATCCGCAATTAGCCGCGGTTATCCACCGGCTTAATCACAGCCTATCCACAGGCTGGAATCTGGCGGCGCGCCCGGTCAGGCCGCACCCAGGCCGACGTTCGCGTCGCGGCCCCAGGCGGCGAGCGCGCCGATGACCGGCTCGAGTGTGCGGCCCCTGGCGGTCAGGGTGTACTCGACCCGCGGCGGGATCTCGGCGTAGCAGACCCGCTCGACCAGGCCGTGCCGCTCCAGGTCGCGCAGTCGGTCGGTGAGCGTCTTGGGGCTGATGCCCGCCAGCGAGGCGCGCAGCTCGGAAAAGCGCCTGGTGCCGCCCAGCAGGTCGCGGATCACCAGCATGGTCCACTTTCCGTCCAGCACGCTCACCGCTCGCGCTACCGGGCAGGTTTCCTCAACGCATCGATCGTCCATCGCGTCACCCCAGGTTAGATCCAATGCTTCATTTTCTGATACTAGTTCACTGTTTGACAACCGACATCGGCGCCCGCCTACCGTCTGGGGCATGACACCACACCAGGGGCGCACCGCCCGCACCGCCGCTACGGCGGGTATCCACCGCATCTGCCGGCTAGGCCTGGTCAACGAGTACCTGGTCGCCGAAGACGACGGGCTCACGCTGATCGACACCGGCCTGCCCGGCACGCACCGGCTGATCCTCGCCCGCGCCGCCCGGCTGGGCATGCCGATCAGGCGCGTCGCGCTGACCCACGCGCACCGGGACCATGTGGGCTCGCTCGCCGCGCTGGCGGCGGCGCTGCCCGGCGTGCAGCTGATCGCCTCCGAGCACGAGTCGGGACTGCCCGGCGCCGACCGCACGCCCCGGCGCGTAACGGACGGCGATTTGGTCGGCTCGCTGCGCGTGGTGGCCGCGCACGGGCACACCCAAGGCCACCTCGCCTTCCTCGACCCGCGTGACGGCACCTTGTACGCGGGTGACGCGTACACCACCACCCGCGGCGTCGCCACCAGCGCCGTCGTGCCCTGGCACTACCCGATGGCGGGGCTGGCCACCTGGAACCGCGAGCTCGCCTTCGAGGCCGCCACGCGGCTGCGCGACCTGGACCCGGGCCGCCTGGCGACCGGCCACGGCCCGGTGGTCGGCGCGCCGCGCAAGGCGATGGACCGCGCGATCGCCGCGGCCGCCGCCAGACTCAGGCGATAATCCGCACATGGACGCATCCCTCGCCGGCGTCGTGCCGGTCGTGCCGACGGTCTTCCACGACGACCAGTCAGTCGACATGGCCGGCACGGCGCGGGTGGTCGACTACCTGCTGGACGCCGGGGTGGACGGGCTGTGCGTGCTCGCCAACTATTCCGAGCAGTTCTCGCTGACCGACGCCGAACGCGACGCGATCGCCCGCATGCTCCTGGAGCGGGTCGCGGGATATGTTCCGGTGATCGTCACGGCCAGCCATTACAGCGTCCGGGTCGCCACCGAGCGCAGCCGCGCCGCGCAGGCCATGGGCGCGTCGATGGTGATGCTCATGCCGCCGTTCTTCGGGGCCACCATGACCGTTCCCGCGCCCGCGGTGATCGAGTACTTCAAGCAGGTGGCGGACGCGATCGACATCCCGATCATGGTGCAGGACGCGCCACTGTCGCCGACGCCGCTGCCGGCCAGCCTGCTGATCGACCTGGTACGGCAGGTGCCAGCGGTGCGGTACGTCAAGATCGAGGTGCCCCAGGCCGCGGACAAGCTGCACGCCCTGACGCAGGCTCTGGGCGACAGCTTGCCCGGCCCCTTCGACGGCGAGGAGTCGGTCACCTTGATCCCCGACCTGGACGCCGGGGCCACGGGCACGATGCCGAGCTCGATGGTTCCCGCCGAACTCGGCCAGATCGTCCATGGTTACCTGTCCGGCGACCGGGACGAAGCCGTACGCGCCTGGGAAGACCTGCTGCCGCTCATCCACTTCGAGAACCGTCAGTGCGGCCTGCGCGCGCAGAAGATCCTGCTGGCCGAGGGCGGCGTGATCGCCTCGGACCGCACACGCGCGCCGCTCGGGCCGGTGTCACCGCGGACCCGCCGCGGCCTGATCGAACTGGCGGCCGCACGCGACCTGCTCGTCATGCGCTGGGCCCGATAAACCACCGTGCCCACGCTGACGACGCCAGCACGCCGGCACGCCGGCCCACGCCACCGGGCAGCCACGCCAGCCACGCCGACCAAGCGACCACGGCAGGCCGTGGCACCCACGTTTTACCACGGCAGAGTTATTCGAAACTATCGGGAAAGCCGGCTCGGATCCTAATCAGTTGATTGAAATATTTCGTCGTTCAACTGAATCCAGTTAACCGTGTAAGCCAGTGACCTGCCGAAATGTTTTCGGTCAACAAGGATCTTGTAAAGATTACGTTTCGAAACCTTTCCGAAACCATTGACAGCCGAACTATATCGATCGGATGCTATCGGCATCGGCAGACCTTGGGCCATCTGTCGAATCACCTCCCAAAGCGTTCATGAGCGAGAAGGAAGGACGCACATGTACGGCCCACTCACCTCCCCCGAACCCCTCAGGAGCCGCAGTCGACGTCGCCTCGGCCTGCTGATCGGTGCTGTCGCGGCCGCGGGTCTTGCCGCGGTGACGGCGATCGTGCCCGGCTCGGCCAGGGCGGCGACGCAGATCTGCGGTGTCCAGAACGGCACCAACGGCGGCATGTACTACCAGATGTGGAACAACGGCCAGGGCTCGGCGTGCATCACGCTGAACTCGGCCAGCAGCTACTCCACTACCTGGAGCGGCATCGGCGACTTCGTCGCCGGCGTCGGCTGGAACCCCGGCAGCACCAGCCGCACGGTGAGCTTTAACGGCAGCATGAGCGCCTCTGGCGGCACCGCGCTGCTCTCGCTGTACGGCTGGTCCACCAGCCCGCTGGTGGAGTACTACGTCATCGAGGACGACCTTGGCGGCAGCCCCTCGCTGGGCACGCTCAAGGGCACGATGACCAGCGATGGCGCCACCTACAACATCTACGAGCACCAGCAGGTCAACCAGCCGTCCATCCAGGGCACCGCGACCTTCGAGCAGTACCTGGCGATCCGGCAGGGAGGCACCACCAGCGGGACGATCACCTTCGGCAACTTCGTCAGCGCGTGGGCCAGCCACGGGATGAACCTCGGCAGCATGAACTACCAGATCATGGCCACTGAGTCCTTCGGCGGCGGCAGCGGTAACGACAGCGTCAGCGTCAACACCGGTGGCGGTGGCGGTGGCGGCGGTGGCGGCGGTGGCGGTGGCGGCGGCAGCAGCTGCACCGCGACGCTGTCGGCCGGCTCCAAGGGCAGCAACTGGTACAACCTCAACGTCGCGGTCAGCGGCTCCAACACCTGGACCGTGACGGTGAACATGCCGTCGCCCGCTGTGGTCTTCTCCACCTTCAACGTCAACGCCACGTTCCCCAGCCAGTTCGTGATGAAAGCCACGCCTAACGGCCACGGCAACAACTGGGGCTTCACGGTCTCGCCCAACGGAAATTGGACCTGGCCGAGCGTCTCCTGTAGTCCCTAGTCCCTTATCCCCTGAAGGACCGCGGCCGCGGCGCGTCGATGATGACGCGCCGCGGCCGCGGCCGTTACGAGGGCGGCCAGCGCCGGCACGAATCCGCACACGGCCATGCCGGCCCGGGCGCCACATTGGTTGGTGAGCGCGCCGATGATCGGGGCGCCGATGGGCGTGCCGCCGATGAAGACAAGCATGTACAGCGCCATCACGCGGCCGCGCAGGCCGGCTTCGACGGTGAGCTGCACGGACGCGTTCGCCATGGCCTGGAACGCCAGGTTGACGAAGCCCATGGCGCACAGCAGCGTGAGGAACGCGGCCATGTCCGGCGCGAGCGCCGCGACCATCTGCAGCAGCCCGAATACGCCGGCCGAGATCACGATCGCCCGGCGTCTCGGCTGGGCGACGGAACCGGCGAGCAGCGCGCCGGCCGCCGAGCCGATCGCCAGCACGATGTTGAACAGGCCGTACATGCTGGCGCCGCCACCGAACCCCGACTTGGCCATCGCGGTCAGCACGATCGGGAAGTTGAGGCCGAACGTGCCGAGCATTCCCACCAGGAAGATCGTCCACAGCACGTCCGGACGCTGGCGCAGATGCAGCGCGGCCGCCCGCAGCGACGCGCGCTCACCGCGGCGCGCCGGAGGGCGCACGAGATCAGACCCGCGCAGCCGCAGCAGGCCGACCGTCGGACCGAGGTAGCACGCGGCGTTGACGGCGAAAACCCAGCCGGTGCCCACGTTCACGATGAGCAGGCTCGCGATCGCCGGCCCGATGAGCCGGGTGGCCTGGAACACCGCGGCGGTCAGCGCGATCGCGGCGCGCAGCTGGCCAGCGTTGACGACCTCGGCGACAAACGCCTGCCTGGCTGGCCCGTCGAACGCGAAGATCAGCCCGCTCACCAGCGCGAACGCGTACACGCAGGCGGGGGTCACCGCTCCGGTGAGGGTGATGACAGCCAGCGCGGCGGCGGCGACGGCGTTCAGCGTCTGGGTCGTCAGCAGGATGCGCCGTCTCGGCAGCCGGTCGGCCACCTTGCCCGCCTGCAGCCCGAGCGCCAGCATCGGCAGGAACTGAAGTGCCATCGTCACGCCGACGGCGGCTGAGCTGTGCGTCAGGTCGAAGATCAGCCAGTCCTGGGCGATGCTTTGCATCCACGTGCCCGTGTTGGCCAGGCTCTGCCCGGCGAGGTAGATCCGGTAGCTGCGTGAGGTGAGGGCGGCGAAGGCCCCTCTAGGCTGCCGAATCGCCTCGGCGGTGGTCACGGGACGGCCCCCCTGGTCGCTTGTTTTCCAGGACCATTCTCGGCCAGCTGCGACTTATAGGGAAATACAATTAGCTGGTTAACAGTTATAATGAATTTTTATGGCAGGCTATGATCCGCAGCTCCTGACGACCTTCCTGGCCGTCGAGCAGACCGGCAGCTTCACCCGGGCCGCCGCCCGCCTCGGCGTTCAGCAGCCGACCGTCAGCCAGCACATCCGCCGCCTCGAGCAGCAGGTCGGCCGTACCCTCGTGCTGCGGGACACGCATTCGGTGTCGCTGACGGCCGACGGCGAGGCGATGACCGGATTCGCGCGCAACATCCTGGCCGCTTCCGACCAGGCCGCGGCTTACTTCAGCGGATCACGGCCGCGCGGACGGCTGCGCATCGGCATGTCGGACGACCTCGCGCTCACCCGGCTGCCGCAGATCCTGCGCGACTTCCGCCGTGACAACCCGCTGGTCGACTTCGACCTCACGGTCGACCAGAGCGGCCTGCTGCACCAGCGCCTGGAATCCGACAAGCTCGACGTGTTCATCGGCAAGCGCCCCAGCGGCGAACAGCGCGGCCAGCTCGTCAAGCGGGACCGGCTCGTCTGGGTCGGCACGCCGTCCACCAGGCTCGATCTGACCAGGCCCCTGCCGCTGGTCGTCTACCCGGCGCCGAGCATCTCGCGCACCGAGATACGCCGCGCGCTGAATCGCGCCCACGTGCCGTTCCGCAGCGCCTGCGTCTGCCGCGGCGTTAACGGCCTCATCGCGGCGGTCGCCGCCGGCATCGGAATATCGGCTCTCGCCGCAAGCCTGGTACCGGCCCAGCTCACCGCGCTCGGGCCCGGCCACCGGCTGCCCGAGCTCGGCACCATTGACCTGGTCCTGCTGGCCAGCCCGCGCACCAGCCAGCGCCCGGCGGTGCGTGCGCTGATCTCGACCGTGCTCACCAGCGGGTCCAGGTCGCTGACCGCCTACCAGGAGGAAAGAGCCGACACCCGTTCGGGCTGAACCTCAATCCCCGCGGCCCGCGGTCTTCTCATGCCGGGCCTGCCACGCCTTGCGCAGCTCGGCATCGGCCTGGCGTGCCACCGCGGCCATGAGCATGGCAGCTTCCCTGTGGGTAGCCTGCAGCTCCGGGTCAGCCGACGGGCTCTGGCAGTGCGGCGCAGCCGCATCAAGCAGCGCACGCGCGGCGGCGGTGATGTCCTGGGCCATGCGCTCGACGTCGGCCTCCGTCGCCTCGTCGGCGCCACCGGAGCGGATGAGCCGGGCATGCTCTCGTGCCTGGTCCCGGAGCTGCTTGCAGCTGCCTTCGGCTGCGGCACGCAGGGCAGCGACCTCTGGTGATGGCGAGCGGCGCGAAAACGGCATGGCGGCAAGCTCCCATTCGGTTCGCGGCCAGCAAAGACCGCGGCATGGCGGTTAGATTATCTGGACCGTGCCCGCAACGGTGAGCCGAGGAGAACACGAATGATCCACGACGCAGTCCGGGTCGAGCGGACGGGAGCGGTCACCACGGTGATCCTGGACCGTCCCGCGCGCCGCAACGCCGTCGACGGCCCCACCGCCGCCGAGCTCGCCGCGGCCTTCCGCGCGTTCGACGCCGATCCGGACGCGGCCGTCGCCGTGCTGCACGGCGCGGGCGGCGTGTTCTGCTCCGGCGCCGACCTGACCGCGATAGGCACCGAGCGCGGCAACCGTGTCAGCCCGGACGGCGACGGGCCGATGGGTGTGAGCAGGCTGCGGCTGTCTAAGCCGGTCATCGCCGCGGTCGCGGGGTACGCCGTGGCCGGGGGACTTGAGCTGGCGCTGTGGTGCGACATGCGGGTGGCGGACGAAACCGCAGTGTTCGGCGTCTTCTGCCGTCGCTGGGGCGTCCCGCTGATCGACGGCGGCACGGTGCGGCTGCCCCGGCTGATCGGCACCAGCCGGGCGATGGACATGATCCTCACCGGACGGGCCGTCGACGCCGCCGAGGCGGCGGCGATCGGCCTGGCCAACAGGATCGTTCCGGCCGGGCAGGCGCTCGCCGCCGCGCAGGAGCTGGCGACCCAGCTCGCCGCGCTCCCGCAGACCTGCCTGCGCGGCGATCGCGCGTCGGTGCTTGACGCCGAGGGGCTCGATGAGAGCGCCGCGATGGCGGCCGAGTTCGCGCACGGACTCGTCGCGCTGCAAGGAGAGGCGCAGGCCGGCGCCGCCCGGTTCGCGGCCGGCGCTGGCCGGCACGGGACCTCCGCTACTCCCGCGACGTGACCGGGACGGGGCTGCCCGCGGCGCGGCCGCAGATCCTGGCGTTCCGGCGGCACACGGGCGGGCTTGACCAGCGGCTGCCGCCCGGGCCTGACTCCCTGCGGCGCGCGGCCTGGGCGGGGCTGCAGGACAGCATGCCGCGGGCCGCGCTGCTGTCCATCCACGCCCGCGTAGCGGGGACTAGGCCGTCCACATGGGAGGACCCGTCGCTCGTCCAGCTGTGGGGGCCGAGGTTCAGCGTGTTCGTCGTCGCCGCGCGCGACCTGGCCGTCTTCTCGCTCGGCACGCTGCCCGATCACGCGAAAGGCCGGCTGCGGGCGCAAGACCTCGCCACGCGGCTGACCGCCGCCATCGGCGGCGAGCGAGTGCCGCACGAGGAGGCGGGCGCGGTGGTCGGCGTGCGCAACGCCAACATGCTGCGCTACGCGGCGGCGACCGGCACAGTGCTGATCCGCTGGGACGGCGCGCGCCAGGCCACGGTCTGGACCGTGCCGCCGCCGCCGGACGATCCCCGCGAGGCACGCCTCGAGCTTGCCCGCCGGTATCTGCACGTCTACGGCCCCGCCACACCGGAGGCGTTCGCCACCTGGGCGGGTATCGGCGCGCAGCCGGGTGCGGCCGCGTTCGAGGCGCTGCGCGAGTCGCTGACGCCGGTGCGCACGACGGCCGGTGACGCGTGGATCCTCGCCGAAGACGAGGCTGCCTTCCGCGCCGACGCCGGGCCGGCCGCGCCGGCTCGGCTGCTCCCCAGCGGCGACGCGTTTTTCCTCCGGCACGACGCCGACCGCGAGTTCCTTGTCCCGGACGCGGGCCGCCGCGCCGCGCTCTGGACGTCCCGCGTCTGGCCCGGCTGCCTGCTCGTGGGCGGCGAGATCACCGGCACGTGGCGGCGCGCGGGCGCGGTCCTGTCCGTGACGCCCTGGCGGCGCCTTTCGCCCGCCGAACGAGACGCGGTAGCCGCGGAAGCCGAGTCCCTGCCGCTGCAAGGTGTCGACCGCCGCATCGCCGTCAACTGGGACGACTAAGCGGGCCGCGGGGTGATGCCGCCGGCCGTTCCGGATAAGGGAAGGGCGCGCCGGTGCGGCGGGACACTTGTGCGAAGCCTTCACACCGCAGCCGGGCGGCCCAGGGGGCCGCCCGGCTGACACAACAGGGTTTATGAGTGGGTTATCAGGTGCAGGTGGCGCCGTTGACAGAGAAGCTAGTCGGCGCGGTGTCGTTGCTGGTCCAGGTGCCCTGGATGCCGAAGCTCACCGAGCCGCCGGCGGGGATGGCGCCGTTGTAGGCGGCGTTGGTCAGCGTCACCGCCTGGCCGGACTGGCTGAACCCGCCATTGAAGTTCTGGACGACCTTCTGGTCGCCGGGGTAGTTGAACTTCAGCGACCAGCTGGAGATCGCGCTCGAGCTGGTATTGCCGATCACGATCTGCGCGGTATAGCCGCCCTGCCACTGGTTGGTGGTGTAGGTCACGTGGCAGGACCCGCCGCCACCACCACCTCCGCCGCCGCCGCCGGTGGCGATCGTATAGCTGAACGTAGTCGACCCGTTCGCCCCGGTGCTGTCCCTGGCGGTCACCGTGACGTTAGACGTGCCGACCGTGGTCGGCGTGCCGCTTATCAGGCCGGTGGATGAGTTGATCGACAGGCCGGCGGGCAGCCCGGTGGCGCTGTAGGTCAGTGCGGCCCCGCCGGAGTCAGTGGCGCGTACCTGCACGCTCGCCGCTGTGCCCACGGTCCCGTTCTGGGTGCCCGGGTTGGTCACGCTGACCTGATTGCCGCCGGAGCTGCCGGTGTTGACGCTGACGCTGTCGTTACCGCTGCCGCCGCCGAAGGACTCGGTCGCCATGATCTGGTAGTTCATGGTGCCCAGGTTCATTCCGTGGCTGGCCCAGGCGCTGACGAAGTTCGGGAAGGTGATCGTCCCGCTGGTGGTGTTTCCCTGCCGGATCGCCAGGTACTGCTCGAAGGTCGCGGTGCCCTGGATGGACGGCTGGTTGACCTGCTGGTGCTCGTAGATCTTGTATGTGGCGCCGTCGCTGGTCATCGTGCCCATGAGCGTGCCAAGCGCGGGGCTGCCGCCCAGGTCGTCCTCGATGACGTAGTACTCCACCAGCGGGCTGGTGGACCAGCCGTACAGCGAGAGCAGCGCGGTGCCGCCGGACGCGGACATGCTGCCGGAGAAGCTCACCGTGCGGCTGGTGCTGCCGGGGTTCCAGCCGACGCCGTCGACGAAGTCGCCGATGCTGCTCCAGGTGGACGAGTAACTGCTGGGCGAGTTGAGCGTGAGGCACGCTGAGCCCTGGCCGTTGTTCCACATCTGCCAGTACATGCCGCCGTTGGTGCCAGTCTGGACACCGCAAATCGCCGCCGCCTTCGCGGCGCCCGGCAGAATCGCCGTCGCGGCGCCGGCCAGCGCCACGGCGAGCGCGGCACCGCCGACGAGCAGCCTGGAGCGGCCGCGTTTGCGGCTCCTTGGGGGTTCGGGGGAGGTGGGTGGGCCGTACATGTGCGTCCTTCTTTCTCGCTCATGACGCTTGGGAGGCTCGACAGGCGGCCCAAGAACTGTCGGCCAGCCATCATGAGCTTGGCGCTGGCGTGCCGTCAACACACCGGAAATAGCGCGGAAACCTCCGCTAAACCCCTTTACCTGTTCACGGCTAATTTCCACGGATCGCGAAACTTTCGATTTTCGAGTTACTTTCAGCCTGAATTCGCATGTCTGCGCGCGCGACGCGGGTCTTGACTATTGCGCGGGCTCCGCAGTTGGGTGGTCGTTATGCCGAGGAGCTACGCGCAGCTGACCGATGAGCAGGCCGAGCATTTCCTTGAGCGCGGCTTCGTGACGGTGCGGGGCGCCTTCGACGCCACCGCCGCGCGGGAGTGGCTGGACGACGCGTGGGTCCGCTTCGGGTATGACCGTGACGATCCGGGGAGCTGGGCAGAAAAGCGCATCCACCTGTCGTCGCGCTCCCATGTCGACGCGCGGACGTTCGCGCCCGATGCCTGGCGGACGGCCGCGGAGCTGAGCGGCGGACAGGAGCGGCTGCAGCTGCCCTGGCGGTGGGGGAACAGCTTCATCGCCAATCTCGGGGTGGGCGACGACCGGCCGTGGCAGCCGCCGTCAGCAGAGGTCGGCGGGTGGCACAAGGACGGCGACTTCTTCCTGCATTTCCTCGATTCCCCCGAGCAGGCGCTGCTGACCTTCGTGCTGTGGACGGACATGCTGCATAAGGGCGGCGGGACGTTCGTGGCGGCCGACTCGGTGCCTGTGGTGGCCCGGTTTCTCGCCGAGCACCCGCAGGGGGTGCTGCCAGGCGATTTCGACTACGCCGAGCTAATCGGGCAGTGCCGCGACTTCGTAGAGATGACCGGCGAAGCCGGTGATGTGGTGCTGTTGCATCCGTTCACGCTGCACGCCACGTCCCAGAACGTGCTTGGCGTTTCCCGGATCATCACGAATCCGGCGCTGGCGCTGCGCGAGCCGATGAACTTCAACCGACCGGACCCGGATGACTTTTCCCTGGTGGAGCGGGCGGTTCTGCGTGCTCTCGGGGTCAGTCGGCTCGATTTCGCGCCGACCGCGCCGCGGCAGGACGTGGTGCCCGAGCGGGTGCGCAGGCAGCGGGAACGAGAGGCGGCGGAAAACGCGCGGCTGGCCGCCGCCGCCGAGGGCACCGCGTAGTAATTAGGTGGTCAATGGAAAGGAGAACCGCGATGGGGATGCTTGACGGCAAGGTTGCCTTCATCACCGGAGCAGCCAGGGGGCAGGGCCGCGCGCACGCGGTGACCTGTGCGCGCGAGGGCGCGGACGTGGTCATTGTCGACGTGCTTGACCAGTTGCCGAGCGTGCCGTACAAGCTCGCCGTCCAGGCGGACCTGGACGAGACGGTCCGGCAGGTGGAGGCGCTCGGCCGGCGGGCGGTGGCGGTCAAGGCTGACGTGCGGTCGCAGCGCGAACTCGACGCGGCGGTGGCGGCCGGTCTCGCGGAATTCGGCAAGATCGACATCCTCATCGCCAACGCCGGGATCTGGACCATGGGCTCGTTCTGGGAACTCACCGACGAGCAGTGGGAGGAGATGATCGCCGTCAACCTCACCGGCGTGTGGAAGTCCGCCAAGGCGGTCGCCCCGCACATGATCGAACGGCGCGCCGGGTCGATCGTGATCATCGCCTCGGTCAACGCGCTGGAGGCCGGGCAGTACACCGCGCATTACGTGGCCGCCAAGCACGGCCTGATCGGGCTGATGCGGAACATCGCGCTGGAACTGGCCCCATACGGCGTCCGGTGCAACGCCATCAGCCCGGGCGCGATCAAGACGCCGATGACCAGCCACCAGGGCGCGCTCGACATGTTCGCCGGGCACCCTGGCGGCACCGAGGAAGACATGGCCGAGGCCGGCCACCACTACACCCTGCTCAAGGGAGCCTCGTTCCTGGACCCCCAGGCCGTCGCCGACACCGCGCTCTACCTCAACTCCGATCTGGCCGCGACGGTAACCGGCGTCACCATCCCGGTCGACGCGGGACACCTGACCCTATCCGGCTATAACCCGGTGTCGACGGCTGGCTGATCAGGGCTGCAGGACGATCCTGCCGGGGATGCCGCCCGCTGCCTTCGCGCTGAACGCCTCGACTGCCCGGGCGAGCGGGTATACGCCGCCGACCTGTGGGCGCAGGTGCCCATCGTCGACGAGGCGGGCGAGTTCGGTCAGCTGAGCGCGGCTGGACTCCTGCACGAAGACAACCTGCCTGATGTCGTCCCGGTCGGCGGGCAGCTTGGCGGCGGCCTTGATCGTGACCAGCGTTCCGCCGGGCTTGAGGAGGACGGGGGAGTGGTCGAGCACCTCGCCGCCGATCGTGTCGACCACCAGGTCGGCCTGGCCGGCCGCGTCCTCGAGGCGGTCTGCGTCCAGCGCGATGAAACGATCGGCGCCCAACTCGGTGGCCAGCTGCCTGGCCCGTTCGCGTCCGGTCCCGATCACCTGCGCGCCGGCCCAGCGGGCTAGCTGCACCGTCGCCGATCCGACCGCGCCGCCCGCGCCATGGATGACCACCGTCTGTCCCGGGGCCAGCTTTCCGTGGTCGAAAAGCGCCTGCCACGCGGTCAGGCCGGCCCGCGGCACCGACGCGGCGTGAACGTGGTCGGCGGTCCGCGGCTTCGGGGCCACGTTGCGCGCCTCCACGGCGACGTATTCGGCGGCCGCGCCGTCACGGAACTGGTCGGTGAGCCCGAACACCTCGTCGCCGACGGAGATTCCAGCCGTCCCGTATCCCAGCGCGGCGACGACGCCGGAGACCTCGTGACCGGGGATGATCGACGCCCGCCTGTGACCGGCCCGGCAGGTCCAGGTCGGCCAGTCGAGCTCGTTGTGCGTGATGCCGCACGCGGCGACCTTGACCAGCACGTCGCAGAGCCCGGGCTTGGCATCGGGCACCTCTTCGTAGACAAGCCCGCTGATGCCTGTTGGTTCGTGGATGCGGATGGCCTTCATCGCTGGTTCCCTTTCGGTCCTCGTCGTGCAAGCCGGCCGGATGGTGTCTTCTTCCGACCCATACGACAACACAACCGCCTGGTCTGTGAGCGGGGCGACGGCCCGATCAGCCGGGTGTGACCGGTGACCTGAGGAACAGGCAGAACGGATGCCCTGCGGAGTCGAGCATGACCCAGACATTCTCCTGTGGCTGGTGGCTGGCTACGGTTGCCCCCGTCTGCGTGGCCCAGGCGACCGCTGTGCCGAGATCAGCGACGGCGATGTCGAGATGCGCGGTGATGTGCTGCCTGCCCGCCTCGCTCGGCCACACGGGCGCCGAGTACTGGGCTTCGTACTCGAAGTTCAGGGTCGGACCGATGGCGCCGTCCGGAGGGCGCAGCTGCGCCCAGCCATCGGCCGGCGGAAACCCAGGCCGCGCGGGTTCCTCCACCGCGACCGGCCAGCCGAGCATGCGTGCGTAGAAAGCCGCGAGCCCGCGGGGATCAGGCGCGCTGATCGTCACCGACGTCACGTCCATCCTCGGTCGCTCCGTCATCGGAGGTCCTCCCCTGGGTGAGTGTCCAGACTGCGCTCTCAATAGAGTTACCGGATCGGGCGCTGCTGGGAGGTCGATTAGTGATCGGCAGGCTTCAGTGTGTGGTTCTGGACTGTCCGGATGTCGCAGAACTCGCCGGCTTCTACCAATCGCTTCTTGGCGGCACGGTCAACCAGCCGGATCACAGGTGGGCAGTCAGTGACAACTTCTCGACGCTTCACACGGGTCCTGGCTTCGTACTCGCGTTCCAGCGCGTGACCGGCTACCAGGCTCCCCGGTGGCCTGACCCCGGCCACCCGCAACAGTTTCATCTGGATATCGATGTCGCGGATCTCGACCAGGCCCACGAACAGGTCCTAGGTCTCGGCGCCACGTTGCTGCATATCGACGCCCGTGGCTGGAGGATCTTCGCGGACCCGGCAGGGCATCCCTTCTGTCTGCTCAGCGGCTAACGAAGCCGGGCGTCATACGGGGTACTTCTTGGGTCCTTGGGTGATGGTGCGGCCGGTTGGGGTGGTCCACTGGTGGAAGCCGGGGCGTGGCTGGGTGAGTGTCCAGCCCTTGGTCTGCTTGACCTTGTGACATCTGCGGGACCGGGCGCCTGCGTTGCAGGCGCAGGTGCGGCCGCCCTGGTGGTAGGGGATGGCGTGCTCGAAGTCGGACTCGCGGGCGTGGCGGGAGCAGCACGGGAACGTGCATTCGCCGTCGCGGACCTGGACCAGGTGGCGGAGCAGATCGCCCGGCTGGTAGCCGCGTGACTCATACCGGTGGTCGCAGTCGTAGACGGGGATGGGGTGCAGGTCGACGGTGAGGTCGGTGCCGTCGGGCAGCGTGAGTGTCCAGGTGCCGTAGCCGTCGGGTGGTCCGGGTCCGTCGCGGGGGGTGAAGGCCCAGGGTCTGTTCCTGGTGGCGGGCGGCGGGTGCTTGCCGGGCCGGGTTCTGGTTTTCCGGGCGCAGCCGTGGCCGATGGCGGTGCCGTCGGGGCTGGTGATGGTGATGTGCCAGGTGCTGTGGGGGCTGCGGGCGGCGGCTGCGGCCAGGTCGCGGGAT
>Ga0126381_100000591_pt1 | contig 39969 bp, 39 predicted proteins | sample PanSoiMetPlot_28_FD_96465 | JGI IMG/M metagenome (GOLD analysis project Ga0126381, IMG submission 96465) | Tropical forest soil microbial communities from Panama - MetaG Plot_28 | ecosystem: Environmental > Terrestrial > Soil > Tropical forest > Bulk soil | place: Panama | collected 2016-02-17 | reverse complement strand
GAAAAATTGGCCAGCGCCCTGGACATGCTGCTTGAAGCGGAAGCATTGAGCCGTACCACCGCGGTTCCTGCCCAGGCCGTGTGCGGCCGCGCGCTGATGAATATCGCCGCCTTGGCGAAAGGCCGATAGGGCATGACCTAAATGCTGAAAGTGCGTGTGATTCCCTGCCTCGATGTGAAGGATGGCCGTGTGGTCAAGGGCATCAATTTCGAGCAGTTGCGCGATGCCGGTGATCCGGTCGAGCAGGCGATTGTCTACGATGCGGCCGGCGCCGACGAGCTTTGCTTTCTGGATATCACCGCAAGTCACGAAGCACGCGGCACGTTGCTGGATGTGGTCAGACGCACGGCTGAGGTTTGCTTCATGCCGCTGACTGTGGGTGGCGGCGTGCGCAACTTGGATGATATACGCGCGCTGCTTCTGGCTGGCGCAGACAAGGTTTCAATCAACACCGAAGCAGTCTTGCGCCCCGAATTCGTGCGCCAAGCGGCGGAGAAATTTGGCAGTCAATGTATCGTAGCGGCGATTGACGCCAAGCAGGGAGCCCATAATCACAATGGTCCGCCCTTCGAAGTCTTTACTCATGGCGGGCGGCGCGCTACGGGGATCGACGCGGTCGCGCATGCCAGAAGGCTGGTGGACTATGGCGCCGGCGAAATTCTTCTGACTTCCATGGACCGCGATGGCACCAAATCGGGTTATGACATCCAACTGACTCGCGCGGTGAGCGATGCGGTTCCCGTGCCGGTGATTGCTTCAGGCGGGGTGGGTTCGTTGGACGATCTTGTCAACGGCGTTACCGAAGGTCATGCCAGTGCCGTCCTGGCAGCTTCGATCTTTCATTTTGGCCAAGCCAGTATCGCGCAGGCCAAGGCCGCGCTAGCGGCGGCGCACATTCCGGTGCGTACATAAGCGCTGCCGGCCTGCGTTAGCGGGGCGCGCGTCCTAGCCGTTGCAATGGCAGGCATTTGCCCTAAATTCGCTGCCCATGGACGATCCCCGCCCCGCTTCCATCCACTCGCTTGTGCGCAAAGGCTTAGGGCCTGCCCAGCCGGTCAAGGCGGGCCCCGCCAGGATCAACCGCACAATGCGTCCGGAAGACGTGTTCCGTGCCACCCTGTCGGATTGTCTGGCGCAATTGACCGCGAACGTCGCCACCCTGCGGGCAGGCCGCTCGGTCGAAGGTTTGCATCAATTGCGCGTTGCTCTCCGCCGGTTGGAAGTGCTGCTCAAGGCCTTCGGCGAGGAGTTTCAACAAGCGTGGCTGGGCGAATTGCGGGGCCGCGCCAAGATCCTGTGCAGCCGCCTGGGCCCTGCCCGCGATCTGGACGTTTTTCTTACTGAGCTTCTCGAAGCGCCTGCAGAAGAGAGGGAGCGCGATGCGTTCCTTAACCTCCGTGCCCGAATGGAGGACATGCGCGACAGGGCCTGGAAGGAGGCGACCGAGTCCGTCGCGGGTGCAGATTTTGCGCTCTTCACGGAGGATGTCGCGGCCTTGGCCCATTCGCGGTTGCCGCTGGCGCGCGACACGAAACTGTCCAGGGTGGCAAGGCGCTTGCTCGACCGGCAACAGGCGCGCGCGCTGAAGCGGGGGCGCAAGGCCCAGGATGCCGACGAAGTCCATTTGCATCGTTTGCGCATCGCGCTCAAGAAATTGCGCTACACCGCCGAATTCCTGGCACCGCTCTATCCCAAGCGCAAAGTGAAGCAGTATGTGCGCGAATTGCGCGGACTTCAGGAACATTTGGGCGCCATCAACGATATCGCCCATGTCCGCGCCACTATGGCGACGTTGCTGCGCGAACCCGAGAGCAAGCGGATAGCGCCGGGCGAGCGATTTGCGGCGGGTCTGGTGGCGGGCTGGTATCGGGCACAGCGGCCTCATATCGCCAAACAGGCACTCAGACGCTGGAAGAGATTCAGCAAAGTCAAACCCTTCTGGATTTAGCCGGGATCTCTTATATCGAGAGCCGCTGCGGTTCGTGCGAAGCGGCGCCGGAGGACAAAGTCCGGATCGGCCGCAGTGCCGCTACGGCCATCGCTCTTTTCCTGTTCACGCCAAAAACATTCCGGCTAAACAGGCTCGATTCTAACCCGCAATTCCACGTTCAACGCATGAATGACGGGAACGCCGTCGCGCGCCAAGCTGAGGATCATGACTCTGGAAACATCGAGCTCCGCCGGCATCGGCGTTCTCATGTCCCAATCGCTCGCCAAAGTATAGGCGGCGCGAAGCACGCCCAGATGCGCTACGGCAATGGCGTCACGCTCAGCGCGCGCCACATCCTTCAGAAACGATGCCACGCGGGCGTGTAACTCCTCCGTTGATTCGCCTTCTGGAGGACGAAATTCGAGTCCGTGTCCGGCTCGTGTGAAGGCGTCCTTGCCATCGCGCGCCAAAATCTCGGCACGACTCAACCCTTCCCATTGGCCCCAATTCTGCTCCATCAGGCGCGGATCCAAAATGGGGTCGATAAACCCCAGCGCTTCAGCGGTCTGGCGCGCGCGCTGCATTGGACTGGCGTAGGCGCGTGCGGCTTCGAAGGACAGGGGCGGCAGAAGTCCCCGCACCTGCATCAGGCCTTCTTCGCTCAAAGGGATGTCCGTCCGGCCTTGGATGCGGCCTTGCGCATTCCATGCCGTTGGCCCATGGCGCAAGAGCGCCAATTTCAAAGATCTATCTCCACCAGTACCGGCACATGGTCCGAGGCTTTCTGCCAGCCGCGCATCTTCTTGAGGATGCATTGCGATTTGAGCGCGCTTTTGAGTCCTGGGCTCAGCCACACATGATCGAGGCGCCGCCCGCGATCCGACGCTTCCCAATCCTGGGCCCGATAGCTCCACCAGGAATAGATTTTTTCATGTTCCGGAATGAAGGCACGGGTGGCGTCGGTCCAGTCGAACGCCGCCTGAGCTTCACCCAGAAGACGGGTTTCCACCGGCGTGTGACTTACCACGTCCAGAAGCTGCTTGTGACTCCAGACGTCATTTTCCAGCGGCGCCACATTGAGATCGCCTACCAGCATCACCGGTTCGCTGCGCGAGAGTTTGCGCGCAGTGAAGGTTTTTTCCATCTCGCTGAGGAAATGCAATTTGTGGGCAAATTTCTCGTTCTTTTTGGGGTCGGGAATGTCTCCGCCCGCCGGCACGTAGAAATTATGAAGCTCCAGACCGTTCTCGAACGTCACCGCCATGTGCCTGGCATGACCCTCGCGGCAAAAATCCTGGGTACCGGTCCTTTTGAAGGGCGTCCGCGAGAGCACGGCAACTCCGTGATACGCCTTTTGACCGCGGATTGCCTGGTGGACGTAGCCTAACTTGGCCAGGGGGGCTTTGGGGAAAAGCTCGTCTACGACCTTGGTTTCCTGCAGGCACAGGACATCCGGTTGATGCTCTCGCAAAAACCGGGTCAGGAGGTGGATGCGGTGCCGCACCGAATTGATGTTCCAGGTGGCGATTTTCACGGATTGCAATCCCTTTATGCTGCAAGTGCGTACCGACTTAATGGAATATTATTGCGCGCCGAATAAGTCTTATACATCAATGTAGTATCGTCATTCACCAATGATTGACGTTGACATTTAGGTCGTAAATCATTCACTTGAATGCGCTCTCATCGCTACTTATATCGCAGTGCAGCATAAGACCCAATTCCGGGTCTGTTTTGAGGGAGCCATCCATGGCTATTTTTTCTAGTCCCAGCGTCTCCATCCTCGACAAAGTGACCGGGGCGGTCACTTTCCTAAGCGCCGTCCTGATCCTTGCCACTCTGGCCGCGGCCGTCTAATGACGCCAATGGCCAGCGCGCTCGAGGACTGACATCGAGCGGGTCGCGCCCACCCAGGGCGTACCGCTCGAGCCCAGCCCAGGCGATCATGGCCGCATTGTCTGTGCAGTAAGCGGGCGGCGGGACCCGAATCTCAAATCTGTGACTTTCCGCCAAATGCTTCAAGCTTTCGCCAATCGTTCGGTTGGCGGCCACACCGCCGGCAACCACCAGAACGGGCGCCGCTGCCTTGGGAAAATCCCCGCGAAATTGGCCCATGGCCTGGGCGGTCCGATCGCAAAGGATATCGATCACCGCCTTTTGGAATGACGCGCACACGTCATCGATTTGCACCTCTCTCTGCGCCGTCAGCTGACGCACCGCTGTCTTCAAGCCGGAAAAAGAAAAATCCATGCCGCCACGGCCCAACAAGGGCCGAGGCAAGGCATAGGCGTGTGGATTTCCGCTCGCTGCCCGCTTTTCCACATTCGGACCGCCGGGATAGGGCAGGCCGATCAGCTTTGCGGTCTTGTCGAAGGCCTCCCCCACTGCATCATCCATGGTGCTGCCATAAAGGCGGAACTTTATCGGTCCCTCCACCGCCAGGATTTGGCAGTGGCCGCCAGAGATCAGGAGCAGCAAAAAAGGAAAAGTAACGCCATGGGTAAGCCGGGCCGTAAGCGCGTGTCCGGCCAAATGATTGACCGCCAGAAGGGGTTTTCCAGTCGCCAGCGCCAAGGCTTTTGCAGTGGTGAGGCCCACCATCACTCCGCCAATCAAACCGGGGCCTGCGGTGGCGGCGATGGCATCCACATTTTCCAGCGTGATGCCTGCCTGCGAAAGCGACTGCTCGACCAAGTCATCCAATATTTCCAGATGGGCCCGGGAGGCGATCTCCGGCACAACTCCGCCATACGGCGCGTGCGCCTCATTCTGGCTGAAGACAATATTGGACCGAATCCGGCCCGGACCGGGCGGCAACCCTGTGACCACGGCAGCGGCGGTTTCGTCGCAGCTGGTTTCCAGGCCTAATATCGTCAAATCGTCCAAGGGAGATCCTTCGTCTCCTCTAAATCAGACGAGGGGCGGCCAAAGCAAGGAAGAACGGGTGAAGATTCTGGTCACAAGGCCCCTTCGGGATGGCGAGGAGATCGCCCGCCGCCTAGCCACCATGGGTCATGAAGCGCTGTTAGCCCCTCTGCTGGCTGTCCAATTTTTCGAGGGCGCGCCTCTAGATCTTGCCGGCGTTCAAGCCATTCTGGTCACAAGCGCCAATGGGGTCCGGGCGCTGGCGCGACACACCTCGAACCGTGATATCGCCATTTTCGCGGTGGGTCCGCAAAGCGCGGAAGCCGCAGAGAGAGAAGGCTTTGTCCGCGCACGGACTGCGGACGGTGATGCCATGGCCCTGGCCGCCGCGACTGCCAATTGGGCCGATCCCCGCGACGGCCTTTTGCTGCATGCGGCCGGAGAAGAAGCAAGCGACGCATTATGCGAGAAACTGAGGACACAAGGTTTTGCCGTAAAGCGGCAAACGCTTTATCGCATGGAAAAAGTGGAGCAATTGCCCGGCGACGCGGCGCAAGCCATTCGCCACGGCGATGTTCAGGCGGCCTTGTTTTTCTCTCCGCTAAGCGCCGGTCTATTTGCTGACTGCGTGAAGAAGTCCGGTATTTCCACCGATCGCCTGACCGCCATCTGCATTAGCCCCAGTACCGCCGGATCTCTCAAGGATCTGTCCTTTGCCGAAATCCGCATTGCTGCCGAACCAAATCAGGCGGCACTACTCGCCTGCCTTTGATCCGGACCCGGCAGCCTGCCGGTTCGACGCGAAGATCGCCAATTCGGCCGCGGCGTGGGGCATCAATTGCGAGGGCGCTCGATCCATTCGGGATCGCGCGCGGCAATTTCTTCGTGCGCATAGCCAGAAAGCTCCGGGCCGACGGGACCCGCGCATTCTGCCAACTCAGCAGAAGTCAATGGCGACGCGCGATGACTGTGAAAAGACAAAGATCCGCAGCGCGCTCCCGGCGCTTACATCAGTGTCGCGAAGTGGCGAATTTCACGCGGTTTCAATCCGGATCAGAGATAGCGCGTCATTGGCAGCCTTGAGCGCGATATCGCGGCTTTCCCCCGTCGCCAGGACCATTGCGCCGGGGGGTCTTTTGTCACTGGCCTTCGGTATCACATCCCCAGGCTTGGCGGTGACGACCAAATCAGCAACACCGGCGACACGACGCGCATCTTCCGCGCCTTTAATGGCGGTCACCCTGCCCGGCGTGGGAAAGGCATAGCGCTGCACCACCGGCACAAAGTGATTGGGCGTGACCTCCTCCTCCGTCACTTCCTCTCCGAGCGCAACCTTGATGGCAGCGCCGATAAAATCGACGCCCGTGTTCAAGGGGATTTCCTTGGTGCAGAAAAATCCCCCCGAAAGCCTCGTCGCCAATTCGATCACATGGGGCTCCCCGTCATGCACTACGATATCGACCTTCACTGTTCCTTCGGTGACGCTCATGGCTTTTGCGGCGCGCGCCACCAGGTCCCGCACCTTATGCTGGACTTCTTCGGGCAGTTGGCTCGGCAGATCGCCGCCATTCTCAATGAAGAATGGAGCGTAACGCTCCAGATATTCGTAATTGCGGTCTGAGAAGCCGGGCGTGAAACAGCGCCCGCCGGTAACCAGGCTTTCAGTAGAGACCTGGGGACCTTCCAGATATTGCTCCACCATCACGCGCTGGGTGGGAGAATAGGATCGCGCCAGCATGAAGGCCTTGGCGAGGTCCTCGACTTTGGCTACGCGCTGCACGCCGCGCCCTCCTCTGCCGTCTACAGGCTTGATCACAAGGTCGCGGCCGCGCTCCACCGCAACGCGCTGCAATTCCTGTGGGGTGGCGACTTCGCGAAACCACGGCACGGCCACGCCTGCGTCGCGAAAGCACTTTTTCATCGCCAGCTTGTCGCATGCCAATTCCGCTACTCGGACCGGCAATCCGGGCAAGTTCAGGCGGTCGGCCACTATGGCCGCGGTGATGGGCGCGTCGGCCGCAACACAAAGCACGCCGTCAATCTTGCGGATTTTGCGGTTGTAACGCGCGGCCGCCGCCGCGGTCTCTTCCGAGCCATATATGTCAGCGATCAGGCAGGAGTCGGCGAACGCAAATCCGGGCGCCTCTGGATCAAGATCGGAAACGACAACATTCAGTCCCATCTCCTTGGCACGCTTGGCCGCGTCAGCCGCTTCGACACCGCCCGAGACGATCAAAATTGTCTTGCCGCTGGTCATAGGAGGTATTCATTCCTTAGAAATAAAGATCGCCATTGACGTTGAAAGTCTGCGCGGTGATGTAGACGGCAGAGATAGACCGTCAGCTCCCTCGTGAAGCATTCCAGCAGATAGGAATAGTGGAGGGAATTTTGGCCGCAGAAATCGCAACGCGGCCGGTCGGCGAGCATGGGCCAAATCCAGCGAAGATCCGGTAACCATTGTCCGCCGGTCGGCGTTAAATTTCTAATAATTGACACATATACCGGGGCGTTCCGCATAGCCCGTGGCACGGCACCTGCCTGTCAGCGGGGCGGCAAAGGTGGCGAAGGGCGACAAATTCAGCCGCGACCAAGGCTTGCAGGTTCAGACTTAGAACCGAGCGGCGTGGACAGTGCCTGCAGCCGTTCTTATCTTCTCGCCAGGCTTCAACCAAAGGAATGATGATGCCCTCGCCCCGTCCCGCCCTGCTTTGCATCCTCGATGGCTGGGGCTGGCGGGAAGACAAGCAAGACAACGCTATCGCTGAGGCGTGCACCCCCAACTACACCCGTATGCTGAAAGATTGTCCGCATGCGTTGCTCTCCACTTCGGGCCGGGCGGTCGGCCTGCCACATGGCCAAATGGGCAATTCCGAAGTGGGACACATGAATATCGGTTCGGGCCGGGTCGTGGCGCAGGACCTGCCCCGAATCGATGTGGCGATTGAAGATGGTTCGCTCGGCGGCCGGCCCGTCTTGCGGGAACTAATCGCGAAAACCCGGGCGGCCAACGGCGCCGTCCACCTGATGGGCCTGCTTTCGCCGGGAGGGGTCCATTCCCACCAGGATCATATGGCGGCGCTGGTCAGGATACTTGCCGAGGCCAAGCTTCCCGTGTTTGTCCACGCCTTCCTGGATGGGCGCGACACGCCGCCCAGAAGCGCCAAGGACTTTATTGAGAAATTCCTCAGGGACATCGAAGGCGCGCCCGGCGTGAGGATGGCGAGCGTGTCGGGCCGCTATTACGCCATGGACCGCGACAAACGCTGGGACCGGGTGAAGAAAGCCTATGATGCGCTGGTGGACGCGAACGCGCCCCGTCAGTCGGACATATTCGCCGCTCTTGACGCGTCATATGCCGGGGAAGCCGGCGACGAGTTCGTGGTACCCGCGGTCTTGGGCGATTATGCCGGCATGGCCGATGGCGATTCGCTGTTGTTCGCCAATTTCCGCGCCGATCGCGCGCGCGAGATTTCGCTAGCCCTGCTAGACAAGGGGTTTAATGGCTTCGAGCGGGCGCGCGTGGTGAAATTCTCAGCCGCCGCCGGTGTGACGGAATATTCCGAAGAATTGGCTACCATGATGATGGCGATTTTTTCGCCCGAAGATGTGCGCGAAACTTTGGGCGAAACGATGGCCGAGCATGGCCTGAAGCAATTGCGTATCGCCGAGACCGAAAAATACGCCCATGTCACCTTCTTCCTGAACGGCGGGCGCGAAGATCCTTTTCCCGGCGAAGATCGTATCCTGGTGCCAAGCCCCAAAGTCTCAACCTACGATCACAAGCCGGAGATGAGCGCCTATGAAGTTACCGACAAGCTGGAAGAGGCGATCGGGAGCGGCAAATATGATCTCATTGTCGCCAACTATGCCAATCCCGACATGGTAGGTCACACGGGGATAATGCCGGCGGCGATAAAGGCAGTGGACACGATCGACGAATGCCTGGGGCGGTTGCGCGCGGCAATCGAAAAAGCCCATGGCGTCATGCTACTCACTGCCGATCATGGCAATATCGAGATGATGAAGGATCCCAAGACCGGCGAGCCGCACACGGCGCATACCACGTTCGATGTTCCGATCGTGGCGATCAACGCGCCCAAAGGGACAATGCTGGAAAACGGCCGCTTGTCCGATGTCGCACCCACCATGCTGGCCCTGATGGCCATCAAGCAGCCTGCGCCCATGACCGGTCATTCTCTTCTTCGGAAAGGCTAGAGTATGCTTTTCCCAGGTGGAATCGCCTGTGCCGGAGGGAAGTTGGGGCGCGGGCGGGAGAAGGGCGGAGGCCGCAGCGACGCCCTCCCGACGAGCGCGGAGTTTATCCTGCGGCCGCGCTTCGCGCGGACCGGGGGGACGAACCTGTGACGCAAAAGATTTTGGCCACTACGGGTATGAGTTCTGGCGGGTGCCCGCCGTACCGTGGCGCTCGACCGGTGACCCCCGCGTCGCTTCTCGCGCCACTTTTTGCTGACCTCGCGCGCCACAATGCAATGCGGACTACCTTGGAAAATCATGCTCCGGGATTGCGCGGCGCCATCGTTATTCTTGCGATCATAGGCACACTGGCAGCGCGGGCGGCGCCAGCAGCGCCCTATAAGCAGGTCACCGTGGAAATGGTGCCGCGCCCCCGGCCGTTGATCCAAAACGCGGCGCAGCCGGATACTCCGCTTGATCTTTCCAAAGCGCTCCCCGGCAAGGGCCTGGGCCAACTCCCCTCCAGCGCGCAGCAATTGGGTAAGCTTCAAGCCGAGATGGCCCGCGATAAGCCGGCGTTGGCGGAGGCCAAACAGAAGAGCGAGCTTCTATCCCAAGAAGCCTCCAGCCTGCGCCAGAAATTGATCGCCACGGCAGCGCGTGTGGAAAGCCTGGAACAGGAAACCATCACACTCGACAGCGAGATTGCGCAGTTGGAGCAGCAGAATGACGCGCTCACCAATGGCTTCGAGCGCGACCGGATTTCTGTGACCAAACTGCTGGCGATCCTGGAACGGCTGCAGCACGACATGCCGCCAGCCTTGGCGGTGAGGCCCGACGATGCGCTGGCCGCGGCGCGGGGCTCCATGCTGGTGGGCACGAGCCTGCCGCCGCTTTACGCCCAGGCAGCCAAGCTCGCCGCCCGGATCGATGCGCTGAAAGCGACGCGGCTGGCCCTGGTCAAGCGCCGCGCCGACGCCGCCAAAGTCGCGGAGACGCTGGGAAAGGCGCGCGCAGATCTCGAGGCGCTGACCAACCAAAAAGAGGCGGAAGCGGAGGCGGCTGGCGGCGCCTATGACGCGCTCAAAAATCGGCTCGCCATCATTGCCGCACAGGCGGCGGACTTTCAGGCTTTGGTCAGTCGGGTGGCCACCCTCAGGCGGGAGGGCAGCGACGACCGCGGGATCGTTACTGTCGCTGCGGCCAATGCAAGTTCCCTGGGTCCCCTCGCCAAAGGGTCATTATTGCCGCCAGTGGTCGGAACCATCGCTCCGGTCGGCACCGGAATCGAGGAAAACGCTAAGGAAAGCAGCAAAAATCCGGGCCTCACTTATGAGACCCAGCAGGGCGCCCAAGTAATCGCGCCGTCGGATAGCCGCGTTCTTTTCGCGGGGCCTTACCATAAATCGGGACAGGTCTTGATCCTGGAGATAACCACTGGCTACGATCTGGTGCTGGCCGGACTCGGGCGCGTGACCGTGCGGCCGAACGACGAATTGTTGGCGGGCGAACCCGTCGGAAACATGCCAGCAGAAAGCGGTTCGTCCGTCGAACGGCTTTATTTCGAATTGCGAGAGAACGGTCATGGGCTGGATCCTCGACCGTGGTTGAGCGTGGTATTGCGGAAGGCAAAGGGAACATGAAGAAAATTGCACTCGTGGCGCTGGGCGCCGTAGCTGGATTTGGCGTGGCGTTGAGTGTGCTGCCCGAAGCAAAGGGCGCCAGCGACATGGGCGCCTATCAGAGCCTCGATCTTTTCTCGAACGCATTTGAAAGGGTGCGCGCGAATTATGTGCGTCCCGTGCAGGACAGCGAGCTAATAAATGCCGCGATCCAGGGCATGGTAACGAGCCTCGATCCGCATTCGAGCTACATGGATGCGAAGGCTTACAATGATATGCAGATCACCACCAAAGGTGAGTTCGGCGGCGTCGGAATCGAGGTGACGCAGGAAGATGGGCTGATCAAGGTGATCTCACCCATCGATGGAACACCAGCCGCCAAGGCCGGCATCAAGCCGGGCGACCGCATCGCCGGCATCGACGGCGTGTCCATAGCGGGGTTGCCCTTGAACGACGCAATCGACAAGATGCGCGGACCGGCAGGCTCCAAGATTACGCTCACCGTACTGCGTGAAGGCGAGAAAAAGCCGTTCGACGTCACTTTGCAGCGCGCAGTGGTACAGGTGGATGCCGATACGTGGCGGCGTGAGGGCGATATCGGCTATGTCCGGCTTCCCGGTTTCAATGAGCAGACCGCTTCCGGCCTGGAAAAGGCGGTGCGGGAGCTGAAAAAGCAGATCGGGCCGGGCGTCAAGGGCTACATCATCGACCTGCGCAACAATCCCGGCGGCCTGCTGGATCAGGCGATCCAGGTGTCGAGCGATCTGCTCAATGGCGGTGAAGTCGTCTCGACCCGCGGCCGCCACCCCGAAGACACGCAGCGCTATGACGCGAAAGGGGGCGGCGACATCACCGGCGGCAAGCCCGTCGTGGTGCTGATCAATGCAGGCACCGCATCCGCCTCGGAAATTGTCTCGGGTGCTCTCCAGGATCACAAGCGCGCCACCATTGTGGGAATGACCAGCTTCGGCAAAGGCTCAGTCCAGACCATCATTCCGCTGGGCGAAGGCGGCGGCGCGCTGCGTCTGACCACGGCCCGCTATTTCACGCCATCGGGCCATTCCATCCAGGCGCAAGGCATAATCCCCGACATCGCGGTGGCTCAGGGCGATGAAGCCAACGTTCCCAAGATTGCGCGCCCGTCGGAAGCGGATTTGCCCGGCCACCTGATCGGCGAGCCGGTTGCGAAGAAGAACAATGCCCCGGTGATCCAGCCCGCGCCCGGAAAGAAGTATGATGACTTTCAGCTCTCCTATGCCGAGGATCTGCTCAATGGGAAGATGACGGTTGCCACGGCGGGGAAACCGACTAAGGCGGACTAACGGTTAGAGTTCTGGGTGCCGTCATTTTGTGTCCCCGCCTGGCTTCCTCGCGGTGAGCGCTCTATAAGCCTGGACCAAGACAAGAAAGGCGCCTTCACAGGCGCCTTTTTCTTTTCTCCTAGAGCTTGGTCCTGCCCATCCTCCCCGCGCACGCGAAGCGTGCTGGCAGGGTGGTGCCCGTAACAAGCCCTCAGACGTACGAAGTGCGGAGGGGTTCATAAATTAACCAGCCCCTAACCTCCACCGACCAGAATCCTACAGCCATGACCGCCGCGATTGTCCCTTCCCGCGCCGCGCGCGCCCTTGCACTCACCAGCGCCAGCGCGCTTTGCGCCCTGACGGCGGCGATTCTTGCGATTTCGGTCCTGGGCAAAGTCCATCGTCCCGAGGTAGTGCTCGATATCTCTATCCCCGCGGCGCATCCAAAGCTCGCTCCACACCGCCCGTTTGCGGCAATGCCTGCCCAGCCCGCAAGGCGGATCGACAAATTGGAATATGCCGGGCGTGCCCTGATCGCCGATCCCGCTTTGATTGAAAACAGTCCCCAGGGACCTATCCCCCGCATTTCCGATGACGGCCGCAAACCCATGGTTGCCTATGCCGCTCCGGCGGCGAGCGGAAAATTCAGGATTGCCGTCGTGGTGTCGGGTCTTGGCCTGAGCGCCAAAGCGACCGAGGCGGCCATCAGCGCCCTGCCCGCAGGGGTAACGCTGGCGTTCGAGCCCTATGGCGATGACGTACAGCAATCGGTGTCCGTGGCGCGCGAAAAAGGCCATGAGGCGCTGCTGGAAATTCCGATGGAGCCATTGGATTTTCCGGACAGCGACCCTGGTCCCAACACATTGCGCTCGGGCGTAGAGATGGATGGCAATGGTCAGCGGCTCAACTGGGCCATGTCGCGCTTCACCGGCTACGCCGGCGTGACCAATCTTCTGGGTCAACGCTTCCTGTCGGACTCGGATGCGCTTTCTCCCGCCATGGTGCAACTGGCGCAACGTGGACTTTATTTCTTCGACGATGGTGGGGCAGCGCAATCGGTTGCTTCTGACGTCGCCGGCCAGGCCGGAACGGCCTTTGCCAAGGCCACCGGGAGGCTGGATGAAGTTCAAAGCGCGCTGGAGATCGACAAGCATCTTTCCGACTTAGAGACGGAAGCGCGCGCCCATGGCACAGCGATTGGATCGGGCTTTCTTTATCCCGTGACGGTGGAACGCATCGCCACCTGGGCGAAGGGGCTCGAGGGCAGGGGGTTTGTCCTTGTCCCCGTCTCCGCGATAGTGAGCCAATCCAAGTAACGGCGCGGGTCTTTTGCCTCTTGAGTTTGTCGGCCATGCTCACTCCCTTCGCACGCTGCGCGTAGCCCCCTGCTCAAGTGGCAAAATCCCTCGCGCCAATGCTAAGAGAGCATATGCCTTCTTCTCTTCCATACCGGCCCGCTGTGGGCGTAATGCTCTTGAACCACGAGGGCCTGGTTTTCGTCGGTAAGCGCATTGATCAAACCCTCGAAGGCTGGCAAATGCCTCAAGGTGGCATTGACAAGGGCGAAGAGCCTCGCGAGGCGGCACTGCGCGAACTGAAAGAAGAAACGGGCACCGACAAGGCCAGGATAATTGCCGAAATGCCAGACTGGGTGACCTATGATCTGCCTCCGCATTTGTTGGGAATAGCCTTTCACGGCAAATTTGGCGGCCAGCGCCAGAAATGGTTCGCCATGCGTTTCACGGGCAAGGACCGCGACATCGATCTTCATGCGCATGACCCGGAATTTTCCGATTGGAAATGGCTGGCAATCGAGGATTTGCCGGGCGTCATCGTTCCCTTCAAGCGCGATACCTATGCCAAAGTGGTAACGGCGTTCCGGCACCTGGCCAAGCCCTTATGACCAGGAAAAGGCCGCCCGTCGTGATGATCCATGGAGGGTTCTGCGGGCCCTGGGCCTGGGACGGTTTTGTCGCGCGCTTTCGTAAACAGGGCTATGAGCCATTGGTCCCGGCTTTGCGTCATCACAATGGCGGCAAACCGCCGTCTGCGCTGGCCACCACCAGCCTGACAGATTATGCGGCCGACTTGGAAAAATTGGTCGCGGGACTCGATTCGCCGCCGGTGCTTGTAGGCCATTCCATGGGCGGCCTTCTGGCGCAGATGCTGGCGGCGCGGACCCCAATCGCCGCCGCCGCGCTTTTGGCGCCGTCGCCACCGTGGGGCATCCCCCCTTCCACCCTGTTCGAGATCGGCGCGGCGCACGGGCTGATGTTGCACGTGGGGTTCTGGAATACGATTCTCGAACCCAATTTCGCGGTCGCTGCCGCGCATTCGCTAAACCGCTTCCCCAAGACGGAGCAAGAAGAAGTTTTCAAACGCTTCGTGCCGGAATCCGGTCGCGCCACCTTTGAGGTGTTGCATTGGGGTCTGGACATGCGTCGCGCAAGCGAAGTTGACCCGCGCAAAATCACCCGCCCCCTTCTATTCCTAACCGGTGCTGCCGACCGCATTAGCCCGCCAGGGACCGTCAAACGGGCAGCAGGGCTGTACCGGGACCTCGCGATTTACGAAACATTGCCGGAGATGAGCCATTGGCTTGTCGGCGAACCGGGCTGGGAAACAGTCTGCGACCGGGTATTGGGCTGGCTCGATACGGTCTAACTTGGCGGCTCGGCGCCGCTTGGCCCGACGGATCAGTGCGCCCCCTTCGGATGTGCTGGCGGCTGGCCGGTGTCGCACGCAAAACACAAAAAGGCCAGCACTCACAGCGATTACACTGGCAAGAGACAGATCAAGCGAGGATGTTTCAAGGAGCCGTTCTCGTGGCACCGAGCCGGCTCATTATGCTGGCGGAGGGAAGGGGAATGTCGGCCAGGGGAACTGAACGGGGCGCCGCCGAGACACCGCGCTCGATCCGGTCGGCGATGCGTTCCGCCGAGCCCGCGAGCACGGAAAGTTCGTCGATATGCAGCCGGGCGCGCTTGAGCCTCTCATCCAACGTGCCCGCCGCTTCGCCCGCCGCGGATTTAAGCGCGCGAAGGCTGGTGCCCGCCCCGGCGATGGCCATGTTGAGTTCACCGATGGTGCGGCTCAAGCCTTCCTGGCCCTTGCGCACTGCAGCCAACCGGCGTTCCAGCACGATGCAATAGCAAAGCGTGGCGGCCAGCAAAACTTCCAAGGCGATCTCGACACAAATAGTCAGGGTCATGGCCGTCTCTCGCCCGAAATCGCCTCAGCGTTTTCGCCACCGGCTTCGGCCGTTTTGTCCTTCTTCCCCATTGCATGCGCCTCGGGCTTTTTGCTGGGCCGCACGGTAAGGAAACGTGGTTAACGTGCGGTTGAAATCGCCGACAGCGCCCTCTTCACCCCAGCAAGATTTTCCACCTTACATCGGTAGAACGCGGGAAAGCCCGCAAAAAAAGGCCTTCGGGCTTGGCACGAACGCTTCAATTAGTGGGCGGGCAGACCGGAAAGGATCTGCAGCACTTGGATAATTCACTTCTCGTTAGTTTTCGCAAAAAGATCGCGGCTCTCGGTTCGATGGACGTGATCGCGAACAACCTTGCCAACATGCCACCGTCTGGATTCAACCGAGACGGTGCAATTCGAGGAATATGTCCGCCAGGTGCGGCCGGCGGGATGGCGGCACGAAACAATTAATCGTCCCTATAAACCTTCTCGCGCCGCTCGTGGCGTTCCTGCGCCTCTATGGACAGCGTGGCGATAGGCCTCGCGTCCAGGCGCTTCAGGGATATCGGCTCGCCCGTCTCTTCGCAGAAACCATAAGAGCCATCCTCAATCCTGCGCAGTGCCGCGTCGATCTTGGCGATCAGCTTTCTCTGTCGGTCCCGGGTGCGCAATTCGAGCTGCCGCTCGGCTTCGGTTGAAGCTCGGTCGGCCAAGTCGGCATGAGGGATGGTTTCGGCTTGAAGATTTTGGATGGTCTCGCGGCTTTCCTTGAGGATTTCTTCCTTCCAGGAATTTAATTTGCGGCGGAAATATTCCCGCTGCTTCTCATTCATAAAGGGTTCGTTTTCCTGCGGCCGGTAGTCGGCCGGGATCTGTAGTCCCATGCGCACTCCCTCAACCAATCGGGGCCCCAACTTTCTGCCTGATGGGCCGGGGTTATAACGACGGCCCCACGGCTGACGCAATCGCAATTCATGCAAAGTTTAGGGCCGCGCACAGGATTACGAAAAAGGAAGCATACGGAGGGAACCCTGCCGTCACGCGCTTGTCATCCGTGCTCCGGTCATGCCCCGGCTGTACTCTGAAATCAGGCACGCACGGTTTAGGCCGGATGGCCTAAACCGTGTGCTCACGATGGTTGCGGGGGCAAGATTTGAACTTGCGACCTTCAGGTTATGAGCCTGACGAGCTACCGGGCTGCTCCACCCCGCGTCAGAGGGTGGGCGGATATAGGCCAGTGGCGGGCCGCTGTCCACCCCTGATCGGGAGTGGTTTCCCGTCTTTTCCAGGACCCGTCGGACTGGCTTACGTTCGACTTCGCTACCGGGGTCACGAGTAATACTGCAGTGCAAAAGATCAAGCTGGAGCGATTCGATCACCTTCACCAATCGCGTTTGCCGAGTAGCGCCACGGCGCGCTGCTTCAAACCCGGCGGGCGGGCGTGTCACCTCACTCTGCTGACTGAGGTGCGGTCATATTGCCGCGCGGTCTAGGAACCTTGAACCCGTTGTTGCTCGAAGCGCCGGGCGACATGCTCCTTTGCGGTCTGAATGGCGCGAACGAAGGCAACCGGATCAGCGATCTCGGGTGTATTAACGGCGTCCACGCCGGTGCCTTCGATACGGACGGTGCCGTAGCCCAAAAGCCGGCCGATTGCGCTCTGATGAACTTTGACGCCCTCAATATTGGGCAGGGCGATTTCGTTGGTGCGCATCGAAAGCGCACCATATTTTTCCACAAAGCGGTGGCTCGTGACACCGATCTCGGTGGTCCATTTCCGGATCATCATTCCGAGAAACGTCATCAACCCCAAAATCAGCCAAATCGCCACCAGGGCGCAAACCCACGTAAGGGGATTGGACAGGGAAAGAAAATCCGGTTGGCGGCTGGCCCACACCGCCAACCCCGCCAGCGCTCCGGCCGGGATCAAAAGCTGAGACCAGGCGGAAAGGTCATAGACCCAGGGGAATCGGGCGCGCACGATTACGGTCTCGCCAGCGCCCAGCGACTTTTCGATATAGGGCATGTCAACTCCCACCGGCAGGCAGGTTTATTTTTACGCGATTTCGGCAGCCCGGACTAGCGCGCTGTGGAACGAAGAAGGACGTACCCCTCAGCGTTCGTCGTCGGGAAGCAAAACCTCCCGTACGCCCTTATGGTTGGGTGCAGAGATTACTCCGTCCTGTTCCATGCGCTCGATTAGGCTGGCGGCTCGATTGTAGCCGATCTGCAAACGCCGCTGGATGTACGAGGTTGACGCTTTCTTGTCGCGCGCCACCACCGCCAGGGCTTTGTCATAAAGATCATCGCCCGATTCCATATTGCCGCCGAGCGCCCCGTAGGGATCGTCACTCTCTTCATCGGGCTCCTCGATTACGGCGTCGAGATATTCCGGCGTACCCTGCGTCTTGAGGAATTTCACCACGTCTTCGACTTCGTGGTCGGCTACGAAGGGCCCGTGGACGCGGCGGATGCGTCCGCCCGCCGCCATGTACAGCATGTCGCCCTGGCCCAAAAGCTGCTCGGCCCCCTGCTCCCCCAATATGGTGCGGCTATCAATCTTTGAAGTCACTTGGAACGAGATGCGGGTAGGAAAATTTGCTTTTATCGTACCGGTGATTACGTCTACCGAGGGCCGCTGCGTGGCGGCGATGAGATGGATACCGGCCGCGCGCGCCATCTGGGCCAGGCGCTGCACCGCTCCTTCGATTTCCTTACCCGAAATCATCATAAGGTCGGCGACCTCGTCTACCACCACGACGATGAACGGCATGTGATCCAGTTCCAGAACCTCGTCCTCATAGATGGGCTTGCCGGTTTCACGGTCGAAGCCCGTCTGGACGGTGCGCTTGAGAGTTGCCCCTTTTTCCTTGGCCTTGCGGACGCGGTCATTGAAGGCTTCCACCCCACGCACCCCCAGCTTGGACATTTTGCGGTAGCGCTCTTCCATCTCGCGCACCGCCCATTTGAGCGCTACCACCGCCTTGCGAGGATCGGTTACGACGGGGGTGAGAAGGTGCGGTATTCCGTCGTAAACGGAAAGTTCCAGCATCTTGGGATCAATCATGATCAAGCGGCATTGTTCCGGCGCCATGCGGTAGAGCAGCGACAGGATCATCGTGTTCAATCCCACCGACTTGCCCGAACCCGTGGTTCCCGCGACCAGCAGATGCGGCATTTTGGCCAGATCGGCCATTACGGGTTCGCCACCAATGGTCTTGCCCAGCGCCAACGTCAGAGGCGCGCGAGCTTTCTCATAATCGGCCGAAGACAAAAGCTCGCGCAGATACACGGTCTCGCGAATCTGATTTGGAAGCTCGATGCCGATCACGTTACGACCTGAAATCACCGCTACGCGGGCAGACACGGCCGACATGGAACGCGCCACATCATCGGCCAGCGAGATCACGCGCGCGGATTTGACGCCAGCGGCGGGTTCGAATTCGTACAAGGTGACGACTGGACCGGGACGCACCGCGGTGATGCGCCCCTTCACGCCGAAGTCCGTTAGAACCGCTTCCAGCATGCGCGCATTTTCTTCCAGCGCCTCATCCGAAAGGCCGTGATTGTCAGCCACCTGCGGCGGCTCCGCGAGAAGGCCCAGCGCTGGCAATTGATATTCACCAGACGCGAGATTTAGCGCAGGCTGCTTGGCGCGCTTGGTGGTTTGCGGAGCACGTCTAGCTTCTTCGCGTTTGACACGGCTTTCCCGCCTTTCTGCCAGCCGCGTCGCGGCCAACGGCTCGAGCCCCGACTCCAGATGATAGCCTTCTTCACCGTCATCCTCTTCAATGCCGTGCTCGTTCGGCTCCTCATCGTGCTCATTGTGCGGCATGTCCGCTACGCCGCGGGCTACCCTTGCGCGGCTCGCCAGCCACCAGAGCGCGGCGGGAATATTCGCCGCGCCGCGTGCCACGGGAATAAAGCGCAACCCGGTCGCCAGAAACGCCAGGGGCAGCCCCACCATCAAAAGCACAAAAAGTACGGCCGTGGACAGCCAGGGATGGCCGTAAGCCGCCCCCGCATGCACCGTGAGGGCATGCGCCGCGATTCCAATCCAACCGCCTACGCCCGCAGGCAGGTAGCTGGGCGCAGGAAAAATGCCAAGGCCCGCCGCGACGGCGAGTGTGGCTAGCGGCCACGCAGCAAGGCGCAGCATGGCGTGGCGCAGGCGTTTGCCAAATATGGCGCGCAGCCCCCAGAAGGCCGGAGGCGCCAGAAACACGATCGCGGCGAACCCGAATGTCTGCAGCAGAAGATCCGCTGCAACCGCGCCCAGCGGGCCCATAAGATTGCCTACCTCGCGGCCATTGGCGTTGTTGAGGCTGGCATCGTCGGCATGATGGGAGATGAGCGCGATAAGCGCCGCGCAAGCAACTGCGAACAACAGCAGGCCCGCGCCACGCATCATCAGTGTGCGGAGGAATCGCGCGAGGGCGGCGCGGGCATTGGCCAGGGCGTCGCTCATAACGCTGCCTCGCGCGCGCGGATGGTACACGCCGCCAATCATGCGGGAGTGAGTCATTTCTTTTAACTCCCTTCTGTCCTTTTCGCGCAAGCACACAGAGACATCTTCCCACGCCTGCCCTGCTGACACGGGGGAATGAAGTCTCGGCCAAGCCTATCCGTCCAAATCGCCATGTCTGTCAGGGCCCGAGAAAATCCCTCACCCTTTCGAGTGCGGTAATAATGGTTGATAAATCACTAACGAGCGCAATACGGACAAAGGAAAAGCCAGGATTTGACTGGGGTTTTTCCGGCTCGATTTCCCGTCCCATATAGGTCCCCGGTAACACTTTGACCCCCTGCTCCCGCCAAAGTCCCAGGGCGGTTTCTTCTCCATGTCCCGTATCGAGCCAGAGGAAAAATCCTCCAGGCGGCTTTGAAACCCGGTTGCCCAAGATTCGCTCCGCCGCCTCCATTTTTTCGGCATAAAGCGCACGGTTCGCCGATACATGCTGCTCGTCCCGCCAAGCCGCAGCCGAAGCTGCCATGATAGGTCCAGGCATTTGCGGGCCCGCCACATTGCGGAAGGCGCGAAACCGGGCGATCAACTTCGCGTCGCCCGCGACCATGCCGGAGCGCAGGCCGGGAAGCCCGGAGCGCTTGGATAAAGAATGAAATGTAAGCAAGCGGCTGAAACCACCCGATTGCTTGTGCCGCGCCGGCAGGGCGGAGACCGGCAGCTTGTCGAAATAAATGTCCGCATAACATTCGTCCGCCAGAACGATGAAATCATGACGTTCGGCGAGCGCGAACAGTTGCCGCCAATATTCTTCGCCGACCACTGCACCTTCGGGATTGGAGGGCGAGCAAATGTAGACGGCGGCCAATCGCTCCAACACCGCCTCTGGCAATCCTGCATAATCAGGCAGGAAAGCGGATGCGGCAGTAGCTGGAACATAGAGTGGCTCCGCATGTACGCCCAACGCGGCCGCGGCATAGACCTGGTAAAAGGGATTGGGCATCGCCACCACCGGCTTTGCACCATTTTTCGCAAGCGGAAGCAGAGGAAACAGTGTCAGGAAAAGGCCTTCGCGCGTGCCGTTGAGCGGCAACACATGGGATTCAGAGTCTACGGCTCCGTTCAAGACGAACCGGCGATTGAGCCAGGCTGCCGCGGCTTCGCGCCATTCGTCACTGCCGGAAATGGGTGGATATCTACCGAACGCGCCCGCGGTTTTTGCCAAAGCCTCGCTCACAAAAGCGGGCACGCGGCCGCTGGGATCGCCTATCGAGAGGTCGATAGGGTCTTTGCCGGGTTTAATGTTATCCACCAATTCGGCAAGCCGCGCGAACGGGCCGGCCGGCAATGGGGACATGAGCGTTTGGGTCACGGAAACTCGCGCGAAGCAGCGTCCACATTTTTACGCACTCGCGCGCCCAAGGCCAAGACCGCTAGCAGCGCGGGCAACAGCCTGGCCGGCACGGAAGTCGAATGCGCGTTCCCCCAAAAAAAGGCATAGTGTCTCCCAATGCAAAAATTAAATGGCGCGATGAAACTCTTTCCTTCACGTCTCAAATGGGGCTTGCAAGCCCCATGACTCGAAGCGATGCGATCATCTGTGGCGGGGGCATGGTGGGGCTCACCTTGGGTCTCGCGCTGGCCCGAGGTGGCCTGAAGACATTGGTGGTCGACTCCTTGGCGCCGGCCAAAACAGTGGCGCCAGAATTCGATGGCCGGGTTTGCGCTCTCGCCTATGCCAATGTGCGCATGCTTCAAGTCCTGGGCGTGTGGCAGCACTTGACCCGCGACGCGCAGCCCATCCGCGAAATTTTGGTCAGCGATGGCGCGATCGGCCGCGCGGCTTCACCTTTCTCGCTGCATTTCGATGCGCAGGATGTGGAAGCCGACAGCTTAGGTCATATCGCGGAAAACCGGCATATCCGTATGGCGCTGCAAGCTGCTGCGGCTGAGGAGCAGAATCTCTCCTTGATCGCGCCGGCCGAAGTGACCGCCTTGACGGAAGACAGTGCTCAAATCCGGGCGAAGCTGAGCAATGGCACCGAATACGAGGCCGGACTCGCGATCGCGGCTGATGGGCGCGACTCGAAGTTGCGCAAGGCGATGGGCATTGAAGTCGTCGGATGGTCCTATCCGCAAACCGGAATTGTCGCAACCGTGCATCACGACTGCCCGCACCAGGGCGTCGCTTATGAGCATTTTCTGCCCTCCGGACCCTTCGCCATACTGCCCATGACGGGAGACCGCTCCTCCCTTGTCTGGACCGAATCCAGGGACAAGGCGCCAGCACTTCTGGCGCTTGGCGTAAAAGATTTCGACACTGAAGTGGCGGCGAGATTCGGAACGCACCTGGGCAAAACGGAGGTGGTGGGCGCGCGATGGTCCTATCCCCTCAATTTTCATTTGGCGCGCGACTATGTTCGGCCGCGTTTTGCACTCGTCGGGGATTGCGCGCATGGCATCCATCCCATCGCGGGACAGGGCCTGAATCTGGGACTGAAGGATGCAGCGGCTCTGGCCGAGACGGTGCTGGACGCTGCGCGGCTCGGCCGTGACGTCGGTGCCATCGACGTGCTGAAACGCTACGAACGCTGGCGGCGCTTCGATTCATTTGCTCTCGCGGCTTCCACCGATGTGCTCAACCGGCTCTTTTCCAATGACATTTTGCCTCTTCGCCAATTGCGCGATCTGGGATTGGGCATTGCCGACGCAGTCGGCCCCTTGCGCCGCTTATTCATGCGCCATGCCGGTGGCGATATCGGCAAGCTTCCCCGGCTTTTGAAGGGCGAGCCTGCCTAAGCTGCCAAGCTTGGCCGTGACCTGCCTCCGTGGGGAGCGCGTCGATGTGGGAGGTGGCCATGGCACCCCAAGGTTCATAAGGCGGAGGGGGTAAAAACTAACGCTGCCCCCGCCAGCGCTTGGCGGCGCGTTCGCGCGCCGACAGAGGCGCCCGGCTTCCGCGGCCCCCCATCGCTTGCGGCAGCTCGGCGTAAAAGCGTCGGGCGATGGCACCAATGCGCTCGGCGCGTGCTTCTTCCGCCATTTCGCGGTCGAGATAGATCCGGGTCTCGAACAGATACTGAACCAGATCTCCGACTTTGATCTCTGTAACCGGCTCGACCTGCTCCTCCGCCGCCGCAAGCGCATGGCGGACATGAGCGGCGGGATCGGACTTATCCTGCTCCTGTCGTGCGATGCGCTCCACATTCTCGGTATCGAAGCGTTTCAAGGCCGGCAGGACGAAACGATAGAATAGGATGCAGGCAAGAATGATAGAAGCAGCCCAGAAAACATTCTCCAGCATCGCACGCTATCCTGCCGCAAGGCGTGAAACGCCGTGGCCGCGCCGGAGATATTCTTCGCTCTGCATTTCCGCCAGCCGTGAAGCCGTACGGCGAAAGGCCTCGGCGCCATCGCCATTCGCGTATAGCTGGGACGGTGCGGCTTCCGCCGATGCGATCAGCTTCACATTCTGATCGTAGAGCGTATCGATCAAAAGCACAAAGCGCCGCGCTGCATCGCGCTCCGCTGCGGACAGGACCGGAATATGGTCGATCAGCACGGTATGGAAATTGCGGGCGATCTCCAGATAGTCCGCCGCCGCAATGGGCTTTTCGCAGAGATCGCCGAAGGAAAAGCGCGCCACGCCGCGCGCCGCTTCGGGCACCACCAGGCTGCGGCCGAATACGGTAAGGCGCAGGGGCTCGCCGCGGGCGCAATCCGTCAATCGCCGCCAAGCCGCACCCATAGCGGCATCGGTTTCGGCGGAAACCGGCGCGAGATAGACGGGGTGGCCGGACAAGCGATGAAGTCGGTAGTCGGTGGGCCCGTTCAATTCCACGACATCGAGCTTTTTCTCGATCAAGGCGATAAAAGGAAGGAACAATTGGCGGTTGAGCCCACCTTCATAGAGGTCCTTGGGCGCAACATTGCTGGTCGCCACGATCACGGTACCAAGATCCAGCAATTGCTCGAACATCCGGCCCAGAATCATGGCATCGGCCACATCCGTCACCTGGAATTCGTCAAAACAAAGCAGCTTCGCTCCCGCCGCCAGCGCCGCCGCAACGGCTGGGATAGGGTCGCCCGTGCCGCCCCTGCCCCGCTCGGCATGTAAGCGAACATGGACGTCCGCCATGAAGGCGTTGAAATGCACACGATATTTGGGGGCGATGGCGACGTCTTCAAAGAACAGGTCCATCAACATGGATTTGCCCCGCCCAACATCTCCCCAGAGATAAAGACCGCGCGGCGGCTTTCTCTTTCGCAAGAACGCGAAGGGACTATCCGGACGGTATCGCGCGAGAAGCCGGCCTAGAGAGTTGAACTTCTCCGCGGCCGCGCGTTGCGCAGCGTCCGGCTTCAGCGCGCCACTGGCGAGCGCGCTCCGGTAGTGCCCCATTAGCAAAGCCTAAACTCGCGCACTGGCTTTCTTCCCCTGCGCGGCGAAGCCGCTGGCGGGGGAAGATGTCTTCTGAGCGGTTACCGCGAAGTGGACGAATGGGGGGTAGAAAGTCACGCGCCTTCCACCACCAGGATTTCTCCCACACTGGCCTTGCGGCGGAAATCCGCGGCTGCCTGATATTCCGGCGAGCGAAAACACGCCATGGCAGTTTCATAAGACTCGAACTCGATGATCACGTTACGGGCGCGTCCGGGCCCCTCCACCGCTTCGCACTTCCCACCCCGGACCAGGAATTTGGCGCCATATTTTTGATAGGCCGGCGTGGCGGTCGTAACATAGGATTTATAGGTTTCGGGATCCTTCACGTCGATCCGGGCGATCCAATATCCTTTCCCCATCAGGCTGCCCTCAGCAATTTGCGATTGACCATGCATTCGGCGATCTGCACGGCGTTCAACGCCGCGCCTTTGCGCAGATTGTCCGACACGATCCAGAGCGACAGGCCATTCTCCACCGTGGGGTCCTTGCGGATACGGCTCACATAGGTGGCGTCTTCGCCAGCGCATTCGACAGGGGTGGCGTAGCCGCCATCCTCGCGCTTATCCACCAGCAACACGCCGGGCGCCTCGCGCAGCACTGCGCGTGCTCTTTCCGCCGTGATTGGCTTCTCGAATTCCAGCGTGACCGCCTCGCTGTGGCCGATGAAAACAGGCACGCGCACACAGGTGGCAGTCACCTGGATGTCGGGGTCAAGTATCTTCTGAGTCTCCACCATCATCTTCCACTCCTCCTTGGTGTAGCCGGAATCCAAGAAGACATCGATGTGCGGGATGACGTTGAACGCGATCTGTTTGGTGAATTTTTCCCGCTCGATCGGGTCGGCCACGAAGACGGCACGTGTCTGGCGGAACAATTCGTCCATCGCGTCCTTGCCTGCGCCCGATACGGATTGATAAGTGGCGATAACCGCCCGCTTGATGGTGGCCAGATCGTGCAACGGCTTCAGCGCTACCACCAGCTGCGCGGTCGAACAATTGGGATTCGCGACGATGCCCTTCTTGATGTCGTTGAGAGCATTGGGGTTCACTTCCGGAACCACCAGGGGCACCCCGCGGTCCATTCGCCACGCGCTGGAATTGTCAATCACGATGGCGCCTTGGGCGGCGATTTTTGGCGACCATTCCTTCGAAATAGTCCCACCCGCCGACATCAGGCAGATGTCGGTGCCCTGGAAGTCGAAATAATCGAGGGCCTTGACCTTAAGCGTGCCATCGCCAAACGACACCTCGGTGCCCACCGAACGGGTTGATGCGAGTGCAACCACCTCGCTCACCGGGAATTGGCGTTCCGCCAGGACCGACAGCATTTCGCGCCCGACATTTCCGGTCGCGCCCACCACGGCGACTTTATAAGCCATCTTCAAACCTTTCCGGGAACCTGATGGACACATACTAAAAAGCGGTAACGCTTGAAAGCGGTACGCTTGAAAGGGGCGAGGATTTGAGCTTGGAGTGGGTACAGGTCCAGACTGGTTCCGGCGTCAATCGCCCGGGTGCCAACGCAAGCGGAACATGGCGCCGCCCTTGTCGACGCCTGCGCTGAACGATGGCAAATAGCTTGAATCGGGCTCAGTGGAAAAGAAATCCATATGACCATCCCTGACGCCCAGATTTTGGGCAGCTTCGTCGATATACGTCATAGGATAGCGACTGGAATGTCTTTCGCTTAGAGGCCCGGGCGTTCCTGGATATTGTGTGGACAAGTTGTCCGGGAAAGCGGCCGGCCTGGACCAGGCAAAAGTTCCATAACCCGTCGCAAAAAGGACGCCCAACACGAGGATAGCAGCGTTTGCCTGACGCATGCGCCGGAGTCCGGCAAAGTTACGGGTAGAAAACTCAAAGCTGTTCCGGTTCGTTGCCACCTAATTTTTTTGCCGCTAGCGAATCTTTCTGAAAAGATGGAGACGTATGATCAGGAACGGCTTTAGGGCTGTCGTCGAAATTTTGGGACACTAGGCAATATGAAAAGGACTCTCCGGGCGGGCGCAGCCGCCACGCTTCTTTGCTTTGTCGGCGCGAATCTAGCCGAGGCCAGGGGAACGGTCTGCGCGACCGAGGCGGAAATCTCTGCCATCCAAGTTTCTGCCGTGCAGCAGGAACTCACTGACGCGGCGCTCGCCTGCGGCCAGCACGAGACGGATCTCTTTAACCGCTTTCAGACGGTCTTCAACAAAGAGCTGCGCCGTTCCGACGCACAAATGTTATCAATGTTCAAACGGGTTTATGGCCCAGCGCGCGGCAATGCCGAATATGACGCCTACAAGACCCGCGCCATTGCCCATGCAGAGCAGCGGCGCACCAAGCCGGGCGCGGCCGCAGATTTTTGCAAGACCGCCGATATCGTTTTTGCCGCGGCACTGGCTCCCGACAAGCCGGTGCTGGAAGATTTTGTCGCCGGTGTTCCCGTAGAAGAGAACAATCCAGTCAGTGCCTGCGAGGTGAAAGTGGGTCTTACGCTTCAGGGCGTGGCGGTTGGCCAGACGGTCGCGCCCAAGGCGCGCCCTGCCCAGCCCGGCGACCCCAATCTCTTCCCGCCTTAATTTCAACCTCATCTGTCCGCCATGCGGGCAAGCCGGCAGGCGAACATCTCCCTCCGCGAAACGGCTTCGCCATGCGGGGAGAGAAAGGCTCGACCGACTCAATCTTCCCGGTCGAGTTTGGGAGCGTAACGAAAAAAAGGGCCGGTCGTGAGACCGGCCCTTTGCTTTCAGATGAAGGCTTTATCAGCCTCCCAGATCGATGACGGCGCGGCGGTTCTTCGGCTCGCGCACATTCGGACCGGTCGGCACCATCGGATCGTGGAAGGACCTGCCTTGGACCGCGATGGAGTCGGCGCCCAAGCCCTGACGGACCATCTCGTCCTTAACGGACTGAGCGCGGCGCACTGACAGCGCCTGGTTGTACCTGTCCGAGCCCACCGTATCGGTGTGGCCCGTGACCATGATCCGGACCGAGCCAAGTTCCTTGGCAGCGGAAACGGCCTGCGTCACGGTCGACTGCGCTTCCGCCGTCAAATCCGACTTATCGAAGTCGAAGAAGACGATGTAGGTCTTCGCCGGCGGCGGAGGAGGCGGCGGCGGCGGAGGAGGAGGCGGCGGCGGAGGCGGAGGCGGAGGCGGCGGAGGAGGCGGCGGAGGCGGAGGCGGCGTCATGAACCACCGGAAGCCAACCATGAGAATACTCTCGTTAATACCCCCAACCCTAATGGGCGAAAGATTGACGAACGAGGTCGCGGCATTGCCGGAACCGTGCTGCGATTGGCGCCACCGATAGTCGAAGAACAGATCGACGTCAGGCGCCATCGAATAAACGACGCCCCCGATCAGTTGATATTGGAACGCAATGTGGGAAACCCGGGCCCAATCGAGGCTCGTATTGGGCACCTCGAAGTGCATGCGCTGCCTGGTAAAGCCCAGACCCGCGCCCACTTCAAATTTCCACTCGTCGGTGAGCGGGATGTCGTACATGGCATTCACCAGGTCACTGGCGAGGCTAGCGTTGCCATTGAAGCCAGAGGACTCGCTCACGCCGTGCGAGGCATAGGAGATTTCATTCTCGAGGCGCAGACCAGTATCCCAGCCATAGCCCACCGAAACCGCAATAAGACCACTGTCCGTAAGACCAACTCGGGGCGCAGTACTGGGGACGGCCACTGACTGAGTATGCACACCCGACGGCATGTCCCAACCGCCGGCGAGACCAATGTACCAACCTTCTTCGGCATGTGCGGGAGCGCTCAATGCCACTGCGGCAACGCCGGCTAAAGCGAACATGCGTATTTTCATTGTTCTACCCTCGCTTGAAATTTCGACGGGGCAGGTCTCCCCCCGCCTACGACATCAATTCGATACCCGGCTTATAACGGTGATCGGTGCGAAAGTCTCCAGTGCGAACCTTGGTTTAGCCTAGATTGCTGCCTGTATTTCAAGGTTTTATGAGGAAGCTGTGGTCCGCGCGCCACAGGGAGGCGGGACAAATTTCCCAATTTAGCTTTGGTGACGAGCGGAAAATGAAGGCATAGCGGCCTCCGAGCAGTGCCAACTCCCCAATCGCACCGCTAAATCCTTCTAGTGCCGAGAGAAATTCAACCCTTGGTGTCACATGGAATGTTTTGAGCCAAATTGTAAGGGCTCGTTTTCCGATGAAGCCAAGTCCCCCGAAATCGGCAAAGTCCACGACATACCACCGACCACTCGCGGAGAGTGCCGCTACACCCGCTTCGAGCGCGGCGCGCCAATCAGGAACCATCGAAAGGCTGTACGAAAAAAGCACATGTTCGAAATCTTGGACTCCGAACGAGCGCGGTGAAAGCTGTTCGGCCAAACCGTGCCGCAGATGAATCCGGTTCTCCAACCCGGCCCGGCGTATCTTGTCACGCGCGGTCTCGAGCATGATTTCGGACGCATCCAATCCATAAAGTTGGGCCTTAGGATATTTTCGGGCGATCGCGATCAGGTTGCGGCCCGTGCCGCAACCCACTTCGATCAGCGTTGAGTCCGCCTCAAGGGCCAACTCTGCGATCAGCTTGTCGCGCCCCAAGAGATAATATTTCCGGGTCAGGTCGTAGAGATGACGCTGGGGCCGGTAAACCCGGTCCATCAGCCCTGCATGTGTCTCAAGAGAGGGGGCGGCGGGCATAGATATGGAAGCCGCCATAGATAGAGGAGCGGTCCTGAGCGTGAAGCACTCGGCTCTGCCACTCGTGATAGAGCCAGGGCGCCAGGTGGTCGGGTGGAAGCTTATGGGGCAGTGGGCTCGCCTCGCCAGCTGTCCGGAAGATTACGCGCGCGTCGCGGGAATGCGCCGTACGGTCGATCTCGCGCCATAACGCGGCGAGCTGGGCTGACGTCATCCAATCCTGTGCGTCCAGAAGCACGAACCGGTCGAGCGACTGGGCTGGTTGCGCCTTGAGGAAGTCCAAAAGCGAAGCATGATACACGCTGACCGAGCAGACGCGCCCTTTCAGCGCGGCGTAATTCTCCGCTTTCAGATAATCGGGAACGGCTTCGCGGCCTTCGAGGTCGTAGCCGCGGCCGAATGCCTGCCACGCGAAATAATTATCGCGGATCGGAAAATCGCAGGCTAGCCGTTCCACGCGCTCCCGCAAGACAGAGATGGCGTCGCCACTGCCGGACGCAACCAGCTCGTCATACTGCGCCGGAGGAATGCCCAGGGCGTAGAGCGAAATGGGCGATTTCGACACCAATTTGATCGGAACGCTGTCAAACAGGGGCGCTACGATCTGATTAAACAGGGCACGCTGCTCCTGCGGGCTCTTGGCTTCCAGCAGGTCTTCGAGCTTTTTTCCATGCAGCCGCGCCACACCATGCAGAAGTCCGATGAAACGGCCCAACAGCCCATGGCGATAAAGGTTGCGCGCGAACATCTCGATGCGCCGCCGTTTGCGCGCCCCTGACATGGCTTGCCAATGCGCGCGCGTCTCTTCATCCAATCGGTCGCACAGATATGTGTCGAACAAATCGAGATTGGCGGGATCGGAGGCCTGCCCGAAAAAGCGGAAGAAGCTTTCATGGTCAGGCAAATGGGTCAGCGCCGCAATTTTCAGCTTGGTGAGGGCGACATGATGGGGGTTGAGATCGACAGCGAAGATCCGGGCAGGGGCCGCCGTCAAATAATTGAGAATGTTGCAGCCGGCGGATGCGATTGTGACCAGCTTGTGGTGTGGCTGAAGCTTCAGCGCATCCAGATCCACGCTGGGGTCTTCCCAGATCTGGTTATAAACAAAGCCTTGAAACATAAGGGTAAAAAGCCGCTCCATCATTCCGCGGCGACTGGCGCGGGGGGCCTGATGTGCAGCTCGTTCCAAAAGCGCGTTGGCCATTTCCTTTGAGCCCTCCTGCGCGATCGCGGGCTTTATTTACCCATGAAATCGCGACATGTGAATCACTTATGAAGGGCATAGGGTATTTGCGTGACGGATTGGCGAAGGCACCAAGACATGATGGATTCGGCGCATGAATGAACCGGGCCGCCAGGCATTGGCCGAAGTTTTGGACCTCCTGGACCTGGAGCAGATCGAGGAAGATATTTTCCGTGGCCTCAGTCCCAAGGCACGCACTCAGCGCGTGTTCGGCGGTCAAGTCCTGGGCCAAGCCCTTGCGGCCGCCATCCGCACGGTCGAGCCATCACGGCTGTGCCATTCGCTGCATGCCTATTTCCTGCGTCCCGGCGATCCCCGCGTGCCGATTCTTTATGAGGTCGACCGCGCCCGCGATGGTCGAAGCTTCAGCACCAGGCGCGTAATTGCGGTCCAGCATGGGAAGCAGATTTTCAATCTCGCCGCCTCCTTCCAGATTTCAGAGGCGGGGTTCGATCATCAATTCGAAATGCCCAAGGTGCCGCCGCCAGAAGAACTCGAAGATGCCGCTGCCATACTCGCGTCGCGCGCGCAGGAGTTTCCCGAGCCCGTCCGCGAGTGGCTCCTGCGCCCACGCCCCTTCGAGGCGCGGGCCGTCATCCTCGACGGGCCGGGTGACCGCCCACCCCGGCCGCCATTCGACAATATCTGGTTTCGGCCCGCGGGCCCCGTGCCCGATGATATCCGGCAACGTCAGATCTTGCTGGCCTTTGTCTCCGACATGACGCTCCTCGATACCTCCCTGCTGCCGCACGGCAAAAGTTTTCTTTCCGCCGTGCAGATGGCTAGCCTGGATCACGCCATGTGGTTTCACCGCGACGCGGAGCTGGATGATTGGCTGCTTTATGCCCAGGACAGCCCCTCGGCCTCCGGCGCCCGCGGATTCAATCGCGGACTGATTTTCACTCGTGACGGACGGCTGATCGCCTCCGTGGCGCAGGAAGGCTTGGTTCGGCCACGCGGCTGACAGCGGCTTTGACCGGCCTTTTCATAAAATTGCGCGCGCTCCCGTTGCCGTAACCGGTTCCCAAAAGCAACTTCCTCTTCACTCCTTTGCGCAATGATCGAGTGCACAGTGGCGGTAACTGGGATAGAGCTATGACCTGGAGTTTTCTCGCGGACGCGAGTTGGCAATTTTTTATCACCCTCTGGCATGTCGTGCCTTGGCTGGTGGGTGCGGGCGCGGTCTTTTCTGTTCTTTCCGCGATTTCTCCCTGCAATGCGGGGCGGCCCTGGTGGCGCAAGCGCGGTCTTGCGACGGATCTGGCTTATTGGATCTTCGTACCGGTCTTTTCGCGCTATATGCGAATCTGGGTCACGGTGCTGGGGACGATGTTGATCTTCGGCATTACCGACGGCGCGGCAATCGCTGCATTCTACGACCATGGTCACGGCGCCCTCGGCCGGTTGCCGTTATGGACGCAAGCCGTGATTTATCTCGTGGCGACCGATTTTGCGCTTTATTGGAGTCATCGCTTATTTCATCGCGGTTTTCTCTGGAAGTACCACGCCGTCCACCATGCGCCCAAGGACGTGGAATGGATATCCGCCTCGCGGTTCCATCCCCTCAATTTGGCGCTGGGCACTTGCGCCGTAGACATTGCCGCCTTCCTCTCCGGCATTTCGCCGGAAATCTTCATCGTGATGGGGCCCTTCAACACGATCGCTTCGGTCTACGTGCACGCCAATCTCGACTGGACACTGGGGTGGCTGAAATATGTTGTGGTGAGCCCCGTATTTCATCGCTGGCATCACGCAAACAGTGTGCGCGATCACAATTTCGCCAGCACCTTCTCCTTCTGGGATTGGCTGTTCGGGACCTTCTACATGCCGGAAGGGATTCTGCCGGATGGCTATGGCATCGACGACGATGCGATGCCGGAAGGTCTCATGCCGCAGCTGGTCTATCCGCTGCTGCAAGGCGCCGAATAGATACCAACCTTATTTTTGTACGGACGCGTCGCCCTTGGCGGTGCCTTCGTGCGTGCTGATCTGGCTGCTGACCGCCGAGAACATGGGCTGCTCATCGCCGGGCTCTGGCGTCGCATCGCAATGGCTGGCGACGCAGCTATAAGTGAGGCGATTGGAGCCGCGCTGCAAGGTCACGGTGGCAGCCTCGCGCGCCATGACATTCACATGGGTATTGGAAACCTGATCGCCATCATGGTCCAAGGCGACGATATTGGTGATGCCGGGGATCTTGCCCAGCACGAAGGCGTGCCGTGAATCGATCATGTTGACGTCGGCGATAGAAGAGTTGCCCACATAAACGGTGGTGACCGGCTTGGGGAAGGTGATGGTGCGCACTTCATCCATCGAGATCGCTACACCGGCGGCATGAGCGGGTGAAGCGGCGACACCGGCGGCATGAGCAGGTGGAGCGGCGCTACCGGCGGCATGAGCAGGTGGAGCGGCGCTACCGGCGGCATGAGCAGGCGAAGCGGCGATGAGAATGAAAGCGGTGATAAAAGTGCGACGCATGGCGGCGCTCCTGTATTTGCGATGAGCCAAGCTACTGCAGCGCTGTAAATGAAGGCTTACAATCGCCCGACTGAAGTGCGAATAGCAAAAATTGGTAAACCGAGTTCGACCGGGAATGGTCGCATTTGCAGGGAGAAGCACCATTTCGTTCCTTTATGGATCAACAAGATAGAGTCAAATCTTTCCGATCGCGTTAAGACGAAATTAAACCGCGCGAACATAGTCTGGCGCTGTCCCGTGCGGGCGAATAGTCGTGCGCGTTGGGCATCCTAGGGTGTCACTTTCTTTGGAGGCAGAATATGAGCAAGTTGATTTCGCGCTTTGTGCGTGATGAGTCCGGCGCCACCGCCATCGAGTATGGCCTGATCGCCGCGTTGATCTCTGTTGTCATCATCGGGGCCCTGACTCTCGTGGGCACCAACCTGAACGCCAAATTCACCAGCGTCGCTTCCTCGCTGCGTTAAACCGCGAGACGCGATGTCGATCGCAATGACGGCGGCCGCCCCGCAGGGGCGGCCGTTCGTTCTTCGAGGGTCCTGATGATCGCCCAATTTTGTTTGATGTTCGCCTTGCCCGCGCTTCTTGCTGTAGCGGCTGCCTACGATCTGGCGACTTTCACGATCCCCAATCTTCTGTCGCTGGTGCTGGCCGTCGCCTTCGCGGTGTTCGGGTTTGCGATCGGCCTCACACCTGCGGGTTTCTCTTTTCATCTTCTGGCCGGGCTGATCGCGCTTGTGGTGGGTTTTGCCCTCTTCGCGTTTGGTTATATCGGTGGCGGTGACGCCAAATTATTCGCCGCCGTCGCGCTCTGGCTGGGACTGCGCGACCTCCTGGCATATGCGCTGGCGGCATCGCTTCTGGGTGGGTTGCTCACCCTGGCGCTTCTGGCGCTGCGGCAATGGCCGTTGCCCGCAAGCTTGGCGCGCCGCGACTGGATTCTCAAACTACACGAGAAAAATTCCGGCATTCCGTACGGTGTCGCCCTGGCAAGCGGCGCACTCCTCATACTCCCGCACACGGAAATCCTTCACCTTGCCGCATCGGTCTGAAAAGGACCGCTGCAATATTCCGTTTTCCATTAAGCGAATTCTAAGGGGTGTTGTGGTGGATTGTGCTCCAGAAGGAGCGCCATTTCATGAATACCAAACGTCTCGCCGTTCTGGGTTTTGCCGGCGTCATGGCAATCGCTGCAGCGCTTTTGGCGCGCGGCGTGATGGGCGGGGGCACACCCAAGGCCGAAGCCAAGATCGCTCCAGCGGTCGCCATGAGCGAAGTGCTGGTCGCAAACACCAATCTTCAGCCAGGCCACGCGCTGTTGGCAGATCAGGTGCGCTGGCAGAGATGGCCTAGCGCGTCGGTGGATTCGACCTTCATCACCAAAAAGTCGGTCGCCAGCATCCAGGTGGCGGTGAAGGGCACCGTGGTGCGCACCCCCCTCATGGCGGGCCAACCAGTCGCCACCACCACCATAGTTCACGGCGATGCGGCGGGCTTCATGTCGGCGATGCTGATGCCGGACATGCGCGCGATTTCCATCAACATCGGTGCAGATTCCGGCGCTGGCGGATTCATTTTGCCCAACGATCACGTCGACGTGATCCTGGCGCGCAAGCTCGAAGGCAATCCGCCCCGCGTGGTCGCCAAGACCATCCTCACAGATGTGCGCGTGCTCGCGGTTGATCAGACCTTCAAACAGGAAAAGGACACCAAGACCGTGATCGGCAAAACCGCGACCTTGGAACTAACGCCCGCTCAGGCGCAAAGCATGGCGGCGGCCGCAAATATGGGCGCGATTTCGCTATCTCTGCGTCCGCTGGCAGATACCGATACGCCGGTTGCCAGCAGTCTGCCCGGCGCGCCGGGCAGCCAGCCAGCGGTGGCCAGCAATCTGTCCAGCGATGACGATCATAACAACCAGGTGTCGCTCATCCGCTGGGGCATGAATCATGAAGATGCAGGCGTGGGAGGAAAAACCCGTGACTAAGCTCGCTCGACAGCTTCGCCTCGCGGCCGCCCTGACGATATTGTCATGCGCGCCGGCGCTGGCGGCCCCGCCAGTACAGCATCCGGCGGCCGCGCTGGACGAGAGCACGGCCCGCGTGATCAAACTGGCGGCGCACAACGGCCAGCCCGAAAACCAGCGCATCAAGCTCGGTCTGCACAAGGCCCTGGTGGTCGAACTCGATACCGACGCCAAGGACGTGCTGGTCTCCAGTCCTGACATAATGGATGCGGTGGTCAAGACGCCGCGCCGCATTTTCTTGATGGCCACCAAAACGGGGCAGACCAACGCCTTCTTCTTCGACGAGGCCGGGCATCAGATTTCGTCGCTCGATGTCCAGGTCGAGCCCGACGTCACCGATCTTTCCCAGATGATGAAGGACGATCTGCCCAACTCGGCGATCAAAGTCACCGCGATCAATGACAATGTCGTCCTCTCCGGTTCAGTTTCCAGCGCCATGGAATCCACCCGCGCCGCCGATCTTGCCGCCAGTTTCTCCGGCGATCCAAAGAAGGTGGTCAATCTCCTGAGGGTGGCGGGCGGCGAACAGGTGATGTTGAAGGTGCGCATCTCCGAAATGCAGCGGCAGATCGCCAAACAGTTGGGCGTCAATATGGCTGGCGTGGGCATGATCGGCGGCAGCACGCCTATCGCACTGTCAACCGACAATCAGTTCGGCCTTGTAGGCCAGGCATTGGCCGCGCTGTCTGGCGGTCAGATCGGCCAAGTCTGCAACCCTCCACAAGCCGCGCTGAAGGGTGGCTGTAACAACGTCCAAGGCATGTTCCAGGCCATCGAGCAGGTCGGGCTGTTGCACACCCTGGCCGAACCAAATCTGGTCGCCGTCTCGGGCGAAACCGCCAAATTCCTCGCCGGCGGCGAATTCCCCGTGCCGTCCGGTCGCGACCAGCAAGGCAACATTTCGATCATATTCAAGCAGTTCGGCGTGGGCCTGTCCTTTACGCCGGTGGTCCTCTCCAGCGGCCGCATCAGCCTGCAACTCTCGACCGAGGTGAGCGAACTCACAAACACTGGCGCCTTCACGCTTCAGGGTGGCACGGTCACCACCAGTACAGGCACCGTGCAGACTGGCGGTGTCACCATTCCGGCCTTGGATGTGCGCCGCGCCGACACCACCATCGAGCTTCCTTCGGGTGGCAGTTTTGCCATTGCGGGGTTGATGCAGCACACGACCAAGCAGCAGATCAACGCCTTCCCGGGGTTAAAGGATCTGCCGGTGCTCGGCGCCCTGTTCCGCAGCCGCGACTTCCAGAATGACGAAACCGAGCTGGTGGTCGTGGTCACCGCCTATCTGGTCAGTCCTACGTCAGAGGCGTCGCTGGCAACTCCCAGCGACGGTTTCATCACCCCGGGCGATCCCGAAACGATCCTGCTCGGCCGCCTCAACACGGTTTACAAAAAGAGCACCGACAAGCAACTCACGCCGCAAGCCTCGGCGCCGGTCGGCTTTGTGGTGCGGTAGGAGAGCGTCATGCGAGAGATGACAAACGTCCTGTTCCGCGGCTTCTGTCTTGCCGCAGTGCTGACGGCAGGAAGCTGTACAGGGTCCGGCGACGACAAGATGACGCTCGATGATCCGCGCGACAATCATCCGATCATGGTTGAGCCTTTGACGCAGTCGCTGCATGTGAGCGCGTCGGCCGGGGGTATCGCCCCCGCTGAAATGGGACGCTTCTATGCCTTCGTGAGCAACTATCAAGCGCACGGAAACGGCAAGATCGTGATCAGCGCGCCCAACGGAGCTGAGGCCAATGATGAAGTGGCCTGGATCGCAGACCGCATCAACGCGATGGGCGTGAGCCGCGATCAAATCCTGGTTGCAAACCACGATGTGACGCCGGGCGATGACCGGGTCGAATTGAACTATGTGACCTATCAAGCGAACACCGCGCCGTGCGGCGATTGGTCCGAGGATTTGGCCTACACGCTGGACAATAAGACCGCGGCAAATTTTGGCTGCTCCGTTCAGCACAATGTGGCAGCGATGGTGTCCGATCCGCGCGATCTGATGAGTCCCCGGCCGATGGATGGCTCCGACGCCAACCGGCGCGCCACGGTCCTCACCAATTACGAAAAAGGCGCGCCCACGGGGGCCGCCATGACTGCCGATCAAAAGAGCGCAATTTCCGAAGTGGGCAAGTGATTTAGGATCGACCATGGCCAAGGATGAGACTTCTCAAGAGACGTTCGGTGCTGCTCCGCATGAGCGTCCGGTGCCACGCATCTCCATTCACGGATTTTGCGAATTTCCCGACACCGGCAACGCCCTGCAGCGAGCCGGTGACGATCGCAGGCTGTCCAAAGCGCATCTGACGGTGCAGCTGGGCGGCATCGACGCTGCAATCGAGCATTTTCGCGGCCAGACCACGCCCAACCTCCTGATCGTGGAAACAAAACTGAGTGGGCAGGATGCGCTAAAGGAACTCGACCGCTTGGCCGAAGTCTGCGATCCCTCTACCAAGGTCGTGGTGGTGGGCCGTGCCAATGATGTGGAGCTCTACCGCGAATTGATGCGCCGCGGCGCGTCGGAATATATAGTGGCGCCGCTTTCCCCTCTGCAGATCACCGAGATGATCGCAGGCCTCTACACTGATCCCGGTGCCAAACCTGTCGGACGCGTGATTGCGTTCGCCGGCGCGCGCGGTGGGGTGGGCTCGTCCACGATTGCCCACAATGTGGCCTGGTGCGTCGCCGAGGAATTGGCGATCCATACCGCGGTCGTGGATTTCGATCTGCCGTTCGGCACCGTGGGCCTGAATTTCAACGACGAGTCCGGCCAGGGCGTGGCCGAGGCACTGTCGGCGCCTGATCGGCTGGATGACGTGCTGCTCGACAGGCTTCTTATCAAGCGCGGAGAAAGGCTGGCGTTGTTCACCGCGCCCGCCTCGTTGGAACGTGACCATACAACCGCCCCCGAAGCATATGAGGCGGTGATAGACGTCACACGCAACTCTTCGCCCTGCGTGATCGTGGACCTGCCGCATGCCTGGTCGCCCTGGGTCAAGAGTTGCGTCCTGGCGGCCGACGAAATTGTGATCGTGGCCACGCCGGATTTGGCGTCACTGCGCAATGCCAAAAGCATGATGGAACTGGCGCGTCACGCCCGGCCCAATGATCCTGCACCGCGCTTGGTGATCAACCAGGCGAATATGCCCAAGAGGCCCGAGATTTCCACCAAGGATTTCGCGGAGACCGTGGGTATTGAACCGCTCGCGGTACTGGGATTCGATGCCGCCCTTTTTGGCCAGGCCGCGAACAATGGGCAGATGCTTCTGGAGGTTGCCCCGCGCGCGCCCATTTCAGAGGACGTACGCCAGCTTGCCCGCACTCTTACCGGCCGGGCCTCGAACGCGCGCGCCGTCGAGAAGGCGCCCACGTCCATTCTCTCGTTCCTGACCAGCCGCAAGCGGGCATAGAGGGCCTTTCATGTTCGGCAAGCGCAGTGGCAGCGAACCCGCGACCCGCAATGCGCCGGGTTTCGAGCCGCGCGCGTCCGCACAGGCTGCGCGCCCCGGCGGACAGCCCGCGCCTCGCGCCGAGAAAGCCGCACCCGCGATGGCTCCCGCCCCGGCTCCCAAGCCCGCCGTCAAGGTGGTGACAGACGACCGCTCGGAAGAATATTACCAGATCAAATCCACCATCTTTAACGCCTTGATCGACACCATCGATCTGGGCCAGCTGGCTCAACTCGACGCGGCTTCTGCCCGCGAGGAAATTCGCGACATCGTCAACGAGATCATCTCGATCAAGTCGGTGGTGATGTCCATCGCCGAGCAGGAACATCTGTTGCAGGATATCTGCAACGATGTGCTGGGCTATGGGCCGCTCGAGCCACTGCTCGCCCGCGATGACATCGCCGACATCATGGTGAATGGGGCTAGCCGCGTATTCATCGAAGTGGGCGGAAAGGTGCAGCTCACCAATATCCGTTTCCGCGATAATGCCCAGTTGATGAATATCTGCCAGCGCATCGTGAGCCAGGTCGGCCGCCGGGTGGACGAGAGCTCGCCCATCTGCGACGCACGCCTGCTCGACGGTTCCCGTGTCAACGTAATTGGCCCGCCTCTGTCGCTGGATGGCCCGACCCTCACCATCCGTAAATTCAAGAAGGACAAGCTCAAGCTGGAGGATCTGGTCCGCTTCGGCTCCATCAGTCCTGAGGGCGCCCGCGTGTTGCAGGTTATCGGCCGCTCGCGCTGCAATATCCTGATCTCCGGCGGTACCGGTTCGGGCAAGACCACGCTTTTGAATACGCTCACCGCCTATATCGATGTCGAGGAACGCGTCATCACCTGCGAGGACGCGGCGGAATTGCAGCTGCAGCAGCCCCATGTGGTGCGGCTCGAGACGCGTCCGCCGAACCTGGAGGGTCAGGGCCAGATCACTATGCGCGATTTGGTCAGGAACTGTCTGCGCATGCGGCCCGAACGCATCATCGTGGGTGAGGTGCGCGGCGCCGAGGCCTTCGATCTTCTCCAGGCGATGAATACCGGTCATGACGGCTCGATGGGCACGCTGCACGCCAACAGCCCGCGCGAGGCGATCAGCCGTCTTGAATCCATGATCACCATGGGCGGGTTCTCCCTTCCCACGAAGACCATACGCGAGATGATCGTGGGCTCGATCGACGTGATCATACAGGCCGAACGTCTGCGCGACGGTTCGCGCCGCATCACTAAAGTTACCGAAGTGATCGGCACCGAAGGCGACGTCGTGATCACCCAGGACCTCCTGAGCTATGAAGTGCAAGGTGAGGACGAACATGGCCGCTTGAGCGGGCGGCATATCGGCACCGGCATCGTGCGGCCCGCCTTTTGGGAGCGTGCCCGCTATTACAATCTGGAGCGCGAGTTGGCCGACGCGCTGGACAAGGTCAACCAATGATCTACCTGGTCGCCCTATTGGGATTTCTGTCGCTGGGCGGCTTGGCTTTCGCCTTTGCCGGCGGTGACGAGCGTTCGCAGAAGCGCCTTCAGGCGCTTGCCACGCCCAAGGAGTCGAGCCGTGGCAGCAAGGCCCAGTCTGATGCGCAAAAGCGTAAAAATCTCGCCGCTCTGTTGAAGGACGTGGAGCAGAACCAGGCCGCGCAGCGCAAGCAGGAAAAGCCCACCTTGCGCCGCCGCTTGGAGCAAGCGGGTTTCGAGAATGCCACCCCCCAGGCTTTCTGGATCGCGTCGGGCGGACTGGGCGCGGTCGTGGCCCTGGTCTGCCTTCTGACTCGCCAGTCGCCGCTAGTCCTGGCGATGGCGGTTTTCGCGGTAAGCCTGGGCCTCCCCCGCTGGGTGCTGGGTTTCCTCACCGCACGCCGCGAAAAGCGCTTCACCAAGGAATTTGCCAACGCCATTGACGTAATCGTCCGTTCCGTGCGTTCGGGACTTCCCGTCAACGAGGCGCTGCGAATCGTGGCGCGCGAGACCCCCGACCCGGTCGGCGCCGAATTCAGGCGCCTGGTCGACGGCCTTATGATGGGCGTCTCCATGGAGCAGGGTCTCAAAAAAATGCACGAAAGCATGCCAACCCCCGAAGTCGGCTTCTTCAGCATTGTGATGAATAT
>Ga0126381_100000589_pt1 | contig 40031 bp, 35 predicted proteins | sample PanSoiMetPlot_28_FD_96465 | JGI IMG/M metagenome (GOLD analysis project Ga0126381, IMG submission 96465) | Tropical forest soil microbial communities from Panama - MetaG Plot_28 | ecosystem: Environmental > Terrestrial > Soil > Tropical forest > Bulk soil | place: Panama | collected 2016-02-17 | reverse complement strand
GCTAGTGGCCCGGCTCTGATCGGTTCCGACCCGCGAAAAGTTCATAGCCGGCGAGCGCGACGAAGAGAAACGATAATAGCGGGGCGTTCAAGCTCAGCGCCAAGGTCAGGACAATGTACACCACTCCCGCGAATCCCAAGGCAAGATCCCATTTAGCCCGGCGGCTGAGGCGCGTTACGGCATGAACGAGATGGCCCATGGCAACTCCTATTTCAGCAGCCCTAGCGTGTATTGCAGAGCCGCATAGTGGCTTTCGTAGTCGAACTTGGCGTTCAGGTTTTCGATATCCGCCTGGGTAACGTTCAGTTGTGCCTGCGTCAGTTCCACGATTGACGCCAGGCCGAGATCGTAGCGGCCGTGCGCCAGTTGCTCGGAAAGAGTGGCCGAACGGAACATCTGCGCGGTGACGTCCATTCGCTGGTAGGCGGTGCTGGCACTGGCCCAGGCGGTGCGGACGTCGCGCGCGATGGTCTGCTCGGCATCGCGTAATTTCTGGTCGGCTTCGAGCGCGCGGTAATGCGCTTCCTCGTGGCGGGCGGTAAACAGATGGCCATTGAATACGGGGATGTGGACATCCACTGCCGCACCGCCATATTCGTTGGGGATGACGCGCGGCAGGGTGATCTGCTCGATGAACGGAATGTAGCCGCCCACTGCCACGAGGCTGACGGTGGGGAGCTTCAGGTCCCTTTCCGCCCGCTCAAAGCGGTAGGCGGCTTCGCGTTCGAGTCGCAAACCGGCCAGCTCCGGACGCGAGTTGAACGCCTGCGCGATGAGGGCTTCGGGATCGGGCGGCGGACTGGGAGGCAACGGCTCATCCGTCAGAACATAATTCGCATTCTGTTGCGCGCCGAGGGCACGGGTCAATTCCGCAAAAGCCTCCTGCTGCTGATCCTGCGCCTGGATCAACAACAGCTTGGCCTGCGCCAGATTTACATCCACGAACGTCACGTCGAGCTGCGAGCGCAGGTTGTTGTTGGCCAGCGCGGTGATTTGGTCCACCACGGTCTGGCGCGCGGCGACTGTCTGCCGGGCCACGCGAATGGTCTGCTGCGCGCGCAGAGCGTCGAAATAGGCCTGAGTCACCCGCAGCAGAACGTCGAAACGCGTCGCCTGGTAGGTCTGCTGGGACGCGCCCGCGCGATTTCTGGCGGTGGCCACGAGGTTCGGCGTGCGGCCGAAATCGGAGATCAACTGCGAAACCGTGATGCCGTTCCCATACCGGTTAAAAAGACGCGAAGCGGCCAGCGCTCCGGCGCCGATGCGCCCGTCCTGGTTAGCTCCTGAACCGGTTAACTCCCCGGCGATGGTCGGATAATAAGGCGCCCTGGCCTGTACAACCTCCTGGCCCAGAGCCGAAGCCTCGTTCTGCGCCGCCAGAATCTGGGGATGGTTCTTCAATGCCTGCGCCTCGGCGTCCGCAAGGCTCAGTCTGACTGTGCCGGCGTTCTGACCCCAGACGGACGCGGCCCAGGCGGCCGCCAGCAAAACGGCTAGATATCTTCGATTCATGCACTCTCCAAAATTTATTGTTGTGCCGCTACGCTCCGGCGTCTGTTGCGATAAACCAGAAGATAAGCGGCCGGTACGATAAACACCGTAAACAACACCGAGGAAGTCAAACCGCCGATAATTGCACGCGCCATGGGCGCATACTGTTCCGCTCCCGTTCCGAGCTTCATGGCCAGGGGAATCATCCCGATGATCGTCGCGAGGGAGGTCATCAGGATGGGGCGCAAGCGAACGCGGCAGGCGGTAATCACTGCGTCCGAAACCGACAGTCCCTGCTCTTCGAGTTTATGGGCAAAGTCCACGATCAGAATGCTGTTGGAGTCGGCGATGCCGATCAGCATCAGCACGCCCATAAGCGACATGACATTCAGGGTGCTGTGGGTGAGCGGCAGGACGAGCAGCACGCCGATGAATCCCATCGGGATGGCGAGCATGATGAGAAACGGATCGATGAAGGAACGGAATTGCGCCACAAGAATCAGAAACAGCAGGATGAAAGAAATCAGGAAGCCCTTGCCGAAGCTGGAAAACGATTCGTGCATGCTATTGACCATGCCGCGAAGGTCGAGTCGGACATTGCGGGGCAGATTGCTGCCGCTGCCCGGCCGGTAGGAAGTGGCGGACGACGGCGCGTTAACCCAACCCGATTCGAGGATCATCTGCTCGATTTCGGACCGGACCTTTCCCAGGTCCTCGCCAACCGGTGTCACATATACGTCGCTCACTTTCTGAACCTTGTAGTGATCGATCTCGGTCGGGGTCTCGACGCGGTTGAGCTTGACCACGCTATCCAGGGTCGTAGGCTTGGGGAGGTTGGGCGCGCGCAGAGGGATGTTGCTCAAGTCGAGCGCGTTATGAATCGCCGCGTTTCCGTGCTCATAGTACTGTACGGTGACGTAGTAGTCGTTTCCGGTTTTGTAATCCACCCAGTAGTTGGGCGCAATCATGTAGTTCGAATTCAATGCGGTGATGACGTTGTCGATGATGTCTTTCTGCGTCAGGCCGAGCTCGCCGGCGTGAATTCGATCGACCGCCAATTGAATGCCGGGATAGTTCATATCCTGCGGAATATACACTTCGCCGACTCCGGGCATGCGGCGGATTCTGGCGGCGAAGTCCTGCGCGAGGGAGTAGTCCTGGTCCAGATTCGAGCCGCTCACCTGCACATCGATGGGCGCCAGCATTCCCATGTTGAGAATGGCGTCGACCATCGACCCGCTGGAAAAAAAGGTCCGCACTTCCGGGTACTGCCGGGCCAGGGCGTCGCGCACTTTGTCCATGTATTCGAAGCTGCTGGTGGAATGCGCGTCTTTCAACTGCACCTGGATGGTGGAAGTGTACGGCCCCTGGTTGGTGGTGTAAAGCGCGGAGAAGTCGGGGACGACGCCAATGTTGGATACGATCATGTCCAGATCCGCGGGCTTGACGGAGCGCCGGATCAGTTCTTCGATCCGGCCGACATACTGGTCGGTCATTTCGATGCGCGTGCCGGTGGGAACTTTGGCGAGGATGGTGAACTGGCCGGCGTCGGTTCGCGGGAAGAAGGCCAGCCCCAGCAGCGGATAGATCGCCAGGCTGAGGACGAACAGGCCGGCCAGGGCCGCGACCGTGAGGCCCGGAAAGCGCAGCGCGCGGCGGACCCAACGCTCATAGACGTCAAGCAGACGGTTGAACCCGCGATTGAAGAGGTGAGTGAACTTGTCCCAAAGCGAACCGGGTGTCTGCGGTTCGACGTGGCCGTGGCCGTGCGCCGGAATGCTCTTGAGAAACCTCGAGCAGAAGAGCGGAATTACGGTCATTGCGACCACGAACGACGCCAGCAGAGCGAGACAAAACGCCAGCGCCAGAGCGGAAAACAAGAATTTACTGACGCCGTAAAGGAACGTGACGGGAAAGAAATCGACCACGTCCACCAGGGTGGCGGCCAGCACGGCGAGGCTGACTTCGGCGCCCCCGAACTCCGCCGCGGCCAAGGGTGACGATCCCATCTCGAGATGGCGATAGATGTTCTCGAGCGAGATGACGGAGTTGTCGATCACGCGTGACAGGGCCAGCGCTAGGCCACCGAGGATCATGGTGTTGATGGTACTTCCCATGAGCGACAGGACGACAAACGTCGCCAGCAACGAGAGCGGGATCGAGAGCAGCACCGCGGTGGTAGCGCGGAAGCTGCCCAGGAAGATGAGGATCATGAGGCTGGTCAGCACCAGCCCCAGGGTGCCCTCGTGGAATACGGTCTTGAGCGCCTCTTTGACGTAGACCGACTGGTCGAAAACCACGTGCTCTTCCAGTTGACGGGGAAGATCGACGAGGTTCGGGATTAAATCTTTGACGCCTTGCACCACCGCGATGGTGTTGGTGTCGCCGCCCTGCTTCATGATGGGGATGTAGGCGGATTTCTGCCCATCGACGCGAACGATGTTGTACTGAATCTGGCTGGCGTCTTCCGCCTTGCCGACATCGCCGACCGACACCCATTTGGTTCCCACGGTCTTGAGCGGGACATCGTTCAGCTCTTTCACCTGATCGACGAGGCTGTTGGAATAGACGTAGTAATCGAGCGGGCCCATTTTCACGTCGCCGGCGGGCAGAATCAGGTTGGACGCATTCACGGCGCTGACCACGTCCATGGGGCTGAGCTGCCGGGCGAAGAGCTTGTACGGGTCGATGTACACCATCACCTGGCGGTACTTGCCTCCGAACGGGGGCGGAATCACGGCGCCGGAAACCGCGCCCGGAATCTGGTTGCGGATCTGGAACTGTGCCAGATCATGAAGCTGCGTCTCTGTGAATCCCTCGCCCTTGACGGTGAGCAGGCAAACGGGGAGGCTCGAGGCGTCGAACTTCAGCACCACGGGCGGTAGAGTGCCCGGCGGGAGCCGCTTCAGATCGGCCAGGGCAAGATTCGAAATCTGCGTGACATCGGCATCGGCGTTGGTGCCAGGCTGGAATTGAATCTTGATGATGCTTACACCGAGCAGCGAGCGCGACTCCATGTGATCGATCCCGCTGCCCAGGGTGAAGAAGCGCTCCAGCGGGTCGGTGATATCGGTTTCGATGTCTTTGGGCGGCATGCCGGAAAAGAACGTCGCCACGAGGACTTGCGGAATATTAATGGGAGGAAACAGGTCAACCGGCATTCGGCTGTAGGCATCGACTCCGATGACCAGCAGCGCAAGACAGATAACGACAATGAAGTACGGATTGCGAATGGCAAATCGCGGCATTTTCGTCCCTCTAGTGACCGGCCTCGCCCTGGTAGTGCATCGGCTCGACGGGTTGCGGGCGCACTTCCTCGCCGGGCCGCAAGCCGCTTCGGTCGCTGACCACGACACGATCGCCCTCATTGAGTCCGCTGATCACTTGGGCCTCGTTCGGGTTCTGCAAGCCCAGCTCGATCCTGCGGTTCTGAATGCGGTTGTTCATATCGACCACCAGTACCGCCGCCTCGTTACCGTTCTGCGAGACGGCCTGAACGGGCACCACAAGCGCGCTAGCCTTCCTCTCCAAAGTGAGGGTGGCCTCCGCATACAACCCAGGCATCAGGACGCGCCTGGGATTCTCAATATCCACTTCGGTGTGCATGGTTCGGGTATCCTGTGTGACATCGACCGAAAAACGCTGCACGTTGCCGGTAAACTGCTTGCCGAGCGACGGCACGGCCACCTTCACCGGATCGCCGATCCTGATGTACTTCACGTAGGACTCGGGCACCGGAATGACGAGGCGGAACACATCGTCTTCGGAAAGCCGCACCAGTGGCAGAGCCTGCGTGCTGGAACTGGTGCCGGCCTGCATCAGCGTTCCCTGGTTGGCATAGCGCTGCGTGACCACGCCCGAGAAAGGCGCCGTGATTTTACGGTAGTCGAACAGAACCTGATCCTGCTGCTTTTTCGATATCGCCTGATCGCGCTGACTTTCGGCGGCAAGCAAAGCCGATTCCCCCGCGTCCACCTGCGCGGCCGCCGCCAGGTCCTTTCCCGCGGCATCGTCGATTTCTTGTTGCGCAATGAGACCCTTCTGCTTATCGGCCACGGCTTTCAACCTGAGGTAGAACGGGTGAGCGATGTTCTCATATTGGGCTTTCAGCCGCTTCAGTTCGTTCTGGGCATGCGTCACCTGGTCGTTGGCGCTGCGGATCGCGGCTTCATCCTGCGCAATGAGTTGCTCCAGCTCCGGAATCTCCAGCACCGCCATCACGTCGCCCTTCTTGACGCGCGTGCCGTAATCGACGCGCAGGTCGTTGACAAATCCCGATTGCTTCGCATAGACGTCGATTTCCTGGAACGGCACCAGCTCGGAAGAGACGGTGAGCTGCCGCTCCAGCGGCCTCACTGCGACGGGCGTGATCCCCACAATAGGAGCCGCAGCTTCCGGCGGTTCTGTGCCGCTGGCGTGGGCACGGTTCTTCGAGCAACCGGCGGCCAGCACCAGCGGAATCGTCAGGGTCGCGGCCAGGGCCAGTTGGACAGCCCGCGATTCAGAGATCAGTTTCCTTTTCATTTGTGCCCCTCGGCATGATTGCGGATGGATTCGGATAAACGTTCGATGGAAAAACTTCCGTCCAGGCACGCGTCGATGAACCGGCGCTCCTCGTCGAGGAGGCGGTTGGCAAGCTCCGGCAGTTTGTGAGCTACCTCCGGCGGAATGAGTTGCACACCGTGGAGGTCCCCGTGCAGCAGATCGCCCGACCGAATTTTCAGGCCAGCCACTTCGACCGGGTCGCCGAAATCCACCACATGTGCGTATGCGTGCGAAACCGACGGCCGGCTGGCGAAGACCTGAAAGCCGATACTTTCGATGCCCGGTATGTCGCGCACCGCGCCATTGGTAATGTAACCTACGCAGCTCAAGGCGCGGCAGATTCGGGCATGGAGTTCGCCAAACAAGGCACCCATACCCGGGGGATCGTCGGCATCGAAAAGCACGATGACGCGGGGCTTCGGAAGACTATCGACGTAACGCCACCAATCGATGTGGTCGTAATAGTAGTGCCCGTGGACCGGTTGCGAAGCGGCACGCATCCGGCCGGTCGCGGCAAAGCCGGCTACCGGCGGGTGTCTCGGAAATATGCACTCGAGCGAACCGTGCATGTATCCCTCGTTGCGCGGCCGGATATTGAGCGCCTCAATGGCGTTGGCCAAGGTGCAGGTGTCGAAACGCGACAACGCTGCAACGTCCTCACGGGAGATTCTGGTCTGGTGCATAGTTTGCTAGGGCGGAAGGGCCAAAGCCGAACCTAGGAAAAATCGTATCGGCAGCGCGCGGCTTCACAGAATACCCCGCAGTATGTAGATTCCCAGGAAAAGCGCTGGATATCGGCGCGGCCGAAGGCGGGGCCCCCCTCCTCACCCGATCCTCGCTGTTTCGCCCCGCTGGCTGACGATCACTCCCCGCCGGATCGCGTAGAGAATCAGGTCGGCGAGGCTGTGGAAGTTGAGCTTCTGAAAAATGTGCTGCCGGTGACAAATCACGGTCGTCGGGCTGAGGTCGAGCAGGCTTGCAATGTCCTTGTTCGCCTTCCCCTCCGCCAGCAGTTGCAGAATCTGACGCTCACGGCTTGTGAGCAGATCGTACTCATCCTCCTGCCGGGCGGATTCGAGCGAGTGAAGATAGTCGTCCGCGAGGATGCGGCTGACCTTCGGACTGAAATAGGCCTTCCCCTCCGCGACTGCATGAACGGCCTCGATAATTTCGCATTCAGCCGCACTCTTGAGCACGTATCCGCGCGCGCCGACTTTGAGAGCGCCGAGCAGATAGCAGTCGTCGGCGTGAACCGTCAGCATGACGATCTGGATTTCGCGGCATTGATTGGAAATCCTGCGGGCTGCCTCCAGCCCATTGAGGTTGGGCATGCTGATATCGAGGATCGCGACGTCCGGCAGTTCGCGTTCGGCCAGCTCGATCGCTTCGACACCATCGGATGCGTCGGCGACGACCTCGAATCCGGGCTCGTTCGAGAGGAGCGCGCGCAGGCCGCGACGGATAATCGCATGATCGTCCGCGACAAGGATCCGAACGCGCCCCATAGATCTTATCCGTCGAGTACTTGCCTGTCATCATAGGGCAGGGCTTGACCCGGCAGAATACCCTAAACGGAGTATTTTCCTGAGAAAAGAATGAGCAGAGCGGGCCTTAGGCGGGTGTGACCCGTCGCGTCCAGGCCGTGAGCACCGGCGGAATCAACCGCACAGACAGCTTCGCTCAGTGGTGGTTGCCAGCGAGCCAGCCAGATCGCCGGTGACCGCAGAGTCGATCGGCATGGGAGCCGCCAGAACGATCGGCTCGATGCCGCGAACTGCGAGCGCGGTGGCTGCACCTTGTCCGATGCCGCCGCAGATCGCTACCGGGCAGCCGCTGAACAGTTCCGTGAACGTGAGGTGGTTGCCGCAGCCGTCCGCGTTTCTGAAACGCGTCAAACGTGAGGTGATGGAACCATTTTCAATTTGGAAGATCACAGCGCCGGTACAGCGCGCCAGGTGATCGCAGACCGAGACACCGTCGGCCGTCGCGATTGCGGGATGGGTTTTCAAATCGTATTCGAAGCCCCGCCCTTGGATCCCGGGTAATCGTCCACAGCCAGGAATTGAGTAAGTACAGGAACGAATGTTGCTGTCGATGACTCCCTGCTCATGCAGCTTTCCTGGAAACGAAAAGCGGACAAAAAGGACACCGAGCTTGAGCCCCTCAGCCTCGTTTACTGCTCCAACAACGTCTTGACACTTCCGCCGCTCCTCCTCCAGACCTTCGGGCGCGGCAAGAAATACGCTCACGAAAGTCATAATCGCGACATAGAACGCGCGTCCGCACACTAAGGCCGCCGATTACCGCCTTCACTGTTGTTTTGAACTGTTATATCAAAAAGACTTGGTTTGGACGCGTGTTCAACTTTTCGCGCTCGCCCGAGGCGGAGCGGCGGCAACGCTAGTCAAGTTGCGTCGCGGCATATGATAATCGGCTAATCGAATTCTCATGATTTCCAATTTTGAGCCGCCTGAATGCATTTGGTCGATCGGGATATACACCGGCAATTCTCCCCTTCACCTGTCGCCGCCGGCATCCGGGCTCACACCAGTTCTGACGGCCGCGGACGTTACCGATGTGCCCAGTGCGTTTGTCGCCGATCCATTTCTGGTGCGGGACGACGGCGAGTGGTTCATGTTTTTCGAGATGCTGTCGTCGGAGACCGGACGAGGCGAAATCGGCATGGCAAAGAGCCGCAATGGCCTCGCCTGGTACTACCAGCAGAGCATTCTCCGCGAGCCATTTCACCTTTCGTATCCACACGTTTTCCGGTGGCAAGGCGACTACTTCATGACCCCGGAAGCTCTGGGCCACGGTGCGATCGTTTTGTACCGGGCGCATGATTTTCCTTTCGAATGGAAACCGGAGGCACGACTCATTGAAGGAGGGCTTGCAGATCCTACCCCATTCGAATTCGATGGTATGTGGTGGTTATTTGCCTGCCCGACACCCTACGAGCACGATACTCTGCGACTCTACTACGCGACCTGTCCTACCGGTGAGTGGCGGGAGCATCCATCGAGCCCGGTGCTGGAAGGAAACGCGCGCATCGCGCGCCCCGGGGGCAGGGTACTCTCCTTCGACGGCAGATTGATTCGGTATACCCAGGACTGCACTCCTTATTACGGTCATCGCCTTCGCGCGGTCGAAATCACAAAGCTCAACACTTGTGAATACGAAGAACACGAATGCAGCGAAAGCCCGATCCTATCGGCGGGGAACGGTTGGAACGGCGCGGGCATGCATCACGCGGATGCACAGGAGATATCCTCAGGAACGTGGATCGCCTGCGTCGACGGGCATCGATTTCATTCGGCGCCGACCCTGGCGGCCGCGCCGTCTGCTCTGTTGCGTTTTTTCAATCTCCTGCGGCCTAGAGCTTGAGCGGCATTGTTTGTAAACTAAGCAGAGTTTCATGTCATTGAACCAGGGAGTCTCCTGTTCGATATGCGAATTCTCTTCGTAGCTTATTGCATGGTTAACAATGAAAACGGGGATTCGCTGATCGGCGTGTATAAACGATGCCTCCGCATCGGGCTCGAAATGGTACGGCGCGGGCATGAGGTATTTGTCTTCTGTACCGGCCGGGAAGCCTACCGGGATGCGACCATCGAGCGTGCCGAGTCGACGATGAAGTTCATCGACTTCGGCCTGGAGGCTCTGTTCTGCCCGTCAGTGGAAATACGTAGGCGTTATTACCGGCGTGTCTTCCATCGTTTGAACCCGCAGTTAGTCGTCGTGGGCGAAGCTCCGCTCGCAGGTACTCTGCTCGATTCGACACTGTGTGCGGCAGGCATGGGCATTCCGGTGGTTGTATTGGATAACGCTTACAGTCCGGCGCTGGCGCAGACCTTCGAGGAACAGCACGGACCCATGCTGGATGGCCTTATCCTGACGGGTCCACGTTCTTTTCAACTGCCGGAGCCTGCGCGGCACTACTGCGCCGCGCCTCCGTTCATCTCGGGTTCCGGACGGGAGGCGGGCGCCCTATTGCAAGAACTTGGTTTGAGCGCGCAAAGGCTGATTACGGTACTAGGATACGAGCGTAAGGCCGAAACGCTGGCGGCAGCTCTTCTCGTCGCGCGGCCGCAAGAGGATTGCGCCGCCATCCTGCTGACCCCGGAACCGGAGGAAGCGGCCAGGCGGCTTGAATCCCTGCCTGAGACGGTGCGAATGCGACTGCGCATCCTCCAGCCGCCCGACGAAGCCGTTTTGTTTTCGCTCTTGGCTCAATCAGCGCTGGCCATCGGGAAATGCGGTTTCATGCAAGTTAGTGAAAGCCTGGCCTTGGGAACGCCGTTCATTGGCGTGCATTACCGCGGCTGCTTTTCGGTCGACATGCTGCACCCGCGAGCCCGGTGTTTCATTCACTCCACGTCCACTCAGGAGGCCGACCCGGAAACACTGGATGCCTTCGATCGCTTTCTCCATCTGAATAATGACGAAATTCGGCGCCTGCACGAAGGTGGGTTCGATGGGCTCAGGCAGGCCGCTGATTTCCTCGAGACCTTGCCGCATATCCCGCGGCGCGAAACCGCACAAGAGACTGCGCGCGCGGGCTTCACAAATGAGATTGTTGCCCAGAGCCTGGCGGCAGTGCACCCCGGAGCGGCAATCGAAGTCGCCTGGACCCGGGCCACGCGCTTACGCAACTATCCACAGTGCCGGATTGACTCTGTTACTGCCGTTTACACTACATCGGGACGCCGTAAACAGGCTTTCCTCTGGGGTCGCCGGTATTCCGAGCCCCGCTTTGCCGAGCAGGATCGGGCGCTCGCTGAGGCCGCGGATTCGGGCCGCCGCATTCTGTTCCGGTCCGAAGACGGTCTGCTGATTCTGGAGCAGGACGCCGGTGAGTCGCGGCTTCCCCCATTGAACATATGACAGAGTTTCTAACCTGCTGAACTGACCCGTGTGTGGATTATTACAATCGGAAGATTGACTTACAGAGCTGAATTTAAGTCGATAAATTCACGAAGTTACCGTACAATGTACTGAACAATCGTGCCGGTATCGAGGCAACCAGCTGAGCGACTTCGACAAGCCTACGAGGTTCTCCGTGATTTCCTGGAGGAGGGAGGGGAAAGCGAGCCGCGCGAATCGGCGATCGCTTATCTTCCACCGCTTCCGCCGATCGACCCGGGCAGCCGCCTCAGCGCTACGGACCTGCTGAGCTCCTGGTTTCGCCCGCCTTCGGGCCATGTGGATCCCTGGCAGAATTTCTTTCGCAGATACGAGTCGGCTGAACCCACACCCGCCGCGCCATCCCGCATTCCGGATCCCCCCAGCAATCCTGTGCCCCCTCCCCTGGGGGTCATGCGCGCGCTTTTTCCGGAGACTGAAGACGACGAATTATCGAGCGACGAAGCCGACGCGGCGGTGGAAGCGTTCTATCAATTCCTGCATGCCATCGGCCGCCACGATGTTGAGGGTGCAATGAAGTTTGTCGCGGTGGACTACCATACGTTTGCCGACGACCTGGAAATCGACCACCACGATTTACGAAACCACCTGGAAGCGCTTCTGGAATCACTACATGGGTGGGATTTCGAGGTAAGTCTTTCGATGGCTCCTGAACCGATCTCGCACCCATACGGGATTATCCTCTATGCCGAGATCCAGATCGATGCCGTGCACCCCGTTTCAAAAGCCAAACGGAACATTGTGGAGCGGCGATTGGCGCTGATTCAACTTCAGGAAGATACCCAATGGAGGCTAGCAGCACTAAGTCCCGTTGACCTCGCCAAAGCATGAAAAACTTATCCACCTCCTCCGATATTACCGGGCAGGTTGCTTTCAGTCTGCTGGCGAGTTACCTTTTTTTCTTGTCCCGGCGGCCTGTAAGCAGCAGCAATACGCATTATCTGGCCCGCCGCATCGTCGGGTTACGGTCCCTGGCCGCATACATCGAAAAGGACGGGACACCGGAGTTGAAGGAAGCCGCGACGCGCCTGCGCGCCCTGAATGCATCCAGCTTTCGCACTTTAAACCGCTCGCTGCAGTTTCATCTTGCGCTTGTGCAGCAGGCGGCATCCATTCCGGCGCATTACATCGTCACCGACCACGGGCCTGGACCGTCATTCCTCCAAGACGTCAGGCGGCTTCTGTTGATTTGCGGGCCGGCAATCGGTATCGGTGACGAAATCATCCTGTTCCCGCTGCCGCAATGGTTCAAAGCGTCTTGCCCCGGGCTTGAGGTCACCGTGATGTCCGGTTATCCGGGCCTCTGGGACCGAGTGAACGGTCCGGACCGCATTTTGTCGTTCTCCACGCACGAGGAACTGCTCCTTGCCATTCGAGGCGAAGGCGCGGCGGGAAAGTTCGACCTTGTCGTTCTGGCGGATTTTGAGAAGCCGGGATTGGCTCCCGTGCTGTCAAACGATCCGGCCATTGACCGTTACCTCGAAATATCGCTCGGCGGACAGTGCGCCATCGCGCTCGACAACGTGGGCGAACGCGTCTCCTCCACCCGAATGCCGCTTGACGCGCCCATCAATTACTACAAAGGAATCGAACGGCTTGTTGCCTGGTGCGGAATACATGCACCGAAGGCGGATCGATATGCAGGGCTGATCCGGCGCGCCGCCGCGCCGCCCGCCCAACCGGTGCGAATATTCGTCAGTCCGTTTACCTCTAAGTACGATCCCTCAGTGGTTTTCTGGAGCGGCCTGCTGGCGTCTGTCTACCCAGTCGCTTCGGCGGACGAAGTCGAATTCCATCTCGATCCCGGCCCTAACCTCACCACGGAGCGCTTCAGCGCTGCCCTGGCGAAATCGGCCGCGCCCCGGGCGGGATCGCGAGTTCGATTCTTCGTGGCATCGCGCGGCACTAAGCGGACCCTGGATCTTGCCGGCGTTCTGGAGTGCATGGAAACAAGCCACGCGGTCATTTGCTCGGATTCGTTCGCGGCCCACGCGGGCCCGCTTTTTGAGCTCCCGACACTTGTCGTGGCGCGAGCAGGTCTGGAAAACTGGCGGACGCCCGCTAAAGGCAGTTACTATTTCGATCTGAATCAGGCGGCGGCGGAGATCGGTCGCGCCATGCGGCTCGTCATTGACGTTTCCCTGGCGCAGCCCACGAAGACAGCCGCCATTCCATCAGAATGGCGGGCCATCGGAAGCCGTCTCGATGCCAACACGCGCACGTTGTCGCAGGCGCTGGCGGAATGCGCCGCAGGCAGAAGCCTGAATGGAGAGTACGACGACTTCATCGACAGTTACAGGGACCTGGTAAGTGTCCTTCCCGAGTGGCCGTCCGAGTACGCCGGAATCATCCGGGATTCGGCATACGGCCGTGTCTGGCGCCCGGCGCATGGCCGGCCGGACCAAGAGGTACTTCGGCATCTGGACGAGATGCTCTGGGCGTGGGAAAGTACCAATCTGCGCAAGCTGCTCAGGCTGACTACACGCGCTCAGAATCTGGCAGCGCACGCCGTTTGAAGGATGAGGATTCATGAAAGCGACGAGCGCAGGAGCATCACACCTGAGCGGCATTATCGAAAGAGGCTTAGGCTATCTCGAGGAGGAGCAACTGCCCTCCGGCGAACTGCCGAATTTCCGGCTGCTGGCCAATGGGAGCTGGGAGTACTGCTTCAGTCTATTGCCAACGGCGTACGTACATGACGCGCTGGCGTGTTTTGATCCGCTCTCGATATGGTTCGACAATCAGGCTGTAGATCGAGTAAACGCGGCTTCGCGGGCTTCCTTCGTTCGCAGGGTTGTGCGGATTCGACGGCGGGCGCTGCGATTTCTCGCCTGGCAGCAATCTGCCGATCTGAGCTGGCGCTTTCACGGATTGGGTAGCGCGCTCGCACCCGATCCGGACCTCACGGCGGTGGCCGCAACAGCACTGGTAGACGTTCGCGGGCGCGACCGGATGTTTGACTGGTCGCTCCAGACCGCACGCATCCACGCATTGCAGTGTCCCGACGGACTGTATGGGGACGGCGGGGCGCGGGGCGAGATTGCCCCGCTATCTATCGATGCGCTGCGGCTGGTCGCGAGCGCCCACGTGCTTCGCTATTATGCTCTCACCGGAGGCGACTCCGAACCCTTGGAGCGCCTGCTCGAAGACCGGGTGTCGCGTGAGGAATGCCGCACCGATTTTCTATGGGCGCTGGTGCGTTCGTGCCGGCACGGCCATCCCCACCGGCTCGCCAGGGTTCACGAGAATATCGTTCGTCAGTTGCTTGCTCGCCAGGATTCGAACGGTTCGTTTGGCGGACCTTTAACCAGCGCTCTCGCCATGCAGGCGCTTCTCGATCTCGAGTACGAAGGACCGGAAATTCGTTCCGGGGGCGATGCTCTGATACAACGGCTCGACCCGGTACAGGGGCGGCGGTATGAAGGGTTCGGTCACGACGGGTGCGGGTCATCGGCGTGGACAACGATCGCCATCATCAAGGCACTTGCGAGGCTCCAGACATTGCCATGATCCGCCTGACCTCAGATACCGAAAAACGGCAGCAGAGATTCGACAGCGCTGTACTTCGCGCCGTCTGCCGCGACGCCGCCGGCCGATTTCGCCTGCAGTACGGCGCGGATGTCGAGCGGTACAGACTCATCGTTACCGAAAGCGTGAAGGCTTATATCGAACGCTTCCAAAACGAGCTCGGGCGGATTTCGGCGGGGAATGAGGTCTGCCGTGATTTGGGCGCCAAAGCCGCATCCTATCTGGACTGGCTGCAGTGGACATTCTGGGATCTGCCTCACTTCGCGGTCGCCCTGCGCCTGCCGGAACAGGATCTAGGCCGGGCCGTCACCACTTGTGGGATGGCGTACCTGGCATCGAGAATTTTGGACGACGTGATCGATCGCCATTTCAGCTACAAGGGGCGTCACGAAACCATACTCGCGATGTTCGAGAAGAGCCGCGCGCCGAATCAGCGGCCCGAGGGCCTAACCATCCTCGCCGGGTTGCTGGTCTGCTTCGATGGTCTGTCGCTGCTCGCCGACAAGGACGACCCGGCATCACGGACCATGCTGCAACAGACCATCGAGTCCTTACGCCTTGCGGCCGTCGGCGCGGTAATGGAGCTCAGCCCGCGTGAAACGTGGAACACGGAGTTTTACAGGCGCCTGGTGGATTTGAAGAATGTCGCATTTTGGCGGGCGCTGTACGCAGGGATCGATCCCGGCCGGAAATCGCCGTTATACCCGTTTCTGGAGCGCTATTACGCTGTCGCACAGAAAATCAACGACGTTCAGGACTTTGCCGAGGACGAGAGACGCGGGCAGCCAAACCTGCTCTCTGTGTATGGCACGACCGTGGACGCGGAGCGGGAAATTGGGGCCGATCTTTCGGAACTCGCTGCCATGGCCGAGACCCTGCCCGAACTGGAGCGCCTGGTGGCGCTTCTCAAGATCGGCGATTCGCTCGAGGAGTGTATACGGCTGAAACTGTTCCAAACTTGTGAAGAGCCGCTCTCACCCGCCGCGTCGAAACCGGCACCGTTGCAACTGAGCTGGTACTCGACTCTCGAGGAAGTAATCGAGCGGCTTGGTCCCGAGTGTCTGTGCGCAGCGGACTGCATGGTTTGTGGAAGTGCGAATCGGAGGCGTCTTTTCGAGAAACAGGGGTTCAGTTATCATCGCTGCCGCGACTGCGGGCACATGTATGTGAGCCCGCGAATCTCGTCGGCAATTTCCGGGCGCATCGGTCTGGAACTCGATGCCGAGGACTACGTAAGCGACCTGCTCGAAGTGCAGCGATTCTATGCCGCCGCGATTTGCCACCTGCTACGCGCACGTGCGCCCGGGCCCCGGCTGCTCGACATCGGATTCGGCCGCGGGTATGTGCTGCAACTGGCGAAGTCATACGGTTTCGAGAGTTATGGGATCGAGAGCTCGCCGCGACAGATCCATGCTCTGCGGCCTCAGTTCGGAGGCCGGCTGCACCTGGTCGAGTCTTCTGATGAGGACCTGCCATGGGAGGGCTTCGATGCGGTGGTGCTCAGCCATGTGCTGGAGCATTTAGAGCGCCCGCAGGAACTGCTGGGAAAGATCTTCCGCGCTATGGTGCCGGACGGCGTCCTCTATCTAGCGGTGCCCGATTGCGACTCGGTGCAGTTCCAGTTGTTCGGCAAGCGCTGGGACGTGATTTCGCCGCTCGCCCACTTTCAATATTTCCGCGAGGAGACTCTGACCCGTCTGCTGAAGACTTGCCTGTTCGACAATATCGAGCGTGTCAACCCCGAGCCGGTGCGCGAGGAGATTGCTCCGCGTTGGATGCGCCATCTTCGGAAGCTCGGCGCCACGGACGCTGGTGAGTTAGCGCTCATTTGCCGGCGGCCGCCGCTTTGAGGATGGATATGCGCCTGCTTATCCTCACATCGGACTATCCGCCGGGCGCGTGGTCGGGTATCGCCTCGGCCGTAGAGGCGCAGGCAAAGGCGCTAGTCCAGGCGGGCGCCGAAGTGGATGTAGTTGTCGGCAACCACGCGACGATCCGGCCCCGAACAGGCCCACGTGTCCACCGGCTCGATCCATCTTCGTTCCCCGTGGATCCACGCCGCTTCGACCGCATCCATCTGCATTCTCTGTCGCTCGCCGGCCTCGCTTTCGAGCTGCGGCGCAGGTACGGCTTGCCGGTCACCTACACTGCTCACTCGCTGTTATGGCGCGAACTCGATCCCGGGCCCGAAGCCGATCGCTGGATCCGGCTCCAGCGCGATGTGTTACGCGCGAGCAATCGCGTGGTTTTGTTGAGCCATAGCGAACGGCAGGCTGCGCTTCGTATTTTGCCGGATGCGGCCGAACGTTCGGTAGTCATTGGCAACGCCGTGCCTGATCCGCCGCACACAGGACGGACCCGGCGCAGGGTGGGTCCCATCGTTTTTGCCGGACGGTTCACCGTCACGAAGGGCATCGAGCTGCTTTGCGAACTGCTGCCGCGTCTGCTGCATCGCGGATCCGTGCGAGCGGTGGTGGCGGGCGGCCATGGAGACACGGTGGGCACGCGGAGAATTCGGCAGCTACGAGCGCTTCCGGCCGACAGGTTCCGCCTCGCCGGATGGCTGCCTCGTCCGAGTTTGCGAAGGCTTCTAAGCGGCGCTGCGCTTGTGCTGATGCCGAGCCTCTATGAGCCTTTCGGGCTAATCGCACTGGAAGCCATGCGTGCCGGGACGCCGGTACTGGCGTCGCGTGTGGGTGGCCTTGCCGAGATGATCACACCCGAATCGGGAGGTTGTCTCGCTTGTTCCCGGGACACTGCCGAGTGGGAATATCGGGCTGCCCGGATGATCGAATCCCCGGAGCTTTGGAACGCGCTGCACGAAAGAGGCCCCGCTTACGTTGCCGAAACTTTCCCGATGCACCGCATTGCCGAACGATTGTTGCGGGAGGCATATGCCTGATTCGCCCAGGGCTCTGTTCGTTACTTACACGTTCGGCAATCCGATCGTGGCGGGAGTGTTATTCCGCGCCATTCGTCTGGCCACCGAGTTGACCCGCCGGGGTTGGACAAGCGTCATCTTCAACTTTGGGCCGGTCGTCGGCGACCCCAAGACGGAAGCGCTCGGATCGCATATCGAGATCCGTAACCACCCCGATACTTCGTGCGTGGGGAAGGCGCTCGACCAGTTTCGGGGGGCCAGACCCGACGTCGTCATATTTGGGGAGGCGCCGTTCGCTGGTGCCATGAAGCTCCTCTGGGACGCGGCCGAGATGCTCGGCAAGCCTTTCATCCTGCTGGAGCAATATTACGATCTCGGCACGCCGGGCAACTTTGACGTAGACCTGATGCTGCTCTACGGGTTGAAGTGCTTCTGGGAATGCCATTCGAACCCCCGGCGAAGATGGACCATCATTTCGCCGTTCATCACCGAAGTCACACCGGAAGTTGCATTACCCCTAGGTCCGCCCCCGGAGGGTGCGCGGCGGCTATTGATTCTGGGTGGCGAGCAGATCGTTCGGCAGGAAGGCATTCGGCTGGCCGCGGCTTTGTCCGATCTGTCTCCTCAGGTGGTGACGCTGAGCCGCGATCCGTCCGCGGCCGCGGACGAGATGGCGACGGCGGGCATTCCTTCCAGTCACGCCGTGGCTCTTCCACTGCAGCATGACGGTGTGCTGTTCGGATTGCTGCAGTCGAGCGCGGCGGCCATCATGGCCAATGGCTTTATGCAGATGACGGAGGCGCTGGCACTGGCTTGTCCTTGTGCTCTGGTCGATCGGGGAATCGGGATGTGGTCGTGCCAGGTGGATGGAGTCTTTCAACCATACGTTTCGTTCGCCGACGACTGGAATGAGCAGCGCACAAGACTACGCGGCTGGCTCGAGCACTCTCCCTTTGACCCGGTCTTGCGCGAGAAACTGCGGGCCGAGCGAAACGGCGCCAGCGAGTGCGCAGAACATGTAGAGCGTGTTCTGGCTGGCCGGAACCGATGGCGCATCCGGTGGCGTCAGGCCACCTACCAGGCACGTCACTTCGGCAACCGGATCGGAGAGCGTTTCCACCAGCGGGAGGCAGCCGCGTGAGCACGGAATCCATGTACCCGCAGTGGTCCGAGCGCGTGGTCCTCATTACGGGAGGCACCCGGGGGATTGGACGCGCCATCGCGCTCCGGCTCGCCCGGGAGAAGCCGATGCACATTCGCCTGGTGTACTGCATGAATCACGGAGCCGCTCGCAAAACGGTGGACGATTTGAAGGCACTCGGCGTGGCTGCTTCGTCGGTTGCGTGCGACGTCAGCGACGAGAACATGCAGAGGGAAGTCTTCGCGTCGGTTGAAAAGGATCTAGGGCGGCTGGATCTGTTTATCGCGAACGCTGCGCGAACTGCGTTCAAGCCGGCCGTATCGCTCGATTCGCGCAGTTGGCGGCGGACGATGCAGTTAAATGCGGAGAGTTTCCTCCTAGGAGCACAGTTGGCCGCCGGGCTGATGCGCGCCAATGGAGGCGGCCGCATCGTGGGACTCAGCAGCCTGGGCTCGCGCTATTACACTCCCAGCTACGCCGCCCTTGGCGCGGCCAAGGCGGCTATTGAGAATCTCGCCCGCTATCTCGCCGTGGAATTGGCTCGTGACCGAATCAACGTGAATGTCGTGTGCGGCGGTTTCATTGACACCGAGAGCATGAAGATCCTTCCAAATTACGAGGCCGTGACGAGCGCCATCGTCGCGCGCACGCCGGCGGCCCGGCTCGGCCATGCGGAGGACCTTGCGGGAATCGTAGCCTTTTTGTGCAGCGACGAATCGGATTGGATCCGCGGCCAGACAATCGTCGCAGATGGGGGCATTTCGCTGTCGCTTTGAACCGACTCTCATGCCCATACTTGACGGACAAGTCGCGATTGTAACCGGCGCTTCCCGCGGAATCGGTAAGGCGGCGGCGATTGAGCTCGCAGCCTGTGGCGCTCTGGTGGTAGTGAATTACCGCAGCCGGTCGGAAGACGCCGGTCAGGTGGTCGAATCGATCCGGCAGAACGGCGGGCGCGCCGAAGCCTGCGCGGGCGACGTTTCTTCCGAAACCGACGTGCGCGGACTTGTCCAATTCGCGCTGCGGAAGTTTGGAGGCGTCGATATTCTCGTCTCGAATGCAGGCGTCACACGCGATCTTCTCCTCGGTTCCATGAAGCTGGAGGATTGGGAGAGTGTGATGACGATCAACGTTCGCGGCGCATTTCTCACGGTCCGGGAGGTGCTGCCGCACATGATGTCCAAGCGGTCGGGTTGCATTATCCTGCTTTCCTCGATTGCAGCGGAGCACGGGGGCCGCGGCCATGCCAATTATGCCGCGTCAAAGGGTGCCATCAATGCGATGACGAAGTCCCTGGCGATCGAATTCGCGCCGCGCAACATCCGGGTCAACGCCGTCGCACCGGGCGTCATATTGACCGATATGACGACGCGGATCCGCACTTTCGCCGAGGACGAGATCAAAACGATGATTCCGCTGAAGCGAATGGGCGAAGCCGCAGAGGTCGCGCGGGCCATACGATTTCTGGCCTCCCCGGACGCCAGCTACATTACGGGCCAGGTTCTAAACGTCGCTGGAGGTCTCGGACTCTGATGACGGGCGCACATCACAAGCAAGCAAAAGGAGGCCGGCTTTGGCAGAAGCACAGACTGCGTTGAAACGAATCCCTGACGAAGAGGTGGAACGCAGGGTATTAGCGATCATCGCGAAGGCGATGGACCGCCCCGTTTCCGAGGTCACTCCCAATTCCTCGCTCGAAGGGGACCTGGGCGCCCAATCGCTCGACTATCTCGACATCGCCTTTTCCCTCGAGCGGGAATTCCGCATCCAGTTTCCGCGAGAAGATTTCATGCAGCGGGCCGCCGACCATTTTGGCGAAGAAAACCTCGTGCGTGATGGCGTCATTACCGATTTCGGCCTTCAACTGCTTGCGCGCGGCATGCCGGAACTCGATCCGTCGGAACTCCAATCGGGGCTGCGCGTTCATGAAGTGCGGAAAATGTTTGTGGTCGCCACTTTCATCCGGGTGGTCAAACAACTTCTGGAAGCGAAGTGGTCGATGGATGCGACCTGCCCGGACTGCAAAGCAGTTATGGTCGAGTCGGCTTCCCTTCCGGAATTCGAATGCCCCAAATGCGGCAAAGTCGTGCCGCTTCCGTCCGGCGACGACGTCCTGTTCGAACACGTGGTGGGCCTAAAAGTGGCGCTGGAGAAAGGAAGCTCCGGGTGAGATTTCTTCTGGTAGATCGCATTACCGAGCTGGAAAGCGGGAAGCGCGCGCGCGGCATCAAGAACGTCACGCTGAGCGAAGATTTCTTCACGTTCCATTTCCCGTACTTCCCCATCATGCCCGGCGCATTGATCACCGAATGCCTGGTGCAGCTCGCCGACTGGACAGTCAGGGAAAGCGAGAATTTCGCCTACGTGGGGATGCCCTGCCAGTTCGAGACCATCAAGTTTCACAACATGGTCCGTCCCGGCGACCGACTGCAGTTGGACGTGGAGGTTGTGGACCATCCGCCGGAACGGTACGTTTTTCGATGCGAGGCACGGTGCGATGGCAAGGTCGTGGCAGTTGGGCGTTTCGAGATGCGGGTCCGCCCGGTCGAAGAGCTGATGCCGATCGAGGAATCGCGCAGGTTGTTCCAGGTCATCCACCCAATGGAGGCACAGTGACGAAATGGTAGACGGAAGGGGCCAGCGGCGCGTGGCGATTACCGGGATGGGCGTGGTGTGCTCGCTCGGGACCAATGTCGAAGAAATGTGGAGATCGCTGCTCGAAGGGCGCTCGGGCGCCGGGCCAATCCGGCAGTTTGACAGCAGGGCCTTTCCGGTCCGGATTGGCAGCGAAGTGGATCTCGGCGCCCTGCCGAAGCCCGACTTCCCAGGCGTCGACAAGTTCCTCAGCCGTTCCGCCCAGTTCGGCATCCACGCCATGGATTCGGCGTGGCGCGGGTCCGGGCTCGACGGCTCCGCTCTGGATAAGACCCGGGCCGGTGTTTGTATCGGAGCCTCGACATTTCCGAATGTGGAAGGCAATCTGCCCGATCCGAGGAAGCTGCTCAACGGCGATCGCTACAACGCCGACGCTTATCTTGCCATCTGCCGGGCCAAGCCTGACCTGCTGGCGCAACGCGACATTCCCTCGATATCGACTCTGCTGTCGCTGCGGCGGGACTTGCACGGCCCCAGTTGCACCGTGCAGAGCGCCTGTACCTCGGCGACACAGGCAATCGGCGAAGCATTTAAGTGGATTCGCGACGGCCGGGCCGACGTGGTGGTCACCGGCGGGGCCGACAGCATGATGTCCATCATCTGCGTGACCGGGTTTACGCTTCTCGGGGCCCTAACGCAGCGCAACGACGACCCCGCGCGAGCATCCCGCCCGTTCGACCTCAGACGCGACGGTTTCCTGATCGGTGAAGGCGCCGGAATCGTAGTTCTCGAAGAGCTGGAGCATGCTCGACGGCGCGGCGCTCGGGTGCGAGCGGAGCTGACCGGCTACGGCTCGTCGTCGGACGGCTATCGGTTCACCGACATTGATCCCACAGGAGGCGGACCGGCGCGATGCATGCTCGGAGCGCTCCGGAGTGCAGGGATACGGCCCGAAGACGTCGATTACATCAATGCCCACGGCACGTCGACTCCGCAGAACGACCGCGTCGAGACGCAGGCCATCAAACGGGCTTTCGGCGATCTCGCATATGAGATTCCGGTCAGTTCCACCAAATCCCAGCTGGGGCACCTGGTATGCGCTGCCGGGGGCATCGAACTGATTCTTTGCGTGCTCGCCCTCGAATCGCGGATCCTACCGCCGACGCTCAACCAGGAACAGCCTGACCCGGAATGCGATCTGGACTACGTACCGAATGAGCCGCGGCCCAAAAAGTGCGATATCGCGCTCTCCAATTCCTTTGGATTCGGCGGCCAGAACGGAACGCTGGTCGTCAACCGCTGGAGCGAGGCTGCGGCATGAGATTCCTGTTCAACGACCGTTTCCTCGAGGTGGAACTCGGCAAGCGCGCTGTCGCCACGCGCTCGATTTCCATCGGAGACGAGTTCCTGCCGGAGCACTTTACCCGCAAGCCCCTGATGCCCGCGACGCTCGTCCTCGAGTCGGTCACGCAGTTGGCCGGCTGGCTGTACATCGCGACCAAGGATTTCGCGATCAGCACCGTGCTCGCGCTCGCCCAGGGGGTGGAGGTCTCGGGCGAGGTTCAACCTGGTTCCACGTTGCGGCTGGATGCAACGATGATTTACGAGCATCGCGGCGGCGCTACTCTGCGCGGTCTCGCGACTTGCGAACAACAGCCGGTATTGCGGGTCGACCGGCTGGTATTCGCCAGCAGGCCGCTGTCAGTGCCGGATGACATACAGCGGGCGCGGGACATGTTCGATTACATCAGCGGCGGTTACCGCTTGCACGAGGGCCCATCCCGGTGAGCCGTCCCCGCATCGTCGTCACCGGCGTCGGCGTGGTTTCGCCTCTTGCCCTTTCGGCGGACGCGCATTTTGAAGCCCTCCTTGAAGGGCGGTCCGTCGTGCAACGGCTGGAAGACGCCGACTATTGCAACTACCCGCCAATTCTGCTGGCCAGAGTCCGGGACTTCGACAGACGTGTTTTGATTCCGGATCGCATGTTGCGCAAACTTCTCTCGCCCAGTCCGGCGTACGCCCTTGCCGGCGCGACCTTCGCGCTGACGGATGCCGGGCTGGCATCGCAGGATCTCACCGAGTGCGGACTCTATGTCGGCTCTGTGTGCCTGGATGTCAACCCGGAGGCGTTCATTCCCGCGCTCCGCGAATCCATCCGAGGCGAAGAGGTGGAACTCGCGAGGTTCGCCACCCATGGCATGAAACTGGTAGATCCGCTCTTTCTGGTCAAGTCTCTGCCCAATGCCGGTTTGTGTTCGATCGCCATCCAGCACCAGGTCCTCGGTCCGAATGCCAACATCACGAACGGTTCCGTGTCGGGACTCGAAGCCGTAATCGCCGCCATGCAGTCTCTCGGGCGAGGCGAGTGCGAATTCGCCTTAGCAGGTGGATACGATTGTCTGCTCAGCATGGACATGATCGTCGATTACCTGCTGGGCAAAAGGCTCGCGAGCGGGGATGAGGCGCCTGGCCGCGCCTGCCGGCCATTTGATCGGCGCCACAGCGGTATGGCCCTGAGTGAAGGCGCAGCCTTCCTGATGCTGGAAACCGAACAACGCGCGGCGCGCCGAGGCGCCCGTGTCTACGGGGAACTTCTTTCTTATGGCGAGACGGCATTGCCTGGCCGCCTCATCGACTCCGAGACCGAGGCGGCGGCGAGCCTGGCGGCGGCGGCGTGCGCGGCGATCGCGGGCGGCGGCGACCAGCCCTCCTCCATCGACTGCGTTTTCGGCTCGGGACTTGCCACCGCGTGGGACGATGCCCATGAAGCGGCTTCGTACAACTGCCTGTTTGGCGGCGCTCGACCTCCATTGACGTGTTACACGGGCTCCATGGGCTTTCCCGGAGCCGCCGCCGGGACATTCTCCCTGGTTCACGCCATGTTGTCCCTTCGCCATAATGTGGTGCCTCCTATTGCGAACTGCGAGGAACCGATCCCGGAGTTCGGCATTCCCTTCGTCCAGCGGCCATTGGCCATAAAACCGGATCGCGCCCTCGTGTGGAACTCGGATCAAGGTACGAAGAATGCGGCGATTACGGCCGCCAGATACAGGGAGTAATGCTTTGACTGGAAGCCTGCGCCAACTCGTCTATGTGATGGAGTTTCTCCTCGCTGCGGGCGGAGTGGTGTTTGCTTTGGTCGGGCTGCGATTATTCTTTCTGCAGAGGCGGCTTGTGTTCAGGCCGAGCCGGGACACGGTCGGTTCGCCCCGGGACTGCGGTCTCGCCTTCGAGGAGGTTCACCTCGATGTTCCGGGGGAAGGACTTCTCAAGGGGTGGTGGATTCCGGGCAGCGGTGCGAACAAGGTGATCCTGTATTTCCCCGGCGCCATCGGCAACATGAGCTGCGAAGTGAGCACCCTGGCCTGGCTCGCGAAGATCGGAGCGCAGGTGATGGTGGTCGATTATCCCGGTTTCGGGTTTTCTCCCGGCCGCCCCAGCGAGAACGGCTGCTATCGTACCGCCGAAGCCGCATGGCTTTATACAGTGGAGGAGAAGGGCATAAGCCCGTCGAACGTGATGATCTTCGGGCGTTCCCTGGGAGCGGGTATCGCGGCCTACCTTGCATCGCGCCGGGAGTGCGGTTCACTGGTGATTCATAGCGGTGTCGCTTCCGTGCCGGCCGTCGCGGCACGCCGCTATCCGCTCCTGCCAACGTACCTGTTCTGCTACATCCGCTTTAACGCGGTAAGGTACATGCGCCGCTGCCAATGTCCCACGCTAGTGATGCATTCGCCCGCGGATCGCGTCATTCCAATCAGCCACGGTAAACGGATCTTCCATGCCGCGCCTTCGCCCAAGCGCTTTGTGACCATGCCAGGCGATCATTACAGCAATGAGTGGCAGGCAGCGCCGGGGCTTTCGGATGAAGTCGGGTCCCTCTTGTTCTCGGGAGTTGCAACGCGATGACGATTCTCAAATGGGCGCCAAGATCGCGTAACGTTTCACGGCTCATCATGCGGGAGGGCGCCGCGGGCGTGGCGGCCGGCGCCAGAGGATTCCTTGCCGTGGAGGAAGGACTGAAATTGTTTGAGCTCGCATGTGAACTGGCGCCGAAAGCGCCATGCCTCGAAGTCGGATCTTACTGCGGCAAGTCGGCGGTTTACCTTGCGGAAGGATGCCGCGCGGTGGGCGGCTTCGGCCTTTTTTCCGTCGACCACCATCGAGGCTCCGTCGAGCAGCAGCCAGGTCAGCCATACTTCGATCCGGCGCTCTACGATGAACACCGCGGAACCATCGACACGCTGCCGCATTTCCTCGAGACCATAGAACGAGCCGGCGTTCGGGAGTACGTATCGCCAATCGTCGCGAGTTCCGCTGCCGCCGGACGTAATTTTCCAGATGCGTCGCTGAGTCTCGTATTTATTGATGGCGGCCACGCGCGCGAGGATGTCGACACGGATGGGCACACATGGGGGCGCACCATCGTTCGCGGGGGTGCTCTGGTGTTCCATGACATTTATCTCGACCCCGCGTGCGGAGGCCAAGCTCCGCGGGAGGTATTCGAGTCCATCTGCGCCATGCCCGAGTGGCGACACGAGGGCCTCTTCGGATGCCTCGGTGTGGTGAGGCGGCGATGATCAGCGCCCACAACACCCCGCGCGTGCACTCCAGCCGTTACATGGGCTATTTCCCGCAAACGCGCACGCCGAGATATCTGATAGCGGGACAGGACGGAGGCCAGTCAATTCCGCTGGGCCCATGGGGAGGAAGAACGCTTTTTCTCTTCTCCGACACGCTGTTGTTGGCTCCCGGGCCGCATTCCGGCCGTGCGCACGCGCCGATTTCCTTCACTTTGCCCGCGGGGACCGAGAGTCTTTTCCTCGCCAATTGCGCGGCGGTGGCGCAGGGGTCCGACCTTCGCGCCGCCTTGGCATCGATGAAATTCTACGAGGATGCCGAAGGGTTGCCCATGGAGATCCTCAAGCCGGATAATCGCGAAATCTTTCGCCGCATCCGATTCTGGCCCGAGCACGGCATCTGTTGGGACGGCCGCGTGTTCTTCTATTATCTGGCCGTGCAGACCATCGATCCCTCATCCATCTGGGGGTTTCGTGTGCTCGGAGCAGGGGTTGCGGAACTGAACCTCCAAACCGGGGCGACGCACCGGATTGCAGTGCGCGGAGATATGCTGCCGTGGCGCAATCCGGGAGCGGACTTTCACTTCGGGGTGCATGTCGTTCCACATGATGGGTGGGTCTATGTGTTCGGATCGGCCCGCGACGGGATTCAAAGCACCGCGCGCGTCGCGCGAGTGCGCCCCGCGTGCATGGCTGAGCCCGAGTTATATGAGTATCTAAGCTCCTCCGGGCCAACGTGGAGTTCGCATTTCGGCGATAGCTGTTCTCTGGGACCCGCCGCGGCGGAGTACTCCGTCTCGTGGAACGCGTGGCTTGAAAAGTACGCGATGATCTACGTCGAAGAGTACTCTAAGCGCGTCCTGCTGCGCACCGCCGATCATCTCTGGGGGCCGTACCGCGAGCCCCTCGATCTGATCGGTGTTCCGCACCAGCAGAGCAGTGCCCTGGTCTATCTGGGTTTCGAGCACGCCGGGTTTCGGCGCGAAGACGGACGCAGGATTTTCCTCAGTTACTGCGAGCCGCACTTCTCACCCGGTTCATTACTGACGCTCCGGTTCGATCAAATCGCTTGACGGAGGGTATCGATGCAGTCGCTCCCAGTATTGCAGGACCGATTGGCCACGCCTCCGGAGGACACGCAGACGTTTCCTCCGCTTGGTCCGGCGGTTCGCGCCCTGATGGTTTGGCCCCGGCTGCCGCCATCGTTTTGGGGCTTCGGCGCCATGCTGAAGCTGATACCCGAGAAATCGGTCATGCCGCCGCTCGGTTTAATCACGATTGCGGCGCTGTGTCCGCGGGCTTGGGAGATCCGGCTGGTCGATTGCACCTTCGAGGAGCTTTCGGACGACGATCTGCTTTGGGCCGACCTGGTGATGATCGGCGGGATGCATGCCCAGCGCTTCGAGACGCACGCGATTCTGGAGCGGGCACGCTCGTTGAAGCGACGGACGATCGTAGGTGGTCCTTATGCCAGCAGCCAGCCCGGGGCGCTGCTTCCGCTGGCCGACCATGTCGTAGTCGGTGAACCGGATGAAGTGTTCGCCAGCATCGCCCGCGACCTGGAAGAAGGCACCGCTCGACGACTCTATGACATTAAGGAAAAACCCGACCTGACCAACTCGCCGCAGCCCCGGTTCGACCTCCTGGAGTTGGGCAGGTATACATCGATGCCCGTCCAGTTTTCGCGCGGGTGCCCCTTCCAATGTGAGTTTTGCGACATTATCACCATTTACGGACGAAAGCCGCGGACGAAAGCACCCGACCAGGTTATGCAGGAACTCGACACCCTGAAGGCGCTCGGCTGGCGGAAACAGGTCTTCCTTGTAGATGACAACTTCATCGGGAATCGCAGGCGCGCCCTGGAGCTGGCCGTAGCATTGGGGACTTGGCAAGCCCGAAACCGGCGCCCCTTTACTTTTTACACCGAAACCTCGATCGACCTGGCGCAGGAACCCGAACTGATCGAAGCCATGGTGAACGCCAATTTCATGCACGTGTTCATCGGCATCGAAAGCCCGTCCGCGGAGGCACTCAACGAAACCAAGAAATATCAGAACCTGCGGGCGGACCCCATTGAATGTATCCGCTTTATTGCGCACCGGGGGCTTTGGGTTACCGGCGGATTCATCGTGGGGTTCGATTCCGACGGCGCCGACATTTTCGATCGTCAGATCGAATTCATCGAACGTTCCGCGATCGCATGGGCCATGGCCGGCGTCCTGCAGGCGCCTCCGACTACCGCGCTCTTCGACCGGTTGCGGGCTGAAGGCCGCCTGATCGAGACCAGTCGCGCAACCTCGAATTTCAGTCCGCCCAATTTCAAAACGCGGTTGCCGGCAGATACCCTATTGCGCGGCTTAGCGCGAATGCTGCTCACGATTTACGAACCCGAGACCTTCTATGAACGGGCGCTGCGCTCTCTCGATTACTGGCGACCGAAGCCCGCCCAGCACAAACCGCCTGTATCACTTCGCTACCAAGCCGGGATTGTCCTGACATCGATGTGGGTGCAAGGCGTCCGATCATCCTACCGGTCTCAGTATTGGCGGTTCCTTTTCCGGCTTCTCACACGTTCCGGCAACGACCCGAGAAAGTGCTGGCTCGGGTTCATCATTCTACTGTCCGGCCACCATTTTATTGACTATGCCGCCGACGTAGCGCGAGAGATGGAACGGGCAGTCGTTGAGTTATCCGTGCCGGCATAAACAGGTTATTGAAGGCGTTTCTAAATGGCTTTCCGGATTGACGTACTCTTTGTTTCCGAATATACTGTGCTCGGTGTCCTCGCCCCTGAATTAATCTCCCCGCTCATCCCAACAATTCGAAAGGAATATCGAACATGGCGACCGAAACAATTCAATCCGTCGTGACGGCGGTGAACGCGGCCAAGCTGGATGCTCTCGAATCTCTGTTTTCCACCGATCTTTCTGCATCGGTTAAGGAAACCCTTACAAACCTGGCTGCTTCGATCAAAAACGTGAAGTACACGATTAATACAACGGTAACCGAAGGCACCTTGGTGGGATTCACCTACTCAGCGACGGCCACCTCGGCTGCGACGGGCAAGTCCGGCACATGGACCGGCTCCGGCATCGCGACTCTCCAAGGCACGCAGATCACCGGAATTCAGGTGCACGAGGACAATATTGCAAGAGCCATTGCTCTTGGCGAGGGCCTCCACACTGTAGCCAATCCCAATGTCACGGGAACATGGGCCGGCTCCACGTCTGGAGTTACCGTGACGCTGAAACTGGTTCAGACCGGCGCGAATATCACCGGAACGGTTACGATCTCGGGCTTTTCGGGCTCATACCCGGTAACCGGCCGCAACAACTATCCCTCTACACCGAACGTTTCCTTTAGTGCGACGGTAATTGGACTGGAGACCCAGTTTGACGGCAACTTCAATGGTCCGAACCAGATCGAGGGAACGCTCCGGATTTCGGGCTTCGACCCGATGGAAGTGACGATTAACCGTCAGGGATAGCGGCTGAAGTAAGTTCCATACGGCGATGGTCGAGATCGGTTGAGAATTCTATTCTTCAGCGAGCCGACATGGCCGCTGCATCCAGGTGGAGCTGGCCGTTGCTCGTTCCTCTACGCAGCTGAACTAGTCCGGCGCGGGCATGGGGTTACAATCGTCTGCCCGGGTGACAAGTATCTCCGCGAAGTGATCGAGGGCGTCGAGATACATCGCGTTCCTCCGGAACCGGGTGAGCCTTTGCCGAACAAACGAACCGAGGAAAACGCAACGGCTCGCGGTTACTTTAACTACACCCGTGAGAACATCATTCCTCAGGGTGTTGATGTTGTTGTCGATGCCGGCGGATTTCTGTCTTACTTCTTTTCAGTGACCTTCGAGATCCGCCGCCAGTACGGTATCCCGGTAGTTGTTTACTTTCTCCTGCTGGAAGATAATCCGGCAACGGATCCCACCCAGTATCTCAGCCGGATCACTCTTGCGTCGATCTACGATTGGGGCTATGGTCCCCGCCAGCGTTCCCAGTGCTTTGCGGTCCGCGCCGCGGACACAGTGGTTTGCCTGACCGAAGAAGATGCTGCCACAGTCGGCCGATTGTATCGGCCTTCCAGGCTCCGCATCTTGCCGCCACCGGTCGATTCCAGGCTGGCAGAGACATCTCGGACTCTGGCACCGCCCCAGGAAAACCAGGTGAGCGGGCTACGGGAGCACTGGGTCATGTTCGCGGGGCGAGTACACGATGCGAACAAAGGCGCCGCAGTCGTCCGAAAAGCTATGGAGATGGTTCTGGCCGTCCGTTCGGATGTTCGGCTGGTCGTAGTAGGGAACGCCGAGCCGCGCGATTTCGCCGCACTGGGATCTCATGTCACCTGCACCGGATGGGTCCGGGATTCCGACGCCCTGGCCGGGTGGATGCAGTCCGCTGACCTGCTTCTGATGCCGTCTCTTTCCGAAACCTTCGGGATGATGTGCGCGGAGGCGCTCTCCGTGGGCCTGCCCGTCATTGGTTCGCCCGTCGGTGGACTCCCGGACATGATCGTCGACGGCCGGAACGGCTACTTGCTCACCGGCCGCAAACCTTCCAATTGGGCGGCTGAAATCGCGCGCCACATTCTGAACCTGATCGAAAACCCAGCCTTGCTCACAAAACTGAAGGCCAACGCCGGACCGACAGTCTCGCGCTTTAGTATCGCGGCATTGGGCGCACAGCTGGAGGAGATTTGCCGTGAGACGCTGGATAGAAGGGGACGGATTCAGGCCCTGACAATGCCGGCTCTTGATCTCACCGCGCAGTCCCGGTATCTTGACGTGCTCTCGGAGTTGGGGCGCCGCCCGGCCCGGGTGCACGGCGCGCAACTGCTTCCGATTCTGCGAGACGAATCGCAGACGAGATGCCTGGCCTGTTGCCGGCGCGGGATATTCTCCAATGTGCGGCGCGTGGCGCGAACTGCGAGACGGCAGGGGTCCGGCCAGAAAGGGCGCCTTCGTCGCGCCGTGTTCTCCACATGTCCCTGGAGTCTGGTGGCGCTAAAAGAGCAGGCGGTAATGGCGGCCGAAACAGGCCGCATCCCGCATTGGCAGCTTTGGTGGTCGCGGATTTTATTTGCCGTAATGAGGAGGCTACCCCGCTGAATTACTCAATCGGATTCAGGATACTCTCTTGCTCATGGCCGCGGCCCGTCGAAAACGAGAAGGGCGTATGGCTCTCGGACCCCGAATGGGATACGCCGGAGATGCCCGACGTGCCAATCCTGCGGTACGAGGAGATGGAAGGCCGCGTGGGCGTCGCCATTAATTGGTGCGAGTTTTTCCGCGGCAACTTTCTAACCTTCTCAACCGGCGGCGAAATGCGGGGCTTCCACGTAACGTTCCGCATCCGTATTGAACAAACCGGCACCTTCGTGTTCTGGGATGACGACGGTAGCATTGTCCGCCGTGACGGAGTAGTGCTGCATGAAGATCGGCGGGGACATTCCCTCGAGCGGCATAGCATCGAGGTACGCGAAGGAGACCTGCTGGAGTTTGCGCAATGGCAGGATATTTTGCAGTGGGCGTGGAGAGGCTGCCTGCAGCCGGCGCGCTCGCCCCGATTGGCCGAGGCGCTGCTGCCTTACCTGCCGCACGTCCAGGAACGCCTCTCCGCACCCACCGGTCCTCCTTTGAAGATGATGACCAATGGCTTCAACTCGGTTCGCGCCGCTCTGTCCGTGTACAGCATGGTGCTCAACGGGTATTCCCCAGAGCGGATCCTTCTTTATGGCGAGGATCAATGGACTCCGGAGCGGCGCGAATCGCTGGCCCAGTTGATGCCGTTCGCTGAAGTGGTTACCACACCTCAAGCACTTTCCGAGATCGAGAAGGCGGCTGGTCCGGAAATCCGGCTCGGGGCTTCGGCGTGCTGGTGGGTTTTCAAGACGTGCATCGCGCTTTATTGCCCCCCCCGGGTTTCGGGCATGATGGACGACGATTTCGTGATCCTGGACGACGTCTCGGACGCTCTGAGGAGGTTTGAGACCCACGACCTCGTCTACTGCCGCGACACCGATTACGGAGAGCAGTATGCGCGTGCATGGGGGTACTCCGTGAGGAAGCTCGGCCCCTTGCCCACGGGCGAGTTCAACGCCGGGCTCTATTGGGTGCGGCCCCCGGAAGATCTCTCCCATTTGGTGCGTCTTATGCGGCGGAGACGCGTGGAAGTGAAGAACATGTACTTCCATATCTGGGAACAGGGATTCATCGCGGTGGCTTTCGCCGGCCGGACTACGCTCGGTCTTCCAACGCAACGATACTTCTATCCGCGCTTCGACGGTCTGCCCGGCGACGTTTTTGGTTACGACTACACCCAGAACCCCTGTGGTTTCGCGTCGATTCACTTCGGGGGCATGGGAAACAAGCCGGGCGATGCCAGTGCCGCGCTGATCGCAGCCGATGTCCTCGCACCGAGGCAAGGCTGCCGGAACCCTCAGGCCATGGCAACCAGTACGCGCCGCTGACCGCGAAACGGCATTCTTCCGTGGGCCACCAGGTAATTATCGGCCAGCAGTAAGTCCCCGCGGCGCCAGGGGAAGCGAATCGTCACGCGGCCGATCGCGTCGTTTACGTCGTTCAACTGCTTCACCGGAATGGCTTCACCGGAAGCGAAGGTTGCGTGAAATGGCCTCTGCATCGCGTTCGGCCAAGCCAGTCCGTATAACCACCAGCGCGCGAACCCGGCGGAGCGCCGCGTCAGGATGAACGCAGCCGCCTGGTTGAACCAGATCTTCTCGCCCGTAAGCGGGTGCGTCCTGGCAGCAGGCAGCGTGTTCGCTAAAAGCGCTCCCTCCTGTCGGTCCCACTCCACAGCGACTCCCTGTGCGGCGCAAATCCTTTCCACTTCGGCGCGATCGGTCGTCTGAAACGCCGCCATCCACGAACAATGCAGCGGCACGAGACGATTGACCGCGGTGTTGAGCAGACGCCATCGCGCTCCATAGAGATACCGGTGATATCGAATGCCGGACGTCTCGAACGCGTCGCGCGTAGCTTCCGGGATACTCCTGTAGATGGCGCGCGAATCCGCCAGCGGGGTCTCTCCTCCCGATTCTGCCGGAAGCTCGCAGAAGAAAGCGATCCGCCGCGGCGGATCCGGCAGATACGACATCTCGTTGTGCAGCGGCAGTGTGAGGTTTCGCGGAAAGCGCGTGGATTCGTATATGCGCTCGTCCACTTGTTTCCGGGGACTCGTCCCGCCCACATACGGCCGGAACGAATCGCCCAGCAGGTGCGCCGACACCTCCCGGAATTGTTGAGCGGTGAGGCTGAATCCGCGAAACAGGACGGCGCCATGCTTCGTAAGCACGGCGTCAAGAGACGGCCCCAAACCGCGCAGAAGCCCTTCCAGGGACTCGCCGCGCCCGGCTGTCAGAACGGCGGGCAGCTTGCGATCGTTGAGGAATTCAAGATGCGAGTCGAGACGGGAGCTCGCGGATTCTTCCATTTTTCAGGTCCGGCGCTTTCTGGCGCTCCGGTCGGGATCGAGCCAACGGAAAATCTCGGCTCAGATCCGGCCGCCGAGCTTTCGAAATCTCATTTCAAACCACTCCGACCAGTCAAACGAGTCCTTGCCCGCGAACAGGTCGATGCCGTTCACGCGTTCGAACACCTGCCATCGAGTATTGTCCACCGAAAATCCCGGGTGCTCGACGAATTCCCGCGAAAAACCGGCCGCCTCCAGGTGCCCCAGCATTTCTTTCGCCCATGCCGTCTTCACCCGGAAGATGGTGTCGACGCGCGCAACGACATCGAGTACTTGGCGCTGCTCCTTGTCAGTGTCGCAGGGGCGCACGAAAAAATCCTTGATATAGATGCGGCCGCCGGGCTTCAGCACTTCGTGCGCCGATCGGATCGCCCGCGCGGGATCGGCGGAATGCGAAAGGGATTCCAGGAAATAGACAACGTCAAATGAGTGTTGTCCGTAGGTCGCGGCAAGATCGTGGAAGTCTCCCACCGTGACGCGAATCCGATCTTCGAGCGAGGCGGCGGCGATCTCGGCAGCGGCTATCCGCGCCTGCACCGGCGAGACGGTAACCGCTTCGATGGAAGCACCCGTCCTTTGCGCGAAAAAACGGGCGGGACCGCAGACACCGCAGCCGGCATCAAGCGCCCGCATTCCTTTTACGAGGCCTATCCGGTTTGCCAGATACGCCAGAAAATGCTCGTCGCTGGATGGACGATGCGCCTGGATGCAGGGGCCAAATGCGTCGAGGTAGCTCCGAGTCCAGGTGTCGTAATAAGTCGCGACATCCTCGGGTTTGAGGTGCATACAGGCAATTGATATTCTAGCCTAGTGCCGAAGCCCGAGGAGACTGAACGGGAACGCGGCCGCATTTTGTTTTTTACTTACTCTCGCGTTGTTCCTACGGGTCAAATAGGCGTTTTTAAGCGATGTCTCCGCCTCATGACCGGTCTGTTCGATTACTTTCAGATTCACCTGGTCAACTACGGTCCGCTGCCGGATCACGATGCGCTGTTCAATGAGGTCAGGCGCCGGATCACCATACACGCGCCGAGCGAGGACAACGACGGCCTGGGCGTATCCTTGCAATCCGTGATGGAGGAAGTGAAGCCGGCTGCAGTCATCCTCGGGGAGACGCCGTTACGCGGCAACATGTGGCTTTCCCATCGGCTCGCCGCAAGCTTCGGTATCCGCCAGGTGTGCATCGAAAACTACTACGGCTCTTTCGTGGAGACATATCTTCCGGCAGCATGGCCGGACATCCACAGTTGGCTTTTCATTGGGCTCCCCGCGCCGGGAGAACTCGCGATGGCCTCCAATCGCATTCGCACCCTTCCTCCGCTGATCGGTGTTCCCCCACTGCCGCCGGTTCGAAACCGCGTCTGCGTACTGGGCTATGACGAGACCACACTGTTGACAGCAGTGAAGTTGCTGGAATCATGGGACGGCGATGTCGACTACATTATTGCACCGGCGTGGCGCGACCTCGTCGGGAACAATCCCGGACGCGTTCTCGAGTTGCCGTCAGACGACGCCGTCCGTGAGTGCCTCGCCGCCGCCAAACTTGTGATCGGAAAGGCGGGCTTTCAGCAGATTGTCGAGGCCATTGTCTTTAGCGTGCCAATCGTTTGCCGCATCGGCGGCGGCACTGTAACCGAGGAGTTCCTCCCGGATTGCCTCAAACCGTTCGTCCGCTTCGTCCATGACGACAGCGAGGTTCCCGCTCTTCGCCGGATCCTGCCGGCGTGGCTGGAATCGTTGCCTCCCAACGCATGGGCGGCGGCCGCACAATCGATTCCGGATCCCGCGGCTCATGCTTCTAACGTGCTCCGCGAAATGATTGCGCCAGCAGCCGACGACGGAAACGGAGCCGCGGCGGTCGAATCGGAGCTTCGGCCGTGGGCCGCTTCGCCCCCTGTCGAGGTTCTCGAGACGTTGCTGTCTTTGGTGGAACGGCGGGACTGGCAAGCCCTGGAGACGGCGCTCGAGCGAGTCCACATTTGCGTTCAGGACACAACCCTGTCTTCGCAGGAGTTCATTCGGGAGTTATCTTCCCGGATCCGCGCCGGCGGCCAGGTCAAGTCCGTGATCCTCGACAAACTCTCCGCCGGCATGTTTCGCTGCTGCATCATGGTGCTCGAGCCGGATTCCTGGCGTAAGCGGGAAGCCGAGTTCACCATTCACCTGGGATTTGGGACCGTGGAGCCTTCCGTGCTCGCGACGATCGCGCTTCAAACTGCGTAGTCATGTTGGCGCGCTTCATACGCGCTGGTCGCTTATTCTCGGGCCCCTTCTGCATAGGCTCTGAGCTTATCGCGCAACTGCTCCGGCGGGTCGCCTGGAGCGGCGCGAAACGGCTTGTCGAAATGCACGGAAACGTGCAAGCGCCCACGGGAGAAGAAATCCAGGCCGTGGTTTCCCTCGAGCTGTACCGGCACAATCGGCACGTCGCATTGTTGGGCGACCACAGCCATACCGGTGCCTTGAAATGCGGTTATGCAATACCCGCGATCGATTAAATAGCACGCATCCAGCAGCCCATCACGGGCTCTGCCGAAATGAGAGCTCAGCGCGAAGGGAAAGGCTAACGGAACTAAGATGTGGAAACCAAATGCCGCAAGCCAGCGCTGCATCAGGGTAATATCGGGTTCCGGATCGAAGTACCATCTGAATATCCAGCGGCTCACCACGGCGGCCATCTTCTTGCGCAGTTCCTTCGGCAAGGAGCAGTAAATCAGCAGGGCATCAAACGCGTGCTCGTGTCCGAATCCCGCGAAAATCACGGGCGGCTTGAGGCCTGCGAGGTTTTCGCGCCCGCTGGCGGAAACCCTGACGCGCGCCTTTACCCAAGCCTTCAGGATTGCCGGAAGAATCAGACGTCTGAGACCGTTGATCCCGGCCCACGCGGCCCAACGTGGCGGGTCTCTGGTGAATTGGGGATTCGTCACGGGTTCGCGGCCCGGGCTCTGCACCAGATCGTGCAACTCGCCGATCGTGAGCCGCTCTTCAACCACCGTATGCTCCAGCGAATTCCCGCTGCGCTTCTCCAGTAGCGACAACAGTTCGATCGTGTCGAGTGAGCTCAGTCCCAGCTGTTCGAGCGTCATGCCGTTCGCGTCGCTGTCACCGAGCGATTGCCCGGCAACGTGATCTGCGATTTCGATCAGACGCCTCTGTTTGTCCCCGATCTTCAGGAACTCTGTGGTGGATGCGATCCTTCCGCCGTGACCCTTACTGCCGCTGTCGAGATTTCCGGTCACGGCGTCGACGATCGCTTTCCGCTTCGGCTTCAGGAGACTGCTGCGCGGAAAATCGGGAGCATTCCACACGGTCCAGCTCTGGATGTGCTGATGAACCTGCAAACGGGAGTTGGCTTCCCGAACCACTCTGTCCGCCGCCGCGGCATTCTCGAGCAGGAGCACGGCGTGCACCTGATGGTGGCTGTTTCTCTCCACGCCGAAGACCACCGAATCGCGGACTCCCGCGGTTTCATTCAAGGCGGCCTCGACATCGCTGGCGTGGACGTTGAATCCTTCCCCGGTAACGATCACTTCCTTTTTCCGGCCGATGATATAAAGGCGGTTCTTGTTGTCGATGCGCCCCAGATCACCGGTCCGCAGAAAGCCTTGCGGGAGACTTTCGTCGCGCGCCTCCTCTTCACCCAGGTACCGCGGCATCACGTTTGGACCTCGCACCAGAATCTCGCCATCTTCGGCAAGACGAATTTCCTGATGCCCCAGAGGTCTTCCGACCGATCCAAACGCTCCAAACACCGGCGCGTTGACGCTGATCACGGCGCTTGTTTCCGTCAGCCCATATCCCTGCACCAACAGACAGCCGCTGTCCCACCAGAAGCGCTCGTCGGGCTCCGGAAGCGGCGCGCCCCCAACGATGACGACCCAGAACCGGTAACCGAGAAGCGCGCGCATATTTGTGAAGATGTAGTGTCGTCTCACAAAGCGATAATGCGCATGCCGTAGCTTATCTTCCAAGCTCGCGGGACCTCTTCCATATCGCTGCTGCCGGAGAGCCTGCCCGAACAGATGCAGCACCCTGGGAACGGTCGAGAGGAGAACGACCCGGTTATCGCGGATCATCCGAATGAGATGGCTCGTATGGCTGGAGTGCGTGTAAATGATACTGGCGCCTAGGGACAACGGTAAGACGATTCCGAGCATGACCCCCTGAGCATGGCTCAGCGGCGCCATCACAACCATTCGCGTGGGAATGAGGCGCGCGATGAAACGCCACCGCCGAAAACTGGATACCTGCGACGCCAGATTCCCGTGGGTCAGGACCACTCCCCGCGGTGCGGAGGTTGTGCCGGATGTATAGAAAATGATGGCGGCGTCTTCCCGCGAAACGGAGTTCTCGAGAAGCGGATTCCCGTGCGGCGGATGCTGCTGGTAGAGGCAGAAAAGGTCCACGGCGGCAATACCGGGGTTGAGTTCCATGCGATCAGATGTGGTAAGCCGGAGCTTGGCGCCGGTGAGCCCGGCGATACGTTCTACCAGATCGGAAGGCGAGTCGTAGTCTAACGGCACAACGACTGCACCCATCGCCGTTGCGGCCAGAAAAAACGCGACCCATTCGGGGCAGTTCAGTGCCTGTATCAGGACCGCATCGCTTTTACCGATGCCAAATTCGCGCAAGATCGCCGCCGCTTTGAGCACCTCGCTGCCGAGCCGTTCATAGGTCCACCACCGTAGGCCCAGGTCCTGTCGAAGTCCAACGGCCGGACGCGATCCAAACGAGGCTAGACTATGGAAGAGATCGTATAGCGTCACGGCAAGGGCGCGTCCCAGAAGATAGATTCATTATGCTGGCTTTGTGTTCATGCTGAAAAACATGAGGCGCCGAATATAGCCTAGAGATTCTCAAGTGTCTGCCTAGGGTCGGTGAATGGCGCAGTCGAAATGCGGATGGGATCCCCCCGACAGGCAAGAGCGGCGGCATAGTCCGGCGGGGAACTCAGGTCCCATAGGTGGCACGCTCGGCGCGAACGGTGTTCGTTTTTCGTGACAACGATCCGCGGTGAATCGCTGAGTGTCACCCGGAAACTGTCGAGCGGAATCGAGAGGCCCTCGCCACCCGCCTTCAAGTAAGCTTCCTTCCGGGTCCAGCAGACGAAAAACGCCTCCTGCTGCGCCTCGGGCGCGAGTGATCGCAGTTCGGCAACCTCCGCAGGATGAAAGAACCGTTGGGCCAGTCCATCGAGATCAGCCATGGGACGTATGATCTCCACATCCACTCCGACCTCGCATTCCCGTGAGAATGCCATCAGCGCGATCGACTCGGAATGAGAAATGTTGAACTCCAGGCGGGCATCGTGAATGCGTGGCTTTCCCTGCTGCCCGTAGTCGAACTGGATTTCTCTCGCCTGTGCGTTTAAATAGCTTGCGAGGAACAGCCGGAGAGCGCCCCGCGCCAGGATGTACCTGCTCCTCAGCCACGGGAAACGAAACCTCCGAGCGTGCTCTATCTCGTCCCAGCACAGAAATCCCTCGAACCTGGCGATGATCTCCTCGGATGCCTCGAGTTTCACTCGGTGTATGTGAATCACACCGGGTTCTAGACAGTTGAGCACGTCTCGATGCGGCGAATACAGCGCCTCAGGATATCATGAAAACCACCGGGCGCTGCCGGCATCCGCCGGCTTGCGGCTCAGATCGATAAAACAAATGCCGCCTGGCCTTGCACGGCAGAGCTCTTCACGATCACCTGCCCGAGGTAGTTTCCCGCAACCCATTTACAACCGCCCGGGGGTGGAGACGAGGAGTGAGTCGCTACGGTGATCTGGTACGCCCCGGTCCCGACATTATTGAAGCTTGTGATGTTGCTGCTGAAACCGCAGCTCTGGCCCGGCAGCGAAAACTGGTCGATCACGGCAAAGTCAGATTGCGTCAAGCTCGTCACCCCGGCGCCTGTCTTAGGATCGGTGACGACAACGAGTAGGTTGGCATTCGCGTTACTGCCGGGACTCGCTGCACCCTTCGACGCAACCGCTTGTACATTTACTGCGGTAGTAGCCATAATTGCCTCCGATGATTGGCTGAAGCCTTCGGCGAAATGGCCGGGAGATTAGCGGCCTTAGCGGGCATGTTCGCCTTCCTATTACAGTTGACATTAAGTCAATGGCGCGTGTCATTCAATCCTCAGAACGGAAGAAACACAGGTGGCATTGTGAAAAAACATTCAATAGGTCGGGAATCTTCCTCGGAAGTACGGCGCAGGGCAGATCGCCGAACTAGTTTCGTACTGCCAATGAGCTGTCGCACCGTCTGAACCTTTGATGAGTACCGCGTTTGACTCCATCATTATCGGCACCGGGCAGGCCGGGCCCTTCCTCGCGAGCCGCCTCACCGGGGCGGGTATGAAGGTCGCGATCGTCGAACGAAAGCTGTTCGGCGGCACCTGTGTAAACACGGGCTGCATACCGACGAAGGCCATGGTGGCCAGCGCATACGCCGCTCACATCGCGCGCCGTGGCGCCGAGTTTGGCTTCACGTCCAGCGGCGTCGGGGTGGATATGCGGCGAGTCAAGGCGCGGCACGACGCCATCTCCGGAGCGTCGAAGACGGGAGTTGAGAACTGGCTGAGAGGAATGAAGAATTGCACGGTGTACCAGGGCCATGCACGATTTGAATCGCCGCGCGAGATCACCGTGGGCGCCGACAGGTTAACGGCCGGCCGTGTCTTCCTCAATGTCGGCGGGCGCGCGTTGGTACCGCCGCTCCCGGGACTGGACGAGATCAAGGTTCTGACAAACAGCTCGATGATGGATGTCGATTCTCTTCCCCGGCACCTGCTGATCATCGGGGGCAGTTATGTCGGGCTGGAATTCGGGCAGATGTTTCGGAGGTTCGGAAGCG
>Ga0126381_100000587_pt1 | contig 40037 bp, 33 predicted proteins | sample PanSoiMetPlot_28_FD_96465 | JGI IMG/M metagenome (GOLD analysis project Ga0126381, IMG submission 96465) | Tropical forest soil microbial communities from Panama - MetaG Plot_28 | ecosystem: Environmental > Terrestrial > Soil > Tropical forest > Bulk soil | place: Panama | collected 2016-02-17 | reverse complement strand
CTGTACCTGCGCTCCTCGCGCAAGCCCGAAGCCGTAGCGCTCGATTTTCGCGCCCAGCTCGCCGGCAATATCACCGCACGCGACCGCGTCCACTCGCTGATCCGGCGCTATGGACCCAATGTCGTCAAGGGCGTGATGAAGCGCATCATCGACAACGCGGAGGCAGCGTTTCTGAACAAACTTAAGCGCCTGCCCGACGGCGTGTGGCGCGAGCGCTCCTACGTCGAGTGTTGCCGCCCCGGCGATCGGCGCACGCATCGCGTCATGCTCACCTTGCGCAAGAAAGGAACGTCTCTGGTGTTCGAGAACGAGGGGACCGCTCCCCAGGATGGAGCGATGAATGCGACTTATTCGGGGTGGCGCGGTTCCATCATGGTCGCGGTGAACGAGCTCCTTTGCTGGGACCAGTACTTCTGCATAGGCGGCGCGCTGCGCCACATCGACTTCGATCCGACGCCTGGAACCTTCAACTGCGCGGATTTTCCAGCGTCGGTCTCGACCGCACCGATCCAGGCCATGGAGATATCGCTCTATCCGGCGTACAACGTGCTCTCGAAAATGATCCATTCCGATGCGGAGCTAAGAAAAGACATCATGTGCATCGGTGGCACCAGCCAGTGGCCAGCGACGATTTTCCGCGGAATCGATCAGTGGGGCGAGCGCTACGGCTACATCCTTGTCGATCCGATCGGCGGCGCGATCGGCGCATTCGCCACCGGGGACGGCATCTCGACCGGCGGCCAGTCGCGCACGCCGATCTGCAAGCTGCCCAACGTCGAGCACACCGAACAGACGTTTCCGCTCCTCTTTCTCTACCGCAAGGAGGTCGTCGATTCGGGAGGCGCAGGACGTTATCGCGGTGGGCTATCTGCCGAATCGTGCTTCATTCCGCACCGCGCCGAGGCGATTACTCATGACACGCTGTCCTCGGGCAATGCCATCCCCACGTCGCCGGGACTTATGGGTGGGTACCCCGCCGCAACCAACGCCTACAAATTCAGGCGCGGCAGCGACGTTCTCGAGCGCTTCGCCGAACGGCATATTCCCGACGACATCGCCGAGATGAAAGGGGAGGATGTCACCCTCGGATTGCGCCAGGAGAACTTTCGGCAGGAACCCTCTGATGTCTACGCCGTTGTCTGGTCCGCCGCAGGCGGATTCGGCGATCCGCTCGAGCGCGATCCCGACAAGGTTCGCGCGGACGTGATCGAGGATCGCTGCGTCTCGCTTTCCGCGGCGCGCGAAATCTACGGCGTTGTGATTACCAGCGAAGGGGCCGTGGACTCGGACGCGACAGGCAAGCTGCGCAGCGCCCGCCGCGTTGCGAACCGGAACACGGACGGCAGCGTCGTGCGCCTGCGCGGTACCGTGCTTTCCCGCTTGACCGACAGCCTCGACCTGCGCCGCGAAAAAGACGGCGTGCATATTGCGTGTTCACGTTGTGCGGCCGATCTCGGATCCGCGCGCGGCAACTACAAGGATCGCTGCAAGCGGCGCGACTGTGCAATCACCGAAGCGAACCCGAATATCGGCGACTACCGACGATATATCGACGACCGACCGGTGTTCCGCCAGTTCTTCTGCCCGGGCTGCGGCGCGCTGATCGAAAACGAAGTCGCGCGCGACAGCGATCTGGTCCTGCACGACATCGAATTACACATGCCGTCGTCCCCGCGCAAGCGGGGACCCAGCGTCTTTCGTCGCGCGACGCTGGATTCCCGCTTACGCGGGAATGACAATAAATCATGAGCGCGCCGCGAACGCCGCGCGAACGCGTCCCCTACTCGGCGATCGTAGACCGGCCGGTGCTCAAGCTTCCCGGCGACGCTCGCATGGTCGTCTGGACCATCGTCAACGTCGAGGACTGGGGTATCGAGCGGCCGATGCCGCGCACCGTGCTTTCGCCGCCGATGGGAGAGCCGTTACTGCCCGACCTGCCGAACTGGGCATGGCACGAATATGGCATGCGCGTCGGCTTCTGGCGGCTGTTCGAATGCATGCAGAAGTTAGGGGTGATACCCACGCTCGCAATCAACGGCGCAGTATGCCGGAACTACCCGCGCATTGCTCAGGCGGCCAAGGACGCGGGTTGGGAATTCATGGGCCACGGCTGGCTGCAGCAGCCGATGCACAAGCTCGAAGATCAAAGAGCAGCCATTCGCGATACGATCGAAGCAATTCGAGCGTTTGTCGGCAAGCCCCCGCGCGGATGGGAGAGCCCGGGCCTGACCGAGACGTACGAGACGATCGACTATCTCGCCGAGGCAGGCATCGAGTACGTTGCCGACTGGGTGCTGGACGATCAGCCTGTCTACATCGCGACGGCGCACGGCCCGCTGGTTTCCGTGCCGTACACCGTCGAGATCAACGACATTGCCATGATGGTCATACAGCACCATCAGGCCGAGGAGATGCTGCGCCGCGGAAGAGATCAGTTCGATCGGCTGTACGAAGAGAGCAACGCATCGCGCCGGGTCATGGCGATCAGCGTGCATCCCTACGTCTCGGGCGTCCCGCATCGCATTCGGCATCTCGAAGAGTTGTATCGCTACGTCCTGGGCAAGCCGGGCGTCTTGCACTGGACCGGCGAGCAGATCCTGGACTGGTTCAGGACCCAAGTGCCGGTGAACCCTCAATGAAGCGCAGGCGCTCGACTTCGACCCTCGGTCGGACGCCCTTCAGCTCGACGAATAGCATCGCTCGGAGTCTCAATCGCGCATGAATAGGTCGATTGACAGGCCTAAAAGCGCTGTGTAAGCATCGCCAACGCATTGGAGGAGGAAACGACAATGAAAAAACTCAGGGTCTGGTTTTTCGCAGGGCTGACAATGTCCGTGCTCGCGATGTCGGCGCAGGCGCAGCAGCCGCTGAAGATCGGCTTCGGTATGAGCCTCACTGGGCCGCTCGCCGGAAACGGCAAGGCGGCGCTTATCTCGATGCAGATCTGGGCCGAGGATGTAAACGCAAGAGGCGGCCTGCTCGGCCGAAAGGTGGAACTGGTCTACTACGACGATCAGACCAATCCGTCGACAGTGCCCAGCATCTACAACAAGCTGCTCGACGTCGACAAGGTAGACCTGGTCGTGTCGGGCTACGGCACCAACGTCATCGCACCGGCGATGCCGATCATGATGCAGCGGAACATGACGTTCATGGCGCTGTTCGGCCTGAACGTCAACTCCAAGTTCAACTATGACCGCTACTTCCAGATCATGCCGGCGGGGCCGGACCCGGCAATCGGATGGACGCAAGGCTTTTTCGATGTCGCGATGACGCTCAATCCCAAGCCGCAGACGGTTGCGCTCGTCGGCGCCGATGCCGAGTACCCAGCCCTCGCCTTGGAAGGCGCACGCGCGCAGGCCAAGCGCACCGGACTGAAGGTCGTCTACGACAAGAGCTATCCCCCCAACACCGTCGATTTTTCGCCGATCGTGCGCGCGATTCAGGCGACCAATCCGGATGTGGTGTTTCTCGCCTCGTATCCTCCCGATTCGGCGGGCATGGTTCGCGCGGTAAACGAGGTCGGCCTCAAGACACGGATGTTCGGCGGCGGTCTCGTCGGAACTCAATTCGCCGCACTCAAGACGCAGCTCGGACCGCTGCTGAACGGCATGGTCAACTACGAGGCCTACGCCCCTGAAGTCTCGGCGAAGTTTCCGTTCCTGGAGCAGTTCCTCGCCAAGTACCAGGGGCGAGCCGTCAAGGAAGGAGTCGATCCGCTCGGATTTTATCTGCCGCCATACGCCTACGCCATGATGCAGGTGCTGGAGCAGGCGATCAAAGCCACGGGCGGGCTCGACCAGGCCAAGCTCGCCGATTACATGCACACCTATGAGTTCGACACCTTCGTGGGCAAGGTCCGCTTCGCCAAGAATGGCGAGTGGTCCATACCGCGCATGCTGACGGTGCAATACCACGGCGTCAGCGGCAACGACCTCGAACAGTGGATGAAGCCCGGCCACGTGACGGTACTCGCCCCAAGCGATTACAAGACGGGCGCGGTGCTGGCCCCGTACCAGGACAACAAGAAGTAGAGTCGCCAGACTGCCGCCGGGAATTCAGGAGCACAATTCATCATGGAATTCCCGACGGCGTTGGTCCTCAACGCCATCGTCGCCGGGCTGCTGCTCGGCGGGTTCTACGCGGCGGTGAGCGTCGGTGTCTCGATTTCGTTCGGGATGCTCGACGTGGTGAACATCGCCCACCCTGCGTTCATCATTCTCGGCTCGTACGTCGCTTATATCGTCAATGAGCGGATGGGCGTCGACCCGATCGTCGTCTCGATCGTGCTGTCGCCGCTGTTTTTCGCGCTCGGGATGCTCATCTACCGCATTTATTATCTCTGCTTCGAGAAGCGCGGCCAGGAATCTCTGCGCGGCCTTGCCTTCTTCTTCGGCATTCTGTTCATCACCGAAGTTGTTCTGCTGCTCGTCTTTGGCGTGGATTACCGGCTGGTCGAAACCGCTTATTCGTCGACGACGTTGCACTTTGGTACCGTCGATTTTCCCCTGCGCCTTATCGTGCCCTTTGTCGTCGCACTGACGATGGTGGTCGGAGTGCAGCTCTATCTCTCACGCACCTTCTTCGGCCGCGCGGTGCTGGCGGTCGCGCAGGACCAGCTGGCGCTGCGTTTGATGGGCGTCAATCCGATTCGAATCAAGGAATTCGCATTCGCGCTGTCGATCGCAACGGCCGGAGTGGCAGGTGCGCTGCTGATTGTGATTCAGCCGGTGCAGCCGGCGATCGGGCGCGAATACATCGGCTTGGTGTTCGCCGTCTGCGTACTCGGCGGAATGGGCTCCATCTGGGGGACGCTGCTCGGAGCATTGATCCTCGGCCTGGCCGAATCGTTCACGTCCACGTTTTTCGGCCCGTCGTGGGCACCGGCGGTCTCGTTCGGCATTCTGCTGGCCGCTCTGGCGTTCAAGCCCTCGGGACTGCTCGGGCGATGAGAAATCGAACGTTCGCGGTAATAGCGTTCCTGATTGCAATTGCGGTCATTGCCGCCAGTCGGCTCGCATCCAACGACTATTTCTTCTCGGCTGCATATACGGTTCTCCAATTCATTATTCTCGCCACGGCTTGGAACATCCTCGGCGGCTACACCGGCTACGTCAATTTCGGCTCAGCCGCATTCTTTGCGGTCGGTGCCTACACCAGCGTTTTCCTTTACAAGTTCGTCCAGGCGCCGCTCCTGCTCATGATCGCGGCAGGAACGGTCGTGGCAGGTCTTCTTGGACTGATGGTTGGGTACCTCACGTTGCGCATGCGCGGAGTCTTTTTCGCTATCGCCACGCTGGCGCTTGCGGTCGTGCTCTATACCTTCGTGCTCAACTGGGACTACGTGGGCGGCGCGCGGGGCGCATACATCCTGCAGCCACGTGTCGTTCCCTTCGGCCTGCCACGCTATGTGCATCTGCTCTACACGGCGATGGTGTTGATGACCGCCTTTGCGCTCGTCGTGGCACGGGCGATCCAAACCTCGTTCATTGGTCGCGGGCTTGCCGCGATTCGCGACGATGAGGTCGCTGCAGAGTGCGCCGGGGTGCCGACGCTGCGGCTCAAGCTCTTCTCGGCGACCGTCAGCGGCGCGCTGATGGGCATGGCAGGAACGACCTTTCCGTATTACCTCTCCTACGTCGAGCCGAGTGCGGCGTTCAACCTCTCTTACGCCGTGAACAGCATCGCCATGCCGTTGATTGGCGGAATGACGAGCTGGCTGGGTCCGCTGGTCGGAGCAGTCCTCCTCGGCAGCGTGCAGCAGGTGGTCCAGGTCACGGTATCGTCGGCGTGGAATCTGCTGATCGTCGGCGTGCTGCTGGTCGCGTTCGTCACTCTGGCTCCGAACGGCATCATGGGCTGGATCGATGCGTGGCGACTCCGCCGAAGGGAAGGCTCATGAGCGAACCCCTGCTGAGAGTCACCGGCGTCACCAAGCGCTTCGGCGGGAGACCGCGGAGCGTCGCGCCTCGGCACGTGCGCAGCGGAGCGGGCTCGGGAAGCCGCAGTCGGACTCGCAGCCTATGAGCGAGCCGCTGTTAAAAGTCACCGGCGTCACCAAGCGCTTCGGCGGCTTCACCGCACTCGACCACGTCGACCTCACTGTCTCGCCTGGAGAACGCCTGGGGCTGATCGGACCCAATGGTTCGGGCAAAAGCACCCTGGTGAATTGCCTCTCGGGAACCCTTCGCAACGAAGAAGGCAGTATCCGCTTTGGCGGGCATGATCTCGGCGGGCAGCCGCCGCACCGCAGGGTGCGCCTCGGTCTCGCGCGCAGTTTCCAGATCCCCAAGCCCTTCGCCAGCATGTCGGTGCTCGACAATCTGCGCATTCCACTGCAGTACGCGGCGCGGCTGCACGAGAAGCTTCCTCCTGCTCGAATCGTCGACGAGGCGATGCGCGTGCTCAAGCAAGTGGGCCTGAGCGACAAAGCGCAAGCAATGTCCGGAGGGCTCACCCAGGTGGACATGCGCAAGCTCGAGCTCGCCCGCGCTGTCGCGACCAAGCCCACGCTGCTCATCTCCGACGAAGCCATGGCGGGCCTGTCGGCGTCGGAAACCGACGACATCCTCGCTTTGCTGCTCGAGCTCAAGGACCAGCAAGTAGCAGTGATCATGATCGAGCACGTGATGCGCGCGGTGATGAAGTTTTCCGACCGTATCGTCGTGCTAGTTGCCGGCCGCAAGATCGCGGACGGCGAGCCGCAGACAGTGGTCAATAACGCGGAAGTAGTCACGGCGTACCTTGGCCAATAGCATCCAAGTCCACGAGGTGAGCGCCGGCTACGGGTCGGTGCAGGTGCTCCACCGCATCTCGCTCTCGGTGGGCGACGCGGAAACCGTGGCGCTCCTCGGCACCAACGGCAACGGAAAGAGCACCCTCATGAAATGCATCATGGGGATCGTTTCTCCAAGCGCTGGACGCATCACGGCTACGATCGATGACGTCGAGCATGATTTGAGCGGCCTCGCAACGGAGGACATCGTCGCGCTGGGCATTTCGCTCGTACCCGAAGGCCGGCGGCTGTTTCCACGCCTCGACGTCGAAGAGAACCTGCTGCTCGGAGCGCACCGGCGCGCGGCGCGCGCTCAGCTCGCACGAAACCTCGAATTCTGCTTCGAAACGTTTCCGGTCCTCGCCCAGCGCCGCAAGCAGCTCGCGGGCAACATGAGCGGCGGGGAGCAGCAAATGCTCACGCTCGCTCGCGCGCTGATGACTGCGCCGAGGATTCTCCTCATCGATGAGCCATCGGTCGGACTATCGCCGCTCCTGGTCATCCATACCATCGACAAGATCCGAGAACTCAAGGAACGAGCCAAGCTTACGATTCTGATGGCCGAGCAGAACTTTCACCAGGCGATCCGCATCGCCGACCGCGGTTACGTCATCGTCCACGGCCGGATGGAATACGAGGGTCGAAGCCGCGACCAACTCGCGGACAACGAGCTGGTGCGCAAGCTGTACCTGGGGATGTAGCGACACCGGGCATAGGCGCGATCGAATGGTGGCGCGGACGCGCCTTCACAGCGTCGGATTGTCCGAAGTCATCCCCAACGCCAGACGGCCGAATGTCGTCGCCTGCGGCTCCCAGATCATCGAGATATGCGCCGTGGCCGCGTGCACGTCGCGAAAGGCGCGCTCGAGGGGATGTTGATCGAAGAGCGCCGCGCCGCCGGCACACTTGAACAGCACGTCGACTGCGCGCTCACACAAGCCTGCAGTGAATGCGCCGTCGCGGCGCCACGTCGCTTTGGTCACCATGTCCGGAACTTCGCCGCGCCCGGCCAGCGCCTGTGCCGCTTCGCAGTGGCACCGCATCACAGTGCGCGCGGTATCGATGCAGGCCGCCGCCTCGGCAATCCTGATCTGCATCGGTGCCATGTCGGTTAGGCTCCTGCCAGAGTAGCGGGCCACGCGGCCACGCATGCCCTCGATAGCGCAATCGTAAGCACCCTGTGCGATGCCGAGAGCGATACCGGTCAGCATGTAAGGGAACGTCGCGAAGACCGGAATGCGAAACAGTGCGCCAGTGTTGACGGTCGCACCGGGATGGTTCGCTCCGCCCCGGGTCGACTCGACGGCGAGTGTGCGCGATTCGGGAACGAACGTGTCCTTGGTCTCGACGTCGTTGCTGCCCGTCGCGCACAATCCGAGCACTCGCCAGTTGTCGATGATCTGATAGTCCTCTCGCGGCAGCAGAAAGATGCGGTATTCACCGGGGGTGTCGCCGTCGTGAACGATGCCACCGAGCATGTTCCACGCGCTCGAATCGACACCGCTCGAGAACGGCCAGCACCCGCTTAGCCGATACCCACCCGGCACGCGCATCGCCTTGCCCGCCGGAAACACGACCGACGAGGCGATCAGCACGTCTGGATCGGCGCCCCAGATCTCGTCCTGGCACGCGACCGGCCACAACGCAAGCATCCAGTGATGCACTGCGTAGTTGGCCCAATTCCATGCGGTGGATCCGCACGCCGCCGCGAGCTCCGAGCCGATATCGATCAGCGAAACCCACGGCAGCTCGGATCCGCCGACACGGCGCGGCTGCAGAACCCGCATCAGACCCGATTCATGAAGCTCGCGCAGTGTCGCATCGGGAATGCGGCGTGAGGCTTCGGCGGCGGGAGCGCGCTCCTTGAGCCTGGGAACCAGCGCGCGAACGCGCGCGAGCGCTTGCTCGTAGGTGATGCCGGGCGCGGCAGAGCCGGCTTGGGGGAGCGCAAACAAACGCTCAGCGGAATGCGGCGGTCGTCGCCGTGTCCTGCTGCTTTGGTGCTTCCGCGGCGGGAAAGTTGAGCTCGATGATGACGCCATTCGGATCTTTGAGAAACATCTGATGCAGGCCGAGAGTGGGTACGCTGCGCTCGAAATAATCCACGTTGCTGCGCTTGCATCGCTCGACCATGCTCTCTCGTCCCGTGACGGAAAGCGCGATATGGTCGAGGGCGCCGGTGCTGCCTTTGAGCGTCTCGGGATCCACGTAGCCCAGGGTGTCGATGAGACCCTGCGGGTCGTTCCGATCGACTCCCATGACGTGCACGATGCCGTAGTTGCCCTGAGCGTGATCGAGGTCGGCAGGTGGCTTGCCGTTGTAGAGCCACAAGCCGGGAAACTTGAACGCAGGGCGAGGCCCGACAGTGAGGCCGATCACCTCGGTATAAAACCACCGCGACGCCTCGACGTCGAGGGTGCGAATCGAATAGTGGTCGATGCGCTTGATTTCCATGGCGTCCTCCTGTCGGAGCCGGGTTCGAAGCCCATGGTAGTGCCTATGAGGCGCGTTGCCAATGCCGTCGGCTTGGCCCACGGACGCTGCGGTCAATCGATCTTGACCTTGTGCTCGCTCACGACTTCCGACCAGGCACGGGTCTCGGTGCGAACCTCCTCGGTGAACGCCTCGGCGGACGGCGACACTGCCACCGTCATCATCTGGCGCGCGAGCAATTCCTTCATCTCGGGCCGCGACAGAATGGAGACGACGGTGTCGTGAAGCTTGTCGAGAATCGCCTTAGGCGTGGCCGCGGGCGCGAACAATCCCTGCCAGGCATTGGTGCCGATGCCTGGGAAGCCCTGCTCGGCCATGGTTGGTACCGAGGGCAGCTCGGCAAGCCGAGTGGGCATGGTCGTTGCGATCGCCTTCACGCGACCGGCTTTGATTTGTTCGATGGTCGACGCGAGATTGATGAATGAGAGCTGGACTTCTCCTGTTATCAACGCCGGCAGCATCTGCGCGGCGCCGCCTTTATAGGGAACATGCGTCAATTCGATGCCAGCCGCTTTGGAAAACCGCAACATATCGAGGTGCGGATAGGTCCCGATGCCTGCCGAGGCGTAGTTGATCCTGCCCGGGTTGCGCTTTGCCCATTCGATCACCTCAGCAACAGTGTTGGGAGGAAATGATGTCGCCGCAACCAACACATGCGGAATTTCTACTAGCTTCGAGATACCGACGAGATCACGCGAGGGCTTTGTTTGCAATACGCCGGCAAAGGTGCTTTCGTTGATGGCATTGGTGGAGACGTTCCCGACCAGCAGAGTGTAGCCGTCAGGTGGCGCCTTCGCCGCAATGTCGAGCGCGATATTCCCCGACGCACCGGCGCGATTGTCGACGACGAAAGGCTGATCGAGTGACTCCTGCAGTTTCGGTGAGAGATGGCGCGCGATGATGTCCGTGGCGCCCCCCGGGGCGTAGGGCACCAGCATCTTGACAGGGCGACTGGGGTAGGGCTCCACCGTCTGCGCCGCGATGCCCATAGAGAGCATCGCCGCGCCGAGAAGGATGCAAACGCAACAAAGGCGGCGCCTCCCGCGTCGCTTTTGCAAAGCGGATTGGAGCACCCGCATGATCTCCTCCTTCGCGAATCCTTTTTGGCTATGATAACCTGCGCGTCGCGATCTCCACCAATGCTTGCCGATCATCCGAGGCATACGTTTTCAGCATCGATGTTCGGAGGACGCTTTTTCCCTAGGATGCAATCATGACCGCGGGCACCTCCGCATCGCACACTGGCACCGCGCGACCGGTGCCCGCGCGCCGCGTTGTCGACATACACGCCCACTGGTATCCCGTCGATTGGCTCAAGCTCTTCGAGCGCGACGGAGCGGCCGAGGACGCGAAGCTCGAAAGAACGGCGAAGGGCTACACCATCCGTACGGCGCGAATCGTCAATGCGTTCGACGACGAGTTCGTCCATCTCGAGCTGCGACTGGCCGGCATGGAGCGCCAGCGAGTTGATGTGCACGCGCTGTCTCTAACTGCGCCGATGGTCTACTGGGCGTCGCCGGGATTCGGTCTTGCGCTGGCGCAGGCGTACAACGACTCGGTCAGTGCAGCGCATGTCCAGCACCCTTCGCGCTTTGTCGGGTTCGCGATGTTGCCCATGCAGGCACCAGAGCTCGCGCTCAAGGAGCTCGAGCGCGCGGCCAAATTGCCCGGGATGCGCGGGCTCTACCTGGCGACGCACGTCAATGGCACCAATCTCGACGATCGTCGTTTCTGGGACATCTACGCGAAGGCGGAAGAACTCGGATGGACCATCTTCCTGCATCCAATCGACACCATTGGCCGCGAGCGCACGTCAAGCTATTACCTGCGCAACCTCCTCGGCAATCCGTACGACACCGGTGTCGCCGCGGCGTCGCTGGTCTTCGGAGGAGTGCTCGACGCGTTCCCCAAGCTGGAGTTCAATCTTCCGCACGCAGGCGGCACCTTCCCGTGGCTCATCGGCCGATTGGACCACGGCACTAAAGTGCGCCCGGAGCTCTCTCACATGAAGTCGTTGCCCAGCGCCTATCTCAGGCGCTTCACCTATGACACGATCGGGCACAACGACGACATCAACACTTGGCTCATTCGCCTGGTCGGCGCCGACCGGGTGACTCTGGGCAGCGACTACTGCTTTGACATGGGGCTTGCGGATCCCCTCGGGGACATCGAGCGCCTCGAGGCAATCACGGCTGACGAGCGGGAGCTAATCATCGGGCAGACGGCGGAGCGGTTACTGCGTTTGTAACGACGGGCAGATCAGCAGTTTAGGCACGCGTCGCCGTGTCGTAACAGACTCATCTTCACGGCTGCGCGCGCAAACCCACTCGCGCCACGCCGGCAAGCGCGCACTCCTCATCCCGGTCCGAGGTGTCGCCGCTGATGCCAACGGCACCGACGACGTTTTTCTCCTCGTCGAAGAGCAGAACTCCGCCCGCTGCTGGCGCGAGCCGGCCGAAGCTCACTGCGGCCAGGGCACCGAAAAACCCAGGAGCCTTTTGCGCGCGCTCGGCAACCTCGCGACTGGAGTAGCCCATGCCCAGCGCACCCCAGGCCTTGGCTCGCGCGATGTCCACGCGAAGAATCCCCGAGCGGTCCTGCCGCTGTACGGCGACTTCATGACCCCCTGCGTCGAGAACGACGACCGTCAGCGGCGCGCATTCAAGCTCGGCTGCCTTGGCAAACGCGCCCTCGATGACGCGAAGGGCGAGATCCAGTGTGAGCCTTGTCATTGACGAGATCCCCGGCGAAGTTGAATCGTCTTCTGCGTTACGACGCGACCTCGAATGCCTCGTGAGCGTCGGTTTCGAAGCTCAGTCCTTTAGGAGCCGGCACAATCGCCGATTGCACCGATCCACCGGCGACATGAATGCGATTGCCCAGGGCAGCCATGACACATTCGTGCCGTGGCAGGAGCATCGAAGGCAACGACCACCATGTATCGCTTGCCGGATGGTACGCCTCGAACGCGCGGAAGGCTGCAAGAGATTTCTCATCCTGCACTTCACCGCCTGCGGCGTAAATGATGCCATTCAAGCTCGCCGTATTCAGTCCGCTGCGCGCGGTCGGCATGGGTGCTTTTGTCGTCCAGGCGTCCGACGCGGGATCGTAAGCCTGTACGAGGTTGATGTTTCCCGGGTAGCCGATGATGAAAGCGCCGCTCAGCCGTCCGCCGATAACGTAGATCTTTCCGTCCACGGACTCGCCGCCCATGTGATTGCACGGCGTCGGCATGGAGGCACGCGCGCGCCAAGTGTTGCTCGCCGGATCGTACTCCTCCACCGTGCCCAGGGAGCGTTGCGGCTGTCTCGGACGGAGCGTCGGAGCGCTGGCGTCCGGAACCGGTCCAGCACCACCGATGACATAGCACCTTCCGTTTACGACGGCGGCGATGCCGCCACCTCGGGCTGTCGGCACCGGTGCACGTGCCCGCCAGTTATCCGTCGCGGGATCGTATTCCCAAGTATCGCCGACCGGATTCCAGCCGGGCGGACCAGCCGCTGGAAGATCGAATCCTCCGAAGATATACATCTTTCCATTGAGTGCCGTGACGGCCGCATGGTGAACCGGATGGGGCATCGCTTTTTTCGGTGCCCACGCGTCGCTCGCCGGATCGTATTCGTACAAGAGACCGGCCGGCTTGAACCCTGGCAGTTGCCCTTGCGAAGCGTAGAGCTTTCCGTTGATCGCAACGCCCAGCAACTCTGCCGTTCCCTGCGGCAGCGGCGCGAGCTTGATCCACTTTCCTTGCGGAGACGCCGGAGGAACGGGTGAGCTCGCTGGCTGCGCATAGATGATCCCTCTGATTCCTTCGCCTGCGATGCCCGCCGCGACCGCCAAGCCGGTAGCGATAAAGTTTCTTCTGCGCATATAGGTCACGTCCCCTTTCAGTCCAAAGCAATACACGGAGGAAGCAACTTCCGATTCCTCCGGTCAGACAGATCATCTCGGTACAACGTGTTACGATCGTTTGGAACGAGTCAAAGAACGCCATTTTACCTGCCAGCGATTGAGCCCGGCAGTTGTGACCAGGTTTCACGACCGGTGCTCGGCCAGCGAGGTTTTATTGCCAAGCATCAGTGTCTGGAGTTGCACGAGGACAAGGATTTCGCTGAGCGTGGAACGGATAACGACGATGGGAACTCGCGGGCTGCTCTGTGACCGGTTCACCTTCTGATCGAAGGCTTGTCGCCAGTCGCGTTTTGGTGATCGCCCTCACGCTCTGGGGATGCGTGGTCATCACGCCAGAGTTCGCGCGCGTCTTTGGCGACTACGCCACGCTTGGCTTTTTCGCCGACAATGACGGAGTCATCACCGTCGTGGACGGTTCTCCGGCGAGCGATGCCGGCGCAAACGTGCACGTGGGTGACTGCATCGACTTCGCGCGGACACCGCTCGCCGATCGCCTCGCCGTATTTGGCGGAATGGGCGGACTCACGTATGTCCGACCGGGCCTGGTGGTGACTCTATATGTCGCGCCGAGCCCCTGCATGCGCGGTACGGCTACCGAGCGCGTTCTTGCCGCGCGCATAAAGCCGATCTCACGCGCCAACCGCGTGGTCCTGTTCCTGAATCAGACGCTGGGTTTGTTCTTCATTGGACTCGCGGCGATCCTCGTCTGGCAGCGGCCCAGTGCGATGACCTGGGGCTTCTTCCTCTACGCCATCTGGTTCAACCCGGGGCAGTTCTTCGTCTTCTACGCCGAGCTTCAGCGTTGGCCGATAGCACTCCTGATCCAGGAATGCCTTCAAGCAACGGCGCAGGCTGTCGGTTATGCAGGGTTTGTCGTGTTCGCCCTTCGCTTTCCGAACAACAGAATCGAGGGGCGATGGCACCTGCTCGAGCGTGGGTTCCTTCCCGTTATAGCCGCTGCGATCCTCTTGCTTTCTCTGCTCGGCTTCGGTGCGGGATTCGGCATCCCGTCGGAACGGTTCAGTCGCTGGTCATACGGCGCAGGTTACCTAGTCGATCTTGGGGTGCTGCTGATCCTGCGGATGCGCCGCAAGCAGCTGCCTCCCGAGGACGAACAGCGCACGCGCTGGGTCCATTGGGGCTGCCGCGTCGGGCTCGCGGCTTTCATCTTCGCCGACAGCAACATGGCGACGACGTGGTGGGACCCGGTCTGGAAGCCGCTCTGCACCAACAACAGCTGGCTCGCCTCGTCGCTGTGCGACGGCGGGGCTCTCTCCGAAACGACGTTGCTCTCGGTGTTCCTTGTTAATGCCCTCGTTCCTCTGGCGGTTTTCCACGCTGTGCGTCGACATCGGGTGATAAGCATAAGTTTCGCCGTTAGCCGAGGGACAACGCTCGTCCTCACGTGGCTGATCATCGCCGCGGCCATCACGGGCGTGAGCATCCTGATCGAGGACCTCCTGCATTCGGTGCCCTCCATGCAATTCCTGTTGTATTTCGCCGCTATCCTGCTCATGAAGATTGCGTTCGAATGGCTGCATGAGCGCTTGAACGAAGGATGCGATCGTATTTTCTTTCGACGACTTCACCTGGCAGAACGGCGGCTTGAAGAAGTACGCTCAGAGTTGGGTGAGGCGAACACCTTCGACACGATCGATACCCGTCTGATCGAGGAACCTGCGAAGAGCCTCGACCTCGCCTCGGCAGCCGTCTTTCGACGAGATGGTGCGGGGATTTATCGCCGGCATGCTCAGTCCTTCGGCTGGACTTCCGAGCGTGACGGCGCCGCTTTCTCGGGAGAAGAGCTCGAGCGGAAGCTCGGCGGCAAGCGGTCTCCGGTTCGCCTCGATGCAATCTCCCCGAACGTCGCGCTGCCCGAAGGGGCCGCTCAACCCGTGCTCGCAGCACCGCTGTTCGGCGCTAGCGGCATCGCCGCTGTCGCGCTGTACGGGGCACATCGTGCCGGCGACGACCTCACCAAAGAGGAATATATTCTATTGCAAGACCTGAGCACCGCCGCGGGCCATGCCTACAGCCGCGTTGAAGCACTCCAGTTGCGCGAGCAGGTACGCGACCAGAAAGAACGCCTCGAGCAAATGCCTTACGGCGTCACCGATGATCCTGAAGCGTCGCTCCTTGGGCCATGACAGCACCGACGCAAAGAGCTCTGCGTCGGTGATTTGCTGCCCTATCGCGGCGCCAGGGCCATCGCGTGGCGTACGCGAGCTTCCTCGAGGTCGAGCTCGCGTTCGATGCGGCGCCTTGCCTCGTCGGTAATGCGATTTTGCTCGTACGACACCGCAATCGATTCACGCTCGGCGTCAATCAGGCGTAGCTCGAGTGTGCAACTGGCGACCGTGTCCGGAGGCAAAGATGAGGCTTCCGGCTCAGCGATCCGTGCACGCCGATCGGCGTACGCTCGACGCAGCGCTTCGGCCGACTGCCCCGACGCGCCATCGAGGCGTTGGAGTACAGCATCGAGCGCTTCAAGGCGAACCTCGCGTTCGTCGCGCCGATTGGCCGCAAACTCGTCGGCGCCAGCCTCGGAGAGTCCGAGAAGGCGCACTACCGTACGCAGGCTCAGCCCGAGGCCGACAATCGTTACCACGATCACCGCATAGGTCGCGAACAGCACCACATCACGGTCCGGAAACGGTTTGCCTGCAGTGAACGTCGGGATCAACAACGCGCCGATCAGGCTGACCGCGCCACGCAATCCGGTGAAGGAAACCAGGAAAGGCATCCGCCAGTCGGGCGTCGGGTCGGAGGCACAGACGGTGGGCATGAGCAATCGCGGCAGGTAGGTTGCCGGATAAACCCAGATGAAGCGAACTACGATGACGGTCAGCGTAACGGCTGCCGCAGCGATCAGCGCGCGATCCAGTCCGTCGCCCGCGAGGCCGACCACGACTGAGCGTGCCTGCAACCCCGTAAGGAGGAATACGAGTGCTTCGATCGCCCACGTAAGCAAGCCCCAGATGAAATAACCCTGCAGCCGCGTGTCGGGCCGAATCATCCGCCGCCCATTCCACGAAACGTAGAGACCCGCAGTAACGCAGGCGACGACGCCCGAGCCACCGAGCACGTGCGGGGGCCAAAACGCGAGAAAGGGGGTGATCAGCGCGAGCATCACTTCGGCCCGGGCGTCCGACGCGAAGTGACGCAGGCGCAGCATCGCCCATCCCACGGCGATGCCAAACGTGATTTCGCCGACGACTACGACCACAAACTCGGATGCGGCAGAAACGATCGAAAAGGTTCCACTCGCCACCGCGCTGATCGCAAAGCCGAGCGTGACGAGCGCGGTCGCATCGTTGACGAGGCTTTCGCCTTCGAGCACCGTGACCACTCGCCGCGGCAGCAGCATCGAGCGCAGGATCGCCATCGGCGCCACCGCATCGGGCGGCGATACGATCGCGCCAAGAACGAAACCGACCGCCCACGAAAACCCGAGTACGTAGTGCGTCACGGCGGCCACCGCACCTGCAGTAAACAGCACGCAGCCGACGGCGAGCAGCAGGATCGGGCGCAAATTCGACCGAAAGCCACGCCAACTCATGCCGACGCCTGAGGAATACAGCAAAGGCGGCAGCAGCAGCACGAGCACGAGTTCGGGATCGAGCGCAACCTGAGGGATGCCAGGAACAAACGCAATGGCAACGCCCGCCACCAGCATGAGAATCGGTGCTGCGACGCGCAGGCGCTGTGCAGCGACACTCAGCCCTGCGACCGTTGCGCAGAGAATCACTACCAAAGAAAGGACGGAGTAGTCCACCTAGGCTTCGGAGCAGCGGAAGGGTTCGACGTTCCGGTTGTTGCCGACACATCGCGATCGACTTGTAGGCCGATCAGGATTGGCGTTTTATTTGTGAACTTTACCGAAGTCTAGTGCAGGTTTGTTGGAGAGTGCTCAGATCCGATTGATTTAAGATGCAGAGTGCTTGAGTCGCTTTTCAATCCGCGTACGTCTATCGCGCGACGAAGCGGAGCAATCGCAGTCGAACTCCATCTTGTTGGGGGCATCATGCCTGAATCCCGCCCGACTGAGAACGCATCGCCCTTGCGCTATACGCGCGTTCCGGGGATCCATTCACCAGTATCGATTCGGGCCGTCCCAGGCGCCATGCGTACCTTGGGGCCCGAAGGCGGTGCGGAACTCAAGCGTGCCCTGAAGGCGTACGCGGGTCGCGATGGTATTGCGCGATTTCATCTGCGTCCCTCGTGGGCGAGCGAAGAGATAGCCAAACTGGTCGTAGAGGGTGTCAAGGAAGGAAAAGCGGCGCCGGCCGCTTTCCGCTCATGGCTGCGCGCCGTCAGCGGCGCACTATTCGACCTCGCCAACTACGGCTCGGCCGTCATGTTCGATGCGTCAGCCCGTAAAGCCAATGCTGCGCTACCAGGGCGCGCGCAACAAGCAGATCACCACGGTGAACGGAGCGGATATCTTTTCTACGGTAACTCCAATCGATGCACAGTCGATGCGTTTCAACTGGCGCCCGTTCAACTAGGGGCTGAGATGCAGGATCGGGGAGATTCAGAGCGAAGCTCCTCATTCAACATTAATTCAATCGCCCCGGTCCGCCCCTTGCACGCATTGTTGCAGCGCGAAACCCGAAAACTTCTGGCATTTCGGGTCTGCGACCCCGTATCGCTGGTACGCGCCCCCAATCTGCGCGGGGACGATCACTTCGTAAGGAATGATCGCCTGGCTTGGAACAACGACTGCTGCAGGACTTGGATTGACCACCACCGCCGTCGGCGCGGGATTCACGACCACTGCCGTCGGCGCGGGATTCACGACCACTGCTGCGGCCGAGGGCGCGACAGCCACGGGCGTTACCACGATCGGCGCTGCCGCGGTCGCAGGTCCGATCGGTCGCACCGATAACACCCGCCCGCTTAGGTTCGTGCTCAAAACGCTGTAGTTGCCGGGCGTAAGCGCTGCGCATCGGCCACGGAAGTAGATATCGGTGCAGGCTTCCCACGTGCCGTCGGTAACGATGAGCGACGATGCGCCGGCGCCGAACGTGGAAACGGTGAGGTCCGGCACGGCGATGTTCGCTGACCCGACTTGGCCCTGGAAGCCCTGGTCCCCGAACAGCGTAACCTGTCCGGCGAATGCGGATACCGTGGCCAGCGCGAATCCGCTCGCAGCTAACATCCCAAACAATTTGCTTGGCATCTTTCCCTCCTGATAAAATGCGCGGGGAAGCGCGCACAACGTCCGAGGGCTTAGCCCCAAGCTGGGTCAGGCAGGTCTGCCCTTGGTGGTAGTCCTAACGGCTAGGGCCGATGTCGATCGAAGGCCGCTTCCTCGCGTGATTGGACAGCGAATTCAACCTAGGCCTTTGATGCCGTAGTGGCAATCAGCGCCATGCTGATTCGCATGTAGGAAAGCGTCTTTCAGTCAACGAATCGCTTCTTTTGGGCGGAACGCGATGCGTAACTGCGCAACGGATGCCCGGGCATCCCCTCCGCTTATGTCCGGAACAATTCTCAGTTCCAGTGCCGTCACATCGGCGAGATCGACCCCGTAATCTTCAGACTCGCGCGTCACACCTAGCGGACTGAAGTTATATTGCTGACGCACAATCTCTCGGTAAGATTGACCCCCATCTGGCGACCAGCGCAGCACGAACTCTTGCGTACGCGCTCGCTGATCTTCATGAAACAATAGTTGAATACGCTTCACGCTGCGCGATTCGTCAAACAATAAGCGAATCGTTTGTTCCCCGGGTTGCGCGGCCCGCCAGCCCAAACCGGCGCCGGGTACCAGCGCAGCCTCGATCGGGTTGGCCGCGTCCTCAGAAGTCACTTCAACTTGCGCGATGCTCTGCAAATCTAGCCACCCTTGATCAACGGAGGCGACATTTTGAGGTTCTTGATCAATTATCCGCTTAAGCATTAGCGTTCCTCGACTTGCCGGGGATTAAGATTTTCCTTCAGTTCGATTTGAACACCACACGCATCAAGTCGTATTCGGCTTCGGTCTGCTTGGTGATCACACCGTTGGCCGAATAGACGCGCACGTCGGGCAAAAATAGTTGCCACGTTACGGGTCAAACGCACAGTCGGTGGTGCCGGTAACAACAAAAATGGGCCCGTACTCGGCCCATTCATTTCCTCTGCCAGCCCTGCAAGGAGCTGGTCGAAGCAGCAATCGTCTTATCGTTTTTGGTATCGCCTTGCCCTCGGTGTAAAAGGCGTAGGGACGAGGTCGCCAGTCAACTCCAGTCTATTCACCGTTGCTGTCGCTCGAGTTGTGTAGCTTTCTCTTCCCTACCTGCCACGCACTGTGCTCCCGTGACGGCCACAGTGGAATAGGCGTTCGTCTGATCTTGATGTAGGACATGCGCGAAGTGGCCCGCTGATCGCCCGAGCTTGGAAAGTCAAGGAACCCTTCCTACTCACGGATCGGACTGGCGCTGATGGTGCTGCGCGCACAATTAGCGTAGCTTTTTCTCACTTGAAGGGAAGTAAAGTTTCTCGATGAGTCGCTCCCCACTGCAAGTTTTCATCGTTGAAGACTCGCCGCTAGTACGTGATCGGCTTGACGCCGCGGTTGTCGCTGCCGGGGGCATCGTCGTTGGCCATAGCGAAGCTGCGAACGACGCGATCGCGGGCCTCGCGACCGCACAACCGGATCTCATCATCATCGACATCCAACTGCGTGCTGGCACCGGCTTTGAAGTGCTGAGCGCGCTGCAAACCACCGCAGGCGAGAGTTCGGCAACAAAAATCGTTCTTACGAACCACGCAAGCGCTGAGTATCGTGATCGTAGCTTTCAGTTGGGCGCCGATGCGTTTTTCGACAAGTCGTCGGAGACTTCCCAGTTGCTGGAACTAATACATAAGCTCGCGGCCTAGCGTAGCCGGAATCTTCATCCTGGGAGATACGCCGAGCTTTCCCGTGCATGTCCTCCTGCACCCGTCGTCGATCAGTGACCGCTGACAACCCTAGATGTGAATCTGCGGCGTAGCCTCGTGGCATCAAAGCGTTTGACCAACTCGAACGAGACTCTCCGTGAGACTCAAACGCCGCATGCTTCTGGGCGCGGGCATCGTCCTCATGACCGCACAGGCACGACGCGTTTTTGCTGCAACTGCCACGGCGGCGGACTTCGAGCGCCGCCTGGCGCTCGTGACCGCGCACGACAACCTGTCGGGCCTGCATGCATTGCTCGTTGCGCAACATGGCAAAGTCATCTTCGAGCACTACCAGTCGGGCGAAGATGAAACCAGATCGGGCAAACAGCTCGGTGTTGTAGATTTCGCGCCCACAGTTCCCCACGACCTGCGCTCCGTCACGAAGGGCGTGGTGGGCTTGCTGTACGGCATCGCGCTTGCGGATGGCAAAGTGCCGCCGCCGGACGCCAAGCTCTACGTGCAGTTCCCGGAATACGCAGACCTGGCCGCTCAGGCGGGCCGTGACAAGCTCACCATCGCCCACGTCCTCAGTATGACCATGGGCCTCGAGTGGGATGAATTGAGCGTGCCGTACGGCGATCCGCGCAACAGTGAAACCGCAATGAATGCGGCACCTGACCGGTATCGGTACATCCTTTCCCAGCCCATTGCGGGCGAGCCGGGAGTGAAATGGACCTATTGTGGCGCTGCGACGGCATTGCTCGGTCGTCTGATCGCGCGCGGGACCAACATGCCCTTAGTTGAATATGCGCAGCAAGTGCTTTTTCAACCAATGGGATTTGGTCCCGTTGAATGGGCACAAGGCAAAGATGGCGAGCCCCATGCAGCGTCAGGTTTGCGACTCCTGCCACGAGACATGTTGAAAGTCGGTCACCTCGTCCTTGCCAGGGGCACCTGGCAAAGCCGGCAGCTTGTGCCCGCAGCATGGGTAGAGAAGATCAGCACATCGACCGTTGAGATCGACCGTTACCGCAGCTACGGCTACCACTGGTACATGGGCGACGTAGTGCCAGCCGGACAATCCAGGCCGCAACACTGGATCGGCGGATTCGGGTGGGGCGGGCAAAGGCTGTTTGTGTTGCCGGATCTCGATTTGGCTATTGCCATCAATTGTGGCAACTACGGCAAGAGCCCCGAGGAGCAGAATCGCGTCGCCGGCAGCCTAATCATAGCAGTTGTGCTGCCACTGGTCGTTAGATGATTCAAAGAATGCCGTACTTCTCGAACGTCTTCGCCACGCTTGCGCCGGCGTGCGGCGCGTCACTCGCCGCCCTTGTAGCGTAGCTGATGTCGAGAGTTGTCGACGGCAGCAGTGACACATAGCGCAGGTTCTTGTACTGGGTTTCCCTAGCGCGGCGCCTACGCCGTTCTGGCGAGCCAATAAGGGTGATGTGAAGTGCCTGCCGGGTCCCTAAGATCTATACGTCAGGGTTTCTCGTGGGCAGTTGCCCGGGGGGAACAACAATGGCCAAGAACGATCTGTGCTTCGCTTGCCGTGTCTTGATCGACGAGCCTTGGACGGAAAAGCCGCACCCTGCACTAAAGACGTCCGCCACGACGGCCAGCGTTCGTATCGTCGACTTCAATACCGAATACTACGAATGCCGGGTATGCGGCGCGACTTTGAAGCGCACCGAAGCAACCCGCTCTGGTGAAGTAGCTTGGGCGCGGGTCGCTTAAACTACTACCCGCACGCCGGTCGACTTGACGATGTCTTCACAGGAGACCTCGGACCCGTACGACAATGGCCGAGCAATCTTTCGGCGAGTTGCGCCACCGCAGCGTCATCAGGATTTTCGAGCTCAAAGTGCTCTACATCCGACCATAGGCAGTGCATTTGTTGTTGCGACGCCCAGAATTCGTCCCACTGATCGAGCTTACGCTCGTCGCGCGACAGTCCCCTCGCGAGCAATTGCTGCCGATTGCGCTCTTTGTCCACGATCACGCGCAGTACGACCCGGCGAACTTTCGGCCAATTGGCTTGCGTGGCCGTGCGCGTAACGTACTCCGCATCATTGAAATAGGCACCGAAAGGCGCGTCGAATACCACCGGCATTCCCTGGCGGATATTCTCGCTGCCGATATCGAGCAGCGTTAGATACTCGAGCGGCATGATGTGCTGTTTATAGAAATCCGACTCGCGATCACCGGGGCTGTAACCCGCTTGGATTAACAACTCCTCGGTGAAGCGGGTGACAACTGTGTCCTTGTCGAGGTAGACGGCCGTCAAATGTCGAGCCAGCGCCTTTGCTACGGTGGACTTCCCCGATCCGGCGATGCCGATCACGAAGACCACGAGCGCCTCCCCCGCGCAGTCACTGATTTTTTCGTCACCGTCAATCACATCACGCTCCAGCGGTTTGGGGGCGTCGATCTCTAACGAACAGTCCGTAGGAAAGCGCGCCGACGAGCAGGAGCAGTCCAGCGACAACGAAGACCAAGTTGAAGCTGCCGCCCGTTTGCTGAAGAATCACGCCAGTCACGATCGGGGCAACCGCAGCACCCAAGAAGCCTCCGAAATTCTGAATGGCCCCTAACGATGCCACCAAATGCCGTTCCGCGACATCCGAAGCAAGCGTCCAGATGCAGCCAATCGGAATCTGCGCTGCAAAGTATCCTATGCACAGCAGCAGGACGCTGAGCGTAGTGTCCTCCACATAGGCGACGGGCAGCACAGCGGCAGCGGCAAGGATTGCGCCGCCAACGATTGGTAGCTTTCTGGCACGAATCGTCGGCCAGCCGCGAGCCACGAGTCGAGACGATATCCATCCGCCCAGCACGACGCCGCAGATGCCGCACAAGAATGGCAGCGCGGCGACCCACCCCGTTTTGGATAGGCTAAAGCCCCGGCTGGTTTGCAGATAGCTCGGCAGCCACGTGAGGTAGACCCACACCGTGTAGAAGATACCGAAGGCGCCCAACATCATGAACCAAGTGTTCGGGCGCTTCAGCAAGGAGAACCAGTTGGCGTTGCTGCTTCCAACGGGAGCATCGGCCGCTAGTTCGGCATCGAGTTCTTCGTTCCCTTTGATTACCCGCTCTTCCGCTGGACGCGGGTCACGATACATGAACCACCAGATGATCCCCAGGCCGATGCCTAACACGCCGACGATCATGAACATGTTCCGCCAACTGAAGGTGAGCATGAGAAAGGTGAGGAACGGAGGCGCAACTGCATTGCCAATCTGCGACCCCGTATTCACGACCGAGACGGGCAGCGCGCGGTCCTGTTTTGCGAACCAGAGTTGAGATGCTTTGAGCCCGGAAGCGAAGAATGGCGACTCGCAGATGCCTAGCAGCATCCGTGCCACGTAGAGTGCCGCGAAGGTGCTCAGGAAAGAGGTGCCAACGGCAACCAGCGACCAGGAAATAATAGCGAACATGAACATCTTTTTCACGCCAAAGCGGTCGATCAAATACCCGGCGGGAAGATTCGCGATCGCGTACGGCCACGAGAAGGCCGACAGCAACAATCCCATCTCCACGGTAGAGAAGCTGAGCTCCTTGGCGATGGTGGTGTTGCCGATTGACAGCGTACTCCGGTCAAGATAGTTGATCACGCCACCGACAACGATCAGTGCGATAAACATCCATCGAAGTTTGAAAAAGTCCGGGACCGAGCTTTCGGACCGTCCAGTCACAGCCGCATTTGAATTGGTCATCGTCGGGTTCCCATCTATTTTGTTTTGGAAAGCATTCTCAACTACGTAGAGCCACACCAAGCGCACGAAGTGGACGACCTCAACTACGGGCGGCGCTAACAGCTCTGAGAAATGTGCGGGTCGCTTCCGTCACCTTGGCGTAGTCATTGTTCTTGCCGCCTGCTTTGCTGATATAACTGCCAACCCCGCAAGCAAAAATGCCAGCATCGAACCACGAGCGAACGTTGTCGGGACTCACCCCGCCGGTTGGTGCGATCGGGATCTGCGGGAACGGCGCCGTGATGGCCTTTACATATGCCGGACTGACAACCTCCGCAGGGAAGAGCTTGGCGATGTCGGCGCCTGCTTCGATTGCGTCCATCATTTCCGACGGGGTAAATGTTCCGCAGATCGAAACCGCTTGATACCGATTGGCAATCCTGATCATCTCCGTGCACACGTGCGGACTGACCAGCATCCGAGCACCCGCTTCGATCGCGGAGTGGGCTGATTCCGAATCGATCACGGTTCCGACGCCAATAAGCACGTCATCGGCCGAATGCTCCGCGGCGAGGCGTCGAACGATTCTTAACGCTCCCGGCACCGAGTACGTGATTTCCAGGGCGCGCATGCCACCAGCGATTGAGGCCTTCGCCACTTGATAGGCCACCTCTTCGTTATCGAGGCGGATGATGAGGAAGGTTCCAGTCGACTTGATGCTGAGCAGGCCATCCAACTTGGTCAACATGTTGAATACCTCGAATATATACAACGACACCTGGCACGCTAACTTGCTACAACATAGCTCGAGGGACACTCCATCCTACGCTCAACCGACGACAGCAAGTGATAGAAGCACCTGAGCGTCGGCGCCTTTTGTAAAGCGTACAAGTTAGAGCGAAGTGACCTTTATCCCAGCCACCTTGCAAATTGCCCCCGCATCGCGCGCGCTCGGTTTCGATCTCGCTTCGGATACGGGCTGCTGAAACCACCGCCTCCGGAGACATTCATGCAAAGGCTCCGTATGTTCGTTGCGATCATGTTTTGACAAATCCCTCGACCCTTGAACCAATGCAGCGGCTCGACCATCGAACTTAAGCCCAGGCACAGGCGGCGAGCGCTTCATCCTGCTTTTCGTCCAACATTCGCGAGGAACGGCGCCAGCGCAGCATCACCAAGACACACATGGCTCCGAACCGCGCCCGCCAGCAAGCCCAGCAGGAACCAAAGCAGTGGGACCGTTTTCGCTTTCCAGCCGGAGCGCCTCCATCCGGGGCACCGAATACCCGAATGCCCCCGCGCAGCACCTGGCTCTGGTTTGCCATCGCGTTGGTCGTCAATTTCCTGCTCGTCAGGTCCATGGTTCCCGGCGCCGAAACGCCGCTGACGATTCCGTATACGTTTTTCAAGGATGAGGTAAGCAAGGGCAATGTGGCGGCAATCTACAGCCGCGGCGACACCATAACGGGCCGGTTCCGCACGGCGGTCAGTTATCCGCCGGCCGAAGCAAAACCAGCACCGGCCGCAAACAAAGTCGAGCGAGCGCTTCTGAAGAGTGGCCGTCCACGCACGTCGATCAAATTCGAGACTGTGCTGCCATCGTTCGCGGGCCCGAACCTCGAACCGTTCCTCATCGATCACAAGGTCGAGATCAGCGCCGAACCCATCACAGAAGGGACGAGCGCCTGGTCGATGCTTCTTCTCGGTTTCGGCCCGGCATTGCTTCTTATCGGTTTCTACGTTTGGCTGTTTCGTCGGCAGGCGGGACAGGGAGGCCCGATGGGCGGACTGCTTGGGATCGGAAGGACCCGCGCGAGGCGCTACGACGAACAGGAGGGAACGAAGGTAACCTTTGACGACGTCGCGGGGATCGACGAAGCCAAGAACGAGCTGGTCGAGATCGTGGACTTTCTACGCGACCCTCCGAAGTACACGCGTCTGGGCGGCACTGCCCCGAAAGGCGTTCTGCTCGTGGGTGCGCCGGGAACGGGCAAAACGCTCCTTGCGAAGGCCGTCGCGGGGGAGGCGCGCGTGCCGTTCTTCTCCATGAGCGCTGCGGAGTTTGTCGAGATGATCGTCGGGGTCGGCGCCGCGAGAGTGCGCGACCTGTTTAAGCAGGCGCGAGAAAACGCTCCTGCCATCATCTTTATCGACGAACTCGACGCCATCGGCCGTGCGCGGGGCCATATCTCGATCGGAGGCTCGAGCGAGCAGGAACAGACCCTGAATCAGATCCTGACCGAGATGGACGGCTTCTCGAGCCGGGAAGGTATCATCCTACTGGCGGCGACGAATCAGCCGGATCTCCTCGACAAGGCTCTTCTCCGGCCTGGTCGATTCGACCGCCGCGTCATAGTGAATCTGCCGGACAAGAAGGGGCGCGAAGCGATTCTCGAAGTCCACACCAGAAACGTCCCGCTTGCAGCCGACGTGAGCCTCGCCGATCTGGCGGGCGCGACACCGGGATTCTCGGGCGCCGAGCTCCGTAACCTCGTGAACGAAGCTGCTCTGCTGGCGGCCAGACGTGGAGAAGAAAAGGTCCGTCAGAACGATTTTCTCGATGCGCTGGAAAAGATCGTGCTGGGTCCGGAACGGCCGATCCTTCTGAGCGCTGCGGACCGCGAGCGCATTGCATACCACGAGAGCGGTCACGCCATTCTCGGCTTGATCGTTCCCGGAGCGGATCCGGTGCATCGCGTCACCATCGTCCCGCGAGGGCAGGCGCTGGGCGTGACGTATCAGGTGCCGGATGACGACCGTTACAACTACGCAGAGTCCTATCTGCGCGCACGGATCGTCGGCATGTTGGGGGGTCGAGTCGCGGAAGAGATCGTCTACGGAACCAAGACCAGCGGAGCCGAAAGCGACATCGAGCAGGCGACGCAGTTGGCGCGGAGGATGGTCACTCGCTGGGGCATGAGCGACAAGCTGGGCATGGTCCAGCTCGCACCGCGCGAGAACCCTTATCTGACCGGCCCGGAAGGCTACGGCGGTGTGAAGCCTTTCAGCGAAGAAACCGCACGATTGGTCGACGCAGAAGTGCACAGGATCATCGAGGAATCGCATGCGGAAGCGACGCGGCTGTTGCAGAAGCATCGACAGCAGCTCGATGCACTCGCGCAAGCGCTGCTGTCGCACGAAACGCTCGATGAGCAGCAAATCCTGGAGGTCACCAAGCTGGCCCGTCCCGGCAAAACCGAGCCTGCGGTCGAGCGCAGGCTGGCACGGGCCGAGGGTCGATAGCGCGGCTCGACATTGCGTCGGCCACCCAATGTGCGGAGATCGTCGAGCTCGACCACCTGCCAACTATTACTTTCGCCGCAAGCGCGGCAGCACCAGATCCGACAACCTTCTTGTAAAAATTTACCTTGCCGAAACGACGTCGGAATCAAAATCGCCCATCGCAACTCAAAGTATCAGGTGTTCTTTCGGAGAAATTCCTTTCTGGAGACGATCATGAACAGACAGATACTGACTCGACCAATCCTTGGCGCCTGCATCGCTATGATGGCGTTTGCGGCGCAAGCGCAGAGCTATGGCACCCACGCCGCAAATACCGCACCGCCGCCAGGGCAGACCGCAACACACAGTCCCAGCCCCTCTTCCTCGACGGGGCAAACCGCGGCGCCCGCGCAGAACAAGCAACGCGCAGCATCACGGCACGAGAGCAGTGGTCAGCATAAGGCGGTGCCGGAGGCTTCGAACGAGATGAGCGGAGATACGGCTTACCGCAGCGCGCTAAGGAGCTGCGTGCAAGGGGCCGAGGGACAACGCGACAGCTGCCTCGATGGCGCCATCGCCAGATTCGGCCGTTCTTAGGGGTGTCGTCGCGGCGCGCATCACGTCGCCTCCGCAGCGCGACAGATCACCTCTGCAGGGGTGTTGAAGATCGTCACGGAATCCTGATTGAAGTCAGAATATGCGCCGCCGTTAAAGCTCACGCTGCACAAAGGAGCCGCCAACGGTGGGCGCAGAATCACCTTGGTCGCAACTCCGCTCGCGATCTCGAATCGGACAGTCTCGGCGTCGAGGCGTCGGAGCGAAAAGCTCAGACTGCCGTACAACGTTGGCATCCTCGTGACTCGGACGCCAGCACCCCCTAGCCACTCCGAAGCGAGCCCCGCCGCCAGCACGAGCGCTTGATCCGCCGCGCGCTCGTAGGCGAACATGCTGCGTAACGCGAGTACGTATTCAGCCGCCACCCAGGTGTGCGGCAGGTCGCCTACGTGCGCAGGTACTCGGGGCTCGCGCCACGCAATCTCCGGCCACTGGTTCCATGCTGCAGGGCGGCGATCCGACAGGAAGAACCGCAAGAGCTCGAGTGCCGCATCGCGCCACCCCAGGCGCACGAAGGCGCCGATGATGCGCATTTCGTACGGAGTGTAGTTAGTCCATTCCAAGGCACCGCTGCGTTTGCGGCGCCAGTCAGAAAGGTACCTGTCGAAGGTGCGCGCTACAGCGTTGTGGTCGAGGCCGTCAGCCACATCCAGCAGCGCGACCGCGATCGCGGTCGCAGTCGGATCGAAATCCGCCCACTCCATGCTGCCGGGAATGAAGTCGAGACTGCGCTCGGCTCGGGTCTTATTTATTGAGGCAAACAGCGCGGCTGCGAAACGCGTCGCCAAGTCGCTCCATCGCTCGGCGGCATCCGGATCGCTAACCTCATGCGCAAGAGCGACCGCATCGCGTATACCTCGCAAAGCCCAGAAGTCGTCCCAGTATGAATGCACCGGCTGCGCGAGATAGCCCTCATGGCTCACAGAAACGGGCAACAGGCCGTCCCCCTCGAGCAAAGTCTCGATGCAGGCGACAGCTTTGGCTACGAAAGTCCACGACTCCTCGAGAAGCTGTGCATCCTTTGTCAGCCTGTAGTAGTCGGCGATCAACGCGACCAACTGTCCGTGACTGTCGTGCTCAACGAGCCAATCGGGCCCGTTGTGATCGACGCAGCATGGGACAAAACCATCCGCACGCTGGTGCGGCGCATACCACCGGATAAACGCTTGAACCTCCTGTGCCCGGCCCATTCGCAAGAGCGCCGCGCTCATAACCGTGCCGTCTCGAATCCAAGAGCGCATGTAACGGCGAGGCCCAGGCTGCAAGGCAGGTCCGGAGCGCGTCACAAGGATGTGCGCGGTTGCCGTGAGCGCTGCACGGATCGCATCGGAAGACCAGCCTTCGCCCGACCATTGTGCTTCGGGCAGCGCTCCACCCCAGTCATATGTCGGCTCACGGCTCGAGGGTATGGCTGGTGCTTGCGCGCATTCCACGATGCGTTCCTGGCTCGTGCGAGGGGGAAGCGACAAGTCGAAGGACAATGCGGCCGTGGCAAAACCGAATGCATCGTGCGTTTGCTTGTCCGACAGTTGGCTCGCGACAGGGTGCGCGAGGATGAAGCCCTCGTCGAAGGTGGTCGCAGCAAATCCCGACGGCTCGGTCGGCGGAACGACGAGCCTCGCGTCGTCGACGCTCAGCGTACCGCCCTGCCACATGAGGTTGTGGATGGGACTGACTCCGCCAACTTTACCAACGCTCTGCCAGGGCGGCGTCACCTGAAGCGGACGCACCAGGACGACCAGGCGAGCTGCCAATGCCCGGTCCAGCATGTTCTCGAGGCGATAGCGCACACGAACCATACCGCTCGGCGTGGCTTCGCCCTGCACGCACAAGCGCCATTCCGCGGTCTCCCAGATGGAGGACGGAACGGGCATGAAACCCTTCAGCAGTTCCTGCCGCAGAGCCGCATCTGTCCAGGTGAATAGCCGGCCTTCGAACCACAACATGGGTTCGACCGAGAACGAGCCAGGCCCGATCTCAACCATGCCTTCCTCGTTCATGAGAGCACACTGCGTAGCGTTCGGGGTGCCGATCGGCGTCCACAGGCTTTGCTCGCGATGAAGCCAGCGCGGATACCATCCCCGCTGCTCGCAGTGGGCGACGTTGCTCCAGAAGATGTCGATCGAACGTGAAAACTCGAACGGCTGTGGCCGCAATCTGGCGCCTGTCGACGGCTCGTTCAGCTCGAGACGAAGAAAGCGGGTCTTCGTGTTTGGCAGATAGACGTAGCTGCGCATTCCACCGGCCCGTCGTGCCCTGTACAGAGTCTTCCAGCGCCGACCGCGCAATGATCCGCGCACTCGAAAGCCGCTCGCGGGCGCGCTGTCCCGCCAATCGACGATGAGCCCTCCGAGCGTGCGCGTTTCGCTGAACTCCAGGACAATCCACGGTTTCACATCCTCGGGACTTGGCGTCCAACCGGCGCCGGCGACTGCCTGGCGAGCATCGAAGCCTGGCAAGGCGCTTGAAGCGCTCGCCTCGACAATTGCGCTCGCAGGGCGATCTTCGATGATCAATCCGCTCACCCACATTGTTCCGGCACCGCCCTCGCGCGCGACAATCGCCAGCTCAATCGCGCCAAGCTCGGCAAGAACGCCGCCGCCCGCCGGACCCCACGCGAACTCCATCTCGCGGCTTTCTATCCTCACATTCTTCCAGCGCGCAGAAAGCTGCAGACCCCTCATCACATTGCGCCACACGTTTTGGCCCGCGGCGTCGACCGACTTGATCTCGAGATCGTTCACCGCAGCGTGGCCACGCAGCCGGAAGCGCACGACGTAGTCCTCATGCATCGCCCGCTTCAGCACCCGCCGCGCCACGACGAAGCCACCGCTTCCTTTGAAGTCGAAATCCATTCGGAGTGCGCTCGTGCGGCCCCGAGATGAGGAGGACAGAGCTAGCTGCGCCTGTCCTACTGTGACCGCCTGCCACGCCGACAGATCTGCGCACAGATCTGCTGCCGAATCCACTGGCACAACGGTGCTCATCAGCTCATTGCGGCCTGAATTGCGGGCGCGGGAGCGTGCACGTCAGCGGCCTTCTGACGCACCAGCCGCCGCATCGTGGGATCTTTGACGAGGTGCAAAACGCGTGCAAACACAGGATCGCTCGTCTTCTTAGTGCGGCCGATGTAGATCACCGCGGCTTCTTTGAGTTCCTTGAAGATGATTTCGAGCGCGCGCCTTCGGGTCTCCTCCTCGAGCGATTCGAGCACTTCGTCGATCAGCACCCAGCGCGGAGGGTGTATCAACAGACGTGCGAATACGACGCTTTGCTGCTCGTCGTCGCTCAATTCGAGATCCCAACGCGCCGGTGAAGCCAGCATCGGGACCAGACGCCGCAACCCAAGGCGCTCCAGTGCATCCGCGAATGCCTGCGCGGTGAAGTCCTCCACCTTCAGCGGATAGGCGAGAACCTCGCTCAGAGTCCCTGGCGGGAGATACGGTTCGCGGGGCACGTACGCAAACGCTTCGCCTTTCGGCCAGGCAATGCGTCCCGCCCCCCATGGCCACAGACCGGCGAGAGCACGGAACAGGAGTGTCTTGCCCACTCCGGGCTCTCCGACAATGAGGACGCGCTCGCCGGCCCGCACCTCCACCCTCGACTCCTGGAGCATCGTGCAGCCTGCTGGAGAGGCGATTTCGAGGCCTTCTATCGTCATCTTCCCCGGCGCGCCTTGTTCGAACACTATGTGGCTCGTGATGCCGTGTAATACATCGGTGTGCATCAGCGCATAGCGAAAGTTCGCCACGCGCAGCAAGGTCGCGCGCCAATCCGCGATGGTGCTGAAATTGTCCACGAACCACCGTAGCGACGCCTGTACCTGAGTGAAGGCGGCCGCCGCCATCATAAGTCCGCCGAACGAGAGGCTACCTGTGAAGTAAAGCGGTGCGGCGACGAGTATCGGTGCGACCACCGTAACCCAGCCATAACCAGCGGTGATCCACGTCAGATTGGTGAGCCCAGTGACCAGGCGCCGCATCGCCGCGAGCACCGATGACAGATCGAGCTCAAGACGTCGCGCTTCGCCAGCTTCGCCGCCTGCGAGCGCAATGGCATCGATATGCTCGTTTACGCGCACCAACGCGAAGCGCAACTCGGCCTCGCGCGCATAGCGCTCTGCGTTACGGCCGATCAGGTTGCGACCAACCCAGTAGCTCAGCAATGAGGCCGACCCCGCATACAGAACACCCGCCCACACCATGTAGCCGGGGATCGCAACGGAGCGGCCGGACAAATGAAAGACGAAATCGGCGGAGAGAACCCAGAGCACTTTCACAAAGACGACGAGCAGAATCGAAGCTTGCAGAAGCCCGATGCCAAGGTCAGCCGATAGCTCGGTAAGATGGCGAGCGTCCTCGTGCATGCGCTGATCGGGATTGATCCCAATCGGCCCAGCGCTGGCGAGCCTGAACGCGCGGCGCGGATGCATCCAGTTCTCGATCAGATCTCGGGTCAGTCCCTCACGCAACTTGAGCTTTAGCATCTCCGTTAACCATCGCTGCGCTACGTTGAGAATCAATAGCGCGCCGGCGATGATGCCGAACACGCCGAGCTGCAAGATGAACTCGGCAAGGTCGCGGTGCGAAAGCGCGTCATAAAAGGGTTGGTTCCAGCGGTTGAGCCGGATCTGCCCGTAAGCCGTCGCGACGACTACTAGAACGATAGCCGCCGCCAAAAGCAGCAGCGCGTTGCGCACCGGCGCGCCCCAGAAAGCGCGGAGCATCGCGCCAACCTGCGGCACAAGGCGCGAGGCGGTGACCTCGTCGCTTTCGGGAAGGGCGTTCGCCACATACTTCGGTTTGTCTCTCATGTTTGTGCTCTGGACACGTTGAGCGTCGACTACTAGCAGACAACTCCGAGGACGGGCCGTTCTAGCGCGCCTGTAATCGCCTCCTCGCGCTTCGGCAACGAGCGCGCTAAAGTGCCTTGGGCAAACGTTGGAACCGTGCCGTCGATGAACGCTGATACGACTTGCCCAACGCCGCTTCGTGCGGCGCACTACGGGTAACCCATCACGGTCACCCAGTGATAGCCGAAAGTGCCACCTCTCCGCCATCGGGCTGCTTTGCCCGGAGCCAGGAACGGGTGTCGCGCGGGAACCGAAGTCAATGCGGGTGTGTCTCGACCATTGGCCGGTCAATCAGCGTTGTTTCCCTTGGGAAACGAAAGTACGTAGGACTCCATCCGACGACCGTAGGTTTGAATGGTCCGCGTAGGTTGGACGCTCACCTGCAGCCCGAGTCACATCGACTGTTCCCGCCGCGGAGGAAAGTTATCCGTGCCAAGCAACTACCTCGCAAACCTCTAGAGTACGACCATGCCTTTTGACGAGAAGCAGATAAGCCAGTTGGTGCAGATGGCGTGGAATTGGGCGACTCTATTCTTGCCACGCTTCGGTGCAGCAATCGTTATCCTGGCCGTAGGCATTCTTATCTCAAGATGGGTATCTCGGCTTGTTCGCGGCGCCCTTGTGCGGACGCCCCATGTAGACCCCGCGCTGAAACCTATCATCGTTGCCTTAGTTCGCTACTCGATCCTCGTCCTTGCATTGGTCGCCACGGTCGATCAACTGGGATTTCGAACCACGTCGCTGCTCGCCGTCCTCGGCGCTGCCGGCTTGGCTATCGGACTTGCCCTGCAGGGCACGCTTTCCAACATCGCTGCGGGAATCATGCTTTTGTGGCTCAGGCCGTTTCAGGTGTTGGACTACATCGAAGTGGCGGGACAAGGCGGCGCGGTCGAGGAAATCGGTCTTTTCGGTTGCAGGCTCCGTACGTATGACGGTCTATTTCTGTTCCTCCCGAATGCAAGCATCTGGAATGCACCGCTAAAGAATCACACGCGCAACGGGGGCAGGCTCCTCAGTATTGACGTTTCTGTGCCGCCCGACGTCGATGTTGATCGGGCCAAGGAGGCGCTGTTAGGTGCGGTGCCACAGAAGGAAGTTCTCAAGCATCCGCAGCCGAAGGTCTTTGTCGAGAACCTGTCGGACAAGGGACTGGTGCTAAGCCTTACCCTCTGGTCCACACCCCAAGGCGCGGGCGAGGTCGAGCGCGACATCATCGAGAAAATAAAGCTTTCTCTCAACGCCTTGGGTGAAAGCTTCAAGCCGGTTCAAATCATGCGCACCGTTCCACCAGCCTCGGACCCGTCTCGGTTTTTGAAAGGTCGTGAGCCTGTGCCGGCTTAACGCCGGCAGTGACCTGGGCACGCTTGGGCGAGCTGAAGCATCGTCACCGACGCTCTTGCTCGGATCGCTAGACTTTCACCTGGGCACTTCAACCGCTCGACCTTCGCCGGTTGCTCGACTGGGAGATCACTTGGCTTCGCACCTCTGAGGATCTTGTCGACGTAGCCGGCCGGGCGCCGCCATCGCACTACTCTGACTTCCTCGGTTGAATGTCCAGATTGTGGGCGACCCGATGTCCCCAGAGGGTCAAGCAACATTGCATGCCCACGCCCACGCTTGCGGTAGTTAGCAACCTACGGGTTTGTGTCAAACCTCAAAGCGCTCTGAAAGTGCGCTGCCGAGAGCGATTGAGTAGAATCCTGCATCAATGATGAAATCCTATTTGACCGCCATCCTTCTTGGCGGATTTGTGGCTGGCACAATCGATATCGGCGCTGCCGCATTGATCAATCTCGTAAACCCGATCCGCGTCCTGCATTTCATTGCCGGCGGTCTCCTCGGAAGAGCGGCGTTGGCAGGCGGCACAGGTGTCGCGCTTCTAGGACTTCTGTTGCAGTGGGCGATGTCGTTGATCATCGCCGCAATCTATGTCTTCGCCGCTCACTGGCTAGCCATCATGAAACGCCTCTGGGTCCTCAGCGGACTGGCCTACGGTATTGTTGTCTTTTTTGTTATGAACTACATCGTCTTGCCGCTTTCTGCGTGGGCGATTTGGCCCCACTTCACCGTTCCGACGTTCGCGGCAAACATGTTGGCCATGCTGCTGTTCGGTTTGATCGTTGCCTTCTTCGTTCGGCGTTCGGCCCGTGACGCAAAGTGACCGAGCTTTGCGCGACGCCGAGCAGAATAGACTCCGCCGACGCATCGCTGAATTACCCCGCTCGCGCGCGGCGCGTTGTGAAGGGATTGTTGGCCGGAGTGACAGAATTCTAGGTGGGGAGGCGACTACCGTCTCCTAAGCGCATCTGTCGCCGCGATTGTCGCCGGCGCACCGTTATCGATTCGGCATCGCTCTGTCTTTGACACATGGCAACCGCACTCGCTGCCATCAGAATGATCAACGATCCAGCGAGGCCCGCGTAGAGCGAGTGGGTCACGTCTGCGAGCCATCCCGACAAGAATGGACCGATCGCCTGGCCGACTGCGAATACCACTGTGAAGCGCGCGATCGCAGGCCCCCACGCGGTCTTGGGAAGCGACGTTTTGACCAGATCCGTGACCGCAGTGGGAATGGTGAACATCGCAGCGCCGAAAAAGAGAGCCGATAGAATCATGGCAGGCAGCGAAGTACTGACGAGCGGAACGGCGGCGCCGACACTCAGGATCAAGCCGGCGACGGCGAGCGTGGTGGCCGCATACCACCGGGAGCGTGGCACTCGCCAGCCGATCGGAGCAAGCATCGTGGCTATCCCAAGTGTGCCCCACGTCAACGCCACATCGAGTGCGGATGCTCCGTGCGACACCATCCAGGCGACCACGAACGTCATGTAGGCGATGTAGCCGACGCCGAACAGGAAATAACTGCCGAGCGCTGCATAGAATGCGCCTGGTTGCCATGGACTCTTTTGCGTTCCGCTCGACGGTTCCTGGATCCGGAGTGCGGCCCACATGCCTAAGGCGGCAAACAGCGCGGAAATGCCGCCGATGGCGAGCCAGGCGACGCGCCACGCGTCATCGCCTGCGACCGCGAGCAGCCAGGGTATGCCAGCACCCGACAGCAGGATGCCCGCTCCAGCCCCGCCGAAATATACGGCGATGGCGGTAGGTGCGAGGGTGGGTCGGTCGGGAAAGACATTGCTCGCGAGGACTGCGCCGCATATGAAGACCATCGCGCCACCAAAGCCGGCAATCGCGCGTAGACACAACAGGGCGATGAACGTATCGGCGAGTCCCGAGGCAACGAGCGCCAGCACCGTCACCACCATTCCAACGCCGAAGAGGCGGCGGTTGCCCACTCGGGAAACGTACGCGGCGGCGAGAACGGCGCCGAGAAGATAGCCGAGCGCGTTAGCGGTATTGAGTGAGCCGGCCTGCGAGTAACTGAGGCTCAGCTCCGCGCGCATCGGCGGCAGAAGCAACGCATAGGCGAATCGGGCAAATGAATTGGCGACGGCGGGAGCGAGCGATAGCGCTCCGATCACCCAGAATCGACGCCCGAAATGCATCATCTGAATCTCCATTCGTTTGCCGGGTAGTCTACGAGACAGCCGTTGCAGGCGAACGTCACCCAGATGCCGCTCTTGTATCGTTTGTATCGCGCGATAGCCGAAAGCGCGGGTCGAAGTCTAGTTCGCGTACAGCTTTCTCCACAGAAAGGTAAGAATTCGGTTCGGCAATGTTGTAGATGCCCCCACTTCCGTTCTCGATCGCAAGCAGGGCAGCCGACGCTGCCGCATCGACGTGCAACGACGGCGCCTCTCCAGCAACCTCGGTTCCAGTGGCCGGTCCATAGAGATGTCCATAGCGGAGAACAATGCCGTCGATCGGCGGTGACGCAACGGCGACGTGCTCGAGAGTTACCACGCCCGCCACCGTGACCGCGCGTGAACCTTCTGCATGGATGTCGAGCGCGTCGTCCTCTGAATGCGCTTCAGGCCCAGGTGCGTAGATCCACGCGATACTTTGTGCGATCAGTCGACGCACGCCCGCCGTCAGGGCGGCCGCGACGACGTTTCGAGTTCCCTCACGCCGCATTCGCGCGTTTCGCAGCGTTCCCTCAGCCATCAGGGTTGGATCGAGACCGGGTGGAAGATCCGTGAGCTGCTGGATCACTATTTCCGGTCGAGCCGAAGACATCGCGCGGGACAGCGCGGATGCATCGAAGACATCGATAACTACCGGCTGGACACCTGCGGCGCGCAGAGCATCCGCTTTCGCCGTCGAGCGGGTCGTACCGACGACATCGTGCCCTGCCTCGAGCAGCAGCGGCACCAATCGCTTACCGACAGCTCCAGCAGCTCCGGCCAGGAATACTCTCATGATTGCTTCTCCATATGAGTTAACCGCGGTCTGGCGATGCAATGCGATGCAAAACTCGCGTCGAGTAGTGAAAGCCCTCGCGTTCGTGTCTCAGGTCGGCTTCATGAGGCTGGCTTCCTCGAAACCTTTGGGGGCGATGTAGATCGCGAGCAACGCTGCCAGCTCGGTCGAGCTGTCATTGCGTGACGCCCGATGCACCGCACCTGGAGGCTCCCACCAGGCCTCTCCGGTTTTGAATGTCTGCTCGGGTTCGTCGCCGACCTTTGACACGATCGTCCCCGAGACGACGAAAGCCATCACACCGTTCGCGTGCAAATGCGCCGGGGAACCTGCTCCCGGCGGATAGGTCACCTCTACCAGGATGAGTTCGCGCGGCGGCTCACCGGGAAGCTCCTGTTTGATGACTTCACGCCGGTTGGAGGCGCCCGCGGTCGGCAAAACGGACGCGGCTCTGCTAAGCGATGGGGCTCCCCAGGCGCCTAGCAGGGTCATGAGGGAAAGGCGATTGAACCGTCTTCTGCTCAGTGAAGCCGTGGTCATTGCAGTCTCCTTGAATTCCTCATCGAGAGTTCTTTTGCCGCCGACATGGCACTAATCTATGCGTCGTATGGTCTACTTGGTAGAGCCAATAAGCGCTAGAACGACTAGGCCATGGTCAGCACGCCGGCGAAGCGCAGCATCACTTTCGCTCGCGCAAACGCGGTCCCTCTCTATCGACAGATTTACCACCATTTCCGGGAGGCGATCACGGTTGGACAACTGCGGCCCGGCAATCGCCTGCCGTCCGTGCGTCGCCTCGCCGAAGAATTCGGGACTGCGCGCGGAACGATCGATGCTGCGTACGCTATGCTCGCAGGCGAGGGCTATATCCTCAGCCGCGGGCCAGGCGGCACCATCGTATCGCCGCAGCTCAATGGTTCGACCATCGGCCGGGCCGCACCAAAGCGCCTGGCCGAGCCGACAGAGCGACGTGGGATCAGCGCCCCCAGGCCATTTCAAATGGGGCAGCCTTCTCTCGATGCTTTTCCGCGCAAGCTGTGGTCACGCGTCGTAGCGCATCAAGCCCGTCAGCTCTCGCCAAGCGACCTCGCCTATCCGGATCCCGCGGGCTTCGGGCCCTTGCGGGATGTCATTGCTGGATATCTCGCGAGTTCTCGCGGCATTACCTGCACGTCGCAGCAAATCCTGATTACGAACGGCTACCAGGATGCGCTGGGCTTGATCAGTGACGTCCTGCTTCATGGCGACAGCAAGGTCTGGCTCGAGGACCCCTGCTATCCACTCGTGCGCCACGCGCTCGAGGACGCTGGCGCGAAACTGGTCCCGATTCGCGTCGACGCGGAAGGACTGCGCGTGGCTGATGGCGTGGCGCACGCGCGGCGCGCGCGTCTCGCAGTGGTCACCCCGTCGCACCAAAGCCCGCTGGGTGTCGCACTCTCGTTGCCGCGACGTCTTGCAATGCTGTCCTGGGCAAGCGACACAGGCGCCTTTATCGTTGAAGATGACTACGACAGCGAATTTCATTACGTGGGTCGTCCATTGCCGGCGTTGAAGAGCATCGATCGCAACGAGCGCGTCCTGTACGCCGGAACCTTCAGCAAGGTGCTCTTTCCCGCTCTGAGGCTCGGCTATCTCATCGTTCCTCATGAGTTGGCGCCGATTTTCATTCGTGCGAATGAACGCCGAAGCTTCGGGGCGCCGACGCTTGGCCAGCGGGCCGTCGCAGCGTTCATGGCCGACGGTCATTTCGCTCGACACATCAAGCGTATGCGAAGTCTGTATGCAGGGCGGCGCCAAGCATTAGCTGAGGCGCTATCTGCAGTGTTCGGCGATCGTGTCGAATTGGATCTGAAGCCGGGAGGGATGCACCTCATCGCACGAATTGACAGTGGTGCCTCCGACGTTGAATTGGCGAGGCTTGCCCAAATCGCCGGGCTTGCTGTGGAGGCGCTGTCTCGCCGCGCTATAACGCACGAGTGCCGGCCGGGACTGCTATTGGGATTTACCAATGTCGCCGAGGGAGACGCTCTAGACTTGTGCGATCGGCTCGACCGTGCCATCGGCAGTCAACTGGGGCACGCGAGATCGAAGGTGGCGCTGCGTCGTCGTCGAGCGGCCTAGTGCCAATCGTGCGACCGACTGCTAGGTATGACTCCTCGCGTTGCCCTCTAGATGCGAAGGGTACAATCGCCGCGTGGCGATCATCGAGATCACTCTCGCGCTGCTGCTCGCGGTATCTGCGGTCGGCGTCATCGGCAAGTGGATCCCGGTCGTCCCCCTGCCCGTCCTGCAGGTCGGCGCGGGCATCGGGCTCTCCTACATCCCACAGCTCGCGTCGCTTCACGTTCCGCCGGAGACCTTCTTCCTGCTGTTCATTCCGCCGCTTCTCTTCGCAGACGGCTGGTCGATTCCGAAACGCGACCTCATCCGTGTCCTGAGACCCGTGCTGATGCTTGCGTTCGGGCTCGTGCTCGCGACCGTCGTCGCCGTCGGCTACATCGCCCACTGGCTCGTGCCGGCGTTGCCGCTGGCCGCCGCGTTCGCGCTGGGCGCGGTAATCTCACCCACCGATGCGGTCGCGGTGACGGAGATCATGCGCCGTCTTTCGGTTCCGACGCGCGTCACTACTATCGTCGGCGGCGAGAGCCTCATCAACGACGCGTCGGGCCTCATTGCCTTCAAGTTCGCCGTCGCCGCGGTGGTCACGAGCGTATTCAGCTGGAAGAACGCGGCAATCGATTTCGTTGTGCTCTCGGGCGGCGGCTTCATCCTCGGTGCCGCGCTCGCGTGGCTGATTGCGAAGTTGCGCGTCGGGCTGATGCGCTTCTGCGCCGGCGATCCGACGATCCAGACGATCATCTCCCTGCTGACGCCGTACGCGGCATACCTGGCCGCGGAAGCGCTGGGCCTGGGCAGCATCCTCGCGATCGTGGGTGCGGGACTCTACGCCGGCATGGATGACCCGCGCAGCACCGACGCCGCCACGCGCCGCCATGCGTGGGAAGTATGGGAGATGCTGCTGTACGTGTTCAACGGCGTCGTATTTCTGCTGCTCGGATTGCAATTGCACTACATCATCGGTGCGGTGAGCCACGCCGACGCGTTCGGCATCACCGTGCTGGCCCTGCTCGTAACGGCGACGGTGATCCTCGTACGCCTCGTGTGGGTCTTTCCTGCCGCGTATCTCCCGCTGCTGCTGTCGCGCCGAATCCGCGAGCGCGAAGGCATTCACGAGCCGCGAAACGTATTCCTCGTCGGGTGGGCTGGTATCCGCGGCGCG
>Ga0126381_100000586_pt1 | contig 40041 bp, 56 predicted proteins | sample PanSoiMetPlot_28_FD_96465 | JGI IMG/M metagenome (GOLD analysis project Ga0126381, IMG submission 96465) | Tropical forest soil microbial communities from Panama - MetaG Plot_28 | ecosystem: Environmental > Terrestrial > Soil > Tropical forest > Bulk soil | place: Panama | collected 2016-02-17 | reverse complement strand
TCGCCGAGGCGGCCGACGGCAGCATCTACTACACCTGGCAGCGCGCCGGCGAGACGTCCTGGTCGGGCGGGGCGCCCGGTCAGTCGGTCGCCAGTCTCTCGAGGTTCGCACCGGCGCCGTAGACTTCCCGGCGGACTCGCCGAGCGTTCCACAACTTTCGCCGGGTTCAAGGGCGCCGCTCCTTCGGGGGCGGCGCTCTTTTCGTTGCGCTATCGCCGGGATTCGGCGTAGGCCTCGCGGATCTGGCGGATCGACCCGGTCGCGAGCGGCCCGGAGGAATGCTCGGCCGGGAGGAGGTAGTCCTCGAGTTCGGCCATCAGGAAGAACGATTCCCGGGGTCGTGCCCAATCGCCGGCGCGGCGCGCCCGGGCCTCGTGCGCCTGCCACTCCATCTCCAGTCGGCGGGCTCGTTGCCTGTTCCGTTCGGCCTCGACCTCCCAGCGCAGGGCGTCGGACGCGGAGCGGCGCAGGAACGCCAGGAGCTGGCGCCGGGCGACGAACGGCGCGAACAGCGGTGTCTCGAGGCGCTCGCTGCGGGGGTCGAAGACGAACTCGCGCGGATCTCCGAGTCCGCGCGAAGTGACGAGGATCCTGGCCATCGTCCTCCCGGCAGGTTCACATATCGGCGGTTATGAGGCGTCGGGGGCCTGCCGCGGCCTCAGTCGTAGAAGAAGCGCTCCGCGGTCGTTCCCAGCGCTTTCGCGAGCGCCTCGAGCGCCTCGTGGCGCGGCATCGTCCGGCCGGTTTCCCAGCGTGAGATCTGCGCGTCGGCGACCCCGACCTCGCGGGCGAGCTCGGTTTGCGTCCACCCCTTGCGTTCCCTGGCCATGCGGATGCGCTGCCCCACGCGCTGGCGATAGTCGCCCGTCATCCAGCGGGGATTCTGCCTGCGTTTGCTCGTCAATTCCATGACGAATCCATCCACGATCTGTAATCGCCATACACGATTATGCCATACTCTGCGCGGGTAGGTACGACGATTACTAAACGCGCCGGTCTGGTCGGGATCGAAGGAGATCGGCCCGCAGGCGCGTCGTCGGTCTGAGGTCCGAGGGAAAGAGGTGAGTCATGCCTGCTGAGGTACTGGCGGCGGCTGCCGTTGTCATGGCATTCGCGCTCAGAGCGTGGCACTGGTTGTGCCATCGCCGCCGCGAATTTGTCAGAGCGCTGACCATGCTCGAGGCCGAGCGTACGGCGCGCGAGAACTGCCGGCCCCTGGCCAACGTCACGCTCGTGCGCGACGACGGCCGCGACGGGCAGTAGGCCGAGCCCGTTCGGAACAGGAGGTTTTTGCGCAATTAGCGGCTAGCTGAGTGATCAAATGTTTATGCGCTGGCTCAACGCGTTATCGACAAGGGGGCCATCCGTTGCAAGGGTGAGGCGATGCAAGGACTCGCCATCGCCACTGCCTCCCGACCGATGAGCCACCTGGATCCCGAGCAGCACGAGCGCCTCATCATCGGCCACAACATCGGCCTCAAGATGATCGAGACGAACACCTCGAACAAGGAACTCGCGCTCGCGCTCGACGTCCAGCCCTCGCAGACCTCCAACTGGCGACGCGGCCGGATCCGCCCGAGCCGCGCGCATCTCATTGAGCTCGCGCTGTTCTTCGGCGAGAAGCCGGAGTGGTTCCACGTCGACCGCACCGATCTCGACGAGCTGCCCGCGGCATGACCGCGCTGCTCGTACTGCTCGGCGTGGTGATCGGCGGGCTGATCGCGATCGCCGCCGTGGCCGTCGCCCGGCGCAACCACTCCGGGCTCGGCGAGGAGTCGGTCAGCGAGATCCTCGGCTACGGCCCGCCGCTGTGGCCGATGGGCCCGACCAACGGGCACGTCGTCCACGAGCCCGAGGACCTCGAGGAGCAGCCGCAGTGAGCGTCGTCGACCTGTCGACCGGCGAGGTGCTCGAGCGGCTCGATGAGCAGCCCCCCGAGACGCTCGCCGAAGCGCTCGATGTCGTCCGCGCGCAGATCGCCGAGCGCAGGGAATGGGAGACGGCGCTCGCGGGCGAGCTGCGCAACCGCCTGAAGATGCGCGGCGCGAAGCTCGTCGTGTTCGGCGACTGGGAGGTCGAGGCGACCGTCAAGCGCGAGTCCGACTGGGACGTCGACGGGCTCGAAGCGGCGATGCGCGACCTCGTCGAGCAGGGCATCGTCCGCGCCGGCGACGTCTCCGACGTCATCACCCGCACCCCGGTCGTCTCGCGCTCGAAGGCCAAGACGCTTCTCTCACGCCTCACCGGCGACGCCCGCGAACGCGTCGCCGCGCTCTGCACCTGGCGCGAGAAGCCCGGCGCCGTCACGGTCGCTCGCTCAGTGGCGCTGCCCGCGCCCGACCCGCTCTCGGCCAGCGAGGACGGGCGCACCCTTTCCCCGGGGGAGCCGGCGCCGGACCCCCAGCCCGCACCGGCGCCGGCGAGCCCCGTTATCCCGATCGAGACGGAGGCTGATTTCCCGTGGTAGGCGTCGACCTCGAACCCGCCCCCGCGCCCGTCGCGCTGTTCAACGGCGCCTCGCCCGGTGAGGTGATCACGGCAGCCACGGATGCTGCCAACCAGCTCGCCGACATCGTCCGCCAGCGCCAGCTGTCCAAGCGCATCGGCGCCAAGGACCACATCCTCGTCGAGGGCTGGCAGACGCTCGGGTCGATCGTCGGCGTGTTCGCGATCAAGGACGGCGGTGTGCGCGAGCTCCCCTGGCCGGTGCTCGCCGGCCTCGGTGAGGAGCCCGAGGACAGGCGCACCGCCGCGCACGCCGCCTGGGATCAGCATCGCAGGCTGCTCGCCCGGCGCGACATGGGCCTCGCCTACGGCTTCTCGGCCTCCTACCGCGCCGTCAAGGACGGCCGGGAAGTCGGCTGGGGCGAGAGCCGCTGCACCCGCAGCGAGGACAAGTGGATCGACCGCGACGACTACGCGCTGTCCTCGATGTCGCAGACCCGCGGGCTGGTCCGCACGCTCAAGCAACCGCTCGGATGGATCGTCACCATCGCCGGTTATTCCGCCACGCCCGCCGAAGAGCTTGACTCCGAGCCCGCAGCCGTGGCGGCGGCCTCCCCGTACGGCGCCCTGGTGGACGACGCCGGCGATCTCGAGGCCGCCGCCATGATCGACGCGATCTTCACCGACGTCGACGGCAACGCGCTCGTGCGCATCACCCGCAACCGGTTTCAGACCGAGCATCTTCCCGACGCTGCGGCGAAGATGCTCGCGGCGATCAAATGGGCGCTCGGCACGGACGCCGTGCGCGCGAAGGCGCCGGAGGACGCGCCGCCAGACCCGGACGCGAGCGCCTATCACGGCGCGCCGCCGGACGGATAGGAGAGAGAGATGCCAGTCGATTACGAGGCGCTCCGGGGCACCGGCAGCGCCAGCGCCGCCGTGCCCGACGACGGCGCGCACACCGCACGCCTTGACCGCGCCGCCCTGGTCGAGCTCGACTCGGGCTCGCGGCTCGTGACCGAATGGTCAGCGGACGGCCTGGCCTGGACGTCGTGGAACCGCTTCGACGAGAAGGGCATGCAGTACACCCAGGGCCTGCTCGACGGGCTCGGGGTCGACCGCTCGACGCTCACCGACGACGACGCCCTCGAGGCGGCGCTGTCGACCGTGCAGGGCACGACCTATCTGGTCACGACCAAGAGCCAGGAGGGCCGGCTCGGCGACCGGTGGTTCACGACCACCTACGTCGACGCCCGCGCCGTGGCCGACCCGGATCTCGTGGCGGACACGTCCGATTTGCCTGACGCGCAGGAGGCGCTCGCGGTCGAGGGCGACGTCCCGTTCTGAGCCGATGGCGGCGCTCACCCCCGAGCGCGAGCGATACGCGAACGTGCCGCTCGCGCTGCGAATGCTCAATCAGTGGGTCGCGTGGAAGCGCGAACGCCGCGACGGCAAATGGACGAAGGTTCCGATCAGGCCGTCGGATGGGCGCACTCGCGCGAGCGTCGACGATCCGCGCACATGGGGGTCCTTCGAGCAGGCGTGCAATGCCCCTCGAGACAGAGTGCAGGGAATCGGATTCGTGTTCACCGAGGACGATCCGTACTGCGGGCTGGACTTCGATGGATGCATCAGCGATGACGGGGAATTGCATCCGGCGGCCGCTGAGATCCTCGCCGAGTTGAATGCCTATCAGGAGCGCTCGCCATCGCAGCGTGGGATGCACGCGATCGTCGAGGCGATCCTCGGCTCTGGCCGCAAGACTTCCAAGACGCCTTGGGGCGGCGATTTCGAGGTCTATGATCGCGGTCGGTTCTTCACGGTGACCGGGCAGGGGCAAGGGCGCCCCTCAAGCGTGCAGTCGGTTCTCGACGCGACGATCCTGCGCATCTTCGGCAAGCAGAAGCCGATCGATCTCGGAGATTCCGATCGCGCCGTCGAGGATCTGTTCGCCCAGTACCCGAAGCTCAAGATCATCGCCGCGCATGGTGGGAACCCGCCGAAGGACGAGAGCGATTCGGGATGGGATCACTACCTGGCGTGCGAAGCGGTCAGATGCGAGTTGGCCCGCGACGAATATGCCTCGATCTTGCGGAGCTCTCGCAAGGACAGGAAAGCGGTCCGCGCCGACTACATCAAGCGCACCTGGGACAAGGCGCGCAAGACGGTTGGCGACACCGAGAAGGATCCGGCTCGCAGACTCAATCTCCGGTACAACCTGCGCGGCGAGGACGCGATCGTCCGCGGGGATCCGATCGACGACATTGCCGGCGGCTCGGGCAAGGTCTACCTCTATACCCGGACCGGCAGGTGCTATCGCGTCTCAAGGCTGGGCGACCTGTTCGACGGGCCGAAGCACACCAAGATCATGAGCCAGGTCACCCGATCGCGATTCGCGGCGCTCGGGCCTAAGGAGGCTGTCGACCAGGCGCAGACAATCATCGAACTGTGCGGTGGCAACGACGCCAATCCGCTGGAAGAAGCCCGCGACGCGGCGCTCGCGTTCATCGCTCACGCCGGCGCGATCGTCGAATGGACCGAGGTGAATGGAGCGCGACGCGACGACTGGACCGTGTTCTCCGAGTACATGACGGTGGAGAGAACGCTCGTGGGCCCGGACGTGGCGGCGCGCTCGGCGATCTTGTACGACGAGACCAAAGAGGAGTTCTGGCTCCCGGCCGAGCGGCTGCAGGACTACAGCAGCTCGCGTAGGACCAGAGACGACTTCAAGTCAGACATGGCAGAGATCGGATGGCGACTCGAGCACCCCGACAAGCGGGGTCCCGGCGGCCGCATCGCCCGCGCCAACGGGCAGGTTCCCCGATTCCATCGCCGGTTCTACGTCGGCTGCGACACCCCGTACCCAGAGGGCGAAGAAGCATGAAATCCGCCTGCGGTGTCCCCCGTGTCCCCCGTCCGCGCGTCGCGTTGCTTAAGCACTTACTACTAAAAACGAGACATCGCGACTCTGTGCTGCTTCACGCGCGGATAGGGGACACGGGGGGCACGGAACCCATAGAAGGATGGTTATGAATGGCCGAACCGCGCTTCATCGAAGACGAGGTCGAGCGCCCGTTCACCGGTTCGATGGCCTGGACGAAGGACGGGCGCGGCATCGAGGTCTGCGTCGATGCCCAAGAGATGTACATCCCGCACCTGACCGAGGTCGAAGGCGAGCTCGGCGGCCGGATGCGGCTGGTCAACAAGATCATCCGCGAACGCTACGAGCGCACCGGGGTCCTGTTCGACAAATGGCGATGCTCGTCATGCGGCGGCTGGCACCTGAGGCGGCCCAGATGACCAAATGGGATGCACGGTCATGGGCGCCGGCAGAGCTGATCGCCAGGACTGCTCGCGAGATAAGCAAGTCCGAAGAGGAGGTCGTCCTGATTCTCAGTTGGGCCAGCTTCCAGGCCCACGAGACGTTGACAAGGACACCGGAGGACTGGGATCGAGAGCTGTACTACGAATGCATATCGGTCGCCCTCGGAGGAGTACCGGAAGAAACGGCGCTCGACACTGTTCGGGCCGCTTACGAGCACGCGAGGAGCGCGCCGTGACCGACGTCTGCCGCGTCTGCAAAAGCGAGATCAAGTGGGCGCAGACGGTCGCCGGCTACCCCGTCGCGCTCGACGCCGAACCGCACAAGCGAGGCAACCTGCGCCTCGAACCCGGGCGCAACGGGACCCCGGTCGCGATCGCCGTCCCGGGAAACGCCCGCGCTAAGCACAAGGGTGAGCTCTACCTGTCGCACCTGTGCCCTTGGGGGAAGCGCAAATGACCGGGTGGCGGGTAGAATTTCGCCCGGATCGAGGTGATGCTCTCGATCCGGGCCTGCTGCTAGCTCAGCCGATTGATGATCAGCAGCGCCAACAGCAGTGCGAGTGCCAGGATGAGGTCAGTCATCCGCTCCACCTCCTTTCCCCGCCACCGGGTCAGCGGTGCCGGGGATCGGGAGGCCAAGCGCACACGCGCACTCGCACTCTGAATTATCGACCATTGGGTGAGCGATGACCGCTCGGGGCAACGATCGATTGGCCATCACGCTCGGTGGTCGCACCTTCATGGCCGATCGTCCGTCGCCCGTCGTGCTCGACGCGCTGATGCGAGCCGATCGCGCGATTACGGCCCGCCGCAATCCCGATCCAAGCGATCTCGAGCTTGTGGTCGATTGGTTGAACGAGCAGGAACGCAAATATCCGACGGATCGGTCGTCGGGATGACCGACATCCGGTTCGTCGTGCTCGGCCGCCCGCAGCAGAAAGGCTCGAAGCGCGCACAGATCGTGCAGGGCCGCGCGATCATCCGCGACGCGAACGCGAAGGCGCGGCCGTGGGCGAACCTCGTCACCGCCGCCGCCCGCGAGGCCTATCGCGACGAGTTGCTGCGCGGTGCCGTCGAGGTCGAGCTCGGGTTCTTCTTCGCCCGGCCGAAGGCGCACTTCGGCACCGGCAAGAACGCCGGCGCGGTGCTGGCCTCGGCGCCGCGGCACATGATCGTGATGCCCGACATCGACAAGCTCGCCCGCTGCGCGCTCGACGCGCTGACCGGGGTCGTGTTCAAGGACGATGCGCAGATCACGCTGCTCACGGCGCGCAAGGGCTTCGGCGAGCCCGAGCGAGCCGAGGTCACGGTCAGGGCGGAGGCGGCATGAGGCTCGCGCTGCTCGCCACGGTCGTGTTCTGGGCGGCCGTCGCCGCCGCGGTCTGGACGGTGATCCGCTAAATGCCGCCCTCGAGCGCGAGGCCGGGGGCCCTCACCCTGTTGTTCGAGGCGCTCGAGCTGGCGGGCGCGGACATGAGCGGGTACGACGGCGCGGCGGACTGGGGGCGAAGGCGAGGCGCCAGAGTGAACCGGGCCTTCGACGTGCGCGTGGCCGTGGGTCGGCTGCGCCGCGACTACGACGAGGCGCTCGAGCGGGCCGAGCGCGCCGAGCGCGCCTCTGAGGTGCTCCGTGCGGCTCTGAGACGGATCGCGGACGCCGAATCGGGTGGTTGGGGCGTAATCGCACACGAAGCCCTCAGAGAGGCTGAGAACGCGTGATAGACCCTGCTCTCGCCGACCTGCTCTCCGCGCTCATGACGGTGCGCGAGGAGTACGACTGCGCCTCGGTCGCCGCCGGCTTCGTCGGCCGGAGCGGCGGGATGACGACGGTCGCGGTCTACCGGACGTTCGCGACGATCGCCGACGACTCGGGGCAGGTCAACGCGATCTCGCTCCCGGAGGCCGCGCAGTGAGACCGCCGTACTGGGAGTTGCGCAAGCCGGGAGGGCGCACGGGTGTCCCGCGCGCCGCGCCGCGCAACCCAGTGGTCTGCGGGCGCAAGTTCTGCGCGGGTTGCGGTCGCTGGCGGCACGTTGTCGACTTCCCGACCTCGCGCGGGCAGCTGCGCGGTTGCTGCTGGACGTGCTCGCGGATCCGCGACCGCGCCTACTACGCCAATCGCACCGCTGCGCAGCGCGAGCTGCGCAACGAATATCTGCGGATCTGGCAGGACGCTCGCCGGCGGGCGGCGGGTAAGCGCGAGTTCGGGCGCAGGCGCCGCACCGCCGTGGACGGCGTCGAGCGCGTCCTGTTGCCGGCCGAGCCGCTGCTGCCGCTGCTGTTCGAGGTGTCCGACTTCAATGACTTGGCGCGTCGCTCGGGTGTCTCGTCACGGCGGATCTGGGGGCTGCGCCAGGGCGAATCGGCTCATGTGCGAATCGACGTCGCCGACAAGCTCGCGGTCGCGCTCGGGGTCCCGAGCGCGGTCATCTGGGAGGAGTGGTGATGGGCCAATCCGCTAGGTGGGCTGAGGTAGCGCTTCGATGAAGCTCGCTCCGATCAGCATCCGCGAGGCGAACGCCTACGTGCTGCATCACCACCGGCACCACCGCCCCACACAGGGCGCGTTGTTCGCCCTCGGAGTCGAGAACGACGGACAGCTCATCGGCGTCGCCCTCGTCGGCAGACCAGTCGGCAGGGGCCTGCAGGACGGCCGCACGGTCGAGATCACCCGCGTCTGTACCGACGGCACCCGGAACGCCTGCTCGTTCCTCTACGGGCGCTGTCGTCGCGCCGCAGCGGCGCTTGGCTACGAGCGGGTCGTCACGTACACCCGGCAGGACGAGTCCGGAGCATCGCCGCGAGCTGCAGGCTTCGAGCAGATCGCCCTACTCGACGCCCGCAGCTGGGCGGACGAATACCGGATCGACGGCGGACGGCATGACCAATCGACGCCAGCGCCGCGCGTCCGGTGGGAGATCGCGTGCTAGTCCTGCTGGTACACCGACGGGATGACCGTCATCGGCGGCTTCCGAGCCGCGATCGGAGCCAGCCGCTCCATCGGATCAATCCCCCGCAGGTACCGCTCCGTGACATCGAGGCGAGCGTGACCGAGCTGCGGATCTGGCAAGGCACGACGTCGGATGGATACGGAATCGTCCGACGTAACAGTCGTCGTTACTGCGTACATCGCCTGATTTACGAAAGCCGCATTGGATCCGTCCCAGAAGGTCTGCAGCTAGATCATCTATGCCGTAATCGAGCGTGCGTCAATCCGGCGCACCTCGAGCCGGTCACGTGCCGGGAGAACTTGCATCGCAGTCCGCTCGTCATCTGGAATCGATCATGACGATGGAAGTCGAAAGATGGCTGGACAAGCGCGGGCTCGCTCGGCATCTCGCCTGCGGCGTGCGCACGATCGAGCGCGCTCTGACCCAGGGCATGCCGCACACGGTCATGTACGGCAAGGTCAAGTTCCGCGCCTCAGAGGTCGAGGCGTGGCTTGAGCGCACCGGCCAGCTTGAGCGCCGGGGCCTCGTTATCCTCGATGGCCACAACCAAATGGCCCGCCAGCGCGCAAACGCCGACGGGCCGTAGTGAACAAGGAGGCAAGTCCATGTCCACCAGCAAGAAGCGTAAGCCAGAGCGTGGCTATCGGGGTCGGATCATGGGAACGGATCCAGCGACGCGCAAGCGGGTCGCCTTATGCGATCTCGGCTACTTCCCGACCATCGCCGAACGCAGGGCCGCCATTGAGAAGGCCAAGTTAGAGAGGCCGTGGGAGAAGAAGCCTGTCTCGGGAATGACGGGTGACGAGGTAGCCGACGCCTACTTGGCTGACTACGCGATGCGTCCCGGCACAGGCTTCGACGGTCGGGTCAAGAAGTCGAGCGTCGATACCGAGACGTTTGCGTTGAGGGCATTCCGCCGCACGTTCGGCCAGCGGTCGTTCGCCGAGATCGAGCGCCAGGAGGCTAAGGTGTGGGCACGTTCTGTCCCGGCGGCCTACGTCCCACCCACCATCGCGGTCGGCAGGTTCGCCGAGGATGAACTCGAGATCGGCGTACGCAACCCGTTCCGGGGCCTGACTGGCGTCCATCGCCGCAGTCGCGGGCGTGCGGACCAGCCGCTGCCGGACCTGGAGGCTGTGCTGAAGGCGTGCGCTGTTCACGGCGACTACGCCACCGAGATGATCGCCTACATCCTCGTGCCCGCATTCACCGCCATGCGCCCGTGCGAGCTGTGGGAGCTGCGCTGGTGTGACATCGACCTCGACTGCCAAGAGGCGACCGTCAGCCGTCGCATCTACGAGAGGGTGGTCGACGCACCCAAGAACGGGCGATCCAAGACGGTCTATCTGTCGGTTCGCGTTCGAGACGCATTGCTCGCACTGGCCGCTGAGCGCATGACGCAGGATCCGATGCTGCTGGCCCCGGACGCACTTGTGTTCCTGACCAAGGGGGGTTGCCAGTTCGACAAGTCGAACCAGTCAAATCACTGGCGACCGATTCGCGTCGCTGCCGGCCTCCCTCCCTGGGCTCATTTCTACCTGGCGACCAAGCACTTCTGCGTCAACCTGCTCTGGAAGGAGGGAGCATCGGAGCGCGCGATCGTGTCGCAGACGGGCTGGTCCGAAGGCCAGGTCAAAGCTCTGCTCAGGGTCTACGGGCACCAGGAGGACGCCACGCGCGAGGAACTCCGTGCGCTTGATCAGAGGCGGCAATCCGAGGCATCGGTGACACAAACGTGACACAAATCGATCGAAAAGCCCGCAGGAATAGGCGATTAGATCAACAGCATGTTTTGGTCGGTGCCTTCGCCTGGCTCCGCCTGGCTCCGCCAGATGCTCCGCTAAATGGCCTGGAAATTGGAGGATTTCGACTCATTGGCGGAGCTAGGCGGGTCGAGGCGTGGAGAGGCGACTTTGGGCATCTCGCATGCATCGGTGACACAGATGTGACACAGCCATGATCGTCTCGGCGAAGATGCTCGCGCTGTTCGCGGCCGCGATCGGCGTGCACCTCAAGCGGCCCGAGCCGCCGCCGGTACTGACCGCCGAGGCCAGCTGGTACTCCGATCGAGGCCAGACCGCCTCTGGCTGGCACGCTTACTACGGCGTCGCCAATCGCTACCTCGCGTTCGGGACGCGGGTGCTGTTCGCCTACCACGGCCGGCGCGTGCGAGCCGTCGTCGACGACCGCGGGCCGTACGTGACTGGACGGACCTGGGATCTCAATCAGAACGTGGCCGGCGCGCTCGGGTTCTCGGGTGTCGACACGGTCGCCTATCGGATCGGAGGATGATGGCTCAGTACCTGCTTGTGATCACTGAGGACGGCTATGGCAAGCGTGTCCTCACGAGCGAGATCCCTCGCACCAATCGACGAACTCAGGGCGTCAGCGTCTCGCACACGCCGATCGCAGCTGCGCTGGTCGTCGATGAATCGACGCCTGAACTGATCATCCAGACGCGCGCCGGCAAGACGCAACGGATAAAGACGTCGGCCGTACCGATTCGACATCGTGCTCGAGGACGTCGTGGGGTTCGACTCATTCGGCTCATGCCAGACGATTTGGTCGCATCCGTGGCGCCGGTCGCCTCCGACATCCAGATCGACACTCTCGTGCACGCTGCGGCGCACGCAGCCCCGTTCGGATCCTGCGGCATCTGGACATCACCATGAGTCTTAGAACGCCTGAGAATGTCGATAACTGGCCCGGCATGATGCCCTGGGAGGACTGGAAGAAAACGAAGGTGCATCGACATACGAAGAGCTACTCGTGCGCTCGCTGCGGAAAGGCGTTCAGCTCGCCGCACGCCGTGTACGCGCATCTCGCGAAAGCTCATGGCCGCTGATGTTCGCCCCGTACGCCGCCGAATGCTGGCTGAACCGCGACATCACCCGCGCCGCGTTCATCGACCCGGGCGGGGACATCACCGCCCCCGAGGCGCCGGCGAACGCCGGCTCGAAGTCGAACCCGGACGGCTCGTTCGCCTGGGCGGCATGTCATCAGGCGCAGATGAACGACAAGCTCCCCGATCACAACGGCGTCTCGAGCAAGGCGGTGCGCTCGGCGCTGATCACCTGCGGGCGGAACTTCATGCGCCCGGTGTACATCGTGCCGGCGGGTCATCCGACCGTCCCGGTGTTCTGGTATCGCCAGGCCACCAGGCAGGTCCCGAACCAGGAGGCCGGCGGGCTGCCCGCCGTGTGGAAGTCGGGCCAGAGCTTTGGCGAGGGCGACTATGACCCGTCGAAGTGGGGCGGGGCGATGCAGCTCGAGTGCGCCGAGGTGCCGGTGCCCGTCGGTCCCGACGGCGAGTCGTGCTTCATGGCGCCGCCGCCGTACGGGTACGGCTACGCCCCGCAGCAGGACGGCACCGACGGCGCCCTGTCGATCTGGCAGCCCGAGACCGGGAAGATGTGGACGTTCTGGCACTTCGCGATCCTGCACGACGACCCCTCGATGCCTCAGCAGACGCCGATCCCCGAGATCACCTCCGACAACTGGCGCCCGCCCGCCGGCTGGCGCTCACAGCAGAACGGGTACCGCTACGGCTACGGGAATGCGGGCTTCTACTCGCCGCAGAAGCCCGACGGCGGGATCAACCAGGGCGACGGCATCGCGCGCCCCTGGCCCGTCGCGAAGCCGCCGCAGATGTACGGGTCCTCGGGCTGCGACCCGATCGGCATGCACATCCTGTTCGAGGATCTCGCCCGCGGCCACATCAATCACATGTTCTCGGGCTGCACCGGGTGCGCGCCGCAGAGCGGCCTGATCATCCCGCCGGCCGTCGAGCGCGGCGACACGAAGAACAACCCGATGTCGTACTACTGGGAGGGCTCTGAGAAGAGCTGGCGCTACGGCGTGCCCGAGGCCGCCGTGTTCCGCCTCGACCCGTCGTGGTCGCTGCCCGATGAGGGCGAGCCGATGTCGAAGTACCCCGAGCTCGCCGGCGCGAGCCTCTGCGGCGATCAGCTCGTGACGCGGATGGACCGGTTCGTGTGGAAGGGCATGCGCGATCACGGCTGGTTCATCTCGGACCAGGGCGGGTGGAACATCGTGTTCCCCGGCACCAAGCCGCTGTCGACCGCCTACTCGCACTACTCGCAGGAGTGGTACCTCGGGCTGCTCGAGGACTGGGGGTGCCAGATGGTGTATTACCGCGGCGAGCCGTCCTGGGAGAACCCGTGGGGGCATCCCCCGAACTCGCCGTACGCGACCGCGCCGTGGGGGCTCGTGCAGCAAGTGGTGTACGAGCCATGAGCGTGGGCCAAAGCATCACTCATGGCCGACATTGCGCCTGTGGTGCATGCGCGCGGCAAGACTGGTCGGAACCACAACTAGCGCCGTGCGGCATGCATGGCGCGTCGTGTCCACCGCGTTACGACCCGTGGGGGGTTGCGGGCGATCCCCTCACGAAGCCCTGCGATGACTGCGGACGTCCCATCGAGCGCCCATGGGCGTATTGCGGCGACTGCCTCGGAACGAAGTTCGTGGCGCTGATATGACGCTTCCACGCGAGAGGGACTCATGAGCCAACTCGTGTGCCGAGCGTGTGGCATCACCGGCAGGACTTCGGGGCTGCCGTGCCCGCGCTGCGGCTCGACCGAAGTTGACGAGCTTCCTATAGCCGAGCGGGGAGCGCCGGACCGGACAGATAGGGCCGGTCGGCGTGCTGATCCGTGTGAGGGACAGGCAGAGTTCAGCCGGTCCGGGGAGGCCGCCGAGAAGGTGTCGGCGGTATCGGCCTCCGGCCAAGAACATCTGGGGGCAACCGAATGACTGTCCTCATCAAGCTCGACAGTGGCGACAGCTACTTGCTCGATCGCAACCTGCGTACCGATCAGGTCGCACGCGCGATCAACGACGCACGAGGCGGCGGGAAGCTCGTGGAGTTCCAGAACAACGCGACTCCGAGCCGCACCATCTACATCGACCCCGACCACGTTGTTTCGATTGAGAACGATGGCTACTCCTACTGATCCCGCCCGCGTGGGCCAAAGCGGCGGTTGGGGCTTGAAGGTCAGACTGGCAAAGCGTTTCGTATGGTTGCGCTGGCTATTGACCCGCGAGGAAACAATCGCGCTCATCAAGGAGCACAACGCGAGGGAACGCGAGCTTACGAGTCGGGGGCAAAGCGCATGATCATCGTCGACCGCCGGCGCCTGCGCTTCCTGCAGGCCGGGCGCGTCATCACCGTCGACGTGCAGCGCCGCTACAAGACCGGGCGCGATCACGACTGCGGCGCGCGCGCAGAGCACGTCGTCTGCCGCGTACACGTCCTCAGCTGCACACGCGGCGAGCGCGGATACACGCTCGAGCTCAAACGCGCGCAGCCCAAGCCGATCTACCTGGCCGCGAACCCCGCGGCGCAGCGTGGCGATTACACGACGAACCCGGCTCGGGCGGCGCGCGACGAGACCGGGGCGATCGAGGCGGTGATCTCGACGCGGCGCGCGAGCGAGATCTACGCCCGCGACGACGAGCTCAGGCGCGAACGCGCGAAAGAACGACAAAAGACCCGCACCTCGCGCTATTCTGCCGCGTGAGCCTCTCGCGAGTCCACGGCGTGAGCGCGGGCTCTAGCCCTCTCTGCGTCCCGGTCGGCGATTATCAAGGCGTTGCGCTCGCGCCAGCGGCGCTGACGGTCCGCGTTGCAGATCCGACAATCCCGGTTGCTTCCGCCCGGACGCACATAGGTGTTCTCCGGCGTGTACTCGTGTCCGTTCTTGCAGTGCGTCGTCCGATCGCCGTAGCGGCGCATGTTCTCCGCGTGGGTCACGAGCTCCATGTGCTCGACCTGGACGCAGCCGTGATTGCCGCACAGATGGTCAATCTCAAGACCAGCGGGGATCTTGCCCCTGGCCGCGCGATAGACCGCTCGGTGGTTGCCATAGCCGGCCAACGTCAGAACGACGTCGGCCGGGATGCATGGGAAGTCTTGCCAGATAGACATATTGTCAGTTATCGGGTGTTGCTCAGGCGAGCTCGAGTCCACATTCGCTTGCGGTCGGCGCGCAAGCGCTCGAGGCGTTCCTTGGCCTCCGCTCCATTCTTCAGCCATGGGAGCAGCCACCAGTCTCCAACCTCGAGCAGCCTTATCGCGCGCAGGTCGGTCATCGGGATCATTGCGTCCTCACTCATGACGCTTCTCTCCGCACGATCCCCGTCCAGCCTTCGAGCTCTTTCACACGCCGGCGCAGCATCTGAAGCTCATGATCAGCGCTCTTCACAGGGCGCCCTAACGCGCGCGCGACGATGAAATTCGACTGTGACATGCCTGCTTCGCGCGCGAGACGCGAGATCTCGGCGTGAACGCTAGGGGTAACGCGTATCCCTATCGTCGTCGTCTTGTTCTCTTTTTCTTTCATGTTCACTCCTCGCGCAGGCTTGCGATCAGTGCGGACAGCTGCGCCGCCATATCCGCGTACCCTAGATCTCGCGCGATTAGATGCGCGCGCAGCAAGAGTTTTTCGGCTTCGCGCAGAACCTGCGCGAGCTCTTCGATGCGCTCCTGACGACTCAGGCTCATTACAGAACTCCTTTTCTGTTTTTCAGTGCAACGGATAGATGACAACGGGCACATCAGCTGACCAGCAAGCACGACAATCGCCGCACTCATTCCCCTGCGATCGTGACGGGCAGACATGCACGTCTTCGGGGATCTCCTGCCCGGGATGCGCCACCCCGGAAAACACCCGGCCGCCCGACGCCTGTGCAGGGTTAGGCAGATGCCCGACAAGTGCCGCCGACTGCCGCACGGTCAAATTCGCGGGAAATGCCCCGTGCTCACGCATCCAAACGCGCAAAACCGCGAACTCACGCGTCGGGATCCAAAACCGAACCCACGGCAACCTATCCGCCACGGCAACGATCAGGTCCAGGTGCCACACACCCTGCAGGTCACCCGAATCGTGCCAGCGAAACACGCGCGAAGAACGCTCCTGCCACCCGATCAGACACACCATCGCATCAACCCAACGCGGATCAGACAGACAGTGCAGACGCCAGTACTGCGCAATCTGCGTCGACGGGAACGCGTACATGTTCTCGTGCGCATAGCAGAACTCGCACACCGAGCCGGGAGTGTTCTCCCGCAGCTGCGACCCGACCCCGCACTCCGCGGCCGGCAACCCGTACGCATGCCCGGGCATCTTTGAAGGCTTCGACAAGCCTCCGACAATGTCGGAAGCCTCCCGCTGCGTCATCCCGCAAGCCGACGTCCAATCCTTCAGAGACGTCGGCGCGGAAAGCTCGAGAACGCTCATGACCGCGGCTCCGGCTCAAATCCGCGAACGAACGACGGCCGCGGATCCGACTCATAAAGCCGCACCAGCCCAGAAACCCAGTCGACTCGCCAAAACCCGTTCGGCAGGAGCTCGACCCGGCGGGGAGTGCCGCGACCACCCATAGCGGTGCGAACCTCCCGTTTGAAATCCATCCTTGAATTGCTCATGTCGCACACTAAAGCACGGTGTTGCAACAATGTCAAGACAATGTCTGAAAGATACCTCAACGGTAGTAGTCAGGACCCCCCACGCGTGCCGGATAGACCACGCTTGACCTCGCACGCGCGTAGAGTATCGCCCAGGACCCACTTGACCAATGCCCCCCATTGCTCGAAAAGCCTATTCCCACGGGCTTTTCGGAGGGTCTGCGTCACACCGTGCGACACATCCGCAGCGCCATCGCCGCGCCGATCGAGCGCCCGATAAGCCGCGCGTACGCACGCCGGCTCTTGCCGCGCGCGCCCGGGGGTAGGCGATTGCGCGCGGGCAAGGTCAAACTTTTCGCCGGGCCCCCTGATATATCAGAGGGCATTTCGCCTCTTTACCGTTTTCCGGTTTGTTGGCACTTCGCCCGGATGAGGACGTAGGTGTCAGCCCTCCCCGGTCCCGGGACTTCTAGCCGGTCCCCGCGCTTTTACCATCTGACGCGAGTCCCCCTCTGACGGCTCTGGCGCCTGAGGCTTCGGCGGCTGGGAAGTCTCATCCGTGAGGCCCTGGCCGGCGGGTCTGTCCTCGGCGCTTTTCTCAGTCTTTCACCTTCAGGAGGTTTTGTGAAGGCCCCTTCGTTCGCCGGCGGGCTTGCGATCGATCTCGACGCTTTGGAGGCGCTCGATCCTGAGCAGCAGGACAGAGTTCGCGAGCAGCTCGAGGCGCTCGAGAGGCAGATTCGCGAGAACCCGCTTTTGATGTACAACAACCCGGTGTTGACGGGCAAGCGCGTGCATGAGAAGCAACTCGCGTTTCACGCGCGAGGTGAGAGCGGGGAATGGCCGGCGATCAGGGCGTTTTTCGGGGGAAATCGTTCGGGGAAGACGACGGCGGCGATCTTGGACACGCTGATTCAGGTGTGTGATAGAGACGCGGTTCCTGAGCACCTGGTCGCGTTCAAGCGCTGGGAGCCGCCGGTCAAGGTGAGGATCGTGACCCCGGATCTGACGTCGACGCTTGACGGGGTGATTCACGAGAAGATTCGCGAGTGGTGCCCTAAGAGTCAGTTCAGGCATAAGAGCTTCGATCGTGCCTGGGACAAGGTTCAGCGCATCCTGAGATTTCAGAACGGGTCGTGGATTCAGTTCAACTCCTCTGAGCAGGACCGGGAGAAGCTCGGCGGGGTCGCTTTGCACAGGGTTGTGTATGACGAGGAGCCTCGTCAGGAAGTACGTAATGAGTGTGCGATGCGCCTTGTGGACTATGACGGTGAGGAGATCTTCGCCCTCACCCCGTTCTCGGGGATGGCGTGGCTGTTCGACGAGCTGTATGAGCCGTGGGAGCTCGGGAAGCTCACGGAGCCGGACTGCCGGGTCGTCGTCGTCGACATGGACGACAATCCGCACCTGTCGCAGCGAGGCAAGGAGCGTCAGCTCGCGAAGTACTCGGGGCCTGAGCGCGAGGCGCGCAAATCCGGGCGGTTCGTCGCCTTCTCGGGGCTGATCTACCCGCATCCGCCGGAGACGATCCCGCAGATCGATCGCATCCCCCCGGGCGCCGAGGTGTTTCGCGGGATCGATCCGGGGTGGCGGCACATGCTCGCCGTCGTCTACTGCTACCTCGACTTCGACGACAACCTCGTGGTGTTCGACGAGATCGCGCTGCGCGGCTCGACCGTTCGCGAGGCGTGCGAGGAGATGCGCCGCCGCGACCTGCGCTGGGGGTATCGCAAGTCCGAGAACGACGTCGTTCCCCTGCAGGTGAACTGGACGGTGATCGATCCGGCGAGCCGCAACAAGAACGCGCAGACCGGTCGCTCGGATCAGTCGGAGTTCGCCGACCACGGCATCTACACGATCCCCGGGCAGAACGCCGTGAGCGCCGGGATCAACCGTGTCAAGGAGCGCATCGACGCTCGCCGGCTGCTCGTGGCCGCGAATTGTCCCGAGCTGCTCGGGCAGTTTCGTCGTTACCGCTGGGTGAAGAACACCGGCCGCGGCGAGCACGAGGCGAAGGCCGAGCCGGTCAAGCGCGACGATCATCTCCTCGACGCTCTGCGCTACGTGATCATGCAGCGCCCGCTCGCGCCGGTCCGCCCGCGCGAGACCGGGGAGGCGACGCCGCAGCAGCGGATGCTGAAGCGGCACATGGAGCGCGTCGCGAAGCTCGGGAAGCGATCGAAGACGCTGTCCTCGGGCTACGGCCCGGGGCAATTCTGGCACTAGCCGTCGACCTGAAAGGCGAAGACATGGCAACTCCCCGTCCGGCCGTCCCCCCCATGGCCGGCTTCACTCGCGTCGGCGCCCCGCGGCCGCAGATGCCGCTCCGGCCGTCGGCGCTCACGCAGCGCGGCTCGACCGGGCTCGCGACCCGGATCGCGCTCGCCCGCGCCCGCGGGCCGGTCGCCGGTCGCGGCCCCGGCTACCGCTGATGTCGTACACCCCGCTCGACGACGCGATCACGCAGCGCCGCCGTCAGGCGCAGCTGCTGCAGGCCGGGACGTCGGCGACGACCACGGGCGCCGCCCCGGCGCTCACCTCCCCGCCGAGCGGGACGCCGCTGTTGCCCGGGCTGCGCTCGAGCCCGGCGGCGCAGGCGCTGGCGATGCGCATGGCTCAGCTCCGGGGGCAGTCGTGACCCGGCAGCGCAAAGAGATCGTCACCCCGGCCTGGCGGGCGAAGCTCGCCGACCCCAAGCCGCCGTTCTGCGCCGCATGCCTCAGAGGCGCGGACGCGGAGACGGCGTTCATCGACCTCGGGATGCCGATCGAGCGCGGCGAGGTCCGCGAGCACGGGTCGATGGCGATCGTCGCGGTGCTCGATCGCTGCTGCCTGTGCGAGTCGTGCGTGCGGGAGATGGCCGAGTGCCTCGAGTTCAGGCCGCAGACGCACCGCGAGCACATGCAGGTTGTCGGCGAACTGAACGCCGAGTGCGAGCGCCTCACGGCCGAGAACGAGATGCTCCGCGGACTGGTCGGGGAAAGGATGACGGTTGGCGCTGGCAGCGAATGAGAGCCTGTCGGGCGGGTTCGTCCGAGATCCTTACGGAAGATTAGTGACGGTCACCGAGGCCGCGAACGCGCCGCTGTCGGCGACCGAGGCCTACAGCGGCGGGTTCGTCCGCGACGTCGACGGCCGCCTGCTGATAGTCGCCTCGCCGGGCGGCAATCTGACGGGCACCGAGCAGATCTCCGGCGGGTTCGTCCGCGACTCGGTCGGGCGGCTGTCGGTCGTGACCTCGGGCGGGGTTGCGTCCTCGGGCGGGTTCATGCGCGACGTGGCCGGGCGTCTCGTGACCACGGTGGATGTGGCGGGGCCGCTGTCGGGCGCCGAGGCGTTCTCGGGCGGATTCGTCCGCGACGGCGCCGGCAATCTTGTCACGATCAACGTGGGGTTCTAGATGACCGTCGTCGCCGTCACCGAAGCCGTCGCCCTCGCGGTCGTCGTCATCGTCTTCCTTAGTTACACGCGCGCGCGCGAGAGAGACAATGCCCAAGAGCGCCGCGTCCTCGCCGACCGCATCCAGCGACCCGAAGTTCTGCCCGTGCGCGAGCCGGTCGCGTTCCGCGAGCCGCCTCCGCGCGCGGACGATCAGATGAACATGGTCGGGAAGATCAGGATCTCGGATGGCTGATCCCCCGACCGGCACCGGCCAGGGCCGGCCGAACACGCTCACCGGCAAGCTCGACGAGAAGTACCGCCAGGCGAAGTCGGCGCGGCGGCTGCTCGAGCCGCAATGGTTCATGAGCCTGGCGTTCTTCCAGAACCGCCAGTGGCTGGCCTACATGGGCAATCGTCTCGTCGAGCCCGCCGGCCTCGACGATCCGGGGCGGATCACCGAGACCGAGAACCGGATCACCGGCATCGTCCGCACCGAGCTCGCGAAGCTCACGAAGACGCGGCCGGTGTGGATCGCCACCCCGCAGTCCGGGGACGAGGAGGACACCAACGCCGCCTCCCTGTCCGAGCAGATCATGCGCTACCAGTGGTCGCACCTGAACATGCGCAAGCACGACCTGAAAGCGCTCGAGTGGGCGCGGATCACCGGCGCGGGGTTCCTCAAGGTGACGTGGGATCCGACGATCGGCGACCCCGTCGACGTGCTCGTCAGGCCCGACGGGTCGCTGATGACCGACGAGACCGGCAAGACGATGCGCGGCAACCAGGATATGGCGCAGGCGTTCGCGTCGGCGACCGGCGCCGAGGTGAAGTCCAAGCGGATCGCCCCGGGCGATCTGAGGGTCGAGGCGCCGTCGCCGTTCGGGACGCTCGTCGACCCGCTCGCCGACGTGTTCGAGGACGCCGAATGGCTGATCGAGGAGACCGTCCGCTCCCAGGACTACTGCAAGCGCCACTGGGACGTCGAGCTGATGCCGGACACGATCGCCTCCCCCGGCCTCGTCGAGATGCAGCTGATGGGCGGCCTGTCGTCGGGCTCGAGCACCTACAAGGGCGTCCGCATCCGGCAGTACTGGTGCAAGCCCTGCGACGAGTATCCCGGCGGGGCGCGGATCGTGTGGGCGCAGGGCAAGGTGCTCGACTCCGACGAGAAGCCGTTCGACCCGATGCCGTGGATCATGTACACCGGCATCCCCGTCCCCGGCCGGCTGTGGGGCATGGGGATCGTCGAGCTTCTGCAGGGGTCGCAGACCGAGCTCAACAAGACGCTGTCGCAGATGGCGGAGAACCGCAACCGCATCGGGAATCCCACAGGGATCGCGGCTAAGCAGGCGGTCGGCGACACCGAGAAGTTCCTCGAGAACATCTCCCAGGCCGGCGGCTGGCACTTCTTCGACGAGTCCGGGTCGCAGCACCCGATCCCGTCCTACCTCGAGCCGCCGACGCTGCCGGACTACGTCAAGGAGCTGCCCGATCAGATCCGCCGGTCGATGGAGGACATCTCCGGCCAGCACGAGGTCACCAACGCCCAGGTGCCACCAGGAGTAACGGCAGCTGCTGCCATTACCCTCCTGTTGGATCAGGACGACACCCGCCTGGCCCTGGCCGTCGCCGATCACGAGGAGGGGCTCGGGATCATGGGCACGAAGATCCTCGAGCACGTCCAGCGCTACTACACCGACTCGCGGGTGATCAAGATCGCCGGCGACGACGGCGCCTGGCAGATCTTCGACTTCCGCAACACCGACCTGCGCGGCAACACTCACATCGAGGTGCAGGCGGGGTCGAGCTTCCCGCAGTCCCAGGCGGCCAAGCAGGCGATGATGAAGGACATCATCACGATGATGACCCAGACCGGGAACGGCCTGCACGGCCGGCAGCTCTCGCAGTTCTTCCGTGACCTCGGGCTCGGCGCGACCGACCATCTCATTCAGGAGTACACGGTGAATGAGACGCAGGTCAACCGGGAGAACGTGCTGCTGATGCGCGGCGTGCGCCTCGAGATCAACGACTACGACGACACCCAGGCGCACATCGACGGGCACACCGACCAGCAGAAGTCCGCGAGCTACGCCAAGGCGCCGGCGCAGATCAAACAGACCTTCGAGGCGCACGTCCAGCTCCATCGCCAACAGCAGCAGCAGGAGCAGCAGGAGCAGCTCCAGATGCAGCTGCAGATGACCGGGCAGATCCCGCCGACCCTCAGCCAGGCCGCCTACCAGGACGCCAAGGATCTGTCGAACCTGCAGCAGGCCCAGGGGCAGGCGCAGGGTCAGCAGCAACAGATGCAGATGGCCCTCGCCGACCACCAGCAGGGCCTCCAGGGTCAGCAGCTGCAGCAGCTGATCCAGGCGGCGCAGGCGCAGCAGGGCGGCGCGCAGGCCGAGCAGGCCCGCCAGCACGCGGCCGAGGAGCACGCCATGAAGATGCACGGCCTGGCGCAGACCGAGCGCCGCGCCGAAGAGGCGCACCAGCAGCGGATGCGCAGCACGAACCAGCGAAACGGAGGCGGTAGATGACCACCAAGGCGGAGAAGGAAAAGGCCGCGAAGGCAGAGGCCGAGCCCGAAGAAGAGACGAGCGAGCAGAACGTGTCCGGGCCAGTCGCGACCCCCGTGCACGACCCGGAGGCCGACGTGCCCGAGCCGCCGGCGCTCAGCCCGCACAACGTCGACGACGGCGTCGAGGATCCGGAGCTCGGCCCGGCCGTGCTCGGCGGCTGGGTACAGCTGCTCTCGGGCGACTACGCCAACCACTTCGCCGCCTACCTCGCGAACGTCGAGGTCGACGACGACGGCAACCCGACGCTGATCCAGGTCCGCACCCGCGACGCCGACAACGCCACCTTCGACATCCCCTACACGGACGTGACCTCGACGACCTATTCCGGCGGCCGGTAGATGTCCACGGTCACTCTCGGCGAGAACGTCATCTCCTACGGCTCGATGTTCCATGTCGCCGTCGAGCCGAAGGCGGGCGAGACCGTGACCGTCCTGAACGTCGCCGGGACGACGCTCAACTATTACAAGGACACGGCGTCGCCGCCGGTCGGGACGATCGCCGCCGCGGCGTCGCAGGCGTTCAATCAACCGGTGTGGATCCAGCCGCAGGCTCCCGGGCGGACGACCGTGCAGGTCACGGGCGGGAAACACGGCAAAGTGTGACCGAGCACTCGGAGACGTTTGCGAGGTTCATCCTCTCGGCGCAGCATGAGTACGACGTGCTGTCCGAGCGGATCCGCGACGGTGACATCCCGGCCGGGCACGGCGTGTCGATCCATATCGTGATCCCTCCGGACTGGGTTGACCGCATCCGGTTCGACATGATCGCCTCGATGAACGGAGACCTGCATGGCGGACTCTGAAGCCGGCCCGGCCGCGCCGCCGAACCTGCGCGCCGCCGATGACGAGCAGCGCGAGTGCGACATTTCGACCACGGCCACTGCACCAAGTACCCGCCGCTGGTCGTCGACGGCGAATGGACCTGCGACGCCTGGAAAGCCTCGAGCAAGGCCGGTGAGCGGCCGCTGCGCCAGCCGCCGACCACGCCGATCCGCACGGCGACCCGGCAGGCGCTCGCCGCGCTCCGGGAGTACAACAAGACCTGACGAACGGCGCGAGGGCCCCCCTGGGGTACGGCGCCATGAACGAAGGAGCGATCGGTGTCATTCGCTGATCAGAACGCCGGCGGCGCACAGCCCCCCGACGGGGGCCAGGGCGACGGCGGCAGCGGCGGTGGGGCGCCGTATCAGGAGTACCTCGACCGCATTCAGGACGAGGGCGCGCGCGGCATCGCCGAGGAGGGCTTCAAGGCGTTCGATGCGAACGTCACCCGCAAGTTCAACGAGGCCGCCGCCTACCGCAAGGGCTGGGAGCCCTTCGAGCAGATGGGCCTGCGTGGTCAGGATCCGCAGGTCGTCGCCTGGGCGATGCAGCTCGCGCAGGCGGCGCAGTCTGACCCGCAGCAGTTCTACGAGTGGGTCAACGGCGATTACGCCAACCAGTACGGCCTCTCCCAGCAGCAGCCGGACGAGTACGGTTACGAGGACCCCAACCAGCAGCTGCTCCAGCGCATGGAGGCGATCGAGGGGATGCTGCAGGGAGTCGACGGGCGCTTCCAGCAGCAGGAGATGCAGGCCGCGCAGCAGGAGGCGCTGCGGGGCGTGGAGGCGCAGATCGCGAAGCTCGAGAAGGAGAACCCGGACGCGTTCGACCGCGAGGCGCTCGAGATGGTGCTGCCGCACTTCACCGAGACCGCCTCCTCGCTCGAGGAGCTCGAGTCGGCCGTCCCCCGCGCCTGGGAGGCGCTGCAGGGACTGCTCAACAAGACCGAGCAGCGGACCTTCCAGGGCAAGCTCGGAATACCCCGGCCGGAAGGATCCGGGATGCCAGACGTGACGCCGAACAAGGCGCACACCCTCGCCGAGGCGAAGGCGATGGCGATGGAGATCGCCCGCCGCGGCGGCATGTAACACTTCGCCGCAAGGCCGACACGCCAGGACGAGCCCACAGTCCCCCTCGGGGACCAGGAGGCGAGCACAGCGTTAGGGCGGCCCGGAACACAAGTGAATCCCTAACGCTGAAAGGAGGTCGTCTTGGCGACCACCAACCTGACAAGTGCCGACGCGTACTTGAAGAACGTCTACTTCGACCCGTGGGTCGAGCAGCTCAACCAGGAGACCGTCATTCTCGACATCCTCGAGAAGACGAACGCGAACGACATGGGCACGTTCGGCGGTCGCCAGCTGATCTTCGCCGCGCACTCGAACCGCAACCGCGGCCGCGGGGCGACCACCGACGGCGGCAACCTGCCAGCCGCCGGGACGCAGGGCGGCGTCGACGGCATCGTCAACATCAAGTACTTCCAGGTCGGCATCGAGCTGTCCGACCAGGTCGTCCGCCAGACGAAGAACAACCAGGTCGCGTTCGTCCGCGAGCTCGACTTCGAGATGAACATGGCGCAGAAGGACATGCGCAAGGACATGACCCGGATCGCCTACGGCACCGGCGACGGTCTGCTGGCCACCGTCACCGGCACCCCGGGCGCGGGCACGTCGATCACTGTCGACTCCGGTCAGTACATCGCGATCGGCGACACCGTCGACATCGTCCTGAAGGCCACCGGTGTTGTCACCAACGGTGTCATCGGCACCGTTGTTCAGAACGTCACCTGGACCGGCACCCCGAACGGCGCCACCCAGGCGAACGCCACCATCACCATCTCGGCCGCGACCGCCGGCGCGACCGCCAACACCTACGGCGTGTACCTGTCGGGCGACCGGTCGCTCGAGTCGGACGGCCTCAGAAACATCTGCTCGACCTCGCGGACGCTTCACCAGATCAACAGCGCGTCTGCGGCCAACGGGTTCTGGGACTCGAACGTCAAGGATCTCGCGAACGCCGCCGGGCCCTCCGAGGACGGGATCATGCAGCTCGCCCAACAGGTCCGCCAGCGGTCCGGGTTCACCCCCGATCTCGGGGTGATGACCCTCGGCGTGCTTCGCCGCCTGTCGAACACCTACAGCTCGGGCAAGCGGTGGAACGACAACAACGCGACCGACTACAAGGGCGGGTTCGACACGATCTTCGTGTCCGCCGGCGGTCAGCCGATACCGATGCGAGGCGACCCCGACGCCCCCAACGGCTGCCTGTTCCTGATCAACAACGGCGGCTTGTGCTGGTCGCAGATCGGGCCGCCGGACTGGCTGCAGCCGCCCGATGACAAGGGCTCGGTGTTCCAGCTGAAGTCGGCGGGCACCGGTGTGTGGGCGCGCATCTGGCAGGCGTGGCTGATCTGGGACTGCTGCCTCGTGTCGATCGCCCCGGCCCGCCAGGCGAAGATGATCAACATCTACGACGACGTTCCGGTGACCCGTATCTAGGCGCCGGACCGGACGCGCAGAGCCCGGCACGACACGCGGGACCGGCCACAGCACCGGGCTCTGCGCCCGCGAAAGGAGGCTCATGGAAGTAGAGCCTGCGAACTTCGATCAGGTTCGCCTCGCCCACGAGACCAATGACTGGGTCATCATCGGCGCCGACTCGTCGAGCACCGTCCAGAAGATTCAGGAGATCGACCCGAACCTCCGCGTTCGGTTCTCGCCGCGCGCCGGCGTGTTCGCCGTGTACGAGCGCGACCGGCCGGTCCCGCCCGTGCTCACCTGCCGCGGACACCGAAACCGGTCGGGGACCTGGGAGGGGCTCGACGACCGCGTCGTGCGCCGCCTCGAGTACATCGATCGCAACGGTCGCGGCGGCTATGACTTCACGAAGGCGCTTGAGCGCGCGCGCCTTGACCGCGAGAAGCGCGAGGCCGAGCGATTCCGCAAGCGCACCGAGGACGGCGGCGAGCGGATGGCGCACGCCATCCGCAAGGAGCTTGGATTAGGGTCCTACCAGGGCCGGGTCTTCGTCCTCAGGGACATCCGATGAGGTGCAACCGGTGCGGCGGGGCGATGGTGTTCTGCACGAGCTCGCTCGTCCCGGCGATGGCGTGCCTCGGCTGCGGGCATGTCGTCCCGGTCACCCGCGCCCGGCCGGTCCGAGCGTCGCGCGCCGATGAGAAGGCGCTCGAGCGCGCCGCGCGCCGCGAGCGGATGAAGAGGGCGCTGTGAACCTCGGGGACATCCGCAACGAAGCGATGCGCAACGGCTTTGACCCGATCCTGTTCGGCACCGCGCGGATGAACCAGTTCATCAACGACGGCTACCAGTACATCTGCTCCCAGACGAACTACACCGGCGATGAGGCGACGCTCGACTTCCCGACCGCCGCTTCTCAGGGTCTCTACCCGCAGCCGGCCGATGCTTCGGACATCCGCAATCTGCGCGACGCCGACCGCAACCTCGAACTCGTGTCCACCGCACTCCGCCGGCTCGATCGCTCCAATCCGAGCGCCACCGGCCGCCCGACCGCATATGCGCTCAACGGCGCGAACTTCCAGCTGTTCCCGACCCCGGACGGGATCTACAACCTCGAGTGCCGCTACTGGCGCATCCCTGCTGCCCTCGTCGCGGATACGGACATCCCGATCATTCCGATCATGTGGCATTGGCTGCTGTGGTCCTGGGCCGTCGCTCAGGCGTTCCGGGCCGAGGATGACGTGCAGCGCGCCGGGGCGTGGGACGCGCGCTTCGCCAAGGGCCTGTCTGACTTCAATGCTTCGGTCCGGTTCAATACTGATACACCAACAGTGGCTGCATCCATGTGGAACTCTCGCCCCGCTTATGGCAGATACGCACGATAAGTAGCCCCGCGCCGCTGCGAACGGCCGGGGCCCGACACCGAAAGGATAGATTTCGATGCGGAATCAGCGTAACGATTACGTTGTGGATGAGGAAACGGGTTGTTGGGTCTGGCAAAGGGCAAGGACTTCGTCGGGCTATGGGCAGAAGTGTCTGCCGGGTAGCGTTGTGGTCATGGCTCATCGCTGGCATTTCGAGCAGGTTAGGGGGTCAATCCCCGAAGGGATGCAACTCGATCATCTCTGTCGCAATCGGCCGTGCGTAAATCCCGATCATCTTGAGATTGTCACGAATCAGGAAAACGCCCATCGGGGCAACTGCACGAAGCTGACGTGGGAAGCGGTGCGTGAGATTCGCGCTGCACCTCGAGGCTACGGAACCGGTAGGCCGCTGGCGATCAAGTTCGGCGTTAGTGATGAATGCATTCACAAGGTCCGTAACTACAAGAGTTGGAAGGAGGTGGTGTAAGAGCGATGCCTAGCGGCCCGCCTCTTTGACCCAACTTCAGAGATTTCCACCTCGGCCTGAATGTGCTGGATTCGCCGAGGCTGCTTGAGGATGCGAATTGCCGTGACTGTTTTAATGTGCAAGGCACGACGGCCGGCGCGATCTCCAAGCGCGCCGGTCTTGCGACGTTCGCGACCCCGGCCGCCGCGCTGCAGTCGCTGATCGCCTGCGAGGGCACGCCGGTCAGCGCTCTCGTCGGCGCTACCCCGAGTAGCCTGGTGTCGGTCAACGCCGCCGGGGCGGTGAATGTCATCAAGGCTTCCGGGGTGTCGAATGGCCGGTGGGAGGGCCTGCTCGCTCCTGTCATGGGCAGTCAGGGGCCGCTGTACATGCTCAACGGTGTCGACAATCCGCAGCAGTGGTCGGGGGCGACCTCCGGGACGAGCACGGGCGACTGGGTGAAGGCCACGACGTCGGGATACGTGGATCCCCCGCCGGCCGCGGGGCTGAAGAACGGTATCCCCAACGGTAAGTACTCGACGCAGGTCGGCAATCAGATGTACATCACCGGGGTGGCCGCCGCTCCGAACCGGGTGTACGTGTCGGCGCTCTCTGACCCGACCACCTGGGATCCGACCACTGTCCCGGACAATGCGCACAGGACGGGTGGCGCGACCTGGTTCGACCTCGACGCCAACGACGGCCAGGTCATCACCGCGATCGGGCGAGTCGGCCCGTATGTCCTCGTGTGCAAGCCGCGGAAGTCTTATGTGATCATCAGTCCCGGGTCGGCTGCCGTGATCAACGGGGTCGGCGACACGCCGAACGTCCGCAACCTGTCGGACTCGATCGGCTGCGTCGCGGACCGGTCGATCGCCACCGGCGCGGCGGGCACCTACTTCCTCTCCGAAGGCCGCGGCGTGTACGTCACCAACGGCTCGAAGCTCACCCCGATCTCGGACAAGATCCTCCCGATCCTCCAGGCGGTCGGTTCGCAGCTCTCGAACGCCTGCGGGTTCTACTTCGCCGGGCACTACTACCTGTCAATCGCGTCGCAGGGCGCCGCCCCCAACGACCTGACGCTCGACTACGACGAGATCCTGCAGTCGTGGTGGAAGCACTCGTTCGGCTCCAACGAGCTCGTCGCCTGGCACCCCTCGACCGTCGCGCAGCTGTACTCGGCGAAGTCGACGGCGGCGATCGTCGACCAGTGCTTCGCCCCGAATGTGTACACCGACAACGGCGTGCCGTTCACCTGGGCGTGGAAGGGGCCATGGCAGTCGCCGTCGTTCTTCCGCCGCCGCCTTTACCCGTCGACCTATTACCGCAAGCGCCTGCGGCAGATTCGTCTTGAGGGGTTCGGCACGGTCGACTACTACCTCGCGAAGGACTTCGTCGCGACCGAATCGCTGATCCGGGCGAACTGCTTCCCCACCACGATCCTGAACCCCTCGACGTTCGGCGGCGGCGGCACGTTCGGCGGTAGCGGGGCGCTCGGCGGTACGTTCGGCGGTGGCGCCCCGGTTGGCGAGGCCGAGGTGTTCTCGCTCGGGGTCGCGCGCGCGTTCTCACAGGTGTTCTCCGCGACATCGAACACGCAGGACGAAGTGTTGTCGTACACGCTGGCGCTGACCGACCGCGTCGACCGCTGGGACTGAGGAGAACGAATGCCGCTGAACATCCAGGTGCCTCAGGTCGGGCTCGCGAACGCCACCGAGGAGCCGAAGCTCGCGGGCGACATGACCCAGCTCGCCGTCTGGGCCAACGGCAACATCGCCGATAGCGACCTTTCATCGCCAAACAACACCTTCCGCCGCTTGCTCCTGACCGCGAGCGCGCTGGTCGATCGCTCGACTCCGACGGGCGATCTGATCTTCACCTCTCAGCCGTACCCGATTCCGTCCGGCGCCGCCTGCGACTACCCGGCGCTCATATGGGTCGGCGACGGCGGCCTGTCCGGCCAGCCCCGCGACTTTCAGGTGCAGAACAAGACGGCGATCGGCCGCGTTCGCGCCTCTCTCGCCGCTTCCGCGCTGCTCACCGGCGTCACCGTCACCCCGGCCCTCTATCAGGTCACCGCGATCGGCGGTGGCAGCGGCGGTGTCTCCTACACGTTCTCGGGTGCGTTCCCCGGCAGCGCCGTCGCGCTCGCCGCCCCGGCCGCCGGGTTCTCCGCCGTCGAGTCGGGCGAGTTCGGTCTGCCCACCGGCGTCGTCGCCTACGCGCTCGGCGTCAACCTGTCGGCCCAGCTGCCCGCGGGCACCGCCCTGGCGCTCACCGCTCAGCTGTACGCCTACAGTATCTGATGCCGACGACGTTCCCGTACCGCGCCCTGCACGACCTCGTCGACGCCCAGTACAACTTCGAGTGGCTCGAGACGCACTGGCCGGCCGCGTCGACCGGGGGCGGCACGACGTTGTCGGGGATATGGCGGTGGACGACGGGAACGGGCGCGGTCGCTTCCGGGCAGGTCGGCGCGAACACGGCGAGCTGGGCGTCGGCGACGATCCTGAACATCGCCAAGACAACCGACCCCGGCCTGGATGCGACGAACCTGCTCTCGGCTCTTCAGTCGGGCGATGCCGTGTACCTGCAGGAGCAGGACGACTCGACCCGCTGGGGGCGCTACACGCTCGGGGCGGCCACCGACAACGGCACTTACATGTCGTTCCCGTTGACGTTCGTCAAGGGATCCGCGTCGATGCCCCTGAACAACCGGCAGGTGGAGGTGATGTTCACCGCCGGCGGCGCCGGTGGTGGGGCGCCCGGGCCTCAGGGGCCTCAAGGTCCGATCGGCCCGCAGGGGCCTGTCGGCCCGCAAGGTCCGCAGGGCGTGCCAGGGCCGCAGGGCGCGACCGGATCGCAGGGCTCGCAGGGGCCCGCTGGAGCCACTGGGCCACAGGGCCCGGCCGGGCTTGGCTACTACTCGAACAACGCTACGCACGCGGCCGGGACGACGATCACGATCACCCAGGCGACGCACGGTCTTCCCGCCGGCCGCGGGATCTACGTTCAGTGCCAAAATAACGCGACGGGTAATGTAGAATACCCTGACGTGAGCGTAGACGCCTCAGGCAACGTCACGATCACCTATGCGGCATCGCAAGCTGCTAACTCGTGCCTCATCACGCTGGTGCGATGAAGACTTGCTCAACCTGCAAGGTTGAGAAGCCATACACCGCGTTCTCTCGTCGAAGTCGTTCGACGGATGGCTATTTCGCTTCGTGCAAGGCTTGCGAAAGCGCACGGCAGAAGCGCTGGCGTGAGAAGAATCGTGAGCATGTGCTTGGGGCGAAAAAGCGCTGGTATCAGGAGAACCGAGAGAAGGAACTCGCGCGCAGCAAGCGATGGCGCGAGGAAAACGCAGACTACGCCCACAAGAAGGCGAAGCAATGGCGGGAAGAGAATGCGGATCGGGCACGCGAGAATCATGCTCGGTGGAGCGGCAACAATCGCGAACACCTGGCTGCCTACAAACATGCTCGCCGGGTGGCGCAGCGCGATGCTCTTGATGCTTACAAACGAACGAAAGGCTGTGTCGATTGTGGGACGACCGATGGTAGGTTGGACTTTGATCACAGGCCAGACGAGCCCAAGTCGTTCACCATTGGGGATGGCGGCACGCGCTCCGCAAGCGCGATCTGGGCTGAGGTTGCCAAGTGTGATGTTCGCTGTGCCTCTTGCCACATCACGCGCCACAACCTAGAGCGAGGAGCTACAAGTGTCCCCTGACATTGTCGGTCGCCTAAGGCCCCCGCGCCTCGCGAGCGCCCCCGCGTCTCCCGCCCCGGGCGAGGAGTACTTCAATTCGACCGGCAACACGCTCCAGTTCTGGAACGGCACGGCGTGGATCTCGATGACCCCGACGACGGGCGGCGGCACCCCGGTGCTCACCGCCTCCCAGGTTCGGGATGTCGGGGTCGCGAATCAGATCCGCGCCGGCCGGCAGCTCACCGCCGCGGACTTCACCGCGCTTGGCCTGTCCGCGCCCGCCGGGCTCTGGAACCTCTCCGACCTCACCGACGCCTCGGGGAACGGGCGGGCGCTCACGAACAAGGGCGCTGTCGCGTTCACGTCAGGGATCAACGGGATTGCGGCGACCGCCGCGCAGTTCACCGGCTCGACCGCGCAAGCGCTCTACATCAGCGATACGGGCGCCGCCGACCCGTTCAGGATCAAGACCGGATCGTGGGGATGCTGGTTTAGGACGGCGAAGACCGGCGTTTATCAACATCTCGTCACCAAGGCGAGTGCGGCGGCTGGCCAGTATTGCTACGCGCTTTTTCTTTACACGAGCAACGTGCTCGCCGCCTGGGTGAGCCCTGACGGCACGGCGGCGAGTTCATGTCTCGGCATATCGAACGTCGCCGATGATCGTTGGCATCAAGCCGTATCGACGTTCGATGGTTCGACGCAGCGCATATACGTGGATGCCGTGCTTGAGGCTTCGTTATCCGTTAGTGGCGCGATCTTCTCTGGCAGTGGCGTGCTCGATATTGGCGCACAGGCCGCTGATGGTTCGACCGCCGCCAGCAACCCGAATTTTGGCCGCGTCGACGAGGCGTTCGTCACCGCGGACGTGCTCTCCCCCGATCAGGTCCGCGGTCTGTACTGCGCGAAGATCGCACATACGCTCGGGGCTGTTCCTTCCACGTTCAATCTAGCTGTCCGCCGGGCCCGGAAGGGCGCCGCGCTCGACCCCGTCGCCGACTTCCCCGGCGGGCAGCCGCTCCGCCTGCACAACTTCACCGCCGGCGCCCTAACCGACCAGGGAACCGGCAACGTCACACTCACGAACAACGGCGCCGCCGTCGCCGTCGCCGGCGCGGACGGGTCGGCGAACGGCGCGTACAACTTCGTGGCGGCGAGCTCGCAATCGCTCTCGAGCACGGACGCCGGGCTACCGTCAGGGACGGGTACGCGCTCCTGGGGCTGTTGGCTCAAGACGACGTCGGTAACGACATCCGGCGTAGTGGCCTGGGGAACGATCAACACTGCTGATGCCCGGTTCGTTCTTGGCTCGAACGGGAGTCTCTACTCCTACAGCGCAGGTGACAACATTCTCGGGCCGTATATTGCCGATGGGCAGTGGCATCACGCCGTCGCCACCGAAGACAATGCGGCCGGCGATGGCGTCAAGCGAAAGTTCTACGTGGACGGGCTGCTGGTGGGCGGATCGACCGTACTGAACGCGATCACCCTTGCGGGCGCGAACCGTTTCCGCGTCGGCGCGTCATCCGATGGGACGCAACCCTTTACCGGCCAGGTCGATAACGCGTTCGTATGCGCCTACGCGCTCACGCAGGATCAAGTCTCGACGCTGTACGCGAAGGGCGCCCAGCAACTGAGCTCGTCGCCGAAGAACGCCGGCGATCACGTGGAGTATGCCGACAGCTCGAGCGTCTACATGGTGCTCGACACGCTGGACTCTCAGAACGCCGTGGACCTGGGGGTTTCATGAGCTATCACCTTCAGATAAAAGCGATTGTTGGAGGCGAGCGATGAAGTCTCTACCCGCCGACGCGCCGGCCCGCGTAGCGACCGTGATCGGCACGTTCAACGGTTCGGCGGTTATCACGCAAGGCTCGGGATTCACGGTCACGCGCACCTCGGCGGGCAACTACACCGTGCGGTTCTCGCCGCGCTTCCGCGCGCTTCTGTCGTTCGTCGCCTCGTCGATGTCCGGGGCAACCTCAGTGCTCGTAGTCAACGGGGCCTTCCCTGCCGACGGGTCCGTTCCTCTGATCGTGTTCGCGACGAACACCGCCGGCACGCCGCAGGATGGGACCGTGACCTTCACCGCCACGGGGATCGCGCCGTGACCGGGCTATTGCTAGCGGACAGATGTGACAGCCGGGTTTCCGTAAGGCCCGTTATCGAGCGCTCGAGGAGGTGAGGCGATGGCACGCAGAAATCAAACTCCGGTAACCGTCATCAGGACGACCAGGCCGCTCAGGCCAGGCGATCCGGGGTACATCCGCCCCAACTCTGGACCGGGAGCGGCTCGTCCGCTCAAGCCAGGCTCGGGGTACGGGACGCCCGGCGTCAACACGACGACGCTGAGCCCGTCGCTGCCGCCGCCCGCGCCGCCGGCCGTGCCGAGCACCGGAGTACAGGCGACGCCGGCCACGCCCTCCGCCCCGCCCGGGACGCCGATGCCGGCGTGGGGGACGTTCGACCCGATGACCGACCCGACCTACGCGAGCATCTACAACGCCGAGCATGCGACGGTCGGCGGCCAGATCGCCGCCGCGGTCCGCAAGGCGGTGGCGGGGCAGCAGGGGGCGGACGCGCTCGACTACACCCAGGACGTCCCGCTCAGCCATCAGACGTTCCACCAGTATGGTCTCGACCGGCTCGCGGCGATGATCGCCGCCAACCGCCGTTCCCCGAGCGTCACGAGCTCGGCGTCGGGCGACGCCTGGTACGGGCAGGGCGGGGCGATCGCCAACCAATACGCCAAGAACTACACCACCGCGGAGACGAACGCCGGGCAGTTCGAGGCCGACACGGGTGTCGACAGGTACGGCAACATCGTCACCGGCGCCGGCCTGCCCGTGGGTACCGCCGCTCCGGGCACGACGATCGGGAACTATCAGGTCGGCGAGAAGCAGTACGACATCGGGCCGGCGCAGGACGCGCTGAGCAGGGCGATCGCGGCCTGGCAGGCCAACCCGGCGAATCAGACCCCCGCGCCGGGCGCTCCGACCGGCGGCGGCGGCGGCGGCGGCGGCGGCGGTTGGAATGCGAAGCAGATGGGATACCTTGCTCCTGGGGCCACCCATCCCGGATATGCGCTCGTGCAGCCCGCCGGGCACCCGAACGCCCGCTGGTCGGGCAAGTCCTCCCCCGGGGCGGGGTGGCATGGCATCGGCGGCGGCTGGTACGTGAAGGGATAAGACGATGGCGCTACCCCCAACCACCGTGCGGTCCCCGACCCGGCCGGCGAACCCGGTCTCGGGCGGGCACTACATCCCGATCGCGGGTGGACAGTGGCGGCTCATTCACGCCGTCGGCCCGGGGCAGTGGGCGCCGGGGCCGCGCACGACCCCGCTTCCCGGACGAGCACCCTCGGGGCCGGGGGGAGGCGGAGGGGTGAACTGGGCGAACCCGATCTTCGACCCCTCTCAGCAGCTGTCGGGCGCGCCGCTCGCGAAGTTCGTGCACGCGATCACGAACGCGACCTACGACCCGCTCATCAAGGGCTACCGGACGCAGCTGCAGCAGGCTCAGGCGCACGCACAGGCCGTGCATGACCAGACCCAGCAGGCGTACCAGAACCTCGCGCAGTATGCAGAGGACGCCGCCAAGAACACCGAGGCCGCCTACGGCACGCTCGCCTCGGGGATGCAGGGCGTCGGGCAGCAGACCCAATCCGCGCTCGACGCTTTCCTGCAACGGGCGGAGAACCCGGCCGGGCAGGCCGTCGGGACCTCTCCGCCGGGCGCGGTCGATCAGCTCGCGCAGAACATCGCGGCGGCGAAGGCGAACGCGGCGCAGACCGCGCAGGCCGACCAGGCGTACGCGCAGACGGTCGGGGCGCTCGAGACGGCGCGGGCCGGGCAGACACCCGGGATCCTCGCCTCGGCGGCGACGCAGAAGCTCGGGGATCTCGCGAACGCCGGGCTGCTCGCCGAGCAGCCGATTCAGACGAACCTCACGAACGCGCAGCAGAAGAAGGCCGAGGCGTTCTCGGCGAATCTGATGTCGGCGCGTCAGGCGGAGCGCAACTACGCGATCGCGGCAGGGACACTCGGGTACAAGCAGCAGGCGGCGGCCACGGCCGCGGGCACGGCGGCGTTCAACCAGAACCCGAACGCCCCGGGCTCCCCGGCGTACGGGCGTGTGCAGGGCGCGAAGAACGCCGCCGAGACCCGGCAGCAGGCCGCCTGGAACAACAATCCGAACAACGTCGGCTCCGCCGCATGGTCGCGTGTCCAGGAGGCGAACAACGCCCAGACGAGACTGGCAATCAGCAAGGGGAAGGCGGCCGGGAGCGCCGGAAAGCCCGCGCCTATCGCTACCCAGAACGCGATCCTCAAGTCGATCACTCAGACGCAGGGTCGGTTCAGGCAGCTGGCGAATCAGCTGCAGGCCTGGGGGTACAGCCCTGGTGACGCTCAGCAGAAGGCGTATCAGGCGCTTCTGCAGGGCCGTCTGTACATGCCCACGACCAAAAACAAGCTCAACGCTCAGGGTAAGTCGATCATCGACTCGAAGACAGGGCGCCCCCAGACGGTCACCACCTGGGGCTGGACGCCGATCACCGCGGTCGGCGACCGGCGCTTGCTCGGCGCGGCCTACAACACCATTGTCGGCAAGGGCCTCGACGCCGACGACATCAACTACCTGCACTCGCTCGGGCTCACGATCGGCGGCAAACTGCCGATCGCCCCGCCGGCGGCGACGCCGCCGCCGTTGAACCCGGCGAACCCGGCCGGGCCGATGGGCTTCGCCACGGGCTGAGGCGATGCCCGTCCTCGAACTCCCTCGAGGCAACGCCGCCAAGCCCGTTGTTCCCCGGCCGGCGTCGGCCTACCGCAATCCTCCGGTGCGAGCAGTCGTCCCCAATGCCCTGCCGCACGGCACGGGTGTTCTGCCGACAGCGGTTGTGGCGCCTCCGCGCCCGCGCTCCGCGTATGTCAACCCGCCGTCCGCGCCGACGGTGGTGCCCGACGCCCGCCCGCACGGACCCGGCATTCTGACCAAGGCGGTTCAGTCTCCGCTGCCCGAGAGCGTTCAGACCGCCTACAAGCAGACGCCGCAGTACCGGCAGGCCGTCATCAACGTATTCCTGCACCAGAACTCTTATCAGCAGCAGGCGGTCGTCTCCGGGGCACTGAAGAACCCCTCCTCCCCGGAGAGCGGCATGATCCTCGACTACCTGCAGAACTACTTCACGCCGCCCGACGCTCGCCCACATGGTCCCGGCATCCTCCCAACGCGAGTGCCCGGCCTTCCCCGGCCGGCGAGCGCGTACGCCAATCCCAAGGGCGCGACGGGCGGAAGCCTGACGGCCCCATCGTGGACAACCGGCGCGATCCACGGGGGCACCATCCTCGCCGCCGCCAGGCCGCTCAGCGGACTCGAGAAGGAACTCAGCAGGGGGCTGATGGATGTCGTCAACCTCGGAGCCGAAGCGCTCCCTACGACCGCCACCCTCCTCGGCGAGGAGGGCAACGCGATTCGCAGCGCGACTGAGGGCAACTGGCCGGCGGCGGCGAAGAGCGCGAAGCAATTCGCCTCCCAGCAATTCGGCCCGTACGTCCAGAGCGCCGAGCATCCGCTCTCATCATTCCTCGAGCATCCGGTGCAGATGCCGCTGATGTGGTGGGGCGCGCTGTCCGGCGCCGGACATCTCGCCGCCGCGCCGATCAGGGCATTTGCCCCCGAATCGGCGGTCGGGAAGGCGCTGTCGACGGCGCGGGAGCCGGTCGCACTCACCGGGAACCTGACGAAGGAACGCCCGCTGTACAGCACGGCGCCGAACGTCAAGGGTCTCCAGGTCGCGCTCGAGAAGATGCAGTACACGCGCAACCCCCACACCGGCGAGCTCGTGCCGAGAAAGCCGCGGCTGCTCGCCGCGCACATCAAGGAGGGCGTCGCCCAGACGATCGGCACGCTCGAGCGCATCCGCCGGGTGAACCGGGGCCTGATCGCCGACGCACATCAGGAGGCCGTCCGGCCAAGCCGGACGACGCGCGCGGCGGGAGCCGCCAGGAACACTTTCCGCTACGGCCCCGACCCAACGCTGATCCCGGGCGCCGGGGTACTCGGCCGGATCGCCGACAACACGATCCGGCGGCCCGACACCGTTCAGGAGGATCTGCAGCTACATCGCAGCCAGGTAGCGGCAACCCGGCCGAAGCTGCTCGCCGACCTCAAGACGGGCGGCGAGGACGCGAAGCGAGCGCTCGCCGCGCACGACGACTACATCGCGCAGATCGACGCCGCGCTCGCCAACAACGCTTTCGTGCGCGATCCGCAGGCGGCGTTCGATGCCGCCAAGGCCTATCACGAGGGCTACACGCCGGTCGAGGCGAAAGCCGCGGCGATGGGGCACATGGGCGACATGTCCAAGGACGCGCTCCTGAAGCGTGCGTTCTATCACTACGCCAAGACGCACATGGGCGCCCGCGTCGAGGTCGACCCCGTGAAGCTCGCCGCGTACGAGCGGGCCCTCGAGGAAATTCCGCAACAGCACCCGGACTGGTCATTCGGCCAGATCCAGGCGGCGCTGAGAAAAGTCCGGCCCGAGCCTCAACTGCTATGGGACCAGCCGTACGGAACGGGCGCAAAACAGGCCGGCGGCGCGACACGACCCGTCCCGCTTTCGCTCGAAGAGATCATCGGCCACAACAACGACCCCGTGCTCGGCACCGGCGGCCGGATGCCCACGTTCACCTCCGACCGTGTCCGGTTCGACCGCGAGCAAGCGATGCGCCAGGCGAAGTACGTCAAACAGACCGAGCGTCCGCTGCCGCAGACGAAGGCGAATCTGCTCTACGCCTACTCGCACGGCCTCACCGACCCGAGCCACACTGCGCTGCTCGAGAACCACACGCTCCTGCAGGGCGTCGTCGACGCTCATCACGCGCAGAACACGATCGCCGAGACCCTCGCGCATCGCAAGGAGGACGGCACCTGGTGGAACTCGTGGCACTCGGCGGCGAAAGCCGCACAGTCCGGCTACCGGCCGATCCGGCTCTCCGGGCCGTTCCATTCGCAACCGCTGCTCGACATGGCACTCGAGCACATGCAGGAATCGCCGGCGAGCATCGAGGAGGAGGCCGCCCGGCACTCCTACGACTTCAGCCAGAGGCTCGAGCCGGGCGGCGCGGGACGCTACGGGCTCATCCGCAACGACGCCGCCGCGGCGGTCATGGAGCACCAGAACCAGATCAGCCAGAACGTCCTGAACCGCACCATCCGCGCGCTCAACAACCAGTTCCGCACCGTCGCGCTCGCGACATCTCCGAAGCATGTACCCGGAGTGGCCTTCGAGAACCTCGTCCGCGACATCGCCAACGGTGTCAGCGTGCGCTCCTGGCTCACCGGCCGGCGCATCCTCTCGAAGGCCGAGCAGATCGATGCGGAGAAGGGCGCACGCGCGCGCACCCAGCTCGCCGGCGGCCAGAACGTCGGCGCGGCCGAGCAGGCCAGAACGTACACGGTGTCCGACCACTGGCAGGGCACGAGGATCCACACGGCACTGAAGGCGATGGAGGCGTTCTTCAAGGCGCCGGGCGCGCGGCAGGCCCGCACCGCCTGGAAGACATGGACGAACTTCGCGCTCGGCACCACCAAGCACATACTCGAGGAGCAGCATCAGGTCGCCGGGCTCGGCAAGGCGGCGCTGCGCGAGCACGGTTACGCGGACGCAGCGAAGACCGAGGGTTTCCTCGGCGTGTGGAAGCGGACGATGGGATTGCACGGACAGATGGTCGAAGACGCCGCCCGCGGCGTGCTCGACCCGGCGAAGGCGCGGCAGCTGCGTGCCTCGATCGAGCAGATGTACGGCAAGTGGACGGACCTGTCGCCGTCCTACCAGACGGCGCTGATGTACTCGCCGTTCGGCCTGTGGTGGCTGAACAGCGCCCGGTTCCTCGCCCGGATGCCGGTCGACATGCCGGTGAAGACCGGGTTGCTCGCGGCCGGGACGATCGGGACCGAGAAGCAGCGTCAAGCGGAGGGGCTCGACATGTTCGCGCCGGGGCATCTGCCGCTGTACATGCAGGGCGGGATTCCGTGGGGCGGCAAGATCCTCGCCCAGAACTACTATTCGCCGTTCGGGGTCATGAACGACCCGCTCGAGACGGGCCAGTCGCTGATCCAGCCGTGGCTGACGCCGTTCGTCCTCGGCGCGGGCGGCAAGGACTGGCTGATGCGGGACCTATCGGCTCCGGGGCAGAGCAGCGCGCATGCGGCGAGCGTCCTGCAGCGCCTGCAGTACATGCTCGACAGCGGTCTCTCCTCCTTCATGCCGCTGTATCAGAAGGCCAAGCAGATTGCCGAGGGCGGCGCGTCGGCTTACGATGTGACCGGACCGGGTCTTCTGCCGCTGCCGCCGAAGACGAAGACGCCGGGCCGGGGTGTACTGGCAGGACTGGAGACAGCACTGCGCCCGCTGCGCCTCTACAACAGATCAGCGCCGGGCGGCGCTCCCAACGTCGGCGGCGGTGGGGGCGTGAGCGGCAAGGTACGCTGGGGTGCTACCGGCGGCGGCGGCAGCGCCGGCGGCTGGGGCGGCACCGGCGGCAGTGGCAGCAGCGGCGGGTGGGGCCGCTAGCGACCGGCGGACCAGAAGTAGAGCAGCGATCCGCCGCAGATGATGATGACGATGATCGTTGCCATGTCCTCAGCGTAGGACGCCGCGGGCGATCGCAACATCGCGCAAACGGGTGATTTATGGCTTCAACCGTACCTTCCGCATACCGAGGCTGGGTCAACACCGCCGCCAGGGGCACCGGCCTCCCGGCATCGGTCGTCGCCTCGCAGATCAACATGGAGTCCGGGTTCAACCCGCGCGCGGTTTCGCCGGCCGGTGCTCAGGGGATCGCGCAGTTCATGCCCGGCACCTGGGCGTCGAACGCGCCGCGGGGCTCGAGCCCGTTCGACCCGACCGCGTCACTGTCGGCGTACACGAAGCTGATGGGGGCGCTGCTCAGTCAGTACGGCGGGAACGTCCGCAACGCGCTCGCGGCTTACAACGCCGGGCCGGGGAACCTGAAGGCGGGGTACGGGTACGCGGACGCGATTCTGTCGGGTGCCGGCGCCGGATCGTCGGCGAGGGCGAGCGCCCCG